>Ga0209040_10004772_pt1 | contig 10198 bp, 7 predicted proteins | sample BogFormECP12_OM3_FD_188240 | JGI IMG/M metagenome (GOLD analysis project Ga0209040, IMG submission 188240) | Bog forest soil microbial communities from Calvert Island, British Columbia, Canada - ECP12_OM3 (SPAdes) (version 2) | ecosystem: Environmental > Aquatic > Freshwater > Wetlands > Bog ... | reverse complement strand
GGATGGGCAGATAGATTTGCTCGGCAAAGACCGCAAGCAGAACTGCGATGTAGGTCAGTGGTAAGGAATTGATCATGGGTGGTTCACTTGATCGAGTACGCCACTTGAACCCAAGCTCAAATGCCCGGCATTCGTCCCTCACCTGCGAGGAGCACTACCACCGACCGCGCGCCAGCGCGATACGTTGTCCCCAGAACCGGCTTCTCCGCATTCCATCCGCAAATCTCATGCGGAGGATCCAGCGCAGTATCGATCCATCGCCACCAATTCTCACTGCCGTCCTTCAATATCGGGAGTTCGAACTCGAGAGGTTCCCAATAAGCATTGAAAATGATGTGCCCCAGTACTCCTTCGTATTTCAGTTCCCCACTGATGGCAATGCTGTGCGAGAAGGGTGACCAGTCCGGCTGATTGAGTTTCACCCCGTGCCAGGCGTATTTTTGTTCGCGGAGAACCTGGCTTAAACTGAAACGCCGGCGTTCGTGTTCCACATCGCGCATCACACGGCGCTCAATCAGCAGCTTCACAAACCGAAGAATGTCGGCGTGTTTGGACAGCAGGTTCCAGTCGAACCAACTCGTATCATTGTCTTGGCAGTAGGCGTTATTGTTGCCGTGCTGACTACGCCGTACCTCATCGCCCATAACAAACATGGGCACGCCCGCGGACAGTATGACTGCGGTGAAAAAATTTTTCACCTGCCGGTTGCGGAGAGTCTCGATTTCGGGATCGTCCGTCGGACCTTCAACACCGCAGTTCCAGCTTCGGCTGTCGTCCCGTCCGTCGCGGTTGCCCTCGCAATTTTCCTCGTTGTGCTTGTGGTTATAGGAGACAACGTCGTTGAGTGTAAACCCGTCGTGGCACGCAACGAAATTGATACTCTCTTCGACTTCGCGCTCTCTATAACCATAAATGCTTGGGCTGCCAAGCAGACGATCGGCTACGCGTCCCACGGAATCATTCGCGCCCCGGAAGAAATCGCGGACGTCATCGCGAAACCGGTCGTTCCATTCCTTCCAACTGTCGCCCACGAAGTTGCCGACCTGATAAAGTCCCGCCGCGTCCCAGGCCTCCGCAATCATCTTCGTGCCTGCCAGCGCCGGGTCCGATTCGATGTCCCAAAGCACTGGAGGATTCGGCATAACGGCGCCAGATGAATCGCGCGCCAGGATGGATGCAAGGTCGAAGCGAAACCCGTCCACATGCATCTCGTTCACCCAGTAACGGAGGGCGTCTACAAACCCGCGCCGCATAACAGGATTGTTCGCATTCAGTGTGTTTCCTGTCCCACTGAAGTTCGCGTACCGTGAGCGGTCTTCACACAGGAGGTAGTAAGTTGGATTGTCCAGGCCGCGGAAGCAGAGTGTTGGCCCGTCATCTCCGTCTTCCGCGGTGTGATTGAAGACGACATCGAGAATGACTTCGATACCGGCCCGGTGGAGAGCCTTCACCATATCCCGAAATTCATCTATGGGGCCCAGCGGGTCCTGACGCGAGCTATACGCCTGGTGCGGTGCAAAAAAAGAAACGGGTGAGTAGCCCCAGTAATTCGTCAGGCCTGCGGGCGCACCCTGAGGGTCGAACTGAAACACCGGAAGTAACTCGACCGCGGTGATACCTAATTGCTGAAGGTAGGGGATCTTCTCGACTAGCCCTGCGTACGTGCCCCGTTTCGATTCCGCCACCCCTGAGCTGGGATGTGCGGTAAAGCCGCGCACATGCATCTCGTAGATGATCGTGCGCGACCAGGGCCGCTTCAAGGGCACGTCGCCTTCCCAGTCATACGCGTGCGGGTCCGTGACCACGCTCTTCATGGCCGTTGCGGTGTTGTCCCCCTCTTGACGTGCTGCTGCGTCACGGCGATAGTTTTTCGGGACGACAACAGCGCGCCCGTATGGGTCCAGCAGTAGCTTGGATGGATCGAACCTGAGCCCCCGAGCCGGGTCGAACGGTCCGTACGCCCGGAATCCATAGATCTGACCCACTTCGACGCCGGGCACGAACACGTGCCAGTAATGGTACGTAAGGTTCGTCAAAGGATCAATGGGGATAACGCGCGAAGGACGAGAGTCATCCACCCGATCGAAAAACAGCAGGTCGATACCAGCCGCACTCCGCGAGAAGACGGAGAAGTTGGCGCCGCCGGGTACCAGCGTAGCCCCTATTGGAAAGCTACCGCCAGTCGTCGGGGTTGCAAGTGGGGCCTGCACAACGTTCTGCTCATCATACTTCATCGCAGGTGTTCACTTTTGCCAGATTATCCGCCGAATTTCCGTCGGCAGGCGTTCGCGTGAAACGGCGCGGCGTGAAATCACCTGAGGGGCGGGTGGCCGGCATTCGTGTCGCATACAAATATGGTCCGGTGCCGAATCCAGGTCCGGCGCCGGGGCCTGCGGGGACGATGGGTGTGCTGTTTGGAACCAAGCCGGAGCCGCATTCTTCTCGTGCAACTTGGTCAGCAATTGTTCGATGCGCTGTCGAAATGCGGCATCCGTCTGAACCTCGATCTTTAGAGCATCGAGCTTTCGTGGCGACATGCACTGCAGGATCAGCCACGGGTTGGCAGTGAGTTCCCAGAGTTCGGGATCAAGCCGCTTCCAGACCTCGTCCGCCGAGTGGCCCCATGACCAGCTCAGGTCCAGCGCGAGTCGGGTGAGCGCATCCCAAGCTTCCGTCTTAGTGGGCAGACTTGAATTCTTTGAATCGTCCATATGATTTCACGTCCGGCGTAAGCGCCATCCATAGGCACGATTTCTAACTCTTCCGTGTTCATTCCTCTCATCGATGTACAATACCCAAGTTGTTGAGCTCATTTTCGATTTCCTCAAGCGCGCTTTGTTCCGCTGGGCCGGCCGCTTGATCGAGACCCCGCCAATGCGAAATTCTGATGCGGATAATTGCTTCCACCTTGCCTTGGGGATCGATGATAGCGACATTCGGGAACGGAATAACCTCGAGTGAGCAGGAGTCGGTCGCATCCTGCGAAACCCTTTCCGCAATCTTCTGTAATCCGGTGTAGCCCAACTCGTACTCGTGAGGCGGGGGCATCGCCGGCTCATTATCTTCGGTTCTTACGCCATAGACGTCAACCTCAAAGCCAGCCTGAACCCTTCGGGTCTTCGCCGTGAGGCCTACAGGCCTTTCGTCGAGCTCGACGTAGTAAGGCGACACCTCGTAAAAAGCGTGATGTTCCTTAACTAATGAGGCAATACTCTCAGTCATACTAATACCCTCCTCTCTGAATCCATAAGCATGTAAACGACCAAACTAAGCATCCCCCTTTGAACTTTGCTTGCAGAGCAGCGGTTAGCGTTTGCCTGCGCCTTGAGGATAGTTCTTGAACAGCTTGGCCATCGCCTTTTCGAGGTTGCTGTAGTTCTTGTTGGGATCCTTCTTAATATCGAGCGTCTTGGACGCTGAGCCGCGCCACACAAGTTGCTTCTTAGCCGGGTCGAATAGCCCAATGGTCAGCGTGCCGTTTTCGATAGTCGAAGTCGTCCCGTGGATATCGCTCAAGTTGCCCCACCCGGGACCACCCCAAGCACCCCAACCACCGAAGCCCGATCCAAACGCATCGAATTGCTTCTCCTCTGAGATACGTTTTTGGTAACCGACGACCAAGTCGCCACCGCTCTCTACCCGCCGCAGACCCTGGCCGGCGAGTTGTTCGTCCACGGCGCGCTTGATGTCCTGATCCAGGAGCTGGTCGCCCACCGCCACTCGCTGATAATCGACCCACTGGTAGGTTTTGTAGGCGCTAAAGTCTGCCGAACGATCATAGTCGAATTGCACCTGCTGGGCGAAAGCGGCTACGCCGAGGCATGCGAGTGCTGTCAGATTGATGAGTTTCATTTTGTGTTTCTCCTTTTGAGTTGGTTTCGGGAATAATGTGCATCGCGAGCCGCATGAACTCGATCATCCTTAGGGTTTACTGGCCCACTGTCAGGTATGCCGGCTCGCTCGCCAAACCTCCGACGCTGACGACCACGGGCAGCTTTCCCGTTCCGACGCCGGAGGGAACGGTGAAATTGATCTGCAAGACCCCCACCGACCAGCTCGGCTCTCCGATATACGTGGTGGACGCGTTGACGCCTCCCACAGTCACCAGCGTCGTCCCCGTGGGAACGGGCGTAGTGCGGCTGGAAGGTCTCGATCCATCAGAGACCGCGGGGTCCAAAGCCCCGGCGCCATTGACGTACATCGTCAGGGTCTGACCGGCTGCCGCCTTGGAGGTGGAAACCATGTCGTTGCTATCCGTGTATATACCAGGCGCCGCGGCTGCCATCGTGATCTTCGCCGACGCGGTCTCGGTATTGTCGCTTACAACAACGGTCACGCTGCCGCTGGTGGGCGTTTCGTATGGAATCTGCACGTTCAGTTGAGTGGGCGAAATATAGTAGAGCGGCGCGGCGATTCCGTTGATCGTGACAGATACGTTTTCGAGCGAAGTGGGGAGCGGCGTGGAAGACGCGCTCGCAGTGCTCAGCGCCAGATTCGAGCCGAAGATCGAGAGGGCCAGGCCAGGCGCATAAGCCGCGCGGTAGGAAGCGCTGTCCACCAGCCCGTTAATCGTCGGTTTTGCGTTGGACAGGCTCACAATTTCGAGCGTTGTTGTGGTGGTGACTGCGTTGTTCGCCTCATCGCCCGCGTATACAGCGGTAATCGTGTTCGAGCCGGAACTCAACACGGTCGCGCTGCCGGCGATGCTGAGGGTAGCTCTCGCGGTGCCGGAGGAGCCTGCAAGCGTGGCGGTGCCCAACGTAGTCGAGCCAACCGAGAATGTAACTGTCCCGCCCGGCGTGTAGCCGTTGGAATTCTCCAGCGTGACGCTCAGTACGGTGCTTCCTTCTGTCGTAAGCGTGTCAGGAGTAGCGGTCAGTGAGGTTGTAGGGCTGCTCATGCTGGTGTGCCAGTTCGTAATGAGCGTGTAGCCGTTGGCCGAACCAAGGCCGGTTGTCTGATCGTAACCAGTTCCCGCGCTGTACCCGGATGACGACGTGCAGACTGGACCGACGCACGACTCCACCGCATTGTTGCCGGAAGTAATGTCATGGAATGCGCTGGGACTGGAACTCGCCAGCGGATAGAGGCTGCTATTGATGTTGCCCAGCCCGCTGCTGGATTGGTACCCATTGGACACCAGATATTGGTTCAGCAGCGTCAGCACCCCCGAAAAGGCCGGTGCGCCGGCCGACGTGCCGCCGATGACATTCCACCCGGTTACCACGCCGTCGGAAGTATAGACGAGGTAACCGTCGTGATCCGCGGAAGCCGGAAATGCCACGTCGGGTACATCGCGGGCTCCGTCGTTGGGCACACCGGTGCCGGTTTGCCAGGAGGGTTTGGAGAAGAACTGGCTGGCGCCGCCCCCGCTGGACGCCGGACTGCCGTTTTCGGAACTGTCGTTCCACGTCACCTCGGGAATGTAGGAGAGCGCCGACGCTTTCGTGCTGCTGTTGGTGCTGCTCCAATATGTTCCGCTTCCTTCATCAAAAGTGGTGCCGCCCACAGCCGTGACTTCCGGAACGCTGGCCGGCAGCTCGACGGCCAAGCTCAGGCTGGAACTGGCCGGGCCGAAGGGCCCCCCGCTGGATTCGTAGCAACCCGCCGCGCCGGAGTCGCCGGAAGAGGCAACCCAGGTAATTCCCTGCGCGTTCGCCTGCTGCGCCCAACTGCGCATGCTGGTTGCATCGGACTTCGTGTCCGACTCCTCGCATTCTCCATAGCTCATGCTGATCACCGGCGCCAGGTCTTGATCGATCGCATATTGGACCGAGTCCAGAACATCGGAGGAATAGACGAAGATCAGGCTCGCTTCGCGCGCCACGGCTGCCGACCACTCCAGGTCAAGGTCCGATTCCTGTGCGTCGATGACGGAGTATCCGGCTTTTTGTTTGTTCGGAACCTCCACGGTTGTAACGGAGACGGATTTCATCCCGAAATAGCTGGTGAAGCTGGATAAATGGGACGTGTCTATCTGGCTTTGGCCGACAATCACGATCTTCTGCCCAGAACCATTGATCCCGGAGTCGTAAAGCGGAGTCAGATTGAAAATCGTCGCGAAATCGTCGGGAGCGAGATAGTGATCCCCACTGCTGGAGGACGTATAGGCTGGCGTTATACCGGCGGATGCGCCGCGCAACGCGGCTTTTTGGACCTTTGGCTTCATCCGGAAGTCATTCAGCCCGCGGACGGCGGCCACCACTTTCGACATCGCGGCCGGCACTGCGGGGTTGGTCGCGTTGGCATAGTGAGTCTCTCCGTTCACCTTGTAAAGATGGATTTCGGTGTGGAACGCGCTACCGATTTGCGCCGCCGAACCTGACAGGCTCACGGCGTTGCGAGCACGTGCCGTGCCGGTGACGGTCAAGTCCTGGCCCCGCGCCCAATCGGCGATTTTGGCCAGATCGCTCTTGCTGACGCCGAAGCGATCCGCATACTCTTCCGGTGTCAGCCAGCGATGATAGCTGGACGACTTGGGGTTCTGCTGGTCGAGAAGCAATTGATCCAGGGCGGCCTGCTGGTCGGCGGACGGCTTCAGCACCAGGGTCACTGACGGCATCCTTAAGGAATCCGGTGCCTTGCTCTGGTCGTACTCGCTTCGGGCGTCAGCCTTGACATGGCCCGGCAGCGGCGTCCATTGGAGGGTGTTGATGTTACCGATGATTCTGTTCGTCTGGGCAAACGAGCTAGTGTGAAAGCACAGGGCGAAGGCCATAACACCAAACAATCGGGCAAGGCATCGGAAGTTACCGGATATATGGCGCATAGGTTGGTTGTTACTGGGGCTTGGCCGGCATGTGACGCAAGCACAATAGCCATGCACAGACCACATTTGAGTAGCATGAATCACCCTGCGCCAGAGTTCGGCAAATGATGGCAAGAATGTTTTCTTCACGATCTTTCTACTGAGTTCGCACATGCCCGATCAATTGCACATTGGTGTCCAGCCAGTATTTCTCTGATTTAAAGGAGTTACTCGCCACACGAGAGCCACGTCTCGGCCCGTGCCACGGCAAGAGTCGAACATCGGCGCTGATCGCCTGATCGCTCGTCACCCGGCGCTCTTCCGTCACCAACTCCCCTGCCGAATCAACGTCTGTCTCAGCCCAGTTCAGTTCATCGAATCGCCTTTGCCACCTGGATCCGTACTCGAATCCGATGGGCGTTGTTCTCATTTGCTCGCGATTAATAATGAAGACTGCGAACTTCTTCCGGCGCAGGCAGAGCAAATTATCTTCACGCAGGATCCGCGCCACCCGTTGCGACACCTATGCCAAGACCTCCAATCAGAAGTGAGACCAATGTCGCGTATTGGAGGACCAACCTGATTTTCATGTGATTACGCGAGTCCACCGGAAGTGCCAGGGACGGACGCGCCGGCCTCGACGGTTAGCGTTTGCCGGCGCCTGGGGGATAGTTCTCGAACAGCTTAGCCATGGCGTTCTCAAGGTTGCGATAGTTCTTGTCGGGATCTTTCTTTATGTCGAGGGTCTTGGCCCGGAGCCGCGCCACACGAGTTGTTTGGTGGTCACGAAGCTCCGCACGCGTTTTCGTTCTTGTTGGCAACCTGCAGATGGTAGGCGGCCCCAAGGAGTCGCCGCGCCATCCGCGAGCCCATGCTGCCGATGCCGACAAAACCAATAGGCGCCGGCGGCTGAAGAAACGTTGGTGGAAGTCAAATCCCCGCCTCTTTGAAGACTTCTTGGGCGATGCGGAAGCTTTCTACCCCCGCCGGAACTCCGCAATAGATCATCGCGCGCAGCAACACTTCCTGGATGTCCGCCTTTCTCAGACCGTTGTTGAGCGCGCCGCGGACATGCGACTCCAGTTCATTGGGGCGGTTGAGCGCCGTCAACATGGCGAGATTGGTTCGTCATGGAATTCTCCTTTTGTTTCAATTGAAGTATTGGAGGACCAATTCGATTTTCATGTGATTACGCGAGTGCACCGGAAGTTCCAGGGACGGACGCGCCGGCCTCGGCGCCGGCTGCGGCCGTATTCCCTTCGTCCTTCCACCGAATCAGCTTCAGGTCGAGCACAACAAAGGAGTAGAGAACCGGAACCAGGCCAAGCGTGACGAAAGTGGCGATGGTCAAGCCGCCGATCTGGGCGTAACAAAGCGGCTCCCATAGGGGACCGCCGTGCGCCGCCAGCGGAAATAATGCAATCACCGTGGCCGAGACCGTGATCATCACCGGCCGCAAACGTAGAATGCCGGCGTCGGCCAGAGCCACTTGCAACTCCTCGCCTGCTTCTCTTCGCTCCTCGATAAATTCAAAGAGAACGATGATATGGCTTACAATGACGCCGATCAAGCTGATAACGCCGAGGAACGCCATAAACCCGAATGGCTGCCCCATAACGGCAAGCGAAATGATGGCCCCGACAGCACCGTAAGGAATGGCCGCAAAGACAATCAGCGGCTTTACCGCATGTCTGAACTGCGCTAGCAGCGCCAGATACAGCGAGAACACGCAAATGACCAGTACCGTCGTAAGATCTTGGAACCCGCTCACCTGCTCTTTGTATTCCCCGGCAAGACGGAACATGAATCCGCTAGGGAGCTGCTTCTGAAATGCCTGCAACTTCGGCATCGCCGCCGAGACCACTTCCGAAGGCAAATGCCCTTCCGCAGGCCAGCACTGTACGGTTACTGTGCGGTATTGATCGAAGCGCCGGATCTTCGGCCTTTCGAGCTGCCAGGAAATCGTTGCCGCTTGCTCGATCGGGACGGGTGGCGCGCCTTGGCTTGAGAAAATATACAAGCTGTGCAAGTCTGAGAGCTGCGACCGCTCCTCCATTCGCAAACGTGCAACGATCGGGATCTGTTTGTCGCCCTCTCTCAGTACTCCGGCCGTGTCTCCGTAGAGCGCGGCCTTGATCGAATCGGAAACGTCGGCATTGGTGATGTGCGCGAGGTTGGCCCGGTCCACATCGACGTGCACCATTGCCTTGGGCGTTGGCTCGCCCCAATCGTCTCGCACTCTTGCCGCAATCGGGATCTCGCGGAAGATCCGTTTCAGTTTCTCAGCCTCCGCTTGCAATACCCGCAAATCCTCTCCGGAAACTCTGACCTGAACCGGGATACCAATCGGCTTGCCGGTTTCGAGGCTCCGAGTATCGATGATCGCTCCGGGAACCTGGTTGTCAAACTCCGGCTGCAAGCGGGCCAGTAGCGATGTCGTGTCGCGTGGGTCTTTGGTTCGCAGAATCACTTCCGCGTAGTTGGTTTGTCTATCCTCGGGCGTGGCGCTGGTCCAGAACCGGGGGCCGCCGCCGCCCAGAAAAGCCGTCATCGACAGCAAGACCTCTTTAGGATGGCCTTGCTCGGGGTGGGATTTACCGTAATCGTCGGAAACCCGTTGCACAATCGATTCCACCTGTCGAGTGACTTCGCGCGTTGCGCTTAACGGAGAATCCTCGGGCAACCACACGTCGATATAGGAAAAATATTGGAGATCCTTGGGAAAGAACTGCGGTTTGAGCGTGGAGAATACAAAACCACCCACCACCAGCAGAGCGAGCGAAGATACCAGGCATAGCTTCCTGTGCTCGATCGCCTTCTTCGACGTCCGGAAATACCAGCCCGTGAAGCCATGCTTCCGCCGTTCCTCGATAGGAGTTTCCAATCTACTCCTCAGCAAGAACGAACTGATCAGCGGGACAAAAGTCATTGACACTAACAGCGCGGCCAGCAGCGAGCAGCTGATCACGATTGGCAGGCTGTACAGAAATTTGCCTGTATCCCCAGACAACAACAGGAACGGCAGGTAGGAGGCGATGTTCGTGATCGTCGCGAAGGCCATCACCTTAAATAGCTTGGTTGGCCCCAACCACGCTGCCATGGCTCTAGGCTCGCCCTCGCCCAGTTCGCGCACAATGGCGTCGCCCGACACAACCGGCACGTCCACTAGAAGACCTAGCGCGATAATCAGCGAAGCGATGGAGACTTGTTGCAGGTCGATCCCCAGCGTGTTCATCACGCCAAATGTGATCGCGAGTGTGATGGGCATTGCCGCCGCCACCAAAACGGCGGTGCGCCAGTCCCAAAAACCGATCAGAGCCACAATAACGACCAGGACCACCGCTTCGATCAAACTGTGGGTGAAGAGTTCGATTTTGTCGCGCACTTGTAACGGCTGGTCTGAGGTTCTGGCCAGCACTAAGTCGCCCGGCAAGGATTGCCGGATATTCT
>Ga0209040_10004771_pt1 | contig 10199 bp, 8 predicted proteins | sample BogFormECP12_OM3_FD_188240 | JGI IMG/M metagenome (GOLD analysis project Ga0209040, IMG submission 188240) | Bog forest soil microbial communities from Calvert Island, British Columbia, Canada - ECP12_OM3 (SPAdes) (version 2) | ecosystem: Environmental > Aquatic > Freshwater > Wetlands > Bog ... | reverse complement strand
TGCACCAGGGCGATGACGGCGGGGTCCGGGTGGGCGGCGAGCAGGGCCTCGGGATCGAGCGGTCGACCCCAGGGCGCCTCGACCCGCACCACATCGGCACCCTGACGCCCGGCGACCTCGCACATCCGCTCCCCGAACAGGCCGTTCACCCCGATGACCACCGGGTCGCCCGGCCGGACCAGGTTCACGAAGGCGGCCTCCATGCCGGCCGACCCGGTGCCGCTCAACGGCATGGTCAGGCGGTTGGCGGTGCCGAAGACGGCGCGCAGGCGCTCCATGGTCTCGTCGAGCAGGGCCAGGAAGACCGGGTCGAGGTGGCCCAACACCGGGTGCACGAGCGCGGCGGTCACCTCGGGATAGAGGTTGGAGGGTCCCGGCCCCATCAGGACGCGCTCGGGGATCGGCGACATCCGCGCATCGTGGCAGGTCGGGAGGCGGTGGCGCCAGCGCTGCGAACGGTCGTCGCAGCGGCCTGCACTAGATTCCCAGCGTGGCCCGGGTTCGTCGTCCCAGGCCCGCGGCGGGGAAGGGCCGGGATCCGGGCGGCTCGGGCGGTCCCGACGACGGGGAGGTCGAACGACTGCTCTTCGCGCCCCGTGAACTGCCGCCCCTGCGTCCCGACGTCGCGTCGGAGGATCCGGACCGCTACCGGGTCTGGGCCCGGGCCCGGGAGGCCGAGCGACTGACCGCACCGATGGGACTGCTGCCGGCCGGGCGAACCGACGTGCTGATCGCCGTCGACGAGGCCGATCCGGAACTGCTCTCGGTGTGCCTGGGATCGGTGACTGGCCAGACGAGCCATGGCTGGCGCCTTTCGATCGTCACCGTGGGCGAGACGGGGGACGCCGTCGACGCCGTGCTGGCCGACACCCAGCGGGGGTGGCCGGGCCGGGTCGGGATCCGGCTGATCCCGGCCGGCACCGACACGGCGTCGGCGGTGGCCCTGGCCTTCGAGAACTCGGGTTCGCCCGTCGTGCTCGTGCTGGGGCAGCACGACGAGCTCGCGCCCGACGCGCTGGCCCTACTGACCCGAGCCATCGAGGGGGTGAGCGCCGCGCTACGGGCCGATGTCGCCTACGCCGACGAGGACGACGCCGACCGGGAGGGCAGGTTGTCGTGCCCGGTCCTGAAGCCCGACTGGTCGCCGGACCTGCTCCTGTCGACCCCCTACCTCGGTCGCCCCACGGCGCTGCGGCGAAGCGTCGTCGGTGAAGCCGGCGGGATCCGGCCGGCAGCCGACGGCGACTGGGAGCACGACCTCATGCTCCGGGTGGCCGAGCGGGCCGGCCTGGTGGCCCACATAGCCGAGGTGCTGTGCCACCGCCACGAGCGCCCGGACCCGTCGTGGGGGCCAACGGGGGGCGGGGCGGTCGCCAGCGCGCTCGCTCGACGCGGGGAGGAGGGAGAGGTGACGGCCGGGCCGCTGCCCGGCACCTGGGCGGTGCGCCGGCGGGCAGCATCGACGCCCAGCGTCAGCGTGATCGTGCCCTTCCGTGACGGCGCCCGCTTCCTCCGCACATGCGTGGACTCGGTGACCGCAACCGCCGGCGAGGTCGACCTCCAACTGGTCCTCGTCGACAACGGCTCGGTCGACCCTGAGACCCACACCCTGGTCGACCGGTTGGCCGAGCGAACCGACGTTTTCGTCGTCCACGACCCCCGGGTGTTCAACTGGGCCGCCCTCAACAACGGGGCGGCCGAGGCGGCCACCGGCGAGGTCCTCGTCTTCTTGAACAACGACATCGAGGCCGACCGGCCCGGGTGGCTGGAGGTGCTGGCGGCCCAGGTGCTTCGGCCCGAGGTGGCCGTTGCCGGGGCCCGGCTCCTGTATCCCGGTGGACGGGTCCAGCATGCCGGCGTCGTGGTCGGGATCGGCGGCGCTGCCGGGCACGTTCTCGCCGGGCTGCCGGCGGACCAGCCGGGCTATCTCGGGATGGCGGTGATGACCCGCAATTGCTCGGCCGTCACCGGCGCCTGCATGGCGGTGCGCCGGGAGGTGTTCGACGGCATCGGCCAGTTTGACGAGACCCTCGGCGTCGACCTCAACGACATCGACTTCTGCCTGCGAGCGCTCCAGCGAGGCTTCCGGGTGGTCTACGAGCCGTTGGCCGAGCTCGTGCACTACGAGTCCCCGAGCCGGGGCACGTCGGGCAGCGTGGCCAACATCACCCGCTTCATCGACCGGTGGCGGCCCCTGCTCGAGGGGGGGGACCCCTTCCTGAACCCGCATATCACACGGGTAGACTCCTCGTGCGCGCTGCGCGGGCCCGACGAGGAGGGGTGGTGGCAGAGATGGCGCTCGACCCTCGATCGATCGTGAGCGACGTCAGCGACCGCGCCCACGACCTGGGCTCGATGGACGCCCCCAAGATCCTGACCCACGCCCCGCGCGTCTCTCCCGCTCTCCCGCCAATGCGCGAGGACCCCGACATCACCGCGCTGCACGAGGAGTGGGCGCGCCTGCACGTCGGGGCTGGCCCCGACGGCCCTGAGGAGCCGGGCGTCCGGGGGCGCATCCGGCGCAAGGTCCGGGCCACGGCGGCGGAGGCGGCGGCCCCCGGACAGCAGGAGAACCGGGCGCTCATCGGCGCCCTGATCCGGTCGACCGAAGCGCTGGCCGCCCGGTGCGACGAGATTGCTGGGCGCCTGGCCGACCTCGAGGCGGTGCTGGAGGAGGTCGTGTCGGTGGTGAGTGAGGACCTGGTGCACATCCGGGCGGCGATGACCGGGACCGACGTCGAGACCGCAGGGGACGACCCGGTCGGAGACGCCGCCGGAATGGGCCCGACCACCGGGCGGAACGCCAAGGGTGGGTGAGCCCGGGCCGGGGCCGGGGGTCGCCGTCCTGAGCAGCAGCTGGGCCGGGGGCAGCGAGGCCGCCTTCGTGATGCGGAGCCTAGCCGGTGCCGTGTCCCGCCACTGCGCCGTCGACGTCTTCACGGTCGGTCGGCCCGGGCCGGCCCGGGCCGACGGGGCCTTCGATGTGATGCCGGCCGGGCGGGGGCGGGTCGGGGGTTGGCCGGTCTCCAAGAAGCTGGCCTGGCCGGCGGTTCCGCCGGCGGTGACCATCGTCGAGGCCGGCGACGAGCGCGCGATCACGATGGCTCGGCGCTCGGCCCCCAAGGGGGTCACCGCAGCGTTGGTCGGCCGATCCGACATCCCCGAGCGGGCCACCGTCGCGTTCACGGTGGCCCCGGGGAGCCGCGAGGCGGCCGTCGCCGCCGGCGTGCCCGAAGAAGGGGTCCACGACGTGGGCCTGCACGTGCCGGTCAACCGCATCGCGGCCGAACACCGGCACAACGGCCTCGGCTTCGTCGACTACGTGCTCGTCCTCACCGACCGGCCGGGGACCGAGCTTCCCGGCGCCCCCTCTCCCGCGGCCGCCTGGGTGGCGGCGCGTTACCCGCGTCTGCACGTCGTGGTGGTCGAGGCCGCGGTGGCCTCCGTGTGGCAGTACCGCTCGCTGCGGGGCCGGGTCGCGGTCGACACCCGGACCGACCTTTGGCGGCTCATGGCCCACGCCCGGGTGGTGGTCGACCTCAAGCCGGGCCGCTACGTGGCCCGGGAGTGCGTCGAGGCCCTGCGGTTCGGGACCCCCATCATCGCGCCGGCCGGCTCGGTCGGTGCCGACCTGGCCGAGGGGGGCGGGGGCCTGTGGTATAGGGACCCGGCCGAGCTCCTGGGCTGTGTCGAGTGGCTGGCCGACACCGAGATCCGTGAGGCGCTCGGCACCCAGGGGCGCCGGATGGCCGACTCCCTCTACGGGGACCCCGACGCCTTCGTCGATCGGGTCGGGAGGGCCCTGGGCACCCTGACGGAGGGTTGAGGGGCCCCTGGGGTCGCGGGCAGGCTAGCGGTAGCTCGCCCGCGGCGGCCAGGCCAGCGGGACGGTCTCGTGGGCCAAGGAGAGATTCGGGTTGTACGCCGGATCGTGATCGAGGACGCCCCCCCAACGGCTGTGCAGGTACCGGATCTCCCGGGCGAAGCGCACGGCATTCTCGCCCTCGCCCTCTCTCGGCTCGTCCCTGCCCTCGAGATGCAGAAGCTCGGCGTGCGGCGTCCATCCCACCCGCCAGCCGGCCTCGCCCAGGCGCAGGCAGAAGTCCGTGTCGCCGAACGCCCCGGACAGATGGACCTCGTCGAACCCGCCGACCTGCTCGAAGGCCTCGCGGCGGACCGCCATGCAGGCCCAGCTCACGGCGGAGAAGCTCTGGCTGAGCATGGCCCGACCGAAGTACCCGGGCTCGAGCCGGTCGATACCGCGCTGGATGTGCCCGACGGTCCCCCCGATGCCGGTCACGATGCCCGCGTGCTGCACCGTGCCGTCGGGATAGAGGAGCTTGGCCCCGACCGCCCCGACGCCGGGCTGGAGGAGCAGGCCGACCATCTCCTCGAGCCAACGGTCGGTGATCACCTCCACGTCGTCGTGGACGAAGCACAGGACCTCGCCCCCGGCGGCCGAGGCCCCGGCGTTACGGAGGGCCGAATCGCTCAGGTCCCCCTCCCGGCGGACCACGGTCAGTCCCTCGGCCCGTTCCAGCAGGAACTGACGGAGGGGAGGACGGCGGTCGCCGTCGTCGACCACGATCAACTCGATGTTCGGATAGGTGGACCGGACGACCACGCTGTCCAGACATCGGACCATCCGCTGGGCGTTGCGCACCAGGACGATCACGCTGACGAGAGGGGCGGATACCGGAATCGCCCACTGCACACGATTGAAACCGCTGCCGCCGATCGTCAGCACGGAGCCGTCCCGGCCCGTTCGCTCGAGGTGGTCGCTCACCGAGCGCTGTGCCGAGTGGGCTGCGTAGGGCTTCGCCGACAGCGATGACGCCGTGGACCCGGGATGCACGCGCCAGTGGTAGAGCACGTGGGGAACGTGGATCACCTGGTCGGGCCGGAGCTTCTCGGACACCCGCAGCACCAGATCCCAGTCCTGGCTTCCCTCGTATCCCGTCCGGTAGCCGCCAACCGCCTCGACGAGATCGAGCCTGAGCAGGCAGAGGTGGGAGAAGTAGTTCTGCCCCAAGAGGAGCACCGGGTCGAAGTCGGGTTTGAAGTACGCGTGGTCACGGTGACCTTCGTCGTCGATGTGGTCCTCATCGCTGTACAGCAGACCGGCATCGGGACGCACGTCCAGCGCAAGCACCGCCAGCGCGAGGGCATGCTCGGCCATGATGTCATCGTGGTCGAAGCAGGCGATCCACCTGCCCGTCGCCAGGCCGAGCGCGGTGTTCGAAGAGGCGGAGATATGCCCGTTTTCGCTGCGCCGGACGACCTTGATGCGTGGGTCCTCGGCCTCGTACTCGGCGAGCACCTTGGGGACCCAGGCGGCGGTCGAGGCGTCATCGGCGACGCAGAGCTCCCAGTTCTCGTAGAGCTGGGAACGGACCGACTCGATGGCCGCGCGCAGGTACGACTCAGGCGGGTTGTACACCGGGAGGATGATCGAGATCTTCGGCGGGTCCGAGAGGACGCTCAGGCGCCGGCGGATTGCCGCTCGGGCGGCGTCGTCAACCGTGTCGTACTGCTCCACCCAGGCCGGATACCGCAGGTCCTCGAGGAACAGCGACGAGGGCTCGATGAGCTGCCCGGTGGGCCCGCTCGGGGCACCCAACCCGGCACCGGTCCCCGCACCGCGGAGCTGGCTGCGCGCTCGGCCCAGCGCCTGGCGGAGTCGGCCGGTGTAACGGACGAGCCGGCGGGACTGGAGCGTCTGCAGTTCCGCCTCGGCCCGGACCAGCTCCGCCTCGGTGCGGGCCATCCGTGCCTCCTGCTCGGTCAGCTTGGCGGCGAGCCACTCGCTGCCTTCTGCTTCGGCGCGGAGGTGTTCGGCCTCCGCCTCCGCGACGAGGATCCGCCGAAGAACGTCCTCGGGGAGCGCCGGCCCATCCGGGCGATCTGCCGGCTCAGGCACGGTCCCCTCGCTCATCGCGTCGCTCCAATTCCGTGCCCTTGCACGCGCCGCGACATCAGGTCAAAATTACCATGCAGCCGTGCGGCTCCCCGGGGTGGGTCTGGCATGCTCACCCAACGGGCTCGTCGGGAGCCGACAGCAGCGCCTCGAGGTCTGCCCGTCCCTGCACCGACCCCACCTCGTAGAAGCGCTCCTTCACCTCGTAGCCGGCCAGGAGGCGGTCGGCGCTCAACCTCGAGTAGACGTCGGCCAGGTCGAGGACCGTCCCGGCCGGGATCCTCTGGTCGACCACCTGCCGACGGAGGACCGAGAGCCCGTAGTCGATGAACCGCATGTCGGGGGGAGGGAGGGTCGCCCGTTTGTCGTACCGGGTCACCATGCTCTCGCTGAACACCGCGTTGGACCGATCGAATCGACCGTCGTTGCGATACACCGTCATCAGCGCCGCCGCCGGGGTCGCGCCGAATGCCTGCTCCACCGCCCCGAGGTCCACCGAGAGATAGGAGTCCCCGTAGAGCACGAAGAAGGACTCCTCCAACACCCCCTCGTCCAAGGCGAGCCGGACGGCCCCACCCGTGCCCCGCAGCTGACCGCCCTCGTCGACATAGCGGACGGCCAGGTCCCATGCAGCGCCGTCTCCGACGAACTCACGGATCAGGTGGCCCAGGTGGCCGATGCTGAAGACGACGTCGGTGACTCCCTGGCTGGACAGCCACCGCAGCTGCCACTCAGCGAAAGGGCGACCGCCAACCGGCAAGAGGGCCTTGGGGAGCGCGGCGGTGACCGGCCGCATCCGGGTGCCGAGACCTCCGGCCAAGATGACGCACTGCACGTTCAGTCTCGAGCGAGGAGCGTCGAACCATCGTGGTCGAAGGTGAACCGGACTTCTGTCAGACCCTCGTCGACCATCGCCGCCCGGACGGCATCCTGGTCCTTGGCGTAGATGAGCAGGAAGCCGCCCGCCCCCGCTCCCACGAGCTTCCCACCCAAGCCCCCGTTGGCCATCGCAGCGTCGTACCAGCGGTTGACGTTGTCGTTCGACATGACCGTTGAGCGCTGCTTCTTGTGCTGCCAGTGCTCGTCCATGATTGCGGCGAACTCTTCGGTGTCGCCAGCCTCGAGTGCTTTCCGGCTGGCCAGCCCGAGCTCCTTGACCCGATGGAGATTGCTGATCATCTCGGCATCCCCCTTCTCGGACCGGTTGCGCTGCTCTTCGAGCACGCGGTCCGCGTCCCGCGAATAGCCGGTGAAGAAGAGCAGCAGGTGCTCCTCCAGATCGTGCAGGGTCTCTTGCGAGATCGAGATGGGGTTGACCCTGACGCCACCACCCGGCTCGAATTCGAACGCGGTGAGACCCCCGTAGGCTGCGATGTACTGGTCCTGCTTCCCCACGGGTCGGCCGAGGATGTCGACCTCGATACGGCAAGCGTCGGAAGCGAGGTTCCCCGCCGTCACGTGGGTGCGGCGGAAGGCATGGATGGACCTGAGGAGGCCGACGGTGAACGTACCCGACGAGCCGAGGCCGGTGCCGGCGGGGATGTCCGCCACGCTTACCAGCTCGATCCCCGACTCGACGTCGTACATCCGCAGGGCTTCGCGGATGATGGGATGCTCGATGTCCTCGAGGCGATCGACGTGCTCCGCCAAGGCGTATTTCAGGAAGTACCCGGGCGTGAAGGTCCGATTGATCGCGATGTAGATGTAGCGGCTGATGGCCGCCGAGAGGACCATGCCGCCGAACTGCTCGTAGTACGAGGGAAGGTCGGTCCCACCGCCGCCGAGCGTGATTCGGAGCGGGGTCCGGGTGATGATCATCGGGCGGTCCCGGGCGAGAGCCGGATCACAGTATGTATCCCGATCTCGCGGCATCCCCGTGGAACATTCGGACAGTGTCCAGGGACACGTCCTCGAGTTCACGACCGAGACCGTACAGCTTCGCCAGGAGGGCGTGGGTCACGGTGATGATGTGGCAGCCGATGGCGTCGGCCTGCACGACGTTGAGGATCTCCCGGGGACTGGCCCAGAGGAGTTCGAGCCTCGGATTCGGCACCAGGACCTCCAGGGCCTCCTGCATCAACGGGATCGGGTCGCGCCCGGTATCCGCCACGCGCCCGGCGAAGACCGACACGATGGCCCCCGGACTGGGCTCGAGGGCCTCGGCCACGGACTCCACCTGGGCCACCGAGAGGATCGCCGTCACATTGAGCCGAAGGCCCTCGGACGAGAGCTCACGGATCAGTGGGCCACAGCTCACCCGCGTGGTGTCGGTGACCGGGATCTTGACGTAGACGTTGTCACCCCAGCTGGCGAGGAGGCGGGCCTGACGGGCCATCTCCTTGGGCTCGTCGGCGAAGACCTCCAACGAGAGGGGCCGGTCGGCGACGTGCTCGAGCACCTTGCGGGCGAACCCCTCGTAGTCGGTCACGCCGGACTGGTGCATCAGGGTGGGATTCGTCGTGAACCCGGCGATCATCGGGTCCCGGGCCAGGGCCAGGATGCCCTCGAGGTCGGCGCCGTCAGCGAATACCTTGATCGTGAGGGTGCGCGCTCGGTTCACCGTGGGTTCTCCTCTCCTCATCCGGGCCAGCGTTGCATCCGCTGTCCTCCAGCCTCCCCGAAATCGGCGCACCCTTTGGGGATGGCTGCCAGCTTGCACGTCGCGGTCGGCCTGGCGTCTCGGGTGGCTCCCGGCATCAGGTCCAAGACCCCGGATTGTCCCATAGGCCCCGGGCCTGGCGCCACCATCCCCGACGGGCCCTGGGTGGCGCCCGGTCCGGACGCCGGGAGGGCCGGTCCGTCCCGGCCGGGGCACCGCTCGGCCGACGGGCCAGATCGGGACGGGTCAAGTCAGTTCAATCGACCGGCTCGGGCGTCGGCCAGCATCGAGGCCATCGAGTCCCGGAGGGCCTGAGCGCCGGTCCTTTCGTTGCGCCACCCGAGGGCCCGGATCTTGTCGGTGGCGATCCGGACGATCGGGACGTCCCCCTTCCACCCCCGGTCTCCTCCGGTGTAGGCGAAGGCCGTCGAACCAGGTTGCAGCCCGACGACATCGATGGCGATCTGGGCGATCTCGGTCACGGTCAGGTAGTCACCGGTGGCCACGTTGAAGGCGCTGAATGGGCGGGGAGCCACCACGGCGGCGAGGAGGACAGCTCGGACGACGTCGTCAACATGGATATACGACTTGCTCTGACTACCGTCGCCGAGGATCCGCAGCTCGGTGGGATCATCGAGCAACCGCCTGACGAAGTCGAACCCAACTCCGTGGGTCTGGCGAGGGCCGACGACATTGCCGAACCGGAAGACGCAGGCGACGAGGTCGAACATGTAGCAGTAGGAGGAAATCAAGGCCTCGCCGGCCAGTTTGCTGGCGCCGTAGGTGGAGACCGGGATGAGTGGACCGTGGTCCTCCCGGGCCTCCACCTCGCCGAGATCGCCGTAGACGCCGCTGCCGGATGCATAGAGGATCCGGCGGACACCCGACACCCGCGCGGCCTCCACGACGTGCTGAGTGAGAAGTGTGCCCTCGTCGAAGTCAACAGTTGGCTCGGACATGGCCCGTGCGATATCGGGATTCGAGGCCAGGTGGATGACCGTCTCATTGCCGGCCATCGCGTCGGTCAGCTGCCCGGGATCATGCACATTCGCCCGGATCACCCGGAGCCGGGCATCGCCCACATGGGCCTGGAGGTGCCATTCCCTACCGGACGAGAAGTTGTCGTAGACCGTCACCGCCTCGGTCCCATCCTCGGCCAGCAGACGGTCCACGAAATGGCTGCCGATGAACCCGGCACCCCCGACGATGACGACCCGTCGCACCGAGTCAGCCGGTCCGTCCGCGCTCATGATGTCGACTCCCACTTCGTCGCAGATCGCGCCAGCCCGGGATGGCTGACCATGAGATGCCAGATCACGGCGCAGAGCCCCTCGGTGTGCGGCGTCACACGGTCCGGGTATATGGGAGGGATGATCACGCAGGAGTCGGCCACTGAGGCGGTGTAACCGCCCTCCCTCCCCACGATCCCGACGATAGTTGCATTCCGCTCCCGGGCCAGCGCAAGGGCCTTGACGATGTTGTTCGAGATGCCTCGGGCTTGGTCGCCACCGCCCACCGACAACACGAGCACCGCATCCCCCCCGGAGAGCCGGGAGACCCGCAGCCATTCCACCAGTGTGCTGTCCCAACCCTCGTCGTTCGTCCGGGCGGTGAGTTCGGACACGTTGTCGGTCGGTGCGTAGGCTTCAAAGCCACAAAGTTTTCGGAAATCGTTGACGGCGT
>Ga0209040_10004770_pt1 | contig 10200 bp, 7 predicted proteins | sample BogFormECP12_OM3_FD_188240 | JGI IMG/M metagenome (GOLD analysis project Ga0209040, IMG submission 188240) | Bog forest soil microbial communities from Calvert Island, British Columbia, Canada - ECP12_OM3 (SPAdes) (version 2) | ecosystem: Environmental > Aquatic > Freshwater > Wetlands > Bog ... | reverse complement strand
TTGTTCTGGCCGGCCCCGACCTGCTGAAAGACGGGAAGCTTCCGGCTGGGTGGAATCTTGATCGTGATCCCTTTCTTCTGGAGAGCAACGTTCCCGGCGTCTTCGTGGTCGGGGACGTGCGCCATGGTTCCATCAAGCGCGTAGCCTCGGCCGTGGGCGAAGGCGCAATTGCCGTGCAGTTCATTCACCGTTACATGGCGAAGGTGTAGCCGATGCCTAACGTCTCAAGAGATGAGCTACGCCGCGTTACCGTCTTCCATGATCTTCCTGACGAGCAACTGGACTGGTTTCTGGAGCGTGCGACGGAGCTTCGCCTGCAACCCGGCGAGATCGGCACTCGCGCAGGGGATCCGGCGGACAAGATGGTGGTAGTCGTTGAAGGCGAGCTACAGGCGCGATTAGAGGGGTCCAATGAGAACATGTTTATCGTCAAGGCTGGAGCCGTAACCGGAGTGCTGCCCTATTCACGCATGACAACCTTCCCCGCGACCAGCCGTGCGACCCAACCGTCGCGAACCCTTGTATTTCCTGCCGCTCTGTTTGATGACCTTTTGAGCCACATCCCCCAACTAGGCCGACGGCTAGTGGCCACCATGGTTGACCGCACCCGCGAAACGACTCGAGCCGAGCAGCAGCGCGATCGATTGGCCGCGCTGGGTAAGCTGTCGGCCGGTCTGGCCCACGAGTTGAACAATCCGGCCGCCGCGGCGCGGCGGACTGCGGCACAGTTGCGGAGCGCCGTGGGCGAGTTTCAAAGCTCTGTCAGTAAGTTGGAAAAATTCCAGCTTACGCAAGGCGAGAGAGACGCCATCGAGACGTTCGAATCGTCGTGCCGCGTTGAAGCTTCGGAGAAAGAAGCCCTGAAGGCAAGTGAACTCGAAGACGCGATCGAGCACATCCTGCAGCAACACGGAATCGAGAATAGCTGGCAATACGCACCGGCGCTCGTGGAATCCGGTGTTCGACCCAAGCCACTCAACGTTATGCTCGACGCTCTTCGACGGAATGCGGCTGAGGCAGCGCTGAAGCGGGTTTCCGCGCTGACAGAAATCGACAGCCTTCTCAGTGAACTCGAGGACAGCACGTCGAAAATCTCCGACCTCGTTCGCGCCATAAAAGAGTACTCCTATATGGACCAGGCGCCAGTACAGGATGTCGATCTGACGAAGAGCCTCGAAAACACCTTGACCATCATGGCCCACAAGTTGAGGAAAGGCGTGACCGTCAAGCGCGACTACCATGCGACGCCACTGTTGGTGAACTCTTACGGCAGCGAACTCAACCAGGTGTGGACTAACATTATCGATAACGCCGTCGATGCCATGCACGGCGAGGGTGAACTGAGGATCAAGACCTTCGTGGAGGGAGATTGTGCCGTTGTCGAGATCGGAGATTCAGGTCCGGGGATCCTGCCCGAGATTCAATCGCGCATATTCGAACCGTTCTTCACCACTAAGGGAGTCGGCGAAGGAACGGGACTCGGCCTGGATACGACGCTGCGCATCGTCAGAAAACATCGAGGATCGATCAATGTGACGTCTTCCCCTGGCGATACCCGGTTTCAGGTGCGTCTGCCCAGTTGCTGAGCGGGCCGGGAAGGAGCAGCACTGACCTCTAGCTTTTACCCGCCACCTTCTGCTCTGCTAGAGGTCGCGCAAAGGCATTAGTCGGGCTGTGCGAATTGATGCTCAAAACCTGTTTGTAATATTCGATCGCCTTCGCTTTGTCGCCAGACTTTTCGTAAGTTTGCGCCAGCAGGCTCAAGACGAACGGATCTTTTTGATCGGCCTTTTGCAGCTCAGCAATTGCGGTCTTGTAATCTTCGCCGTAGAATGCGACATAGCCGGCAATATAAGGATAGAAACGCATCTGCTCAGGATTGCCACCCTTGTCGAGGATCGCCTTGGCAGCGACGAGGTGCTTCTGCGCTTCTTCCTTGCGTCCCTGACGCGCGCGAATGCGTGCCAGCGCGCTTTCCCAGCGGAACTCCCAGAGGTCCTTGTCCGCGGGCGTCATGTTTGGCTTGAGAAGAGCTGTCAGGTGTCCGGTTTGGTACCACTGGAAGGCATTGTCTACGTCGTCCGATTCGAGGTAGATACGCGCCAGCTCGTTGGCCGTCCCAGCAGCGTCATCGAACTTCTTCTCCGCATATTGCGAATCGAACGCCTGCTGGTCGTACTTCGCCGCCTGGCTGGCGTCGCGCGTGAAAGCGTACGAAACGCCCATCGTCCTCAGGGCCTGAACCTTCTGCTCTGGCGTAGCGAGCGCGACCGCCTTGGCGAGATGCACGCGCGCTTCCTGATACTTGCCCTCCAGATCGAGTGCGATTCCGGCAGCCAATTGCGCCTGGTAGAGGTCCGGAGACAGCTGCAGCGCCCGGTCGTACAGCGCCAGAGCCTCATCCTGCTTGCCTTCGCTGTTCAGCCTCTGGCCTTGCTTGACCAACTCAAGCGCCTCAGCGTCCTTAGTGGACGGTTGCGGCGTCGACGATTGCGAGGGGTTTTGTGCCAGCAGGGAAGCCGGGCAAAGCGCAAGTGCCACGAGTGCCAGAATGAAGAAAGAGGTTTTCGGTCGCATAGCGCGCCAATTATGGCATATTGCTTCGATGGCCGCGAACGTTACACTGCACTGCAGGAACCGCCAATCAATGATTGGGGAATTGGCGGACTGTGTTGGCGATCGCTGTGAAGGAGATTGCGTAATGTCGTCGTTTCGTGTCTTAACGAAGCCGCTTGTCGTTTTGTTTACCGCCATTTTTTCGCTCTGCACGTCGGCCGCCGCACTGGAAGCCGCGGACGAGCACGGTTCTTGTCCGGAATGGAGCCCATCAGGCGGAGGTCAACCGCCGCGCGATCATTGCCGTATACACCAATTCCGAAATCGTTAAAGTCGGTTGCAGCAAGAAGAAGGCGCCAAGTTCAGGGAACGTGGCGCCAGTTAGTTTGCAGCAAAGATCTGCTGCCGCTTTCTTCTAGTGTACTCCGATCATGTACTTCTGCGAGGCGATTCCGTTGGCAACCACCTCGAGGTAGCTTTGACCGGTTTCCATGTTGGCAGGTATGTCCAAGTGTGTATAGGCGGGCCCGGGATACCCAACCGCCATCGTATTGTGGTCGTGGGTGCGGCAATAGAAAACGTGCCCCGTGGCAACGTTGGTGATGCGCACGATGGGATAGTTGGTAGCGTCCTGGAAATCATCCCCGTAAGCGTTGGCTTGCGAGGCGCCGTTGAACTTGTAGCCGAAAAGAACGAACGAACTCCCACGAGACAGAACGGCCGTGGTCAGCAGCGCCGTCGGCTGAAGACCGGGGTAAGGGCTTCCCGTGGACGTGTAAATTTCAACATCACTGCTGAAATCGGTGAACAGGATCTGGCCCGTTGGCAGCACCAGCATGTGTCCGTAGTAGGACGAGTCGCCGGGGCCGTTGGGCGGGGCCTGGACCTGATTCAGCTTGGTTCCATCCCACTCGAAGAAGACCGCGCCAGAGTTGAAGATTCCCGGACTGGTCATCATCAGCACGTTGCCGTCGGGTAGCAGGGCCGCTGGACCATCGGCGATGTCGAGGTCATTGGGGAAGTCCGGGCCCGCGGTCCAGGTACCTGCACTCACGTTGTAGATGGCCGTGTGGCCGGCGGCGCAACTGTTGGCGCCGGTGGCGAAAACGGTACCATCTGGCCGCAACAAATCAGGGCCCTCCTCATAGGAGGCCGCACCCGAACCGCCGCAGTTGGCGGCCGAGTCCCACAGTTGAACCGGTGTATTACCCTGGCTCGTCCAGGTTCCCGAGCTCGGATCGTAGGTTTCGTAGTTCTTGCCGGTAGATATGTACTGGAAGACATAGGCATCGACGTCAAGTACCTTTCCTCCGGGCAGCAACGTCAAGCCTTCCTCGTCATACACGTCGTACTTGCCCGAACCGGTTGAGGTCCAGGTCAAGGTTGAGGCGTTCAGGAGAGCCGTATGGATCGGCTGGTCGCAGCAGGAGCCCAGCATCCAGGTTCCGTTGCTCAAAACGGTGGCGGCGGCATCGCCGATGTTGCTCCACCCGGTTGGAGGGTTGACGGCGGTCCAGGTATTGGCTACCGGGTCGTAGATAGCTCCCAGCTTAGTCCAGACGGCGTTGCCGAAATTGTATTCTCCGCCTTCGGCGATATACCGGCCGTCAGGCAGCACCGCGGAAGCGAAGTACAGGGGGCCGTAGTTGGAGGGCATGGTTGCCACCTGGGTCCATGTCCCGGTGGCGTAGTTTCCGTTGATGTCAGGTGTCAGCGTCCACCAGTTACCCCAGGTGCCGTTATTACCGCTTTCATCGTGCACCAGGACACGGCCATCGGTAAGCAGCGCCACGGCGCCGGCCCCGATGTTGGGTACGTTGTTGACAGGTTGCCACGGCGATTGTGGTTCGGCGATTCCAGCAGAGCCGGTCCCGATTCTGGGCAATGGAGTGAGAGGCGGCCGCGGCGATTGCGCGCTGGCGAGTGCAGCGCACAAGATGACCGCAGCGAATAAAGGCATTCGCAGTTGCTTCATTTTTCTCCTCAAATGGTTACTCGTGTCAAAGGCAGGTTTCCGTATCCACCGTCGCCGCCCCACGACGGCAGCGTTACGTCCAATTCAATTTGAGCAATTGGCGGTTGAGCAGGTAGCAAGGAATTTACTCTGAGCCGCTTTGAAAAGTCAATACGCGGCGCGAAATACTATGGTCCACGTAGAACAAGCAACAAGGCTATACCTGTTTCTGGGCAAGTCCCGCCCCACACGCGTCGTGATTTCCAGGTCGGTGCGCAGGGGAATCATTGAGACCCCTGCGATTGAGATTCGTAAGTGCTGATGACTCCCCGTCCTTTATTTGTGATGAACCAGAGCCTCCTGCGTTCGCCGGGAACCTCTTCGCTTGTTACCAATCCCATGCGCGCCAACTTCGATACAAGCCGGACGACCTCTCGATATTCGATGCCGGTCATCTTCGCTACGCTATGCCGGTTACGACTTACACGCGGTCCGTCGCGTAACTCTTTCAGGATTCGGATTTCTTTCTCTCCGATTTCTTTCTCTCCGAGTGGTTCTGGGAGTGGCCCCGGCACGCGAGCCGGCACACCTTCAAGCTTCTGCCTACGCTTTGGCTCGGGTAACGCCTGATCGGCTGCGCCTTTCTGCTCGTCTGCGACTGGAACAACAGGCACGCTTTCCTTGGGGGTTGCAGGAGTAACCGGCGGCGGTTGCACCCCTAGTGCTTTAAGCAACGCCTGGAGCCCGCGACCATAATCGCTTCTGAAATCGATATAGAGAACGGAGCGCAGTTGGAGAGGAATCTTGCAATCACGATAGAAAACCGGGATGACTGTCTTCTTTTCGTCTAATGCGAACGTTACTTCGTCCATGACGTTCGCGGAATTCACAGAGGAGGGCGACAGAATCACCAGCACGCGTGGACTTTTCTCCAGCGCCTCTTGGACTAGCAGAGCCCAACGCTGACCGCCAACCATGTCGAGCTGGTCCATCCACACGTTCGCTCCGGCAGCCTTCAGGTCTTGGGCGAGCCTAAGGGCGAATTCGGAATCGTCGCGGCTATAGCTGAAAAACGCTGCTGGCGTTTCAGTGGCCAAGAGTGATCTCCCGGGGCATCATCGAACGAGCCTCCGTTTGCTTTGGACTGAAATGAATTCGTTATGAATGCTGACATTGTGCCACATCGGGAATATGAAACGGAGTACTTCGTGAAACCTGTGCCGCCCTGAAAGACTGTCCCGAGCCACCGACGGTTTCGCGAAACCGTGGCTAACATCATAAGCTAGACGACCTGATTCACCTGGTCGAGTGCGTAAACGTTGTAAAGAACTGGGCCGTCACCAACCCACGGGCCAACGTATGGCTCAAACGCCACGCTATAGATGCTCATGATTTTCCTGTGCGCGATTGGACCTTCGAAGCCGGCGACTCACGCTTGGGGACACACATTCTATACCCGATTGATGGTGGGCCGTCCCCGGCGGTCTCCTGAGTCGTTCAGCCCGGTTTACAATCTAATAACCAATTGGGGTGGGTCGTTCAGCCTCCATCCTTCCAGGGAATTGGGATTGGCATGATTTACTCCCGTCGAAACCTTCGACCCGGTCAGCGGCTCGCGAACGCGCCATGGTCCGGAATTCTTTTCGCGTGCATGATTGCGTCCGCCGCTCTATTTGCGGCCTGCGGCCGAGGCAGGGCCGCGGCGGATCCGCCGGGCGCGCCCGCGATGCCGGTCAAGGTCCAGAAACTTGAGGCCCACGAGGTCGGGGACTCGTCAGAATACGTTGCGACCATCAAGTCACGCAACTCGGCCACCATTATGTCCGACGTCGAGGGCTGGATTTTCGCCATTCGCGTGAAGTCGGGTGACTTCGTGAAAAAGGGCGAGACCTTGATGGAGATCGATCCTCGCCGGCAGCAGGCCACAGTTTCCAGCTTTGACTCGCAACGCGCTTCCAAAGAGGCCACACTCCAGTGGGCCAAACTCCAGTTGGAACGGAACAAGGCACTGTATGGGTCGGGAGTCGTCAGCAAGCAGGACCTCGATCAGGCACAATCGAATTACGATGCCGCGGTCGCTGACGTCAAGTCACTGGACGCGCAGGTCAATCAGCAACAAGTGCAACTGAAGTATTACAGCGTCTTCTCGCCGACGGATGGAGTCATCGGCGATATCCCTGTCCATGTCGGCGATCGCGTGACCAACACCACCCCACTGACCACGATTGACGAGCGTCGCGGTCTCGAAGTGTATATTGCTGTTCCCTCGGAGCGCGCGCGGGAAGTCAAGATGGGCGCTCCGGTGGATGTACTCGACAACAGCGGGAAGGTGTTGCTACAGACGAAGGTGTATTTCATCTCGCCGCAGATTGACACGGCGACGCAATCGGTACTGGCGAAGGCCCCGGCTGATCAGGCGGCAGACGTGCTCCGCGCCATGCAATTGGTGCGCGCTCGCATCACGTGGAATACACATCCTGGCATCACCGTGCCGGTGATCGCGGTTTCGCGCGTCAGTGGGCAATTCTTCGCCTTCGTGGCCGAGCAGCAGGATGGCAAGACCGTGGCCCACCAGCGTCCGCTGCAACTGGGCGAAATCTCGGGCAACGACTACACCGTCCTGAGCGGCCTGAAGCCTGGAGATCAGGTGGTCGTCTCCGGCGGGCAGAGCCTTGCCGACGGCGCGCCCGTCAAGATTGAGCAGTAGTACGAGTAGTGCGGGCCTTCAACCGGGGTCCCCCGATCCACGCCGGTTTTGCGTGGATCGGGGTGGATCAGGCCCGCTTTCGAGTCGTCGGGAAAATTGGGGGCTTTAGCCCCTGCTCTATTCGTAAGGGGCATCCGGCTTGTTTGCTGATTTCTTCATTAAGCGTCCAGTCTTCTCGACCGTAACTTCGCTGTTCATTGTTATCGCCGGAGCGGTCTGCATACCCTTCCTGCCGATTGCGCAGTTTCCTGAACTTGCGCCGCCGCAGATTTCCGTTGCCTGCGTCTATACCGGCGCCAACGCGCAGGCGGTCGAGTCGTCGGTGACGATCATCCTGGAAGAGGCCATCAACGGAGTGGAGGGCATGCGTTACATGACTTCCACCAGCGGCAACGACGGCAGCAGCACCATCACCATCGTCTTTGAGTTGACTCGTCCCCTCGACATCGCGGCGGTCGACGTGCAGAATCGCGTCTCGGGAGTGATGGGCCGTCTGCCCAACGAAGTCAAGAACACCGGCGTGACCATCAACAAGGTGTCCACTTCGTTCGTTATGGCAGCCGGCTTCTACAGCCTTAATAACCGCTACGACAACGAGTTCGTCAGCAATTACATTGACATTTACGTCAAGGACGCGCTGAAGCGCGTGCCGGGCGTCGCCGACGTGCAGATCTTCGGCGAGCGCAAATACTCCATGCGCTTGTGGCTCGATCCGGCACGGCTGGCGGCCCGGGGTCTGACAGCGTCAGACGTTGTCTCCGCCCTGTCGCAGCAGAATGTTCAGATCGCTTCCGGGCAGATCGGAGCCCAGCCCGCCGCCACCAACCAGATGTTTCAGATCAGCGTGCGCGCCGTAGGACGCCTCACGGATCCGCAGCAGTTCAACAACATCGTTCTCAAGCCGGGCGGCAATGGCGCGCTGGTTCGGCTCGTCGATGTCGGTTATTCAGAGCTGGGAGCGGAAGATTACAGCGCGCGACTTCGCTTCAACGGCTACGACGGCGTCGGCATTGGTGTCACTCAGCTGCCCACCGCCAATGCTCTTGACGTGGACAAGGCCGTCCGCGCCGAGTTGGACCGGCTCTCAAAACGTTTTCCTCCGGGGTTGGAATACAAAGTCGCTTTTGACACCACGACGTTCGTGGGCGATTCCATCCGCGAAGTACTAAAGACGCTGGCGGAAGCCATCTTCTTCGTCATGCTGGTGATGCTGGTTTTCCTGCAGGACTGGCGCAGTACCCTGATTCCCGCCATCGCGATTCCCGTCTCCCTGGTCGGAGCCTTCGCTTTTATTAAGCTCCTGAACTTCTCCATCAACACCCTGACGCTCTTCGGCATCGTCCTGGCAACCGGACTAGTGGTGGACGACGCCATCGTCGTCATCGAGAATATTCAGCGACACATGAGCCATGACGACAGCGACTCGCACGTCGCCGCTTCGGTGGCCATGGGCGAAGTGACCGGCGCTGTGGTTGCCACTTCGCTGGTGCTGGTCGCGGTGTTCGTTCCCGTCGCGTTCTTTCCGGGCACAACCGGACTGCTCTACAAACAATTTTCGCTGACCATCGCGTTTTCCATCGCCATCTCGGCCTTCAACTCGCTGACCTTCACGCCGTCACTCTCTGCCTTGCTGCTGCGGCCGGAAACCGGACGCAAGAACGTTTTCTTCCGCGGCGTGGAGCACATCATCCATCGCACGACCGCGTATTACGTGGTGGGCGCGAAGAGGGCACTTAAGCTGCGCTACCTGATGCTGGTCGTCTTCTTCGCAGGACTGGCCGCTACTTACGCAGTGTACAAATTCGTCCCCACCGGATTCGTCCCCGACGAGGACCAGGGATGGTTCATGATCACGGTGCAAGGACCGCAAGGTGCCTCGGTTGAGTACACCTCCAACGCGGTGCGCGAGGTCGAAGCCATTGCCAGCACCGACAAGGACATCATCGGGGCGTTCAGCGTCATCGGCTTCAGCTTTACCGGCAACGGCCCTAACAAGGCCATGGTGTTCCTCACCCTCAAGAGCATCAACCAGCGTGCAGGAGAGCAGCACTCGGCCAATGCCATCGTCGACCGGCTGCGCGGACCCCTCTTGGGGCTTAGCGATATCCAGGCGTTCCCGTTTCTGCCGCCAGCTATAGCCGGCGTCAGCAGCCTCGGCGGCTTCACCTTCGAGGTGCAGGACGAAGGCGGCAACACCGTGCAGGATCTCTATAACGTCTCACAGAAACTGGCTCGCGACGGCAACTCGCGTCCGGAACTGAGCGGGCTCTTCAGCCCATTCACAGCGAACGATCCGCAGTTCGTGGTCAACATCGACCGCGAAAAGGCGCGCAGCCTGCAAGTGCCGATCCAGCAGATTACTGACGCGTTGCAGGTTTACATGGGATCGGCCTACGTCAACGATTTCGATTTCAACAATCGCGCCTACCGCGTGTACGTCCAGGCCGACCAACCGTTCCGCCGCCAGCCGCGCGACATTCGCAACCTATACGTTCGTTCCGACACCGGCGCCATGATCCCCCTCGACAACGTGGTAAGCATCAGCGAGTCAACCTCCCCGCAGGTCATCAACCACTACAATCTCTTCCGCTCGGCGGAGATCGACGGCGCGTCTGCTCCCGGTTACAGCTCCGGCCAGGCGATTCAAGCAATGGATGCGATGGCGAAGAAAGACTTGCCCCTGGGGTTCAACTATCAGTGGTCCGGCCTATCGCTGGAGGAGATCAGGTCAGGCAGCCAGTCGGCCATGCTATTCGCCTTGGGCTTGTTGCTCGTCTATCTCACGCTGTCGGCGCAATATGAGAGCTTTATCCTGCCGTTCATCATCATGCTCAGTGTGCCGATGGCGATGCTGGGCGCACTGATCGCCCAGTACCTCCGCGGCCAGTTGAACGACGTGTACTGCCAGATCGGACTGGTGATGCTCATCGGCCTGGCCAGCAAGAACGGAATTCTGATTGTCGAATTTGCCGAGCAGTTGCGG
>Ga0209040_10004769_pt1 | contig 10206 bp, 11 predicted proteins | sample BogFormECP12_OM3_FD_188240 | JGI IMG/M metagenome (GOLD analysis project Ga0209040, IMG submission 188240) | Bog forest soil microbial communities from Calvert Island, British Columbia, Canada - ECP12_OM3 (SPAdes) (version 2) | ecosystem: Environmental > Aquatic > Freshwater > Wetlands > Bog ... | reverse complement strand
CGGCCGTCGTCGCGCCGTTCGAGGTCGATCACATCATCGAATTTCCATCGCGCGGAGCGGTGGTTGCATGAACTGAATTCTCGCGCCGGGTCCATCGCGGGGATGCGGCCCGCCGGCTGTGCCTCCTCGTCACCGCCGGCGGGCCGATTTTTCTGAATTTGTTGGGAGGAACCCATGGCTAAGCCAGCGGCGCCGTCGATTGGCAGCAGAATGTTGTACTACTGCGCCGTGCCGCGGGCGCCAACGACCGGCGCTCTGACCGGGGTCTGCTTGACACCCCCCGGAGGGAGGGGTAGGAGTGCCCGCCTCGGTCGAGGCCGCGGGGGCGTAGCTCAGTTGGTTAGAGCGCCGGCCTGTCACGCCGGAGGTCGCGGGTTCGAGCCCCGTCGCTCCCGCCATCGACCGTAGGTGCCGAATTTTGCTGCGCCGCAACCGACCGCGGCGAGCGGTGTCGCATTCCGGTAATCCACATTATATATTCCTGTGACGTGTGGGCCGAGACAGCGGCATCGTCTGCGGCCCGAGTGCAGCGCGGCAAACGCCGTCAGCAAGAGCTCCCAATGGAAACCCTACTGCGCGAGTACTTCCCGATCCTCGTGTTCCTGGCCATTGCCGGCGCGATCTCGATCGCGATGGTCGCGGCCTCCGTCATCGTTGCGCGCCAGCGGCCCAACACGGAGAAGTTGTCGCCTTACGAGTGCGGGTTCGACCCGTTTGGCGATGCCCGGGTCCGGTTCGATGTCCGCTATTACCTCGTGGCGATACTGTTCATTATCTTCGATCTGGAAGTCGCCTTCCTCTTTCCGTGGGCGGTCTCGCTCGGCGACATCGGGATGTTTGGCTTTTGGTCGATGATCGTATTCCTCGCGGTGCTGACCATCGGCTTTATTTACGAATGGAAAAAGGGGGCGTTGGAATGGGAGTGATCGAGACACCCGCCCGCCCGATACCTCCCGGCGGCGAGCAGAATCTGCTCCTCAGGGCTGCGACCGAGGAAGTGCAGGACACGGGCTTTGTCGTCGCGGCCCTCGACAACCTCGTCAACTGGGCGAGGACCGGCTCGTTGTGGCCGATGACTTTTGGTCTGGCTTGCTGTGCGGTCGAGATGATGCATACCGGGGCGAGCCGCTACGACCTCGACCGCTTCGGCGTCGTCTTCCGTGCGAGCCCCCGCCAATCCGATGTGATGATCGTGGCCGGCACGTTGTGCAACAAGATGGCACCGGCATTGCGCAAGGTTTACGACCAAATGGCCGAGCCGCGCTGGGTCATATCTATGGGCTCTTGCGCCAATGGCGGGGGCTATTACCACTATTCCTATTCGGTCGTACGCGGCTGCGATCGCATAGTGCCGGTGGATGTCTACGTTCCGGGCTGCCCGCCGACTGCGGAGGCGCTGCTCTACGGCGTTCTGTTGCTGCAGAAAAAGATCAGGCGTACCCGCAACTTCGCCCGCTGACCCGCGATGCAAGAAAAACTCGAGGCCCTGTCCGAGCACGTCTCGGCGGCGTTGTCGGATGCGGTGATCGCCGCCGAGATCCGCGGCGGCGAACTGTGCTGCCGGGTGAAGCGGGAGGCGTTGCCGCGTGCCCTCAAATTTCTCCGCGACGACCCGAATTGCGCCTTCACCATGCTCTGCGACATCTGCGGCGTCGACTTTCCAGACCGGCCGCTGCGCTTCGAGGTCGTCTACAACCTCCTCAGCATGCGGTTCAACCAGCGCATCCGCATCAAAGTCGACGCTGACGAAGAGCAGCCGGTGCCATCGGCGGTCGGGCTGTTCAGCAGCGCCGGATGGTGGGAGCGCGAGGCGTGGGACCTGTTCGGCATCTATTTCGCCGATAATCCCGACCTTCGGCGGATCTTGACCGATTACGGTTTCGAAGGTCATCCGTTGCGCAAGGATTTTCCGCTGACCGGGTATGTCGAGGTGCGTTACGACGAGGATCAGAAGGCGGTCGTCTACGATCCGGTCCGATTGCAGCAGGAATTCCGCAGCTTCGACTTCCTGTCGCCATGGGAGGGGATGGATAAGATCCTCCCGGGCGACGAGAAGGCCGCCCCGGACGATGGCGGCGCCGCGGGGGAGGGGCAGCGATGAGCGAGCAGCGGCCGCCGGTGCCGAGCGAACTGGAAGGGCCGCCGCGTATCAAGAACTACATGATGAATTTCGGGCCACAGCATCCTGCCGCGCATGGCGTCATGCGGCTCATCCTCGAAATGGACGGAGAGGTCATCGAGCGTGCCGACCCGCATATCGGCCTGTTGCACCGCGGCACCGAAAAGCTGATCGAGTACAAGACCTATCTGCAGGCGATCCCATATTTCGATCGGCTCGACTACGTGTCGCCGATGTGCCAGGAGCATGCTTTCGCGCTCGCGGTCGAAAAACTGATGGGCATCACCCCGCCGCCGCGGGCGCTATACATCCGGGTGCTGTTTGCCGAGATTACCCGGATCTTGAACCATCTGCTGTGTATCTGCGCGTTCGGGCTGGATGTCGGCGCGATCACCCCGTTCCTGTGGGGCTTCGAAGAGCGCGAGCGGCTGATGGAGTTTTACGAGCGCGTCTCGGGCGCCCGCCTGCACGCCAATTATTTCCGCCCCGGCGGCGTCCACCTCGACCTGCCCGCCGGTCTCGCCGAGGATATTCTGGCTTTTTGCGAGACCTTCCCACAGACGATCGACGATATCGAACACCTGCTGACCGAAAACCGCATCTTCAAAGAGCGCACCGTCGATATCGGCGTGGTGACTGCCGAGCAGGCCGCGGATTGGGGGTTTTCCGGACCGATGCTGCGCGGCTCGGGTGTCGCCTGGGACCTCCGCCGGGCGCAGCCCTACGACGCCTATGACAAGATGGAGTTTGACGTTCCGATCGGCCGCAACGGCGATTCCTACGACCGTTACCTCGTCCGCGTCGAGGAAATGCGGCAGTCGGTGCGCATCATCAGGCAGGCGCTGGCGCAGATGCCGACGGGGCCGGTCAAGGTCAACGACCGCAAGGTGGCGCCGCCGCCGCGGGCCGAGATGAAGCATTCGATGGAGGCGTTGATCCATCACTTCAAGCTCTATACGGAAGGCTATCACGTGCCGGCCGGCGAGACCTACACGGCGGTCGAAGCGCCGAAGGGCGAGTTCGGGGTTTATCTGGTTTCCGACGGCACCAATCGGCCCTATCGCTGTAAGATCAGAGCATCCGGGTTTGCCTTTCTGCAGGCGACCGATTTCATGTGTCGAGGCCATATGCTCGCCGACGTCGTTGCGATCATCGGCTCGATGGACATCGTCTTCGGCGAGGTCGACCGATGAGCACGCCGGTCGAGGGACTCCCGCCAAATGCCCGATTGGTCGAGCAGCCGGAGAATTTCGAATTCACGGCGGGAAATCTCGAGCGCGCCAAAGCGCACATCGCCAAATACCCGCCGGGTCGGCAGGCAAGCGCCGTCCTGCCCTTGTTGTGGATCGCGCAGGAACAATACGATGGGTGGCTGCCGCGGGCGGCGATGGATCATGTCGCCGGGCTCCTCGAAATGGCGCCGATCCGCGTCTATGAGGTCGCGACCTTTTATGCGATGTTCAATCTGCGGCCGGTCGGGCGTTATCTCTTGCAGGCCTGCACGACGACGCCATGCTGGCTGCGCGGCTCCGACGCCGTGGTGGAGGCCTGCGAGCGTAAGCTCGGCATCGGCGTCGGCGGCACCACACCCGACGGGCTCTTCACCCTGGTCGAGGTCGAGTGTCTCGGCGCCTGCGTCAACGCCCCCATTCTTCAGGTCAACGATGATTTCTACGAGGATTTGGACGGCCCCACGACCGAGGCGCTGCTCGACGCGTTCCGCGACGGCAAGCCGCCGCCTCCCGGCTCGGTGATCGGCCGGCCCGGTTCCGAGCCGGCCACAGGCCGAACCACGCTGACCGAGCCTCTGGGCCAACTTGCCGGCGGCCGGAAATAAAGAGGAAGCGATGCTCGCCGACAAGGATCGGATATTCACCAACCTCTATGGCCGTGACGACTGGCGGCTTGCGGGCGCCCAGAGGCGGGGCGATTGGGACGGCACCAAGGAGCTGATCCTCAAAGGGCGCGATTGGATTGTCGAGCAAGTCAAGGATTCAGGGTTGCGCGGGCGCGGCGGCGCCGGCTTCCCGACAGGCTTGAAATGGTCGTTCATGCCAAAGCAAAGCGACCGCCCGACCTATCTCTGCGTCAACGCCGACGAGAGCGAGCCCGGCACCTGCAAGGACCGCGACATCATCCGAAACGACCCTCACAAGCTGATCGAAGGCTGCCTGCTCGCCTCGGTCGGCATGGGTGTTCACACTTGCTATATCTACATCCGCGGCGAGTTCTATAACGAGGCCAGACGCCTGCAAGCGGCCATCGACGAGGGCTACGATGCCGGCTTGATCGGCGAAGACGCCTGCGGCTCCGGCTGGGATTTTGAGCTCTATCTGCATCGCGGGGCGGGCGCCTATATCTGCGGGGAGGAGACCGGGCTGCTCGAGAGCCTCGAAGGCCGCAAGGGCCAGCCGCGCCTAAAGCCGCCTTTCCCGGCGCAGGTCGGTCTCTATGGCTGCCCGACGACGGTCAACAATGTCGAGACGATCGCGGTGGTGCCGACGATCCTGCGACGCGGCGCCGGCTGGTTTGCCGGAATTGGCCGGCCGAGGAACACCGGCACCAAAATCTTCTGTCTCTCTGGCCATGTGAATGCGCCATGTAATGTCGAAGAGGCAATGAGCATCCCATTGCGCGAGCTGATCGAGCGACATGCCGGCGGAGTGCGCGGCGGCTGGGACAACCTGCTAGGCGTCATTCCGGGCGGTTCATCGGTGCCGGTTATCCCGAAGTCCATCTGCGAGACTGTGCCGATGGACTTTGACAGCCTGGTTGCCGTCAAGAGCGCGCTCGGCACCGCTGCGGTCATCGTCATGGACAAGTCGACGGACATTGTAAAGGCGATCGCCCGGTTGTCGAAATTCTACAAGCATGAGAGCTGCGGCCAGTGTACCCCGTGCCGGGAGGGTCTGGGGTGGGTATGGCGGGTAATGGAGCGCATGGTCGAAGGCAACGCCTCGGTGGCGGAGATCGATATGCTGCTCGACGTTTCCTACGAAATAGAGGGTCATACGATCTGCGCGCTGGCGGACGGTGCCGCCTGGCCGGTGCAGGGGCTGATCCGCCATTTCCGTCCGGAGATGGAGCGGCGGATCGCCGAGTACCGCGCAGCCGCACTGCGGCAGAGGCAGGCGGCCTGACGATGCCAAAGCTGACGATCGATGGGCAAGAGGTCGAGGTGCCGGGCGGCACGACGATCTTGCAGGCCTGTGAGCATGCCGGGATCGAGGTTGCGCATTTCTGCTTCCACGAGCGCCTCGCGATCGCGGGAAACTGCCGAATGTGTCTCGTCGAGGTAGAGAAATCGCCAAAGCCGATCGCTTCTTGTGCGATGCCGGCGACTGACGGGATGGTGGTTCTCACCAAGTCTCCAAAGGCGATCAAGGCACAAAAAGGGGTGATGGAATTCCTGCTGATCAATCACCCGCTCGATTGCCCGATCTGCGACCAGGGCGGCGAGTGCGATCTGCAGGATCAGGCGATGGCCTACGGTTTCGACCGCGGCCGGTACGAGGAGAACAAGCGCGCCGTCCGCGACAAGGATTTCGGCCCGCTGGTCGAGACCCACATGAACCGCTGCATCCACTGCACCCGCTGCATTCGCTTCCTGACCGAAATTGCCGGCGTTCAGGAGCTGGGCGCCACCGGGCGCGGCGAGGACATGGAGATCACCACCTATATCGAGCGCGCGCTCGATTCCGAATTGTCGGCCAACATCATCGATCTGTGCCCGGTCGGCGCGCTGACCTCGAAGCCTTATGCCTTTGTCGCCCGCCCCTGGGAGCTGGTCAAAATCGAGTCGATCGATGTCATGGATGCGGTCGGCAGCAACATCAGGGTCGATGCCCGCGGGCAGCAAGTGCTGCGCGTGCTGCCGCGTGTCCATGAGGCGATCAACGAGGAGTGGATTTCGGACAAGACCCGGTACGCGATCGACGGGCTCGTCCGCCGCCGGCTCGACCGGCCCTATATCGGCCGCGAGCGCAAGCGCGAGGTGGAGTGGCGGGAAGCCATCGAACTCGTCGCGGAACGGCTGAAGAAGGTTCCGGGTGAGCGTATTGCCGCGATCGCCGGCGATTTGTGCGATGCCGAGGCGATGTTTGCGCTGAAGGAGTTTCTCGGCGGCCTCGGTGCGACGAGCCTCGACTGCCGTCAGGACGGCGCCAAGCTCGACGCGCGATGCCGCGCCGCCTACCTGTTCAACACAACAATTGCCGGGATAGAGAACGCGGATGTGTGCCTGCTGGTCGGCACCAACCCGCGCTGGGAAGCGCCGCTCGTCAATGCGCGGCTGCGCAAGCGCTATCTTCACGGGGGTTTCCGGGTCGCCGCGATCGGCCCCGCCCTCGACCTGACATTTCCTGCTGAAATGCTCGGCAATGACGGCGCGATGCTGAACGCATTGGCTGCGGGCGGCCACCCCTGGGCGGCGATGCTGCGCAATGGCAAGAACCCGATGATCGTGGTCGGGCAGGGGGCACTCGCGCGTCCGGACGGCGCCCGCATTCTGGGCGCGGCGCGACGCATTGCCGAAAGCTGCGGCCTCGTGCGCGACGACTGGAACGGGTTTAATGTTCTGCACCACGCCGCCGCGCGGGTCGGCGGCCTCGATCTCGGCTTTGTGCCGGGAGAGGGAGGTCGGGATGTGAGCGGCATTATCGCCGGATGCAGATCCGGCGACATCGAGGTTCTCTACCTTCTCGGCGCCGACGAAATCGATACGAGCGATCTCGGAGCGGCCTTTGTGATTTACCAGGGCCATCACGGGGACCGCGGCGCCGCTCGCGCCGATGTCATCCTGCCGGGATCCGCCTACACCGAGAAGGACGGCACCTATGTCAATACCGAGGGCCGCGTGCAGCTGGCGCGGCGCGCGGTGTTTCCGCCCGGAGAGGCGCGCGAGGACTGGAAGATCCTGCGCGCCCTGTCCGGCGCCATCGGCCGTCCGCTGCCCTTCGATGCGCTGCGCGAACTGCGCCGCCGCATGTGGGAGGCGTGCCCGGTACTGGCCGAACCGGAATTGGTGACGCGGGCCCCGTGGGCGCCCTTCGGGGAGACGGGCGCGGTCGCCGCCGGTCCCTTCGCATATCCGATCGAGGATTTTTACCAAACCGATCCGATCAGCCGCGCCAGCCACACTATGGCGCGGTGCAGCGAGCTTTTTGTGGGAGGGCGGCGCCAGGCCCCCGTACGGACCGGCACTCATGGCTAATTTCTGGACCGGCTACGCCTGGCCGACCGTCATTACCGCCATCGAAGTCATCATCGTCGTGGTGCCGCTGTTGCTGGCGATCGCCATGCTCACCTATGCCGAGCGCAAGGTGCTGGCGTTTTCGCAGCTCCGCAAAGGACCGAATGTCGTCGGCCCGTTCGGGCTGCTGCAGCCTTTCGCCGATGGCCTCAAATTGCTCGTCAAGGAGACCATCATCCCGAGCGGCGCCAATCGGGTGGTGTTTGTCATCGCGCCGCTGGTGACCTTTACCTTGGCCCTCGTCGCCTGGGCGGTTATCCCGTTCGATGCCGGGGTGGTGATCGCCGACATCAATGTCGGGATTCTCTATCTTTTTGCGATCAGCTCGCTCGGCGTTTACGGGATCATCCTGGCCGGCTGGGCTTCCAATTCCCGTTACGCCTTCCTCGGCGCGCTGCGCTCGGCGGCTCAGATGGTCTCCTACGAGGTGGCGATCGGCTTTGTCCTCGTCACCGTGCTGCTGTGTGCCGGCTCCCTCAACCTCACCGAAATCGTCGAGGCGCAGCGCCATATCTGGTTCGCCGTCCCGCTGCTGCCGATGTTCGTGATTTTCTTCATCTCCGCGTTGGCCGAGACCGGACGCGCGCCCTTCGACCTGCCGGAGGGCGAAACGGAGATCGTTGCCGGCTATTTCGTCGAATATTCGTCGATGACGTTCGCGCTGTTCTATCTCGGCGAATACGGCAATATGATCCTGATGAGCGCGATGACGAGCCTCCTGTTTCTCGGCGGCTGGCTCGCCCCGTTCGGGGTTGCGCCCTTCACCTGGGTGCCCGGGCCGATCTGGTTCGCGCTCAAGATTGCTTTCGTGCTGTTCTGTTTTCTCTGGGTGCGCGCCACGTTTCCACGGTTCCGCTATGACCAGCTGATGCGGCTCGGCTGGAAGGTGTTTCTGCCGTTTTCGCTGGTGTGGCTGGTGCTGACAGCCGGCGTATTGACTGCGGCGGGATGGCTGCCGCAGCGCTGAAGGATCGATCGATGGGATTACTGGAACGCGGCGCGCGCAGCCTGCTGCTGACCGAACTGCTGTCGGGGATGGGGCTCACCTTGCGCTATATGTTCAAGCGGACAGTCACCGTCAATTACCCCTACGAGAAGGGTCCGCTGAGCCCGCGCTTTCGCGGCGAGCATGCGCTGCGCCGCTACCCCAACGGCGAGGAGCGGTGCATAGCCTGCAAGCTGTGCGAGGCGATCTGCCCGGCGCTGGCGATCACGATCGAGGCCGAGCCGCGCGAGGACGGCAGCCGACGCACGACGCGCTACGACATCGACATGACAAAGTGCATCTATTGCGGCTATTGCCAGGAGGCCTGTCCGGTGGATGCGATCGTCGAGGGGCCGAATTTCGAGTTCGCGACCGAGACGCACGAGGAACTCCTTTACGACAAGGAGAGGCTGATGGCGAACGGCGATCGCTGGGAGGCTGAGATCGCCAAGAACCTCGCCCTCGACGCACCCTATCGGTGACGATGACAATAAAGCCTAGCGCCCCCCTCACCCACACAGCCCCGTGGGCTGGGTCCCCCCTCTCTCGCAGTGCGGCGGGTGAGGGGCGATCATGATCGTCCAAGCTGTTCTCTTCTACATCTTTGCTGCGGTAGCCGTCGCCTCCGGGGCGCTGGTGGTTTCGGCGCGCAACCCGGTGCACTCCGTGCTCTTTCTGATCGTCGCCTTCTTCAACGCCGCCGGCATGTTCATCCTGATCGGCGCGGAGTTCCTGGCGATGATCCTGGTCATCGTCTATGTCGGGGCGGTTGCGGTCCTGTTTCTTTTCGTCGTGATGATGCTGGACATCGACTTCGTGCAGCTACGCAGCGGCTTTGTACGGTATCTGCCGATCGGCGCCGTTGTCGGCCTGATCCTGTTGGTGGAGCTCGTGTTCGTCGTCTCGATCGTGGGTCACGCAATCGCGCAACAGGGAGTGAGCGCGGCGGTAGCCTCGGCCACGGGGGGCCTTCCTTTGACCAATACACGGGCGCTCGGCGACATCCTCTATACTCGCTACCTGTTCGGGTTTCAGGTCGCGGGGCTGATCTTGCTCGTTGCGATGATTGGGGCGATCGTGCTGACCCTGCGCCATCGCACCGATGTCAGGCGGCAGTCGATCTCGGCCCAGCTGGCCCGCAGGCGCGCCGAGACGGTCGAGGTCGTCAAGGTGCCGCTCGGGGCCGGGAGCGACTGATGCTCATCGGCCTGGCGCATTACCTGACGGTAGCTGCGATCCTGTTCACGCTCGGGGTCTTCGGCATCTTTCTGAACCGGAAGAACGTGATCATCATGCTGATGTCGATCGAGTTGATGCTGCTCGCGGTCAGCATCAATTTCGTCGCCTTCTCGGTCTTTCTGAATGACCTCGTCGGCCAGGCCTTTGCGATGTTCGTGCTGACGGTGGCGGCGGCGGAAGCCGCGATCGGGCTCGCGATCCTCGTCGTCTACTTCCGCAACCGCGGCACGATCCGGGTCGAGGACATCAACATGATGAAAGGCTGAGGCATTGGCCGTCGCCGTCGTCTTTCTCCCCCTGATCGCGGCGATCATCGCCGGCTTTTTCGGCCGAGCGATCGGGGACCGCGGCGCCCAGCTGGTGACCTGCGGCGCTCTTTTGCTGTCGGCGGTGCTCGGTCTCTTCCTGTTTCGCGACATCCTTGCGAGCGACGAGGTCCAGGTCATACCGCTGGCGAAGTGGATCGTCGCCGGCGGCGTCGATGTCGCATGGGCGCTGCGGCTCGACACCCTGACCGGCGTCATGATCGTCGTCGTGACCGTCGTCTCGTCGATGGTTCACGTCTATTCGATCGGCTACATGCACGGGGATCCGTCGATCCCGCGCTTCATG
>Ga0209040_10004766_pt1 | contig 10212 bp, 11 predicted proteins | sample BogFormECP12_OM3_FD_188240 | JGI IMG/M metagenome (GOLD analysis project Ga0209040, IMG submission 188240) | Bog forest soil microbial communities from Calvert Island, British Columbia, Canada - ECP12_OM3 (SPAdes) (version 2) | ecosystem: Environmental > Aquatic > Freshwater > Wetlands > Bog ... | reverse complement strand
CGCGCGCGCGCCGCGTCCTGATGCATCTGCAGCATCAGTGCATCAAGAGAATCGAACTTGACCTCATCGCGCAGTTTCGCGACGAACTCGACTTCGATCATGCGTCCGTACAGATCGCCCGCATAATCGAACAAGTGCACTTCGAGCAGCGGCTCGCCGCCGCCGAGCGTCGGACGGGTGCCGAGACTCGCGACGCCCGGCATCGGGCGCGCCTCGATGCCGTAGGCGCGCACCGCCAGAATGCCCGAAAGCGGCGGCTTGCGCCGTCCCAAACGCAGATTCGCGGTCGGATATCCAAGCGTGCGGCCGAGTCGCCGACCCTGCACGACACGGCCGAGCATGCGGTAGGGGCGCCCCAACAGCCGCGCCGCGCCTTGGAAATGACCCTGCTCGAGGCGCTCGCGCACGGCGGTGCTGCTGACGCGCACCGAATCGACGACAAACGGCGGAATCTGCTCGACCTCGAAGCCGTGCGCTCGGCCCGCCTCGGTCAAGCTGTCGATGTTGCCGGCGGCCTTGCAGCCGTAGCGGAAATCGTCACCAACGATCATGTGCTGAGCATCCAGTGCATCGACGATCAATTCCTCGATGAACTGCTGCGGACTCATTGCGCGGATGTGTTCGTCGAATCGCAGCGTCACGAGCCGATCTACTCCTAGGGCCGCGAGCGCCATGACTTTCTCGCGCCAGCGCGTCAAACGCGGCGGCGCGCCGGCTGGGTCGATGAACTCCTTGGAACTCGGTTCGAACACGAGCACCGTGGCCGTGGAATTGAGCTCCGCGGCGCGCCGTTTGAGCAAGGCGATCATTTGCTGGTGGCCTAGATGGACGCCGTCATAGTTGCCGACGGTCAGCACACAGCCCCGATGCCGTTCCGCAATATTCTGGTGGCCGCGCACTAATTCCATGAGTTGACGCCGCGAGTATACGGTTGGCCGGTCGAGGGCTCGCAGAGCGGCAGGCGGCCGGGAATTGGCTTGCGATTGCGGCAGAACATTGGTGGCCGCCACTATACCAAGCCCGAAGCCAGGCGGCCGGTGAACCGATTGACAAGGAACTGCACGAGCCGCAGACTTAGCGGCTCTTTTGCGGGCCCCTCGAGGGCCCGCCGCTTCTATTATTAAGGAGTTTGCGCTTGGCCAATACGAAATCTGCGGAAAAGGCGGCCCGTCAGTCGACGGCGCATCGTGCCCGCAACGACGCCCTGACCTCGCAGCTGCGCAGCGCGATCCGCAAGGCAACGATGGCGCTCAAGGCCGGCAAGCATGACGATGCGCTCGCCGCACTCAATGCGGCCACGCCGGTCATCGACGGCATGGTCAACAAGGGCATCATTCATCGCAACAAGGCCGCTCGCCACAAGAGCCGCCTCACCAAGCAAGTTCGCGCGCTCGCCGCCAAGTAAAGCTCTCCAGCGCATCCTCAGCAAGGGGAGCCGGCTCATTCGCCGCCGATGTTTCCTCGCGGCGCGTTGCCGGCCGGGCTCGCGCGCGGATGCGTTTCGAGATAGCGCATGACCGCCTGCTTCAGTTCCTCGGTGCCGGCACCCGTTGCACCCGAAATTTTGAACATCGGCCCCTTCCAGCGCAGGCGCCGTACGATCTCCTTGGCACGTTTGTCGACCTCGGCCGGCTCCAGCAAATCGATCTTGTTGATCAATAGCCAGCGCTCTTTGGCGCCGAGATCTGCGGCGAATTTCTTGAGTTCGGCGACGATTGTGCGTGCGTCCTTGACCGGATCTGCGTCTGGATCGGCCGGCGAGATGTCGATGAGGTGCAGCAGCACGCGCGTGCGCTGCAGGTGCTTCAAGAAGCGAATCCCGAGCCCGGCGCCCTCGGCCGCCCCTTCGATCAGGCCCGGGATATCGGCCATGACGAAGCTGCGGCCGGGACCCGCAGTCACAACGCCGAGATTAGGGTGCAGCGTCGTAAAAGGGTAATCGGCGACCTTCGGGCGCGCGGCCGAAACCGCACGAATCAAGGTCGACTTGCCGGCATTCGGCAATCCCAATAGCCCCACATCGGCGATCAGTTTGAGTTCCAGCGCGAGTTCGCGCTTCTCGCCCGGCAGACCGAGCCCGGCTTTGCGCGGCGTGCGATTGGTGCTCGACTTGAACCGCGTATTACCCCACCCGCCTTTTCCGCCCTTGGCGACCAGCAAAGTCTGCCCTTCGAGCGCCAAATCGCCCAATTGTTCTCCGGTTTCAACGTCCGAAACCACCGTGCCGACCGGCACCGCAACGGCGGTGTCGTCGCCACCGTGACCGGTGCAATCGTTGCCGCTGCCAGCCTCGCCGTTCTGAGCGCGATAGGTGCGAGAAATGCGGAAATCGGCAAGCGTATTCATGCCCTCGATGGCCTTCAGGTAGACGCTACCGCCGAGGCCGCCGTCGCCGCCGTCCGGGCCGCCGAAGGGCACGAATTTCTCGCGCCGAAAGCTCACGCAGCCGCGCCCGCCATTGCCGGCCTGCACCTTGAGTTTGGCTTCGTCGATGAATTTCATTTCGGTGTGCGCTCAAAAATCAAAAAGGGGGCAGCTGTTGGCTTGCCCCCTTTGGTTTCGTGCCAGCGCGCGCGAGCGCACCGTACGCCGCCGCGAATTACTTCGAAACGACGTTGACGTAGGTGTGCTGTTCGCGACCTTTGACGCTGAATTCGACTTTGCCGTGCGCCTTTGCGAACAGCGTGTGATCGGTGCCGATGCCGACGTTCACGCCGGGGCGGTACACCGTGCCGCGCTGCCGGATCAAAATGTTGCCGGCCAGCACGTCCTCACCGCCGAACTTCTTGACTCCCAAGCGCTTGGAATGAGAGTCACGCCCGTTGCGTGTACTGCCGCCTGCTTTTTTATGTGCCATTTGAGTGCCTCCTCGGTGAGCTTAAGCGACGATCGACGTGATCTTCACGTCGGTGTAAGGTTGCCGGTGCGTCTTCTCACGCTTGTAATGCTTGCGGCGTCGGAATTTGACGATCCGCACCTTGTCGCCCTTGCCATGACTCTCGACCGTCGCAACCACCTTCGCGCTGCCCACGTAGGGGGCGCCAATTGTCACGTCCGAACCGGCGCCGACGAGCAGCACCTGATTGAATTCGACACTGGCACCGGCCTCGGCATTGAGCTTTTCAATGCGCACGACGGCACCTTCCTGAACGCGGTACTGTTTACCGCCCGTGGCAATCACGGCATACATCGGTTTAACTCCAGCTGGGGGCCACACGGGCCTGCAAAAGAGCCGCGGATTGTACGGCGCTGGCGCCTTGGGGTCAATTCTTGGGCTTTGGCCATGAATTGGTTCACGGCGGGGCCCTTTCGACGCCGCCCGCTGTCGTTGGGCGTCGCAACGTAATCTTAGGTACGATGGAGCATTGGTTCGAGCGCTGCATGACAATAGAACAGATTCGTGAGTTGGTAACCGCAGATTTTGAGGCCGTCAATCGGGTCGTCAAAGATCGCCTACACAGCCAGGTCGCCCTCGTCGATCAGGTTGCTACCTACATCATCCATTCGGGCGGAAAGCGCTTGCGGCCGCTGTTGGTGCTGCTCGCCGCGCGGGCCAGCGGCTACCGCGGCAGCCAGCACATCGAATGTGCCGCGGTCATCGAGTTCATCCATACCGCGACGCTGCTGCATGACGACGTCGTCGACGGCTCGTCCTTACGCCGCGGCCGTGAGACGGCCAACGAGGTGTACGGCAACCCGACCAGTGTTTTGGTCGGCGATTTTCTGTATTCGCGCGCCTTCCAAATGATGGTGACGCTCGATCGGATGTCGATCATGGCGATCATGGGGGAGGCAACGAATGCGATTGCCGAGGGCGAAGTGTTGCAGCTCATGACGGCACGCGACCCCGCAACGACCGAAGTGCGTTATCTCGACGTCATTCACCGCAAGACTGCCCGGCTGTTCGAAGCCGCCGCGCAGATCGGTGCCGTGATCAGCGACGCGCCGCCCGAGATCGAGCGCGCGCTCGCGCGCTACGGCAACCACATCGGCACGGCGTTCCAACTCGTCGACGATGCACTCGATTACCAAGCCGATGAAAGCAGCCTCGGCAAACACCTCGGCGACGACCTCGCGGAGGGGAAACCCACGCTCCCGCTGATTTATGCGCTGCAGCATGGCACCGACGACCAGCGCACGATGATTCGCGATGCGATTGAACATGGTGGCCTCGAGCGGCTCGATGAGATAACCAAGGCCGTTGCAAGCCTCGGGGGGCTTGCGTACACTGCGCGCCTCGCACAAGGCGAGGTAGATCAAGCGCTCGCTGCGCTGGCGCCCCTTCCCGAAACTGCTTTCAAAGAAGGTTTGAGCGAACTCGCACGGTTCGCAGTCGCGCGCAAGAGTTGATTTGCGGCCGAATTTCGGGGTGTAGCTCAGCCTGGTAGAGCACTACGTTCGGGACGTAGGAGTCGCAGGTTCAAATCCTGTCACCCCGACCACTCATTTTCGGTCACTGTATTCCTTGCGCCAATCCTCGCGCGCTTGGCGCCGCACTTCCTCCAAATCGGGCACGGCGGATTCGTGCTTGCGAAATTCTTGCCATGCCGCCCTGCCCGCTTGCCGCTGATCTTCAAGATCGATCTTCTGTGCCGGGCCGGGGTTACGCGCAGAGAATGGATCTTGACCGTCGGCGCGCGCGGTAAACCTTCGCACGGGAAGCGGCGGCGGCGGATATCGGCCCATCTTGGAGTTCCAGTAAGCCCATGAGCGAGGATCGATGATGCCCGGGGGAGCGTTGTCCAGTGCGTCGCGCATATCATCATCCGAAACGTAACGGCGGATAACCCGCATGTCTTCGTGGCGAGCGTAGGTCATGGCATACGTCATGAAGCGAATTGGATCTGCGAGCGCACGTTCCGGAGGCTCGAACCAAATGATCCGCCGTGCAAGATCCAGAGTAAGCGGTGTGATCGGGATCGCTTTCATTACTCTAACCCATGGTCCATATCCGCTCGCCAAAGGTCAGACCCGAGAACCGGCAGATGATCAAGATCGACTTCCCGTGCGGCTTCGACCAGGCGGAGCTTTAAGTCGTTCCGAAGGTCGTGCAGATTGCCGTCATCGAAATATGACAGAGCTTTTAGGGTCACTTCAGGATTGAATGTCGGTCCATAGAGTGCCTGCGCTGCGGCCAGCGCGGTCGCCAAATCAAGCTCACCGAGTCTCATCAGTGCGTCTAAATCCAGGTAATCCTTCGCTTCGGCGCGCACCTGGATCACCGACGCCTTCGTTCCGGCCAGATCGAGCAATGACGCGACCTTTAGATTGTTTTCCTCGATGACATGCGCCGGCTCCAATTGCGGCAATTTTGGCACGCCAAAAAAGGAGACCTTGACCGGATCGCCGCGCTCCACAATCGCACTCAACGTGTTTTTCTCGCGTTGAATTATTTTGGCGCCTGCCAGGAATGGAATCTCGCCTTCCAATTGCGACAGATTAAGCGGGCCTCTCGAAAAGAAATCGAAGTCAACGGAATTTCGGTGTCCCAAATGAAGCGCCAGAGCGGTTCCACCGTACAACACGAATTGGTCGGGCAAGGCCGACAGTTCGCGCCATAGACGCGCCTGCGCTGTCGGCAGAATCTCCAGATGAGGATGGAATTCTTTCATTCGAATTGAAATCAAATGCGCCTAAGCGTGACGTGAAAAGCCATTTATGCATTCCAATGCTGCCATGGGCCGGTAGACGCGAATCGAAGCCGTTGGATGTCGCGAGCCGGCACTGACGAGCATACCCCGGCAATGCAATTCGAATCGATGGTAAATCGCTGACACCAACGCCCGTTTCCACTTGCATCCAATGGTGTCCTGCGGAGTCCCATGGTGTGCTAACTTACTGAAGGATTGAGTATTTCAGTCACGTGGCAGGCCAGCGGGCTACCATCGGGACGTAGGAGTCGCTGGTTCAAATCCTGTCACCCCGACGATTCATCTTGCGAGAGCTTTTCCCTCAAGATTCTGCTGGGTGTCACCCGGATTGGGACTCTGGGTGACAAACGGGTGTTAGGGCTGGGTACGGCACCGAGCGGCAGGCCGACCGTGATGGAACCCCTTATCTACCGGCGCTCAGGCAACGCCAGAAGGTTATCGGTCCAGACTCGGCAAAAACAGCTATAGACCGCCGGATAATAACTGCATTCAATTTTGCAGGTGTGCTTGCATGGCGCGCGGCGCACCTATTACGTCAAAGGCTGGCTGCCGCGTCGAGAACGCATGCCAGCGGCAATATGGTAACGGTTGGTGCGAGCGCTCTTCATAGCTTGAACGCGACGACGAGTACGTTTCTCAGTGTGTGGTCCGTTGGGAAAGAGGCTACGGATGGCATTCAGAGCCCGCCTCAGGAACTCCAGTAGAAGTTGCCGATCCCCGCTGGACCAATCTTGGAAATGTTCTTCGACCATCGTGCGCCGGATCTTAGCCAGTTTAGCCAACAACGCTCGGCCGTCTTTGGTGGGCAAAAGCAATCGCAAGCGCCTGTCGGGCGTCGCTATTCGAGTCACTAAGTTGGCTTCCACCAATTTCGCCACTTGGCGACTAACCGTCGAATGGTCGCGGCCAACCATATTTGCTAAATCCACGGTACCCATGGGTCCCGACTCGCCAATCCACGAAAGCAACGGGAAAAGCGCCCGCTCGAGCTCCACTCCCGCGCGACCCAGAAACTCGGTGTCGACATTGGGGTCGTTCATCGCACCGGAGATCGAAAGCAGGAGGGTGTGTAATTCGTCAGTCCAGTCACTCATGGGCCAATCAGACAAAATTATTGCGTAAAAAGCAAGAACAAACCAATGTCTGTGCATTGTACACGGACTTTCTATTGCACTTGCACTTTGTTTGCGCTATATATGAGCCAACTATTCGTTTGTCCCGTGCTTCGCGCACGCACATAATCGGCTCCGGGAATGCGTGAGCGCCGGCAGTAGCGATCCCCATTCTGGGGGGCCGTGTTGCAATCGACGGGCTTTCAAAGAGCACTTAGTTTTGGGGGGAGGCGTGAAGGTAGCGATTGTAGGCCTAGGCAACATGGGATCGGGCATCGCGAGCCGCATCCTTCAAGCTGGACATACGGTGCGTGTGTGGAACCGTACGCCGCACAAGATGCGGCCATTGACGGAGTCCGGCGCGAAAGCATCGACCACCAGCCAGGAGGCGGTTCGAGATGCGGACATCGTTCTTACCAGTCTCTTGGACGACAAATCTGTGCTCGAGATGGTTGAGGGTCCGAACGGATTCTTGAGCGCCATGAGTCTCGGCGCTGTGCACCTGTGTTTGACGACTATTTCACCGGAGTGCGCGGATCGGCTCGGCCAAATTCACGATGCTCACGCGACGCGATTCGTCTCCGGGCCTGTCGTGGGTCGGCCCGATAGTGCGGCCAAAGGAGAGCTGATCACTTTTCTTGGGGGCGAAGCGACGGCCATTGATCATGTCGTGTCGGTATGCAATGCGTACGCACGCAAGGTTTTCCAGATGCCCGGACGTCCTGGGTTGGCCAACGCCATGAAACTCTGCGTGAACTACATGGCTGTATCAGTCATCGAGGTTATGGGGGAAATTTACGCTTTTGGGGACAAAGTCGCGCTCGATTCCGAGGTGATCAAGGAGACCTTTCTTGGCGCATTCGCTGCGCCTGCGCTGAAGACATACGCGTCGAAAATCAAGCAGCGCGAGTTCACCAGTGACGTGGGCTTTACGCTAACCGGCGGCCTTAAAGATGTACGCCTGATGCTGTCGGCGGCCGCGAACGCGGGGGTGAGATTCGACATTGCGGAAGTAGTCGAACGAAAAATGCTCAAGGCGATCGATCTCGGAATGGCCGATGCCGACTGGAGTGGATTTACGGCAATTACCCGGCAGGAATCGGGACTACCTTGAGATGCAATGCCACGTCGCGGCCCGACCAATTTTAGTCGAGGAGGCAATCATGTCGCTTCAATCATTCATTCCCACGCCGTGTTTCGAAGACTATCAGGACCTGTTCAAGGACATCTACCGCCTCTCACGACGGGAGGACGGTGTAGTCCTCGCCGAGGCCCACACGAAAGGCGGTCCCGTACAGTTGAGTGTCGAGAATCATCGCTCCGTGGGGCAACTCTTTAGAACCCTGGCGTCGGATCCGAAGAACGAATTACTTATCTTCACCGGTACCGGGCCGACTTTCATGATGAACGTCGATCCGGTCGGATTCGAGCTCGAAAAGAAGGATCTGCACTACTGGGCGTATGAGTATGCGTACAAAGATGGCCGGAGCAATGTCGCCTCGCTGATCAATGAACTCGAGATACCGACCATCGGAGTGCTCAATGGCCCAGGGTTTCATGCCGAGCTTTGCTTAATGTGCGATCTCACCCTGTGCAGCGACGATGCTGTGATATTCGATCCCCATTTTGAGATTGGCACGGTCCCTGGAGACGGCATTCACAGCTGTTTCCAAGAGTTGCTAGGCGTCAAACGGGCCGCCTACGCACTCTTGACGAGCGAAGTGATCGATGCTCAAAAGGCTTTGGAATACGGAATGGTGAATGAAGTTCTGCCGCGCGATAAATTGCTCGAGCGCGCATGGCAGATTGCAGACCACATCATGCGTCGATCCAGAACCACGCGACGCCTCACCACGCAGATCATTCGACGTCCATGGAAGAAGCGAATTGTCGACGACCTGGACGGTGGATTCGGGATACAAATGTTCTCGCATCTGGCGGAACAAAAAGCTCTGCACAACCCCAAGGCTGGAGCCGAGTTGCTCGCCAAGATCCCTGGCGATCGAACGCGCGGCTTGAAAAGCTAGGATCGCCGTCTACATCCGGAAGGACCTTTCGAGCATCACCCATTGAGGCGCTTGTCGATGAGAACCAAATGAGCCTGACAAACGAACAGAAAGTTACATTGCTGACCAATCTCGTGCGAGCAACCACCATGGATCGGTTGATGATGAGCATCATTCGATCGGGAAAGATGGTCGGCTTCTACCATGAAGGCGGCATATCCCTGGCACCGGGTGTGGCGGCCGGCACTTTCTTGCGCAAAGCCGATCCGATGTTGCCACACTATCGCGCCCACGGCTTGGCGCACATGATCGGCAAGGGCGTCGACGTCAAGAGATACGTCGCGGAGCATATGGGTCGTGAAGGCGGGTGTGCGAAGGGGCGCTCGAGCTTTCATCTCTCATTTCCTGACGATCATATCTTTGGTGCGTCGGGGAACATTGGGTCCAACTTTCCCGCAAGCATTGGCTACGGTTTGGCCGCCCGCTATCAGCATACCGACCAGGTCGTGATGAACTGCTCCGGCGACGGCTCTTACCAGGAAGGGCGAGCTCATGAGGCGCTTCTGATGTGTGCCAATTGGAAATTGCCGGTAATCTTTTGGTGCGAGAACAACGGCATGGCTCAGCACAGCAGGCTATCCGATTTGTTTCCAGTCGCCGACATCTCCCGTCTCGCGACAGCTTTTGAGATCCCTTCGATGATTGTCGATGGACAAGATCTTTTTGCATGCGGCGAGGCTGCTCTCCAGGCAATCGCTCATGCGCGTGGCGGCGGGGGACCGATTTTTATTGAATTAAAGACGCTTCGTGCACAAGAACACAACGTCGGCGGGCTGAACAATGATGGGGCCACTGCGATCGAGCCCCGGCTCATGCAGGAATGGCGAGACACGCGTGACCCAGTGAAGCTCGCGTCAGCGCGGCTGATAACGGAAAAGATTTTGACGATGCAAGACCTGGAGCGGATTCAGACGGGCGCTGACCATGAGGCGGAAGACATCGAAGCTTGGTGCGATCAGAGTCCCAAGGCCACCCCTCCAGTCGCAGACCTTCTGAAGAGCGTTTACGCAGCTTGAAATGAGTTAACCCTATGAATGCTATTCGTGAAATCACGCTCGGCGAGGCTATGAGAGAAGCGTTGGCCGATGAAATGCAGCGCGACGATAAAGTATTCGTGCTCGGGTGCAGCATTCGAGCAGGCACTTTTCCCCATACGAAGGGGCTGGTCGGAGAATTCGGTGCCGATCGCGTCCTCGATACTCCGCTGTCTGAACCAGGCAGTGTCGGGGCCGCGTTTGGTGCGGCGCAGGAGGGGTTGCGACCGGTACTGGACTTCATGTACGCGGGTTTTTCCTACCAGGCCGGCTCGGAAGTGTTCTTGCAAGTGGGACAGTATCACTTTCTTCATGGCAGCAAACATCCCGTACCCATGACGATGATCGG
>Ga0209040_10004765_pt1 | contig 10213 bp, 11 predicted proteins | sample BogFormECP12_OM3_FD_188240 | JGI IMG/M metagenome (GOLD analysis project Ga0209040, IMG submission 188240) | Bog forest soil microbial communities from Calvert Island, British Columbia, Canada - ECP12_OM3 (SPAdes) (version 2) | ecosystem: Environmental > Aquatic > Freshwater > Wetlands > Bog ... | reverse complement strand
ATAGGCGGCGATGCGCTCGTGCAATTCGCCCTTATCTTTGCCATTCCAGTGCGTGCGCATCGAGATCGTGAATTCCGGCTCCGGCCGGTCACGCCGCAGGCGTCTGACGATCGGCGCGGCCTCTTTGGGTGTCAGTTGGCTGCCGTGCCAGCCGTCGCCGATCCGCACCGTGCGCCGATACGCCGCCTCCGAGCGCGCTCCGAACCAGATCGGGATCGGCCGCACCGGCATCGGCTGCATCGTCATCTCGGTGATCTCGGCCGGGATGTATTTGCTGTGAAACGTCACCGGGTCCTGCGTCCACACCGCGCGCATCATCGCGATGCCTTCGTCGGTGCGCCGCCCCCGTTCGTGAAACGGTGCGCCGAGCGCCGCGAACTCTGCTTCGAGCCAGCCGACACCCGCGCCGAGGATCAGCCGCCCCTCCGAGAAGTTCTGCAATGTCGCCAATTCCTTGGCGAGCGGCAGCGGATGGCGCATCGGCAAGACCAGCACGCTGGTGCCGAGCCGTACGCGTTTGGTCACCGCTGCGGCCCAGGTCAGGCTCAGTAACGGGTCGTAGAACAGGGGCGAGCGCGGGAATGTCGCGCGCGGTACGATGATGTGTTCGCTGACCCACACATCGTCGAGGCCGAGATCCTCCGCCCGCATCGCCGCACGGCGGATCTTTTCCGGCGTTGCCTGCTCGCCGGCGTGAGGCAGATGAATCCCGAGTTGCATTGGCCGTTCTCCCGTGCTCGTCTCTGCCTGAGAATAGCGGAGCCGAGAGGGGGGAGCCATGCGGTTCAAGGACAAGGTCGCGGTCATCACCGCATTCGCCAATGGGATCGGCCGCGCGACCGCCGAGATCATGGCGCGCGAGGGCGCGACCGTCGTCGGCGTCGACAACCATCCGGACCGGCTCGAGACCGCGGTCGCGGCCTTGCGCGGCCTCCGCGGCCGGGCGCACGGACGGCAATGCGACGCCCTCGATCAAGGGCAAGTCGAGGCGACGGTCGCCGCGGTCGAGAAGGAATTCGGCGCCGTCGACATCCTGGTCAATGCCGTCGGCGGCAGCACGATCATCGCGAACTCCGGCGCCAATATCGACGAGCTGACCTTTGCCGAATGGCAGCGGCTGATCGACTTCAATCTCAACGGGACCTTTTTGTTCACCCATGCTGTCGTGCCGATCATGAAGCGGCGACAGCACGGCAAGATCGTCAACCTCGCCTCGATCGCCGGCCGCGGCCTCAGCGCGTCGAGCAGCAGCGCCTATGCCGCGGCGAAGGGCGGCATCATCGCCTTCACCCGCAAGCTCGCCTTTGAGCTCGGGCCGTACGGCATCACGATCAACGCGATCGCGCCGAGCCTCACCCTAACCGAACGCATTCGCCCGCATTGGGACAAGCGCTCGCAGGAGGCGCAGGCCGCGGAAATTGCGCGCACGCCGCTGCGCCGCGTCGCAGAAGCCGCCGACCAGGCCAAAGTCATCTGTTTTCTCGCCTCGAGCGACGCCGATTTCGTAACGGGCGTCACGATCGACGTGACCGGGGGTAATTGACTTTACCTCCTCCATTTCTCGTCACTCCTGTGCAAGAGCATGAAGAAATCGGGACCAAGCCTCGGATGCGCCAAAGACTTTTGTCTTCCCGGCGAAGGCCGGGACCCACCGCGCCGCCGCCTCGAACTTCTCAAGCAATCGCACGGCTTATCAACCACGATTGGCTCGTGCGGTTGGACCATGGACACCGGCTCTTCGCCGGGGAGACGATTTCGATCGGTGGCGCGAGGCTTCGTTCACAAGCTCGCAAGCGGGAGTCCAGAGCCGCGGCTCTCGTCGCTAGCCCTGGATACCCGCTTTCGCGGGCATGATGGAAAAACCGGTCCGTAACTAAGGAACAAACTTGATGACAACCTTCGTTTTGATCCACGGCTCGTACCAGGGGGGTTGGATTTGGCAGCCGGTGACCAATCGGCTGCGGGCCGCCGGGCATACGGTCTACGCGCCGACATTGGACGGCTGTGCCGAACGGAAGCATTCGCTCCGCCCCGGCATCACCACCGAGACCCAGGCGGCCGAGGTTGCGGACCTGTTATTCTACGAGGACCTGCACGACGTGGTGATGGTCGGCACGAGCTCGGGCGGCATGGTCGTGTGCCGCGCCTCCGATATGCGGCGCGACCGGATTTCGCGCCTCGTTTTTGTCGATGCGCTGGCATTGCTCGACGGCGAGCGGATCCGCGACATCGTGCGGCGCTCGACCGCGGTGCCGAGCGGCCTCGCCGCCGGTCCGACGCGCGAGGACGCCGAAACCCGCCTCTTCGCCGATCTCGACTCGCAGACCCGCGCCTGGGCGCTCGATCGGTACACGCTGCATCCGATCGGGATCTACGAAAACCCGGTCAAGCTCGAAAATTTCTGGGACAAGCAATGGTCGGCTACCGTGATCTGGTGCCGCCGCGCCGCAAATCCGGGCGAAGCGCACCAGCGCCGCACCGCCGACAAGCTCAAAGCCACGTGGCGCGAGCTCGACACCGGACATTACCCGATGCTGAGCATGTCCGATGAGCTCACCGCTATATTGACTGCCGGATGATTGGCATTCTTAAAATATTGCGTTCGCCGCCATTAGGCCCAAGACAAGAAAGATCACGCAGATCACGATGAAGATGAAGAACAGGATCTTTGCAATCCCTGCTGCGGCCGCTGCGATTCCGGTGAACCCGAAGATCGCGGCGACGATCGAGATGACGAAGAAAAACAGTGCCCATTTGAGCATGTCGGTGGTCCCGGAAGGTCGCTGCTGAAGGGATAAATGTCTGGCCGGCCGGGTAGTTCCGACCGGCCGACGCGAGGGTCTCTTCCACTTCGCACACACGCTGCCTTATCCTCTCGGCCGCAGGAGGATCCGATGGTCGAATGGACGGGCGGCACGCTGCCAACATTCGTGACGCACCTCGAATGCAGCCTCACCGGGGAGCGCTACCCGGCTGACACGGTGCAGACTTTGTCGAAGGCCGGCCGGCCTCTCTTGGTGCGTTATGATCTCGACGGTGTCCGCTGCGCGCTGCCGCGCGAGGGGCTCGTCGATCGCCCGCAGACCCTCTGGCGATATCGCGAATTGCTGCCGGTGCGCCGCCCCGACGATGTAGTCTCGCTCGGCGAGGTGGTGACCCCGCTGATCCCATTGCCGCGCATTGCTGCCCGGCTCGGCGGTGGCGAGATCCTGGTCAAGGACGAAGGCCGCCTGCCGACCGGGTCGTTCAAGGCGCGCGGGCTGGCGCTCGCCGTGTCGATGGCCAAGGAACTCGGGATCGCTACGATGGCGATGCCGACCAACGGGAATGCCGGGGCGGCGATGGCCGCCTACTGTTCGCGCGCGGGCATCAAGGCCTATGTGCTCTGTCCCGATGATACCCCGGCGGTCAATGTCCGCGAGATTGCGATGCAAGGCGCCGAAGTGTTCCTTGTCAACGGGCTGATCGACGATTGCGGCAAGCTGGTCGCCGAAGGCGAACGGACGGTCGGCTGGTTCAACTGCTCGACACTCAGGGAGCCGTACCGCATCGAGGGCAAGAAGACGATGGGCATTGAGCTCGCCGAACAGCTCGACTGGGAATTGCCGGACGTGATCTTCTATCCGACGGGCGGCGGCACCGGGATCATCGGCATGTGGAAGGCTTTCGCCGAGCTCGAGGCAATCGGCTGGATCGGGCCGGAACGGCCGCGCATGGTCGTGGTCCAGGCAACCGGCTGCGCGCCAATGGTGAAGGCCTGGGAAGAGGGAGCGGAGCATGCGCCGCGTTGGGAGAACGCGCACACCTTCGCTGCCGGCATTCGCGTGCCGCAGGCGGTCGGTGATTTCCTGATCCTGCGCGCGGTGCGCGAGAGTCACGGGTTCGCGATCGCCGTCAGCGACGATGCGATCGCCGAAGCATGGCGGGAGGTCGCCGCCGAGGAGGGGCTATTGTTATGCCCCGAGGGAGCTGCGACCTATGCCGGCTACAAGCAGGCGCTAGCCGACGGGCGGGTCGGCCCCGACGATCGGGTTGTCCTGTTCAACTGCGCGAGCGGCCTCAAATACCCGATGCCCGAGGCGGGCACCCCGTTGAAGCTGGGTGACCTAATCGACTGGCAGAAACTGATCGGAGCGTCTGAGCCCTCGGGCAAGTCGACGCAAACGCGGTAATGTCGCCGAAGCCGAAGCCCGCGATCAGGGCCGCCGGGGCCGTGTTCTTGCTCTGCCTCGTGGCGTGCGGTGGGCCGCCCTGGACGCTCAACCAATCGCCCGATGGAATAAGCCTGAGATGGTATCCCGACGACACGCCCGATGCGGTGGCGAACTCTGTCGCGCAGGTTCATTGCCGATCCTGGAGCAAGAATGCCGAGCTGATTTCGTATGCCCAGGACGGCAGCGCCCAGATCGGCAGATATCAGTGCAGGTGAGACAGCTGGAGACCACGACATGAGCATCGAGCAGCGGCTTAAAGAGTTGGGATTGACACTGCCGCAGGTCGGCGGCCCGCTCGGCAACTACGTCCACGCCAAGCGCATCGGTAATGTGCTTTATCTTTCGGGCAAGGGCCCGCCCGACGGGTCCGACGGGAAAATGCCGAAAGGCAAGCTCGGCGCCGGCATGTCGATCGATGAGGGATATCGCCACGCGCGCGGTGTGGGGCTCGTCCTGATCGCGGCGATCAAGGACGCGCTCGGCGGCAATCTCGACCGCGTGGAGGATGTCGTCAAGGTGCTCGGGATGGTCAATGCCGCCCCTGATTTCGAGGACCATCCGAAGGTCATCAATGGCTGCTCCGACCTGTTCGTCGAGGTGTTCGGCGAGCGCGGGCGGCATGCGCGCTCCGCTGTCGGCATGAGCTCGCTGCCCAGCGGGATCCCGGTCGAGATCGAGGTCATCGTCGCCGTCAGATAAGCGCGCCGAAGGGTCTGCCGAGACGTCCTGGACCCCCGCCCACTGTGGCGAGAGCCGGCAGATCAGCCGGCTCATGCTGTTTTTTGCGCTGGTCTATGTCGTCGAAGGCATCGGGCAGACCGGTGGGCTGATCGCCCAACCGCTCAATTATTTTCTGAAACAGACCTTCGGGTGGACGCCGGTTCAGGTCACCGCCTATTTGACGGTGCTCAACCTTCCCTGGATCATAAAGCCGGTCTACGGCATCGTTTCAGACTTCCTGCCCCTCTTCGGCTATCGCCGAAAATCGTACCTGGTTCTCGCCAATCTGATGGCGGCGGGCGCTTATTGCTGGGTCACGCAGATTACCTCGTCTGGCGAAATCATCATCGCGCTGCTGCTCTCCGCCTACGGGATGGCGATATCGAGCACGGTATGCGGCGCCATTCTCGTCGAGAACGGCCAGAAATTCGGCGCCAGTGATGCCTTCGTCAATCAGCAGTGGCTGTGGTTCAACATCGCGGCGATGGCGTGCGGCTTTATTGGCGGTGAGCTGGTCGAAAGGCTGACGCCTGCCGGGGCGCTGCACGGCGCCGCTGCGGGGATCGCCGTCGCCCCGCTGATCGTCGCCTGCGCCAGCGGGTTTCTTATCCACGAGCCGCAGAGCCGCATAGACCTACCCGAGATGAAAAGGACCTTTGCGAGCCTGCTCGCCGCCCTTACTCTCCGAGACCTTTGGGTAATCGCGCTGTTTCTTTTTGTTTACTACCTTAACCCGGGGCTTGGCACGCCACTTTACTTCCACATGACCGACGATCTCAAGTTCTCGCAAGAGTACATTGGAATCCTCGGCTCGATCAATTCAGCGGGCTGGATCGCCGGCGCGCTCCTCTACCGTCGGTTTCTCAAAGGCATCACGGCGAAGGCGCTGCTGAATTTGAGCATTGTGCTCGGTATCGTGACGACCACGGCCTTTCTGCTGCTGTGGAACGAGGCCCTGGCGGCAGCGATCAACTTCTTCAGCGGGATCGCAACCATGATCGCCTTTGTCGCGACGTTGAGCCTGGCCGCGGATTATTGCCCGCCTCGCGCGGAAGGCTTCGCCTTTGCAGCTTTGATGTCGGTCACCAACTTTACCGCGGCCCTATCCGAAAATCTCGGCTCCTTCCTCTACGAACATCTGTTTCAGCGCCAGCTCGCGCCTCTGATCCTGGTGTCTGCCGCATTTACCGCCTTGGCGTTCGCCTTTGTGCCGTTGCTGCGTCTCGGCGACAAGCAACCTGGGGAACCCCTCCTCCACACAGGCAATGGCTGATGCCGCGGGCGGCGATCAGGCTTTCGCGGGGTTGCGCTTGAAGCTGAGCTTGATGCCGCCCTTGCCTTCGAGCTTCCCGCCGCTGCCGAGGATGCTGATCTGCCCTTCCGAGCTGATCTCGATAGACAGCTCGACCCCGTCCAGCATCATCCCGGTCTCGGCGCGCGACTGATCGAACACGTCGCCGACGACGCCCAGCAGGTTGCCGATCTGCCGCTTCAACTCGTCGGCGCTGATCTGCACCCGCTGGGTCAGGCTCTTGCGAACCGCCTGGACGGCGCCGGACGCGAAGCCGCCACCGACATCCTCGGAGCTGCGGCCACCTTCGATAACTTCGACGGTTTCGCTGGTCTCGACCTCGGTGACAAACCAGAGCCCTGCCTGCTCGTCAGCCATCGATTCAGCCCTTCCCGCTATAGGGTGCACACAACCCTGAGGCCGATGCGGCCCTGCCAGCCCGAGTCGCCCGGGGCGATGCTGTCCCGGTATGCAGAGCGGCAGATCGCCGGGTTATGCGACCACGATCCGCCGCGCAGAATCCGCGGCGCATCCCGTTGCCCCGCAAGTTCCGCGCTGCCGTCCCGCGGCACATCAGCATAGTTTTCGCTCGCCTTGTCGAGGCAATACTCCCAGACATTGCCATGCATGTCGTAGAGCCCGAACCGATTGGGCGGGAATATCCCCGGCCGCGTCGTCGTACCCCGGAAAATGCCGGTCGGGCCCAGACCATATGCACCTGAACCGTAATTTACCCCAGCATAGACGTCTGAGGCGATGCTCTTGCCGTCACTGTCGCCGCAGACGGCGCCGCCGGTTCCACAGTAGTTCGCCAACTCCGGGGTGGTCGTGGGACCGAAATTGAAAGGGGTGGTGGTGCCGGCCCGGCAGGCGTATTCCCATTCGGCTTCGCTCGGCAGCCGGTACGACCGTCCGGTGATGGCGGCGAGGCGCAAGCAAAACTCTTCGGCCTGGTTCCAGGTGATGCTCTCGGCGGGCAGGTCGATTCCCTTGAAGAAGGACGGGTTTGCGTCGAGATCTCGGTGGATCCGGTCGGGGTGTTCGGATACCACCGCGGCCCACTGCGCCTGAGTTACCGGCGAAGCGCCGATAAAAAAGGAAGCGAGCATGACATGGTGCTGCGGCCCCTCGTTCGGCTGCCGCTCGGGTTCGTCGGCCGGCGAGCCCATCGTGAAGCTGCCCGCCGGGATCGAGACCATATCGAGCCCGCCGTTCGAGTGGAGCGCTTCGGTGAATGCTGCGGCACTGTACCTTTCCGGCGGGGCGCGCACGCCCTTCTCGTCGACAGTGACGGCGTCAAAAGTGATGGTCCGCAAAGACGGTCTCGCCAGCAATTTTCTCATTGAGGGGGCGGCAACCACCACGCCCGTTCCGGCCGCAGCGAGCGCGGCGATCCCCAGTGTTTGCCGCCGCGTCAGTCGGATTGTTCGGGCGAAGCTCCGCCGCGGCGGCGCAGCTCGTCGAGCCGCCGGCGCTCCGCCGACCGCGGGCGAAACCGGGCCCGCCGGGGCCGATTGTTTCAGCGCGATTCGCTTGATCGCCTCATGCGCCTGCGCATCTACCGGAGATACGGCAATAACCCGCCACCACAATTGCTCTGCGGTTTCGAGGTCGCCGTTCGTCTCGGCTTGCAGCGCGTCGAGCTTGATCGGGCCGAGATCCGACAAGCTCGCGAATTTCGCCACCAGGATCAGGTGCAGCTTCTCGACCGGCTCGGCATGGGTATAGGGCGTCTGGCGCGGCTTGCGGTATTTGGCGCAGAGTTCCGGAACTCGAAACCGGAGATGCAGATCCAGCCGCTCGACCGTCGCGCAATTGGTCTCGCCCTGCAGACGCAGACCCTCCAAGAGACTATAGGTAAAAGCGCCATGCTGTAATTCGGCGATCTCGTAGGAACGCTCGCTCGGACCACACGACGCTATCGTCACCACGCCAGAATGTATTTCGGCGCCAATCCCCTGCCCGTCTCGTGCGCCCTCGTTGCGGCATGCATCCAGCAGCAAGATCACATTGTCGGCGCCGCAGCGTCGTAACCGTTCGGTGACGTAGCCGACCGGGATCGCCGTTTCCTCGACATTGCCGGGATCGGCATCGATCGGCATGATGTAGTCGCGATCTCTCTCGCGCCGGCCGTGGCCGGCGAAAAAAAACCAGAAATTATCGCTCGGTTTGAGGAATTTCTGTTCGAACCTGATGCGGAGGAAGCGCCGCAGGGTCCCGCCGCTCGGCGTCGAGCGTATCGGTTCGCCGAAATCGGTCGGGATCGGGGGCGCGTCTTCGGCAAAGTAATATACTTTGTCGAACCCCGCTTCGTTTTCAAAAAAATCACGCAGGGCTTCGGCGTCGCGTTTTGCGTATTGCAGCGACTGCAGATTGTCGTAACGGTCGATGCCGATACAGATCGCCCAGTTTTGGCTCATCTCTGGTCAGTCGGGGCCGTTTTCCCTCGGGAAACCCTCTTTCTCATAGCGCAGATTGCTGTGCGACTGTATCCTCGAACTTATTAACCCTGCTCACGCGAAAGACAAATCATAAGAGGGACACATGCACAAGTTGCTTCCGGTTCTGGTGCTTCTCGCTACTGCGTCGCCCCTCGGTCAGGGATCGATGGCGGTCGAGCTGCCGTTCGCCACAGGGATTTCTAGTGCCGGGAACTCCGTCGTGCGGGTCGGCGGAATGGGTGGCGGCACCGGGGGCGGGATGGGCGGCGGTGCCGGTGCCGGTGGTATGGGCGGGATGACAGGGGGCGGAATGGGGGGCATGACCGGCGGCGGCATGAGCGGCGGCATGGGTGGAATGTCCGGCGGGATGAGCGGGTACGGCGGCACGCCGGGCAACAGCTTGGGCAGCCCCTATGGAGGAACGGATCAGAGCGGTGGAGGCGCGCAGCCTGCGCAATACTATCTGTGCGTCACGCCCTACGACCGATGCTCGCTGGCCTCGTCCCCCGGCTCCCTTCGCAGCGGTTCATCATGCACATGTTCCACTGGACATCGGGGCACGATCAAATAGGCGTTTTCTTCACCACGGCGCCCCAGTCAGCCGCGGGCGCTGGCGCTAATCCGAGCCCGGGATCGTTCTTTTCGGCAGGCTCTCGCAGTAGCGCGCGATCTCGCCGGGTGTCCTGATCCACAGCCGATCGCGATGTCGCACGATGTGGCGAACCGCGTCGCGGAAAGCGCGCAGGCGGAACGGGGCGACAGCGATTTCGAACCAGGACGCTACCGCCGAGGGGGGAATTGACTCGGCACGCGCCACTGTCTACAACGCCCGCGGCATACGCCGTGTCAACCCCACTCATCGGTGGAGGGGTGGCCGAGTGGCTGAAGGCGGCGGTTTGCTAATGCGTTATCGGCCGTCCCGCCCTATTCCGTTACGACCCAGAAAGGACGAATTTCTGCGGCTTTCCTGGCATCAAAGAGAGCCGCTATCCCATTCTATCCCACTCTGTGCTAGGGCGTTGGGTGCCAATTTGGGTGCCAAATAAGCACAAAACCGACCTCTCGATCGGGTTTCTGGTGCAGACAGACCCGACACCTATCACACTCGGCGCCGTGCACTTCGTCGGGGTCGGCCCGAGCGTCGAAGAAGCAACCGAGGACGCCGCACGACGGGCTGTCGAGTCGCGCGTACCGACCTCGACCGGGAGGAGGCCTAGATGCTGTTCAGCGTCATCGGCGAGTTGCGCGTCGGGATCTCACCGCGTCGTGTCAGGGCGACCCGCCTCATCCTCTGCAAAGAGCAGTTACGCGGGACCGCTCGGAACGGCGAACAGCCTTAGGAGGCGATGCGCATCAGCCGGACAGCGCCTGGGCGAGAAAAGGTAAGCTCTCGTCCATCCGGTAATCGACACCGGTATGGTTGTCGGGGAACTCCTCGTAGCGATGCAGAATGCCAAGCTCGCTCAGCCGCCGCACGAACCTGCGGGCACCGTAGATCAGATTGAACTGATCCTTCTCGCCGCAGTCGATGTAGAGCGCCTTCAGCC
>Ga0209040_10004764_pt1 | contig 10214 bp, 12 predicted proteins | sample BogFormECP12_OM3_FD_188240 | JGI IMG/M metagenome (GOLD analysis project Ga0209040, IMG submission 188240) | Bog forest soil microbial communities from Calvert Island, British Columbia, Canada - ECP12_OM3 (SPAdes) (version 2) | ecosystem: Environmental > Aquatic > Freshwater > Wetlands > Bog ... | reverse complement strand
CGGGCTCGGCGGGAGTATTGGCCCGCTTCAGTTCCCGTACCTTCGATTCGATCTCGTACACGAAGCGAATATTGTCGTAGTACTTTACAACTTTGATTTGCGCTTCATTGTACGCATGCCGTAATGCCGACGGCCGCAGGTCGACTTTAGCGACGTCCGAGGCCTTCACCCCCGCCGCATTCAGCGCCAGCGAGAAGGAGAAGAAGATCATCCCAAACGACATCACGAAGCGCGGTTGCCGCACGAATGCGGCGACAGGGGTGAAGAACGAATCCCACCGCTCCCGCATCCGCTCCCCGAATGGAGTCTCCCTGCCGCTCGCCGTATCCGTCAAAGGCCGCGTGCTTCGGACTCCGCTGGTGGCCACGAGAATGTTATGCACCAGGTGCACAGGAGGCTCGACGGGCTCCAATGCTAAAGCTCGGAGCCACTGCTTCCCGGCCTGCACGTCGGCGAACAGCGGACCGCAAATCCCGCAGACGCGCCGGTGGGCGTCGAACCTTTCCTTGCGAGCGGGACTCAGCCCGCCCACCGATAACTCACTGTCCAAAACCTCGCTGTCCAACACTTCATTGAGCAGCGCTTCGAACTCCGCGCATTCGATCGGAGGTTCCCCTCCGGCGCGATTTTGGCCGTGTGGGTTGGGGCTCCCGTGTTTGGTTTCGTCTGACATCAAATCACCTGCCTATATGTACGTTGTAGGAGGCGCGCAAGTTCCGCCCGTCCCCGGTTTATTCTTGACTTGACGGTCCCCTCCGGAACCTTCAAAGCCGTGGCGATCTCCCGGTAGTCCATGTCCTGGAGATCCCTCAAAATCACCGCCTCCCGCAGTTCGGGAGACAGCTTCTGCAGCGCCAAATGCACCATTTCCCGCGTTTCCCGGCTTTGTACCGCGGCATCCGGAGGCAGTCTTCGGTCAGCAATCTGCTCGCTGAGCGGCTGCGCATCCTCGTGCTCGGAAGGCGCCGAATCGAGCGAGTCCGTGATCCGGTCGCCTTTGGTCTTGCGGAAGTGATCGACCAGCAGATTGCGGGTAATGGTGGTGACCCAAGTCATAAAAGCGCCCTTGGCAGCGTCATACGTATTGAGGGTCCGGTACATCTTGATAAAGACCTCCTGGGTGAGGTCCTGGGCGTTCTCTGAATCGCCGGCAAAGCGGTAGCAGACGTTGTAAATCCGCCGGTGACAGCGCTGTACGATCTCTTCCCAAGCCGCGGCATCGCCCGAAACACAGCGACGGACCAGCAATCCGACAACCTGGGCTTCTTCCAAACCAGACTCCGTAAACTGCGCCTAACCTAAATTGTCATCCTGAGCGAAGCGAAGGACCCATGTATTGGCTCGCGCACGCAGCAGAAGCGCTCAACACCACAGCTGAACTACGTTTGTGTTGTGCAGGAAGTTCCCTTGAATCATAGAGCTAGCGATTGTAGCAGGAGAGTTGCGCAAAAGCCGGTTGGGCGATTACGCTGGCGCGGGTGGCTGATCCCCCCTAGACGCGGTCTTTTGGAATCAAAGACTTGGCGATGGTTCCCGCCAGGTCTTTGAGGAATAAGGACTTACAGATAAAGTATTTTTCTGTCAATAACTTAGGGCGATTCCCAGACTTGCTTTACCTTCGTTCCGCTTAACGGAACGGGTTCGACACCGTGACGCCGAAATACTCCTGGCCCGTATTGAGATCTTCCGACAAGATTCGCGTGCAACCGGCGCGTTCCGCCGCGGCGACAATCATGCCGTCATAGAAATGGATTCCGTAGGCGGCGCGGGCCTCCACTGCGCGCCGCACCAGCTCCGCATCCGGAACGACGAGCCGGATATTCGCCAAAGCGTCCAGCCCTTTCATCACTGCGTCTGCGGTAGCCGGAGGCGAAACCTTGTGCAGCATGGTCGAGGCAAACTCACCGAGAACCTGCGTCGAAATTACGATCTTCCCGGAAACCGCTTCCTCGACCAGACGGCGTGCGACTTCCTGCTTTCGCGGATTGCTCTCGTCGTAGGCATATACGACGACATTCGTATCCAGGAAATCAGCGCCGTTCATGCAGGTCTTCTCGTTTCCAGGTCCGCTTTCCTATGTTGACCTTGAGCAGCTTGAAGCTCTCCCGAAGCGCCTCCAACTCGCGTCGCTTGCGCCCGGACTTCGCATGTTCGGCGGCCAGCTCTTGCAGGTGAGCTCGCACCAGCCCAGTCAGCGTAGTATCGCGCTCGACCGCGATCTTCCGGACTTCCTTAACCAGATTGTCGTCCAGCGAAAGCGTGATATTCATGCACCCCATAATAAGGGAAACCCTTAATATGGGCAAGCGGGGCATGGCGCCCCGGGGTAAGATGACAATCACGCCTTTGACTGTGACGCTGCTCTCAGTCAGATTGTGGCTCGACGATATTCGGCACTGCCGTAAGAGAGGGAGATATCAGAGATGGATCGCGCAAACCTGCTTCGATTAAAGGAAAGCCTCCCTGAGTCATTCAACTCGTATCAAGCTACGGTAGCCATGCTTTCAATCCTTCTCGGTTTTGTGTTCGCGGCCCTACTCACACTGCTGAGTGGTACTGCAAACATTAGCGTTGCCGTCATTTGGGCACTTCTCACGACTATGTTGAGCCTCATGACGGCGCTACTCTGCTTCCATCTCACTCTGCATCAGGTGTTTAGGTTCTGGGGCATATTCTTCCCGGAGAGTTGGACACGACGAATGGGAAGCGCTGCCAACAGCATAGGTGTGTTAGGTATGTTCTCAACGGTTTCGTTTCTCCTTCATGGCAGAGGTTTTAGACGGAGTGCAATTGTGGTTATCTCCTATGGGATTGCACTCCTCCTGTTTGTGCTAGGGATGCACGTTCGCCTTTTGACAAACGGCCTTCATGTGCTGTGGGTAGATTGGGGTGCCCGGTCGCCACAGGATACGCTAGCACCCACGTCAGACCCGGAGTCTGAAGAATGAAGCTCATCGGAGTGGAGGAAACCTGTGGACAGACGGGACGTACCCTAAGTTCTAATCCGCAAAAACCGTGAACGCCCCGCCTGTCCACAGGTTACTCGGCCCTTACTTTGGTCTCAACGCCTTTACAATCTCCGCTAGCGAATCAAGGTCCTTGGTAGAGAATATCTCCGGAACAGACAGGTACTTGGTTCCCGGCATCAGGAGATTCGCTGCTTTCTCCAACTGATCAAAGTTCTCACCTGCTAAGCAAAGGGCGTCGGCAAATGCAGCGAAGCGCGCCGCTAATTCGATCTCAACAAAAGCAGTACGGCCGAGGAGGAAGCAAGCAAAACAGACCGCCAGCAAGCTGAGCGCTAGAACCCCAATCGCGTAAAGCTCAATATGCGGCCCCCTGGCATCGACGGTTGTTTGGGTGATGCCAGTTTTTGAGGCGGAGGACTCCATCTCCATGGTGTGAATCGCACTAAACGTGTGGTTTGCGATGAACGGTAGAGATATGTAGGTCCCCACTAAGATCAGAGTTGCCAATGCCAGCCAGAAAACCGCCATGTAGCGAGCTCGTTGCGCCCTGCGCCGTAAAGAAAATTCGAGTGTCATCGCTCAATGCACCGCCAGCTTTTTCTTTGAAAGCTCGGTGCCCTTCTCGAGCAAATCTTGAACTTCCGTCATCAAATTTATGTCTTTTTGTCTGCCTTCGTAGATTCTCCCGGGCCGTTCCGCAATCGCCCTCAAGATGTTGGTGCAAAGAATAGTAAGCGGCGTCGGATTTTCGCCAGCGCCGGTGGCGATCCCTACCATTTCGCGCTTATACCCTTCGAACGCTGTCGAAATGGCTTCTTTGTACGCATAGTCCTCTTCCATACGCAAAGACATCATGTAGTTACGCCCTGCGTAAATTGCCAACCAAATGATTGGAGCTACGATGGGCAGACGCAAAGTCAAACTACGCCAGGTAGAATTCCACGATTGGTCAGCTGGATGAGTCAGACCTATCGCAGCGAAAAAGCTAGGCAGCGCAACAACAACCAGACCCAGGATGGAGATGACAAATGTACGGAGCCATAGTTTCTGGGGATCCGTAAAGCGTGATTTTTGCTTGTTGAAAGATGACGCTAGGCCGGCGCTGGTCGCGCCCGGAAGCAGTCCCTCCACCCTCTTAACTAAGTCTTGTAGTTCCGCGTTGAGAGCTTCTACTCGCTTTTCATGCCCGGTCGCGATCTCATCACTCTTTGCAAGGTGCTCTAGCACCTGCTTGAGGTTTTCCTCCGCGTCTTGGGCCTGTTTAAGCAGAGCCTGTGTCTGCGCCACAATGTCGCTCGTCGCCTTGTGCTCATCAGAGATGGCGACCGCCGATTCCGCGGCGTCTGTCGATGATTTCTCAGCGCGTTTCTGCTCTGAATCAGCAGAGGCCGCCGCCTGGGCAGCAGCCTTAGCGGAGTCAACTGCCGTCTTCGCCTGGGCCTCGGCAGACTCCTTTGACGCATCGATGTCCTTAAGCCGAGCGACGCCTGCTTCGGCGGCATTTTCCATTGCTTGTGGCCTGATTAACGGCGGTGGCAGCCTGATCGACCTCCTTGCGGCGAGTTTCGATAGCTTTTGTGTCAGCATCAATAGTAGCCTTGCCAGCGGTGAGCGCCGCGAGAGCTTCGTCTGATCTTTGCTTGTTCGTGGAGATTGCGTTTGCATCAGCCTCTACAACTCCCTTAACGCCCGAAATCGCGGTCGCGTGTTCCTCACACACCTTCTTCGCGTTGAAGGCGAGGAGGGCTTCACTATCGGCGTTCTTGCGCGAAATTTCCGCTTGCTTGAGGTGAGCCTCGGCTTGCCCCCTGAAAGATTGAATTTCTTCCAGGACTTGGCGCGCTTGAGACACAAGCTGAGAAACTTCCGCGCCTTGGTCGCCTGTAGGGTCTGACATATGGGGCTAGCTTACAAGAGTAGGTTGAGTTATTTCCAGCGTTTTGTAATTGACAATCGGGGAGAAACCTGGGGACAAAGAAACCTGGACAGGAGAAACCTGGGGGAGAAATCTGGGGAGCGAATCTTCGAGTCAGGGTGGAACATCCCACCCTAAAATCGCAAAGAACGCGATTTTAGGATGGGGGACCCCGCGGCGCCCGTTCCTACGCGAACCTCACCTTAACATCCGGCCCCTTGTCCAGATGGATGCTCTCAATGAACCGTACCCGTCCAGTCCTCAAAGTAAGAATCACCGAGGAGGTCCGCGTCCCTTCGCCGAAGAAGCGGACGCCTTTCAGCAGCGCGCCTTCGGTGACGCCGGTCGCGGCGAAGATCATCTGCTTCCCGGGAGCCAGATCTTCCGCCTCATAGATTTTCTTTTTGTCTTTGATTCCCATCTTCGCAATGCGTTCTTCCAGTTCCGGTTTGTCGATCACCAGCCGTCCCTGCATGTATCCGTTCAGGCAACGGATTGCAGCCGCCGTGATCACACCCTCCGGCGCGCCGCCCGATCCCATGACCGCGTGCACGCCGGTCCCGATCACCGCTGCCGCAATGCCCGCCGAGAGATCGCCGTCCCCAATCAACTTGATGCGTGCGCCCGCCTTGCGAATATCGGAGATCAGCTTCTCGTGCCGCGGACGGTCCAGCACCACCACCACCAGATCCTCCACGCCGCGATGCAGGCGCCGCGCAATGTTCTTCAGATTGACGGCCACCGGAGCGTCCAGTTCCACTGCGTTCTTGCACGATGGCCCCACCACGATTTTTTCCATGTAGCAGTCCGGAGCGTGCAGCAGCCCACCTTTTTCCGCGGCTGCCAATACCGTGATCGCGCCGGGCGCGCCCGTGGCGCACAGGTTTGTGCCCTCGAGGGGATCGACAGCAATATCGACGTGTGGAACATCGCGTCCATCAGGATAAGGGCCGCCTACCTGCTCGCCGATATAAAGCATGGGTGCGTCGTCCCGCTCGCCCTCGCCAATCACAATGGTGCCGTGCATCGGGACCGTGTCCATCGTCTTGCGCATGGCCTCAGTGGCCATCTGGTCGCTCAGCGGACGGTCGCCTTGGCCCATGGTGCGCGCCGACTCGATGGCCGCGTTCTCCACCACGCGCAAAAATTCCAGCGCGAGATCGCTTTCAATGTTCTCTCCAAAATTCTTGGCATGCGGTAAGGGACGGACTTGAGTTGCCATTAAGGCCTCCTGGGGTCAACTGCGACTATGCAATATAGTCCCTTAGCAGCCGGGATGGAAGTGCGGAAGTCACGTCCGTGTGGCGCGGACACTCCTGTCCGCGAACTGCGTGCGCCTAATCGAAAGCCAGCGGTTCACAGGGTTCAGCCGAGGACCTGCACCTATGACCGCGACGGCTAAACCTCTGCTAATCTTCCCTCATGAACACTGAACTGACCACCCCGGAACTAACGGCTTCGGCCGCAACGAAAAAAGACCGCAAAGAACCCACCTATCTCTACTCGGAGAAGCAGGTTGCCGAGAAAAGTGAAATCGCGCGCCGCTTTCTGGATCACCGCGCCCGTCAGAATGAAAATGTCCGACCAAGCCGACAACTTGCTGGTGAAGCGCTTCTACAACCTGGACCACAATACCTACCTGGATGGCGCTCTGCCCGCGAAATACAAAGAATTGATGGGCCTGGTTGCCTCCTCCTGTCTGCGTTGCGACGACTGCATCAACTACCACGTGATTCAGTCCTATCGCCTGGGAGTGGGCCGCGCCGAACAAGAGGAAGCGATCAACGTGGCCCTGGTGGTAGGCGGCAGCATCGTAATTCCGCACATGCGCCGGGCCTATGAGTTGCTGACGGAACTCTACGGCTGATTGTGTGGTGGCGGGGGCTCTGCCCCGCCCAGGAGTGGCACAATTCCCGTTAGACACGAGCAAGTATTACTTGTTCACAGAGCGCGTATAAAATCCGCCTGATCTGAAGACGAAAACGAGGGACTATGCCCGCCACCGCAAGCGATCGGAAATCCTCCGCCCCCCGCGTCTATATTCCGCACGCCACTCAAAGAATGGAATCGCTGGCTGGATTGCCGCTGGCTTCGTTTCAGTCGCGCGCGGCCGCTTTTCTGCTGGACATGGTTTTGGTTCTGCTCGCCTACTTCCCTGTAATGGCGCTGATCCGATGGCTGGTAGCGGGGCGGAGAGCCGATACACACATCGACCTCAACTGGGACTTCCACGAATTTTCCAATGTGGTTTTCGTGGTTCTTTATTTCGGCTTAACCCTCTTCTGGGGTAACGGACGCACTCTGGGCAAGCGCATCCTAGGGCTTCGTGTCGTTTCGCTCGTGCATGAGCGCATCACCTTCTGGCAGTCAATGGAGCGCGCCCTGGGCTACGGCGCTTCTTTCCTCGAAGGAGGCTTTGGCTTCGTGCAGTACTTTACCCATCCCAACCACTGCTGCGTGCACGACCGCATCGCAGAGACGATTGTGGTCAGCGAAAAGAAACGGACAGGGTAAAAAACGTCGGTAAAGTCATTGCATGCAATTGCTTAGAATCGAGTCGCAGTGTATGTACAATTAATGTACACTATACTCAGTGAAAGACGCTCCCGAGTTCGACTAGGACGAACAGAACGAAAGGCATCTCGCAAAACATGGTATTGGTCGTCGCGATGCGGAAGATGTGCTGTTTGGGAATCACGTCCTTTTGGAGTTCCAAATGGAAGGGAACGAACAGCGTTGGATTGCCGTGGGTGCGACTCGCACCGGTCGCATATTGAACGTCGTGTTTGCGGTCCGGGGCGAAGCGATGCGTCCAATAACAGGCTGGGCTGCCGACAAGAAGACAGTGGATCTATACCTCAAGCAGTGGGGGCTGGAATAGATATGGCAACAGCAAAAATGAAACAGGCGGTGATTCCGAAGTTTTCCAGTGAGGCCGAAGAAGCCGCCTGGTGGGACGCTCATCGTTCCGAGATTGAATCGGAAATCCGGCAGCGCATGAAACACACGCAACCGCTGACTCTCGACAACCTCTTTCGGCGAGCGAGGCCTTCGCAGCCAGTTACGCTGCGCATTGCCAAGGAGGACTTGGAAACGGCCCGCCGGTTGGCCGCGCGAAAAGGTCTAGGTTATCAGACCTATATCAAATTGCTGCTCCGCGAGGCACTCGCGACTGAGATCGACGAGCGTGCCGCCAAAATGACTCCCAAGGGCCGAGCTCGGGCCGATTCTGAAACCAGGAAGATCGCTACTCAAGTGCAGCGTCGTACTCGTTGAGCACGGCTTCGATTTCCTCCCTGAATGTATGCGAGCACAAGCTTAGCGATCTCCATTTTTATCCTCTCGCATAACGCCTAGAACGCATCCACCCCGGTCACGCTAGCCCCGATAATCAGCGTGTGGATGTCGTGCGTCCCCTCATAAGTCTTTACGCTTTCCAGGTTCATCAGATGCCGCATGATGGGATAATCGTCGGCCACGCCGTTTGCGCCCAGAATGTCTCGCGATAGCCGTGCGCATTCGAGCGCCATCCAGACGTTGTTTCTTTTCGCCATCGAGATATGCTGGTGCTGCACTTTCCCGGCATCCTTCAAGCGCCCGACTTGCAGGATGAGTAACTGTGCCTTCGTGATCTCGCTGATCATCCAGGCGAGTTTTTCCTGCACCAACTGATGCGATGCGATCGGTTGATCGCGGAATTGCTTTCGCAACAATGCGTATTGCAGCGCGCAGTCGTAGCACGCCATCGCTGCGCCCACCGCTCCCCACGCGATTCCGTAGCGCGCCTGGTTCAGGCACATCAGCGGAGACTTCAATCCCCCCGAACCGGGCAAAAGGTTCGACTCGGGGATGCGCACATCCTGCAGCGACAAACCTGAAGTTACCGAAGCGCGCAGGGACCACTTGCCGTGAATGTTGTCGGCTTTGAATCCGGGGCGGTCGGTCTCCACCAGGAATCCGCGAATCGTTTTTCCTTCCTCTTCGCCGTCCCTTTCATCTTCAACCTTCGCCCAGATCACCGCCACATCGGCAATCGTGCCGGAAGTGATCCACATCTTTTCGCCGTTCAGCACATATTCTTTTCCGGCCTTGCGGGCGCGCGTGCGCATACCGCCGGGATTCGATCCGAAGTCCGGTTCGGTCAATCCGAAGCAGCCCAGCTTTTCGCCTTTCTGCATCGCGGGCAACCAGGTGTTTTTCTGCTCGTCGCTGCCAAAGGTATAGATCGGATACATCACCAGCGCGGATTGCACGCTGACGAACGAGCGCACGCCGGAATCTCCGCGCTCCAGTTCCTGCGTGACCAGCCCGTATTCGACGTTCGACATGCCGGCGCAGCCGTAGCCGCTCAGTGACGCGCCGAAGAATCCCAGATCGGCCATCGGCTTCACCAGTTCGCGCGGAAACCGGCCGGCGCGGTTGCACTCTTCAATGATGGGGACGAGATTGTCTTCGATGAACCGGCGCGCCGTGTCGCGCACCAGGCGCTCGTCGTCGTTCAACAAACTGTCAAAGTCGATGAAATCCACACCGCGGAATTTAATGGCAGGCATTACGTCTCACCCCACAGAGTCTGCAGACCAGGCACACGAAACTAATCAAAGTAGCAGAGCGGCAGGGAAGTCGGCAACGCGAGGCGAAAGTCATAAGAAAGATTTTGTCATCCCGAGCGAAGCGAGGGATCTGCATTTGCCGCGAACTGCAGATCCCTCGCTCCACTCGGGATGACAATCCTTGGGGTGTGTTGCTCGTCCTTCTAACCCTTGAGCTTCGGAATCCAGCACGGCACGCGCGCCCCATAGCGGTCGTATTCTCCCCCGAACTGTTTGCGCAGCGTTGGCTCTTCATAAAGGAGGACGAACGAGTGCGCAACTTTGTCCGATGGTATCCTGCGGTCAATAGAGTTTTCCGTGCATAGGGCGAAGTCGGCAACCCACAGGAATTTGGCTTCTCTAATCTTTTTCAATTAGAGACAGCGATTCCACCAACCGCTAATATGTTCGCCACCGGTGGGGTGCATGCTCTCATTGAGCCTGCGAGAATTGAGCCTGCGAGAATTCTGTTGTTCACCAGACTTGCTATGAATCGAACGCTATCTTTGCTGATCGGCTTCCTGGTTGTGTCCGCGATCTACCTCTATACGTTTCCGCAGGCGAATGTGTTGTATGCCGGAGTGGTATTGCTGCACGCGCTGGCCGGCGTCGTGGCTTCGGTCTGGTTGCTAGTCTGGCTGCTCCGGTCTTTATTTTTATCTTTATCTTCATCTTTGCGTCAGGGTGAATGGCTGGTTCGCGTGGGAATGGTTCTCCTCTTCCTTGGCGCAATCCCCG
>Ga0209040_10004763_pt1 | contig 10214 bp, 11 predicted proteins | sample BogFormECP12_OM3_FD_188240 | JGI IMG/M metagenome (GOLD analysis project Ga0209040, IMG submission 188240) | Bog forest soil microbial communities from Calvert Island, British Columbia, Canada - ECP12_OM3 (SPAdes) (version 2) | ecosystem: Environmental > Aquatic > Freshwater > Wetlands > Bog ... | reverse complement strand
CGGGACGAACGAGATCCTCCGGTCGGTCGCCGCGAAAGGGCTGGGCGCGCTGTGAGCGACTGGCTGCTTCTCGACGGCGCGCGGCGTCTCCTCGCGGACACGTGCACGCACGAGGCGGTCCAGGCGGCCGAGGCGGATGGCTGGTCGGCGGCGATCTGGGACGCGCTGTCCGCCAGCGGCTACGCGGACCTGGCCGGGCTCGAGCTGGCCGACGCCCTCGCGGTGCTGACCGTTGCCGGCGAGCATGCCGCGCCAGTGCCACTGGCGGAGGCGGCGCTCGCGGGCTGGCTGCTGGGTGAGAGCGTTGAGGGACCGGTGAGCGTTGTTGCGCCGGGCGCCTTTGGCGAGCTGTCCCTCCACGACGGTCTGCTCAGTGGGACCGCTCGAGGCGTGCCGTGGGGGCGGGCGATCGAGCGCGTCGTAGCGGTCATCGACCGCCAGGCCGTTGTGGTCCCCGCGGCCCTTGCGACAGGTGTCGAGCGACGGGCCAACCTCGCCGGCGAGCCGCGCGACACTCTGGTGTTCCACCGCGCGCGCGTGGAGGACGTGCGGCCGGCGGCATGTGACCTCGACGAGCGCGGCGCGCTGACACGGGCGGCGCTGATGGCAGGCGCACTCGCTGCGATGGCGCGACTCACCATCCGCTACGCCGGCGAGCGTCGCCAGTTCGGCCGACCGATCGCCGCGTTCCAGGCCGTACAGCAGCATCTGGTCTCCCTCGCCCAGGACGCGTCGCTGGTCGGGCTTGCGGCGGAGCACGCGGCGCGCTCGGCCGGGTTCTTCGAGATCGCCGCCGCAAAGCAGCTCGCCTCGCGCGCCGCGCTGACGGCGACGCGCGCCGCTCATCAGGTCCACGGCGCGATGGGGATGACGCAGGAGTACCGCCTGCATCAGTTCAGCCGCCGGCTCTGGGCTTGGAGGTCCGAGTACGGCGACGAGCAGAGGTGGGCGGGCCGGCTCGGGGCCGCCGTGGCCAGAGCCGGCGCCGACAGCCTCTATCCCGCCATCACCGGCGGCTCGGCGGTGATCTGATGCCGCTCCTCGCTCACGACGGCGTTCGCCTCCACTACGACATCTACGGGGATCCAGGCGACCGGCCTCCGCTGTTGCTCAGCCACGGGTTCTCAGCAAGCGGTCGGATGTGGGAGTTGAACGTGGCCGCGCTCGCCGGCGATCGGGAGGTGCTCACGTGGGACCTGCGCGGGCACGCGCGCAGCGATGCACCCGACGATCCGGCGGCGTACGGCGTAGAGCAGAGCGTCCGTGACATGGTCGCCCTCCTCGACATGCTCGGCGCGAAGCGCGCCGTGCTCGGAGGCATGTCGCTGGGCGGCTACCTGTCGCTCGCCTTCCACACGCGGCACCCGGGCCGCGTGGCGGGCCTCGTTCTGATCGACACCGGGCCGGGCTTCCGGCGCGAGCAGCCGCGCGAGCAGTGGAACCGGTTCGCTGAGCGGACGGCGCAGGCACTGGAGCGCGACGGCCTCGCGGCGCTGCGGGCGAGCCCTGAGGTCGCCCAGCACCGCGACGCCCACGGGCTCGCACACACCGCGCGCCGGGTGATGGCGCAGAAAGACGCCCACGTCATCGATTCTCTCGAGCGCATTGCCGTCCCGACGCTCGTGATCGTCGGCGCCGAGGACCGGAACTTCCTCAGCGCAGCCGACTACATGGCCGCGAAGATCCCGGGCGCGCGCAAGGTCGTCCTCGACGGCGCCGGCCACGCAGCGAACATCGACGCCGCCGACCAGTTCAACGCTGCTGTCAGCGAGTTCCTGGAGGCCGTATGAGCGACGTGACGTTCTCGTTGGACGACGCGCACGTGGCGCTCGTCGAGATCCACCGCCCGCCCGCGAACTTCTTCGACGTGGCGTTGATCCGCTCCATTGCGGACGCCTACGCAGCGCTGGACGTCGACCCGGCGTGCCGTGCGATCGTCTTCTGCTCGGAGGGCAAGCATTTCTGCGCGGGCGCCAACTTTGGCGCCGCCGCCGGCGCCAACGCGGCCGAGGAGCCGCGGTCCCTGTACGAGCAGGCGCTGCGGCTGTTCAGGTCCCAGACGCCGGTCGTCGCCGCCGTCCAGGGCGCGGCGGTGGGCGGCGGCCTCGGTCTCGCGCTGAGCGCGGACTTCCGCGTCGCGACGCCGGAGTCCCGCTTCAGTGCCAACTTCTCGCGCCTCGGGTTCCACCACGGCTTCGGCCTGACCGTGACGCTCCCGGCGCTCGTGGGGCAGCAGGCGGCGCGCGGCCTTCTCTACACGAGCCGCCGCGTGCCCGGCGAGGAAGCGTTGCGGCTCGGCCTCTGCGACCGCCTTGCGGCGCCGGATGCGCTGCGCGCCACAGCCCGCGCGCTCGCCGCCGAGATCGCCGCCTCCGCTCCCCTGGCGGTCCGCTCGATACGCGCGACGCTCAACCACGATCTCGCCGACCGGGTCGCGGCAGCGCTCGAGCGCGAGGCCGCCGAGCAGGACCGCCTGCGCGAGACCGAGGACTTCCGCGAGGGCATCCGCGCGAGTCTGGAGCGGCGCGAGCCAAGGTTCGAGGGGCGCTGAGCGGCAGATGCGGCCGATGGCGTCCGAATCGTCCGGCGTGCGCGGTCGCGGTCAAGTCGCCCGACGCGACCGTCCTTGGGGGATCTCGGGCGGCGAGCCGCGGCTCGCCTCAGCCGACTGGTCGCTCAAGCACGCTGAGTGGACGGCGCCTGCGCCCGTGCGCGCAACTCTTCCGTGTAGGACATCGGCTGGCGCGCGAGCACGCCATCGTCGCCGATGACGTAGGCGCCCATGCGTAGCAGCGGCGGGGAGTAGACGTGGAGGGTGACCGCAGGGCCGGAACCGGCGTGGCGGACCCGGTGGATGTCGGATGGGGAGAAGTGGAAGCTCTCGCCGGCTTTGACGCTCCGCTGGCGCGGCGGCCCGTCGATCGCCAGGCGCTCCTCGCGCACCGTTCCGCTGACCACGGCCACCCCGCCGGAGGAGATGTCGTGGTCGTGGAAGCCGGTGTCGTGGTCCTCCATCCAGCAGATGAGCCAGGCGGTCATATGAGGGTCGCTGAGCAGCTCCTCGTAATGGCGCTGGGTAGCGTCGTGCTTGACGAGGTGGATCCAAAGCTCGGGCCGGTCGGCGAGGCCGTTCGCGAATGCCTCGAGCTCAGGCCCCGAGAGATCGCGCCCGCGAGGTCGCGAGACGACAGACAGCGGGGTCGAGCTGGCGGCGGCCGACGCGATCGCACTCTGTATTGATCGCGCCGAATCCGGTGGCGGGGAGCGGTGCGCCGAGCTCATCGCGCCACAGCCAGTTGGCCCACGCCGAGAGCGCGGTCGGTGCCGTCGGCGATGCGATCCCAATCCAGTGCCCCTGGCATCCCGAGATCGCTCGGCTCGACGACAGGGCGATCCGAGCCGTATAGGAACTGCTCCGCCCCGACAACCTGTTGGACGAGCTGCACCGTGGACGGTCCGTAGGAGGATGTGTCGTAGAAGACGAGCGGATCGGGCATGTAAGGATACGGGCCACCGCGTGAGGCCAGCCGCTCGGCGTGCAGCGGAGCGAGTCCGGCGAGCATCGTAAAGACCACGCGCAGGCGGGGGTGTCGGGCGCGCCCGGCGGCCATGAACGACAACCACGCCGCCTGCATCTCGCCGACGTAGCGGGTGAGCGCCGGCCACCACAACGGGTCCTCCAGCGAAGCCTCGAGGTCGGCCGCGTTGGCGTGCCGCGTCGGCCGGCCGGGTCCCGGGTGCACCATTAAGGGCGCGCCCCGGAGCTCCAGGCGCGCAAGCACCGGGTCCAGCCGAGCCAACGCGTCGACGCTCGAGAGCGCGCCGGCCGGCAGCGAGATGCCGACGCAGCCGCGGTCAATCGCACGATCCACATCCGTCGGGTCCGGGCGGTCGAGCGCGATCGCGCCCCACACACCAAAGGGTCCCCCCAGCGAGAGGGCACCGTCGCAGTAGGCGTCGATCAGCGCGAGCGATTGCTCACGGGCGAGCCACTCGATCCCAAGTGGGCTCGACAGACAGAGCAGGGCCCGGTCGAGGCCGTCGTGCTCGATCAGGGCGGCCCGGCGTGCCGGCGTCTCGCTCGAGAGATCGATCACGTAGGGACGCTCGCCGGCGAGATACAGCACGGTGAGCCCACGTTCGCGGCGAATGAAGGGAAGCTGCCGGCGCTCCTCCAGGGCCTCTACGAGCGGCTCGGACCATAGGTGCTGATGCACGTCTAGCTTCACCATCGCGGCGAGCCTCCCAGTGGGCTGGTTTGCGGGGCGCCGAGCGGGAGGCCGTCCGAACCGCGTGGCGGCAGTCCGGTGCCGAGGGGGCCTGAGCGCGGATCGGCTGCGTGCTTGCGCGGGATGTGGCTACGCGCCGCGAACCTGCGGACGACGAGCACGACTGACAGGCCGGCTGGCGAGATGACGGGACTCAACACGAGGAGCACTCCAAAAGTACTGTTTGTCAATCTGTTTTATGTACTTTAGCGGATCCGGGCGGCGAGGCAGGCCGGCCGAGACCGGGGTCCGCTCAGATCCAGCGCCGTACGTTCGCGGAGTAGTCGGTGTAGGGCTGCCCGAAGCGCTCAGAGAGGTAGCGCTCCTCGCGAGCGATCACGCCGCGGTCGACGAGGGCGAGTACGGCGGCCAACGTTGCGAAGGGCCAGAGCGCACCCCGCAGCAGCGTGATGCCGCTGTAGAGGAGCGCCATGCCCAGATAGGCGGGGTTGCGCGTGAACCTGTAGGGCCCGTGCGTGACGAGGATGGTCGCGGCGCGCCGCGGGTCGACCGGCGTTCCCGCGCGGCGAAAAGTCAAGAAGAACTCGCGCGCCAGCGAGAGACCGCCGAGCGCCAACAGCAGGCCAGCGACGTGCACGCGAACTCCTCGCAGCCGGCGGCTGGGCAGCAGTGCCTCGAGCGCGAACCCGAGCGCGAGACCCGCCAGGTAGATAAGCGGCGGCGGCGCGATCACGCCGGGGTTCTCGCGCGTGCGCTCGCTGCCGCTCATGGCGTCTGACATGCTAGCTCGCGCGTCGCCGGGGGTTGCGCCAATTGCGAGCGACGAGAGCCGAGCCGCGTGCGACGGTCAGCGCGTCGTCGACCAATTCGCCACGGCACCGCCGGTCAGGCTGCCGCCGTCATCCGACCAGCGGTGCGTATCCAAGCCATCACGCGGCGAGGCAATCTCGGGGTGAGAGAGGAGGTCAGCTGGATTCGCGCGCGGGTTGGGCTGATCATTCGACTCTTGCTGCGAGAGCGCATCCAAGTCAAACGAGCGATACCCCAGCACGGCCGAGGCGGAGGAGACTGGCCTTAGCGTGGCTTCGCAGATCGGGCAACGATCCTCCAGAAGCTCGATTTCAGGAGCGTTTGCGCGTACACGGATGCGACAGGCCGGACAGCTGAGATGGCGGAAGCCCATCACACGGACACGGTCTTGCGCTCTGTGCTCACGTGAGACTGAGGGCGCGCCAAGCGGGCGCCCTCGCGTACGGTGCGTGCGGCGCGCTCCGCATCATCCTGGGACACGAACTTCTCCGAGTGCGCGAGGATTGCACCACTGGCATCGACGATCTCCCAGTGGTAGCCGCCGCCGTTGTCTTGATAGGTGACAAACGCCACCGACGCAGCCTCTGACATCCTACGACCAGCGCGGCTCGGGGCCGTTGCAGGAAGAACCTTCTCTCTTGCGGTGGCCATGGCCATCCGCCTCTCTACCCTTCTCGACGAAAATGTCACCCGAAGAGCGAGAAGAGCCGAGACTCAATGGACGCACACCAACTGTAACGCATTTCGACCTGCCGGCCCGGAAATCACGGCGCCTGCAGGCCCTCGAAGACGTCCTCGGGTGAGAGCGCTGCGGTCGAAGCGAGCGCCAGCGAGCCCCAGCCGCTTTCCCAGACACCGGAGCCCTCTGATCGCCGGAGGCCGGGCCGATGGTGGAGGCCGCGCGGGGTCTCAGCCGTGGTCCGGCTGGTGCTCGCCCGCGTCGCGTGTGCGCTGCTCCTCGGCTTCGGCAAAGCTAAGGCGCGCTTGCGCCTGCTCGTAGGCGCGTTGCAGTTCGCGTAGGCGCTCCGGGCTGGTGGGCCGTTGTCCGAGCGTCTTCGCCTTGTAGAGCTGGTAGCGCTCGCGAGCGTACTGAGCCTGCGCCTTCAGATCGTCGAGGTGGTCGGTAGGCATCGGCTTGATTGTTCGGGGAGCTGCCACTCAGTGGGCGGACTTGATCTGCGCCTTCGCCACGCGCGGGCCGTCCTTGGAATTCGCACGCTACACTCAACTACGTGGTTTTCTAGCCGTCCGCGTCTTGTGGTGGCTCGCATTCCTCATGCAGCGCGCAGGGACTCATCCGTCTCTCTTCTTCTTGCGCGTCGTCCGGTCCCAGAGGAGGGCGAGAAGGAGTGGCTGTGGCCGGTGTCAAGGCTGAGTACCGTCCCGACGTTCTCTTCCGCGCGAGTCGGAGCGTGCTGGCGCAGGATATCGACAACCGCAAAGACGAACTCGCTGCGGCATGACTGCGACGGATAGCGACACGCCGCCTGATGACACCGGCGCTCTCGTGCGACGTCTCGCCCGTCCGCATGCGTCTGGGGGTATGGTGATCGAGCGCTCGTCGATCCTGGCTGAGGGCGACCGCTCGGCGGCGATCTTGACGTGGATATCCGACCACGACGGCCTTGCCGAGTCCGCCGCGGCAACGCCGCGCAGCAGCGGACTGCACGGCTCGCGCGCCGCTTTCGGCACAGAACAACGGGTCAGCCGGGCACGTCGGTTCGTGCTCCCGGCAAGCGCGTTCGACTGAGCCTGCAAGCGCTATTGCTGCTCTTCCGAGCGCTGGACAGCTCGTGCGTCGCTGATCGCGTAGCCCAGCGGCTCAGATGAGCTGCGCTGCAATGTGACCCTTCCTGAGAGACGGTTCGGGTCTACAGTGGTGTTGTCGTGTCGGGCATCTTCAGACATCTCCGTCGGAACTCGGCGAGCCCGCGCGACGACGCCGAGCAACGTGCTTCGCAGGACAGCGAGCTGCGCCGAGTGCAGAACGAGGCACGTGGCCGGGCGTCAGAGAGCGCTGCACACGACCAGGTCGCGGAGAATGAGGCGCGCCGGTGGGCGTCGGAGAGCGTCGCGCGCGACCAGGTCGCCGACAACGAAGCGCGTCGCCAGGCGTCCGAGAGCGCTGCGCGCGACCAGCTCGCCGAGAACGAGATACGCCGCCAGGCCGCCGACGTCGAGGCCCGTCGCCAGACCGCCGCTAACGAGGGTCAACGCACGGGACGCCGGCCCCCAGCCGCTGACGCGTAGCCGTCTCAGGACCGCCCACGAGATGTTCGACTCGACGGGCGCCGAAGCGTTCGCAGAGCGCGCGCGCGTCGAGCTGCTCGCGACCGGCGAGCACGCCCGCGCAGGCAGTGGACGCTGGGATCGGACGAAGGGCAGTCACTTGCTCCGGTGGGAGAGGCGATGCGGTGGCAGCTGGAGATGTTGCAACGCGCGCGCAAGGGGCGTCTCGAGGTTACGAAGCATTTCACGGATATGTTCGAGCGCAGGCTCGACGGGCAGCTTTCGGCGCCAATCGCGTCTGGCGTAGAGCGCGAGACCAAACGCCATCGTGGCGGCGGCGGTGACCAGGTCGATCAGGTCGTAGGCGAAGAGCTCCCCAAGGCACGCAACGCCCCCCACGATTGGCAGCAGCGTGCCGCCCGGGATCCTGAAGCCGGCCCCCGGAAAGCCACGGCGGGCCAGCACAAAGGCTGCCATGTTCATGATGAAGAGGGCCGCCAGGGCGGTGATGTTGACCAGTACGATCACTCGGTCGATGTTCGCGAAGAGGACGAGCATCAACGCGACGACGCCGATGACGCCCACGCTCACCCACGCGAACCCGTCCTTTGACGTCTTGCCCAGGAAGGCGGGGATGTCTTCGTGGGCGGCAAGCCGTAGCGCTATCTCGTTTCCTCCGAGCACCATCGCGTTCGCACCCGACAGCGTCGACAGACACGCCGCGACGGCGATCATCTGGGCGCCCCAGTGACCCATGAGAACATTCGCGGCCTGGCTGACGCCGGCCAGACCGAAGTGGGTGATGCCGCTGTCGAGCATCGCGACAACGACGAGCACGTATACCGCGATTGCGATGAGCATCGCGCCGATGATGGCGCGCGGCGCTGTCTTGGCGGGATCGCGCACCGAGGGAAGGATGTTCGTGACGACGTTGAAGCCGGTGTAGGCGGTGAACAGCAGCACGCTCGTCGAGAAGACCGCGTGCGTTCCGTGCGGGGCAAACGGGTGAAAGTGGCTGGGGGAGATCGCGGCCAGGCCCCAGCCGATGAAGACGAGCAGCAGGGCGATCTTGATGCCAACGATCCAGCTCTCGGCGCGACCGACCCAGACAGCGGGCCCGAGGTTCAGCCCGACGAGCAGCACGAGGCACACGACGCCCGCGACGGTCGCACTGGCGTCGTGCAGGAAGTAGGCATGCAGATAGGCACCGAAGGAGTCCGCAAGGAACGCGACTGCCAGCAGGGCGTTCACGTAGAAGCCCCACATCACGAGAAACCGCCACGGGCGGCCGAGCAGCTCAGCGACGGGCCCGTAGCCGGAGTCGCCCTGCTTGGCGCGTGTCGCGACCGCGACGGATGAGAGCGCCGAGAGGAGCATGATCACGCCGGCGATCGCGTAGCTGAACAGAGCGGCCGGCCCGGCGCGGTTGATCGCGATACCCGACAGGGTGAACACGCCGCCGCCGATCATCGCCCCGACCGCAAACGACAGCACCGACACAAGGCCCATCTTCTTGTCGCGCTGGGCGCTCGCAGTGCCAGGCGACGACGCGGCGGCCATGAGATATGAGTGGGCGCCGCCACGAGATCTGGCGAGTCGCCCTTTACTCACCCGCGATAACAAGCAGAGATAGGTGTTGTGCGAGGGCGGGCGTATCCCGGAGCAGACGCGCCGTGCTGACCGGCCGTGCGTTGCTGCCACACGAGCTCGCCACAATCATCGCGAGCGATCCGCGGGCAACCACCAGCATGCGAACGAGTCCCGGCACGATCGTCTCGTTTGTCCCTACCGGGATGCATCCCGGCTGCTCGACGCGGAGCCGGACTAGCGCCCACGTTGCCGAATTCCCGCACTGCGGATACGGGTTCTCGAGCCCTGATAGTGGCCGAGATGCTCGTTGTCGAGTCGATCGGGCAGCACGAAAAGCAGAAGCGGCAGCATCGCGCATGGCCGCCTCTGACAGGGGCCAATTTCGGCGTAATGCATTTGAGTGGACGCTACTCAAACCCTCCAGAAGCACTTGAGACTGCTCTGGCGGCCTTCTCGGAGGGCGACCGGAGGTCCCGGCGCCGAGAGGAGAACCCCTTGGTACCCGGGCCGCGTCGCCTCGGGAACTGCGAGCTTCAGTCGGCGGTGATCGGGGTTCTCGAGGTGGCCGATCGGCCGCTTCGCGTCGGCGAGGTGCGTCGGCCGTTGAACGACGGCTACGCAAGCCAGTGTCTGCATCCTCGGTGAATGCGTGCCTTTCAGTAGGCGCGCGACAGACCAGGCGGTTCGACCGCGTCGGACCTGGCTTCTACCGGCTGATGCCGGCCTAGTTTTGCTTTTCGCGCATCCGGTAGCGCTCCCGAGTCGACGACCGCTGTTGCTCTTAGCCTCGAGCGTAAGCGATTGGGCTCGGACCACGATCGCGGGTGGGCCTGGTGCATGGGTCCTGGCCCTCCGTGGGATCGAGCAGATCGGCGGAATTTGATCGTCCTAGACGTCGACGCGACGGAGTCGCGAGCCCCCAGCGTTGCTTCGCCGCGGAGCGTCTCACGGACCACGAGGCGTACAACGAATCCCCGTCGCCCAGTCCTCGCGGGTATGGTTAGGCCGTTAGCACGACAAGGCACCGGCCGCTCTGGGCCGGTCAAGGGTCCCAGGGGATTGGAAAGGAAGGGAGATGCAAAGCGCGGAATCGATCATCGTCGGCACTGACGGCACCGACACGGCCGAGCGCGCGGTGGACCGAGCTGGTGCGATCGCACGTGCCTTCGGCTCAACCGTCCACGTGCTCAGCGCCTACAGCGACGAGAAGACTCCGCTGGTGGGATCCGGGAAACAGGGTGACCGAACCCACGCCCAACAGCACGTAGACCGAGCGCGAGAGCGACTGGCTGAGCAAGGCGTAGAGAGCGAGGCACACCTGACGAACCAAGAGCCTGGGCGAGCACTAGTGGCGAT
>Ga0209040_10004761_pt1 | contig 10214 bp, 8 predicted proteins | sample BogFormECP12_OM3_FD_188240 | JGI IMG/M metagenome (GOLD analysis project Ga0209040, IMG submission 188240) | Bog forest soil microbial communities from Calvert Island, British Columbia, Canada - ECP12_OM3 (SPAdes) (version 2) | ecosystem: Environmental > Aquatic > Freshwater > Wetlands > Bog ... | reverse complement strand
TCACGTGCCTCACGCACGGCCGCATCCGCGAGGCCGATGATCGTAAACGCGGGCAGCCCCGCGCGGATGTCGACCTCGACGGTGACAGGGCGGGTGTGCAGCCCCTCGATCGTGAACGTGTGCGCCCGAGCCAGCAAGCCCGCGCCTCCTCCTGTGTTGCAGAAACGAGGCGGAGCAAGCTAGAGGACGTTTGGGACGGGATGCGCGCTCGCCGCCGCGGCGCGCCGCTCGGTCGGCAGGTGCAGCGCGACCGAGCGGCCGCTGGAATGCTCCCCTGCCCGCTGCTAGAGCCCGGCCGGGTGGCGTTCGACGAAGCCGCCGCCGTCATCCGAGGACCCGCCCCAGCGCGAGCCGCCTTCGGCGAGGGCGACCGTATCGAAGCGCCGACCGTCGATCGTCATCCAGGCGTGTTCGGCGTTGGCGTAGATCGTGATGTAGCGGCCGGGGCCGGGTTCGCCATAGGACTCGAGCCCGGTGGAATCCTCGGGGGAGCTGAGCAGCCCGCCGCCGTGCAGCGCGTAGGAGACCGATCCGGAGCAGTCATAGCCCTCGGACTGGAACGAGCCGTGCCCGCCGCCCCATACGTATGGGCGCGTGGCGATTTCATCGGCTGCGGCGATCACGCGGGCGACCGCGCCTTCGCCGCCACCGGCGCTGCTCGTCGAGCCGCCTTCGCGCGAGCCCGCCGCACTCGAGCTCTGCGTGACGAGCGCAGAGGGGGGAGGCGTGAGCGTGCCCTCGTCGCTGACACCGATGAGGCTCCACGTTGAGGATCCGACCACGCCGTCGACGTTGAGGCCGTGGCGGGCCTGCAGCCGTCGCACCGCGGCCTCGGTTTCGGGACCGAATTCGCCGTCCACGGGCAGGCGCAGGGCGGCCTGCAGGCGAGCGACCGGGTTGCCGTGCACGGCGGGCGCCGCGGCAGGGGTGCCCGTGCCGCCGGGTTCGCCGGTCGCTGCGGCTACCGCGGCGTGGCTGTGGGCGGGCGCGGGGGCGGGCAGTGCCGACGGTGGCGGTGTGAGCGTTGGCGCGCCGTGGACACCGATCAGGCTCCACGTGGCGGGGCCGACGACGCCGTCGACGCTCAGGCCATGGCGGGCCTGCAGGCGACGTACCGCGGCCTCGGTTTCAGGGCCGAATTCGCCGTCGGCGCTGAGGCGCAGCGCGGCCTGAAGGCGTGTGACCGCCGCGGGTGTGCTTGTTTCCGGCGCGGCCTTCGTTTCGCTCTTGGTTGTGGCTTCGCTCGTCGTTTCAGATGTGCCACCGGTGGCGCCCGGGGTGCTCCCGTGGGTGCTCGTCGCGGTTTCTTCGGGTGTGCCGCCGGTGCTGTCCGGAGTGCCGGTTGCGGTTTCGGGTGCGCCGCCGATGCTCGTCGGAGTGCCCGTCGCGGTTTCTGGTGTGCCGCCGGCGCCGGCCTGCGAGCTCGCAGCGCTGGCCTCCACTGCGGCTTCCGGTTCGCCTTCGCCCACGGCGGCGACCCGGCGGCCTTCGCCGGCGGCAGCGGAGCTCTGTTCGCCGGGGATCGGGGCCTTGAGGCTCGTGAGCGCGCGGCTCGCGCTGGCAGTACGCAGCGCTGCGCCGGTGAGCGGCCCGACGACGCCGTCCACGCTCAATTCGTGGCTTGTCTGGAAGCTGCGCACGGCGGCTTCGGTTTCGGGGCCGAAGACGCCGTCCACTTTGATGGCGCCGAGCGCCTGCTGCAGCAGGCGCACCTGCCGACCTTCGCTGCCGAAGCTCAGCACGATGCTGTGTTCGGTCGTCGTGGCTGGCTCCGGGTTGGGTACGTTGGAGCTGAGCGTTGACTGGCCGCTGGCGAGCGTGGCGGCGGGCCCGACGGTGAACGCGGCGAGCGCGCCCAGCGAGACGCGCTTGGCGCGCGAGCTGGCCGGCACGAAGTGCAGCTCGGCGGCGCGTCGGCGTGCGCGCGAGCGCCCGAGCGAGAGCTCCCAGGGCATCTCGTCGGCCAGGTCTCGCACCCCACTGCGGGCGCTGAGCAGCGTCGACAGCGGCACGCCGGTGTCGACGCCGGCGCGGCTGCGTCCGCGCCGGTTGCGGGCGCGGCGCTCACGCGAGCGGCGCAGTGAATCGTTCCAGGGGTCCAGAGCAGCAAGATCACGCGGGGATCCCGACATGCGAGGCGTCCTTTCTACATTCCGTTGCTTGGCGCCTACGGGGTTAGCTGTCGGGCTCGCGTAAGCTTCTACGCTACGCCACACCTTGTGGCGATTCGCCCCCGCAGCCTCTCGGCTGCATTGGGTCCCCCGATCCTCCACCCCTTGGGGTCGAGGATTCGGCACGAACGGGCGGCAACCTAACAGATCTCGCTGCAAGATGCATTCCAGCTGAAGGACTGCAAGGTTTGTTGCCGACGGAACCGTCCCGGCGGCGCTCGCGCGCTGATAACTTCGGTGCATGGCGCGCAAGCACAAGATCGACGCTCGGCTGCTGTTCTCGCTGCTCACACTCGTCGTGATCGCGGGCGGCGTAGCGCTGCTCACGATCGGCGGCTCCCACAGCTCCACGACCGCGCAGGCCCACGCGGCGAACTTCGACGCCGACGGCCTGCTCTCACCGCCGGCGCCCGCACCACCGCTGGCGCTGCGCAACTATCTCGGCCAGCCGGTCAACATCGCCTCATACAGGGGCAAGGCTGTGCTGGTCACGTTTCTCTACACCAACTGCCCGGACGTCTGCCCACTGATCACGTCGAACCTGCGCGTCGCCCAGAACCTGATGGGGTCCAAGACGGCCTCCAAAGCGCAGATCATCGCGGTCTCTGTCGATCCGCGCGGCGACACCCCCAAGGCGGTCGCGGCGTTCCTCGCGCGTCACGGGATGACCGGGCGGATGCAGTACCTGATCGGCTCGGCGGCTGAACTGTCGCGGGTCTGGGAAGCGTGGGGTGTGGGCTCCAGCCGCGACGCGCAGCAGCCGCAGTTCATCAACCACACGGGCATCGTCTACGGCATCACGGGCTCCGGTCAGCGACTGACGGTGTACGAGCCCGAATTCAAGCCCGAAGCGATCGCCCACGACGTGCCCCTGCTGGCCGCGCGCTAGCCCGGCGATGACGCGGCGGATGCGAGTGCTTGCCTGGACGCTCGCGGCCGGCGCGCTGCTGGCGGCGCTCGTGATCTTCGGCCTGGCCCCCGATGGCTCGACCCCGGCGGGCCGCGCGGCGCCGGCGCTCCCGCACGAGCAGCTCGTCGGTCCGCCCGTCACCTTGAGCAGCCTCCTGTCAGGCGCGGGCGGGCGTCCTGCGCTGGTCGTCTTCTGGGCCAGCTGGTGCGCTCCGTGCGCGGCCGAGGCCCCGGCGCTCGAGCGCTTCTCCCAGACCGCGGCCGGTCGCGCGCGGCTCGTGGGCGTAGACTGGTCGGATCCGATCTCGGGTGCGCGGGCGTTCATCCGCAGGTACGCCTGGACCTTCCCGAACCTGCGCGACGCGGAAGGTACCGTCGGCAACGACTACCGCCTGACCGGCCTGCCGACCACTTTCGTGCTCGACGCGCACGGGCGTATCCGCGGCGTGCTGCGCGGCCCGCAGAGCGAACAGTCGCTGGAGCAGGCTGTGGCGAGCAGCGAACGCACCTGAGCGCGCTCGCGACCGCTCGCCACAGCCTGCTCGGGGGCGAGCCGACCGAGAATCCGAACACCACATACAATGAAATCGATTGTGGAAGCAGTGGGGAATCGGGCCGCTTTCGCCGGCACATCCCCGTCTTTGTAGGAGGCGAGCAGCCGGCGAGATGGGTCGAGGGCCCGCTGGTACAGCAATCTGTCCGCTGTACTCCAGTGAGAGGCCCCGCTCAGGCGGGGTCTCTTGCGTCGTGCTCGCAGGTGCGGCGGGCGCCGGCGTGGCGGCCGGCGGCGGCTTCAGCTAGGCACCGGTGCGCAAGCCCTGCCACGGCGAGATCCGTAGCGTGTAACGCAGACCGTGGCCGGGGCGACGTTAACTGTGATAGACGCGCCCCCCGCATCCGTCATCCGAGCGCTCCGCTCGCCGACCCCGAGCTCGTCTGAGCACGACCGAAAGGACGACCGCCCCCAATGCCGATCCCCGACTCGATCTCCGCCTTCATCGATGCCCAGGCCGAGCGCGCGCCCGTCTCTTACACGGATCTGCGCGTCGTCGTCTTCAACGGGACGACCAAGCGCTCGCCCGAGCCGAGCCACACCGACGGCCTGCTCGAGATCCCTCGCGCGATCCTCGCCAGGCTCGGTGTGCGCTGCGACGAGGTGCGCACTGTCGATCGCCGGATCCCGCCGGGCCTCTGGCCGGACATGCGCGAGCACGGTTATGAGGAGGACGAGTTCCCCGCTATCTATCGCTCTCTCGTGGCGCCCGCCGACATCCTGCTGCTGGCGGGCCCGATCTGGCTGGGCGACCAGAGCTCGCAGACACGCATGATCATCGAGCGCCTGTACGCGTACTCGAGCGAGGTCAACGATCGCGGGCAGTGGGCCTACTACGGCAAGGTGGGCGGCGTGCTCACGACGGGCAACGAGGACGGCGGCAAGCACGTCAGTGCCCAGGTCCTCTACGCGCTGCAGCACATCGGCCTGACGATCCCGCCCCAGTCGGACACATACTGGGTGGGGGAGGCCGGCCCGGGCCCCTCCTACCTGGATGAGGAGGGCGGCGGCCAGGGCAACGCGTGGACGACGCGCAACACCGTCTTCATGACCTGGAACCTGCTCCATCTTGCGCGCATGCTCAAGGACGCGGGCGGCATCCCCGCCTACGGCAACTCCACCAGCGACTGGGATCTCGGGCAGAGCGAGCACCCGAACCCCGAGTACCGCTAGGCGCCTGCGGGAGGCCCCGCTCGCGACGCCGCTTGGCGTGCTCCGCTATTGCTCCGGCGTCGTCGGGACGTACGCGAGCGTGCCAGCGAGCACTGTCTCGAGGAGTTCGACGTACTGCCCGAAATGGCGCGGGGGGAGGAACAGGTCACGGACGCGCGTCTGGGCCGCGGCGCCGACCCGCTCGGCACCGTGAGGATCTTCGAGCAGCCAGCTGATGAGCTCGCCGAAGTTGCGCAGGTCTGAGGGCTCCACGAGGAAGCCGGTGCGGCCGTCCTCGATCTGATCTCTGATCCCGCCCACGTTCGCGGCGACGACTGGGCGGGCCTTCCACATGGCCTCCGACACGGTCAGTCCAAACCCCTCCGCGAGGCTCTTCTGAACGACGATGTTGGCGCGGCGCTGGAGCGCGTTGACGATCACGGCATTCTCGTCGGGGTCCACCATCGGCAGCAGCGCGAGGTGCACGCGGCGGCGGATCCGGCGAGGCAGCCCCGACCAGGCGGCCTCCACCTGCGCGAAGGCTTCCTGGCCCTCGGGGTCATCGGAAACCGCCGTGACGTCCGGCCCCGCGAGCAGGAGGTGGGGGCTGTCGAAGTCTCGGACATACTCGGCGAAGGCCTTCAGCACGCCGAGCGGGTCCTTGAGGCGGTCCCACCTGGATATCTGGGCGACGAGCGGATCGTCCAGGCGGAGTTCCTGTTCCTCGACGAGTTCGGCCCTGGAGCGCACGCGCCCCACAGTGCCGTCGAGGCGCTCGAAGACTGCGCCCTGGCCGTGATGAACACCGGCCGCGAGCCCGGCGGTTCGCAGCACGGCCGTGACTCCCGTGAAGGGCATCGGCTGGTTCTTCGGCGAGAACGAATCGATCGACGGGGCGATCACCCGCAGCTTCGCGGGGTCGAGTCCCTCCCACAGGTAAGCGCGGTCGGTGAACACGTACGCATCGGCGAGCTCGACGTAGGGCAGGAGGAAGTGCCAGGCCGCGCGGGCGACGTCGTTGGGCGGATCCACGCCGACGTGAGAGCGCCATATGACCGGCACCCCCGACTCCCGCAGCCTTGGGATCATCCCCGCGGTCTGCGGGTCGTGGAGCAGCACGATGTCAGCGGGACCTAGGCGCGACACGAGCGACTCTGCGTTCGCTTCGCAACAGCTCTCGTAGGCGGAGCGCTCGGCATCTCCCAGCGGGCCGCCGTCGCCGCTCTGCCCATGGAGACGGTTGTGAAGACGCTTGGTTACCCGAAAGAAGTCCGCGTCTCCCGGGACAGCGAGCCAACGGGCGTCGAGCCCGGCGCCGCGGGCATAGCCGATCAGCGAGCGGAGCATCTCGGCGACGCCCCCGCCGCGGGCGGTCGAGTTGACGTTCCAGAACGTCCGCGACTCCAACAGTTCGCGGCCCCGCACGAGCGTGTGCTCGAAGCCCGCGAGCGCCTCAGCGCTCAGCGTGGTGCGCAGGCGCGCGGGATCCAGCGGTGTGACGCTGACCTCCTTGAGCCCCATGGACTGATGGTACCTTGCGACGAGGGGCCAGCGCTCACGATGCTGCTGTCCTTGCAGGGCACCGCGCGCCTGCGCATATGCCGATCCGCGCGATCGAGTCCGCGATCGCGCGGATCCCACGCCGGATAAGCTGTGGGGGCAATGACCGCGACGGGGACACCGCCCAACGCTACCCCGTCGCACGTGCGCCGGCGCGTTCGCCGTCTGAAGCGGCGAATCAAGCGCACGCGCCTTCTCTTCCAGGGCAGCTTCCGCCGCGGGCTCGAGGACCCCAATGTCCCGCTGAGCCTCGATATGGGCGGCGATTCACGAACTCTGCTGGTCGCCTTCGGTGGGATTCACCTGGAGATCGGGATGCCGCCCTTTGAGTTCTTCTCCGCAACGCGGGAGATCCCGACAAAAAAGCTGTTCGTGAGAGACCTGCGCGCAGCTTGGTACCACAAGGGCATCGAGGGTCACGGCGACACGATCACGGCCGCGGCCGAGTCGCTCGGCGAGCTGATCGCGGGGCACGACGTCGATCGACTCGTCACGGTGGGCTGCTCGGCCGGCGGCTATGCGGCACTCGCGTTCGGGACGCTGCTGGGCGCCGACAAGGCACTCAGCTTCGGGCCGCAGACAGTGATCGATCCCGCCACGATCGCCTCGATCGGAGACCACCGCTGGGATGGGCCGCTCGGTGAGCTGGAGGCGGCCGGGGTGCTCGATCCCGACTGGACCGATCTGAGCTACGCGCTTCCGCGTGCTCGCCACTCCGACACTCGCTACGAGGTCTACTTCTCCCACAACAACACACGCCCCAACACGGGTCCCGGCCGCGACCGAGCGCACGCCGAGAGGCTGCGGGGGGTCGAGGGGATGCACCTTTACCGCTTCGGGCGGGGTGGACATCTCATCGCAAAGATGCTGCGCGAAGACGGCACCCTGGACAAGATCCTGCGGCGCGCGCTGCTCGCCGAAAGGGCGCAAACCGCTCACACGCCGTGACGGCGACCGGACGCAACGCGTACATCGCGGTAGCGCTGCACGGCGATCACGGCCCAGATCGCCTCAACGACGCCGAAGGGCCACGTGCCGGCGAGGAAGCCGTAAACGCTGGAGAGCAGGCAACCGCAGGCGAACGCGAGGATGAACCCGTGACCCCGACGCTCACACGCGTACATGACCATCATGAACGTCAGCACGGTTACACCGAAAGCGGTTAGCACCTGATGAGTCTGCCACGGCGCGAGCGCTAGTGCGGGCTTTCGCCGCGCACCGAGCCCCAGGGACCGCCACGTGATGCGCAGGATCACGAGCGTGATGCCGAGCCCGATTAGCGGATCGGCGATCGGCGCGCCCAATGCGACCACGACCGCGGACGCGATGACGGCGAGACTGACGTAGGCGTCGGCGCGGGCATGATGCCCGTCGGCTATCAGCGCGACGCTGTGGAGTCTCCGGCCGGCGCCCAAGCGGACGCGGGACGCAACGTAGTTGCCCGCGTACCCGATAGTGAGACGGCACGGATGCCGTCCCGCGAGCGCTTGATGCTGTCGTCAACAAGGCCGTGCGAGTGGCCGTGCCGCTCGGAATGCTCGTCGGAGTGCGCGTGCGCGTGGTCACTGCCGTGGGCAGGCGAGTGATCCTCTGCGATGTGCTCGGAGCGCCGCATCCCCCGCCCGAGGTGGCGGTGAGGCCCGGCGTGAGGGTGGCTGTGGACGCGCGCACCGTGCCGATGAACGTCCGGGTCGGTGTTCGCCACTTGCACCGATCCCACCTCATGACCTTACGCCAGATGGCCCGGGGTAGGAGAGGAATCGCCGTCGCGCAGGGACGACGGCAGCCGCCGGCGCGGACGACTGCTGCTGCATGAAGGCGACGACCGGAATCGAACCGGTGTAGACGGCTTTGCAGGCCGCTGCGTAGCCACTCCGCCACGTCGCCGGGAAGCCCCACAAGCCTATCGGGCCGGCGGGGGCGAGCCCGCAAAGCAGGTGGCGAGAGGTTTGCTTAGGGTTCTCTTCGGATGCGGTTATGAGGATTTTGCTCTCCCGTTAGTGGCTCTTTCGGGCATTGTTAGCGCCCGCTCAGGGTGCCGGCGCAGCATGGGAGCGAACCCTACGAGCCCGGAGGTGCACCGTGAAGCGTCTAGTCCTTCCCATGCTGCTGGCAGCCCTCGCGGGAGGGGCCGTGGCCAGCGCCGCAGTGCTTCTCGCGGGTGCCGGCACACGCTCCCGCACGGCGGGGAGGGTGCTCGCAGCCACCGCTTCGAGCAGCTCGTCGGGGAGCCGCCGCGAGATCGCCTCGACTGGGCTGACGGCCACCCAGGTCTACCAACGCGACTCCTCTGGCGTGGTGTCGATCAAGGCGATCACCTCGACCGGCGAGGACAGCGGCACGGGCATCGTGCTCAACGAAGAAGGCCTGATCCTGACGAACGACCACGTGATCGCCGGTGCGCTCAGCCTGACGGTCAGCCCGGGGACGTCCCCGAGCACGACCCGCACGGCGAGCGTCGTGGGCGAAGAAGCCAACAGCGACCTGGCGCTGATTCGCGTGAATCCCTCGGGCCTCGGGCTCAGGCCGCTCAAACTGGTGAGCTCGAGCTCGGTGCAGGTTGGCGATCCGGTGTACGCGATCGGCAATCCCTACGGCCTCGACGAGACCCTCACGCGCGGCATCGTCTCGGCGCTCGATCGTGAAATCTCCGCGCCCGACGGCGCCGCGATCACGGGCGCTCTGCAGACCGACGCGGCGCTCAACCCGGGCAACTCGGGTGGGCCGCTGCTGGATGAACAGGGCGAAGTGATCGGCGTGAACTCCCAGATCGCGAGCGAGGCAGCGAGCGTTGCGGGCTCGCAGTCGGGAAGCACAGGGGTCGGCTTTGCGATCTCCTCGAACACGGTCGCACAGGCGGTCAAGAAGATCGAGTCCGGCAACGGCGTCTCCTACGCCTCGGCGACTCGCAGCCAGAGCGAATCCGAAGGCCCCCTCGCTACGCGCCCACAGTCAGGCGGGCGCTCGCCCTACGAAGCACAGGGTGCATCCGGCGAACGTGAAGCGGGCGGCGAAGGACCCGAAGTGGTCGTCCGCTGAGGGCACGGGACCCGGGCACCGATGGGAGGGCCTCGGCCCGGTGCCCGGGACCCTGTGCGGCCCCGGCTGAAGCATCCGGGGGCCAGCGCGGCCGGCGCGCATTGATACGCTTGCAGGCCGATCCCAGGGCGATTAGCTCAGCTGGGAGAGCGCCGCCTCGACAAGGCGGAGGTCACTGGTTCGAGCCCAGTATCGCCCACTGCCAAAAGGCCCAGCATTAGCTGGGCTTTTTGCGTTCCGGAGGGGCGCGAAGGCAGAGGTCAAAACGCCACGGCCCTCGTATTGAGCCGTCAGCCGGTCGGCAGCGCAATGCTTGGGGCCGGCGATGGCCACACGCATTGCGCCTCGCCGACGACCAGCGCCTCGGACTAGCTGCGGCTCTGCTGACGTTTAGTAGAGCTAGGGAATGTGATCACGTTCTCGCCTCGAGGCCTTCGCTCCACTTAATCTTGATTGTGGCCGCAAAGGTACTCGCGCTTGCTGGTTTCCAGCTCGCGCCGCCGTTTTCGGAGTATTCCGTCACCAGCGACTGTTCGCCTTTATGTTCTTCGAACGCGAGCGTGCCCTTGTGCGAGGGCTTGGCGTCAACCGGGGCGACCGAGCCGCTGACCGTACCGTGTGTACGCACGAGGTACTTGGCTTCGCATATGTATTCCGTCTCGTAAGGCTCTTCGCCACGAAAAGCCATCGTCGATTCGAGCGAGTCCCAGACTTCACCAATAACAGGTTCGCCCCCACTAGGTCCCTTTTCTCCATGGCCGATCAGCCTGGAGAAGCTCGCAAACGTGATTTCTCCCGCGCTGTCGCCAGTAGTGGTACACGTGCCGCCA
>Ga0209040_10004760_pt1 | contig 10215 bp, 9 predicted proteins | sample BogFormECP12_OM3_FD_188240 | JGI IMG/M metagenome (GOLD analysis project Ga0209040, IMG submission 188240) | Bog forest soil microbial communities from Calvert Island, British Columbia, Canada - ECP12_OM3 (SPAdes) (version 2) | ecosystem: Environmental > Aquatic > Freshwater > Wetlands > Bog ... | reverse complement strand
GAGGCTTTGGATATAGGTCTCTTGTGTCGTCGACGGCGAGATATATGGGCTGACCTCGTGCTTCTGGATCCACTGCGTGTACTGCTCTTGCGTCATCCCAGGGGGTAACTGCATGCCCGCCTGGACATTATGTCCGATAGCCTGTCCCACCCCACCAAGCGGATTCGCTCCTTGCGCTAGTCGATTGAACCAATTACTAACACTGCGCACGTAATTTATCGTCTCTTGATAGGGAGGAATACCTTTGTACTTCTCGACGGCCCCTTCGCCTGCATTGTAAGCGGCAGAAGCGAGGTTCCGATCGCCATGATATTTGTTATACAGGAACGCGAGGTGTCCCATGCCGACGCGGATATTCCACTCTGGATTAGTGAGGTCGCCCTTGCCGAAACCCGAGGCAGTAGAGGGCAATACCTGCATAAGCCCCGTAGCGCCGGAGTCGTGATTCACCGCCTGGGGATCATACTTCGGGTTCTCGACGCGCATAACGGCAATGCCGAATGACGGAGGAATACCGTTCTCCATCGCATACTTCGTGGCGAGCTTATCAAAAATAGGCCGCTGGTCCCAGCCGCCCTCGGGATTATGGGGTTGTTCCGGGGGCTTACCCTCTAGCGGTATAAAATCGCTCGAGGGCGCGGCCGGTGCTCCACCTGAGATCGGAATGAAATCGCTATCAGCCATAGATTAGAGTCCGCCAGTCTTCGTCGGTGGGTGCGTCGGATCGCCATCCCAGTGCGTACCCGGCATCTTCGTGCCATCCTGGAAGTAGATGTTGCCTAGCGTGTCGCTATAGAGATACTTGTGATCCTTCGTCATGAAGGGAACCACCTTCGTCCCAAGCGGCCCGGGAGGAGCGGCGCTCGACGTTGGATTTGTGCCCGCATTGGTACCAGGAACAGCGCCTGTGCTTGTCGCGTCATCAGGTTTGATCCAGCCCTTGCCATAGAGCGCTTCTGTCGCGCGACGATAGGCAGACGTGTTCTCCTTCGCACTGATCTGTGCTTCATTCAATGCCTGTTGGTCATCCTGGACTGCCTGCTGTGCTTTTGCAAGAGCATCAGGATCCGCGGTGCTACCCTGTGCGGTAAGACTTGAGAGCAGGATCTGATCGTTCGCCACTTTACCCGAGAGCGTAGGAATCGCTCTGTTCGCGATATCCATCTCCGACTTGAACTGCTTGACAGCATTCGTGAGATCTTTCTTATTCATCTTCGAACCGTCGAAATTCATCGCCGCAAGTGACGAGCGGCTGACGTCCGCGCGAGCGTTCGCGGCGTTAGCAGTCGCCTGACGCTGTTGGACGAGCGAGCCCGCCAGCTCGGGGTAGTACTGTGCCATAGTGCTGTAGAGCTGAGCGTGGATCTCGTTCATATCGTCGATGGACTTCATGTGATCGATCTTCGGCTGTAGCTCATCGAGGATCGCCTTGCGTTGGGCGTAGTTGAGCAACTGGCGAGAATCTAACGTCGCGATCTGTGCCATGATCTTTAGGCCTAACGTGGGCTTAAGACCCGCGATAAGCGCGTCGATGTTCATGATGCCGTGGTCTTGCAGCGTCTTGCCCACGCCATTGAGGAAGGCTACTGAATTCTCAAAGCCAAGATCGCCCATCTTCAGCACGGCTTCGCCTGCGAGCTTCTCAAGCTCGACCATTTCGGTCGGTGCGAGATCGCCCTTATATGGGATGATCTGCGAGACTTGCGGCAGTCCGGGGTCATTATATCCTAGAGCACTGAAGAGAGCGGGTGTCCGATTCTCCGGCCTCGTGGCCTGGAGCAACGCGAGCATGTTCGGCTGTTGGAGGAAATCGAATAGCGGAGCATGCGCGCCGAGCGCATTCAAATCAATGGTCCCATCGGGACGCGTCATCCCGGGAAGGCCAGAGCTACGGAGCAGATAGTCCGCCTGGCGCGTGAACATGGGAGAGCTAGCGAATTGCGGATCGCGTCCGGCAATACCCGCCATGAACTGCAGCTTCGGCAGGTTCGCTTTGAAGATGTTATCCTCAGCGGTCGCGTACTGCGCCTGCTGGAGGGGGTAATTGGCGATCGCCGAGGCGAGCCCAGCTAGTGGGTTCTCTGCCGCGGAAGGAAATGCGGGAAGCGGATTCAGGGGTAAGCTTAAGCTTGGCTCGGCCATTCGATGCTCCGGTTGGTGTAGTAGCCCAGTTTCTTGAGTTTCGTTAGATCTTTAGATATAACTGCTACTGCATCGCTACGATACTGCAGGTTCGGCACCTGCATCTTGTGGATGAATTTCAAGATATTATCGCCCATCACCTGTACGTCTGTACCTGTGGTTGCAACGATACCAAGCTCGCCAAAGGGCGAGGCGACCTCGTACTGATCCTCACCCTTCCTTACACCATAGGCGAAGAAGTGACCGGCATAGAGCCCGTCTATACCCAGAATGGGGGTGCCGACGGCACTATGCTTCTCGTCCTTCACTACTTCCGTAGGGTAGGGCGGAACGCTGACCCGAACGGCCATCCAGGCTTCGTCCGTTGGAAGTGGGACTTCGGCAAGTGTTCCATTGGCAAGTCGAGCGAAGAACTCTCCCAGGGGCATTCGTAATCCACGCAAGCTGGTAGGCTCCGAGTCATATCCGAATCGGGGCGTGAATTCGAGAAAGTATGGCAGACGGTCATGTTTACTGATGACTGCATTGATATCGTACACTCCAGGAGTGGCACCGGCGCGGCGGAAGACTTCTGCGAGTTTATCAAACTGCAGGTGTTCCGCGATCAACGGGTCGCCTTGATACGCCCAGACCAGGTTTAGTGAACACCCCGTCGCCGGTCCCACATCGTTATCCATGAACTTCTTATGTTCAATGGTGCCCAGGAAGGGTTTGAGAAACGTCGTGCCATTCCACCATGCGGCGGTGGACAGCGCCACGCCCTCGATTTTCTCCTGGACTATATTTTGTATGTCGTTGCCGAAGCGCTTCTTGATGTAGCCTAAGTACTGGAGCAGCTCTTTAGGAGAGCTCGACACGTACGTAGCAGACGCTTCGAGATATTTATCGGACTTGAACACCCAGGTCTTGTCGCCGGAGTGCTTCACCCAATCCATCGTGGCCTCTATGGTACTGAACGATTCGGTCATCGGCACCATGATACCGCACTCTTCAGCGATACCCTGAGAGATCTCGCGCTTGCCCTCGAGCGTGTCTGCGAAGTCGCACCCGCCGATGACAAGAAATCCATGTCGACGAAGTATATCCGCTTCTCTTCCCTTGCCGGAAGAGTCGACGATGATGACGTCCGGTCGGAAATCCACGAGGGCATCAACAGTCTCGAGCGTGTCATACAGCCCATCCCCGACATAATCGTAATGCTCGTCGGTTCGCGCGACCTTGACTTCGTGCCCCTCCTCCTTCAGCCGCACCCACCAGCCGGTACTACCGACCTCTTTGCTCAGGATGCCGAATTTCATTAGAACGTCGGCATGCCCAGCCAGCTCGGCAGTCCACCCGTACCCGATCCACCGGGGGGTGCGCCGCCCGGCATCGACTGTTGCGCTGGGTTGAAACCACCACCGCCCTGTTGAGCGCTTGTGACGAATTGTTGCGCGGTGTTATTCGAATTACCGCCGCCCCCCATGAAGTACTGTAGGAGGTTCTGACCCATTGGTGATGCGGCGAACTGCCCGAGAAATGCGAAGGGGTTTGAAGCTGCAGATTGAGCCGCGGCATTCGTGCCTGCCTGCTGGTAGCCTGCAAAAGCCTGACCGAGGCCCTGAAGCCCTTGTCCCTGGATGCCAGCGAGCGTATTAGCGGCTTGTAGATGCGAACCCACAAGATTGCCCGCTATTTGCGTGGAGGTATTCGTATCGTTACCGAACATCTGGTTCTGCGCATCTTGTGACCAAGCGGCGACATTGGGTATGCCGGATCCGAGGGCATTACGCTCGCTATTGATGACGTTCGCATTCGCGTTGCGCTCGAGGTTCACGCCCTGTCCGATAATAGCGGGATCTTGCGAGCCCTGCATAAAGCTGATGAGATATGGCACGAGCGACGGATCGATGCTATTGACGAGGTTCGCATACGTCTGGGCGATCTGTGTCTCACCCTGCGCGGCCTGCTGTGCGGCGTGATTGGCTTGGTTGCCGGAGATCAGATCTCCGATCAAGCCAAGTCCACCACCAACCGCGGCGGCCCCTACTGCTGGCGGCATTACTTAGGTTCCTCCACATAGAGCGTACCGACGTTTCGGAAGCCCAGTTTTTCAAGCGTTACATTCATTTTCGTATTCCCGGGATAGATCACGCCAAAGAGATATTTGCCCTCGGCGGCCCTCTTTGCACGGATCCATTTCCCTAGCATCACTGCGGCCTTTTTCGTTCCATAAAGATCGATGACCCATATCTGCCCCGGGGAAGGTTCCACATACGAGAGACAGCCGATGACCTTTCCCTTGTATTCGGCAACCATCCAGGTAAGTCCCGGGGGACGGGAGGGCACCGGATCGCCATGTTCTTTATGGAACGCTTCGAACATGGTATAGACGTCCAGGACGTCTGCTGGCGTTGACTCCCGAATGGTCAGTGTATTAGCGACCAGGACCCATACCTCCCGGCCCCATCTGTGGCGACTTGTTCTGCTGAGTACCGACGTTACCACCACCGAACATAGCTCCGAATGCACCATATGGATTTCCGCCGATGCCACCCATCGGTCCAAACTGCCCGGCCTGCATCTGATTCATATTCGGATTCATCCCGCGGAACGGCGTCATCGCGTTGTTGAACGCGCTACCCATAGCATTTTGCCCCGGCATAGCGCCCATGTGCATCTGCCCTGGGCCAGTTTGCTGACCCTGACCAGGCACCGTACCCTGCACCCCCGGCATTCCTTGCCCAGCACCGGGTGCGCCATACGGAGATCCGTTCCCGAAACCCCCACTGAGAAGATGCAGGATCGGTAAGATCTGCATTAGATTCATGGGGTTTTGGCCTTGCCCCATCTGGCCTTGCTGCATTGGCATTATGGTGATATATCACTCCATGCTGATGTTTCGTGTTCGCGTTGCTGTATCTCGTAGTTCATCGACTTCATCCAATCTTCGTAGCTAGCCGTGTTCTTCGTGAGGAACGGCTCGGAATACTTCTTCCACATATCCTGGAGAAGCTGCTCCTTGAACCATTCCCCACCCTCGTAGCTCGACTTTCCAGAGTCTGTATACGTCGGTTTACCCGGCTTCCAGGCCACCGGAAATTCGTAACCCGTCCCCTTGGGAACCACGTACCCTCCCGCCCAATCACGATAGGTGGGATTACCTGGACCGAGGTACTCCGGATATGGATGTTGCCCAAGAAGAGACATTTCGGACGTGTGTAGCGTCCCCGGATCGAAGAAGTGGACGTGCGGTGCAGCGCCCTCGGGATTATTGATCGCGATCCACTTCGCAATACCCTGCTCGGGATTATTAAGAGTTTCACGATTTGCAAGCGTTTTCGTGTTAGTCGTTACATCCGGAGTTTGATACTCAATCTCATGGGGACGATTGAGATATGCGTTCGGTTTGAAGAACGGCAATGCCATCGCCGCTTCGGGAAGGTTCTTCGTCAACGCTGACATGTCAACGGGTGGCATATGTGCACCGACAGCCATCGCTGGATCTCCGAGCGTGGCAAGATTCAGCATCTGATACCACTGCTCTTCGTTCTGCTGTTTCGTCAGACCCGGCACGACCTCGCCTTGGGCTAAGTGGTGTGCGGCACCCCGGGCGAGCTTATCAAACACCATGCCCGAGAGGTTCTGGCCTGCCATTGGGTTCGTCGGTAAGAAGCTCTCGATGAGCTGAGCGCCAGCGTAGCTCGTCTGCATCACTTTTAAAAGCTTCTGCAGATCGATCTTCGTCGGCTGACCCGATTGCTGTGGGACGTCGTTCTGGATCCCAAATCCGAAATCAGGCATTAGAGCGGCAGATGACCTCCCCCGCCACCGGGCGGTGCGATCCCTCCGTGGTCGCCCCCCTGTGAGGTTCCACTTCCCCCACTTCCACCACCAACGGGTGAACCTCCTGTCGTGACGACGTTATTTCCGAAGATCGACTTCGGAGAATAGAGCCATAACTGCACCTGCACCGTCACGATGACGTTCGCGCTTATCGATCCTGAAACCGACGTCGCCTGCCCCTGGTAGAGGGCCCCCCAGTTCTGGTAGCTCGTCCCGCCCGTGAAGACCGGACCACTCACCTGACTGCCGTTTGCCGGTAATGCGATCACTACCGCAGAGGCCGTCGCGATCGTGAGACCACTCGCGTTATGAGACGTCTCAACGGAGATATGTGCTACGAGCTGGTCGTTCGTGCCCGGCGAGAGTTTAGGTAGAGCAGGCAAGGGGATCTTCGCATTGAGTATCTGGGTGCCTCCGGTCGTCACGTTCACGGCGAATTGTGTCGTCTGGATATCCATACCGACCATCGTGGGCATATTCGGGATGCGCTGGGCCGGTGCCGGTGCCGCGGCGATCGGCGAGAGCTCCGGCTGATGGATCCCCTTGCCGCGCGTGTATTCAAATCCGATCCTCGTGGGGCGCGTGGCTTGGTTGACTGGCGGTACTGGCATTAGTCGTTCGGCGACGTCGGCCGCTTGATGTAGCCGCTGACGGCGATCTTCGTCACTTCGAAAGGAAGCGTCGAAGAGGAGGTGATGGTGATCTGCAATTCTTTGCCTTCCAGTTGGGGAGCGATAGAATACATCTTCGATCCCTCGACAAGATTATGCGTCACGGAGAACGTCTGTGCGAAGTTAGGAATTCCCGGATCTGCGACGAGCGTGATGGTGATGGGCTGTGAGCTCGATGATGCCGGGGCTACGATATAGAGATAGCTGTACTGCTTGATCGCATCGGGGGATTCGGTGAAGATACGACTGATATAGGACGCGGTGATAGGATTGTTGAGATCGGTGGAGGTGGAGAGCCACGAATCGATGTTCGTCGTCGTAGGCCGAGCGGCCGTGACCTCGGCGAGCTCGACGTCGTAGTACACGGCATTGGTGCCATAAGGCACCGGACGCCACTCCTTGGTGATGGTATCATACGCATAGGTGATGTTCAGCGTTGGGAACGAGAGGTAATAGGTGAGATTGCTGAAGAAGCCGATCGCTGCAGCTCGATCCGATACGGCCATATTCTGGATCACCGTACGAAGCTCGAGCGAGATCCACTGTAGGTTACTACCATCGAAACTATAGACACCCTGTGTGGAAAGCCAGTAGGCTACGCCGTCTCCCTCGATGATACTTCCCTGTGCACAAGCCCCGATATCGAAGAGTTTAAGCGGACGGAACATGGTCGGATCGTCGCCGTAGATCGCCCACGTTGTTTTGCTCTTGAAGCATAAAAGGATCGAGCCGAGCGAGAGCAGGCCCACTGCGACGTCGCCGGTCTGTTCTCGGCCGATCGGGATGATCTGGTTGACGCAATCGAAGCCCCAGGGTTCTGCGTAGTTCGAGTACCAGAGATCGGCCGGTTGCGGTCCATATAAGCTCGAGGGGCTCTTCGGAGGATTCGCATACACGAAGGGTACGCCGAAGCCCCAGATGCGATCCTTATGCGAAACTATATCGGTGAAGGTCGGCGGATCGTCGCGGTGCAGTATCAGGTTTTGCCCTGTGAGATTCGTGTCGGGAGTATTGTCGGTGAGAGTGAAAGCGCTATTGGGGAACGATTGAACAAACGTCCACTGTCCTATCGTACCGCCAAGGCGATAGACATTGATGGTCGTCACTTGCGGATCGACAGAGGCCGCTATGCCAGGGAAGAACATCTGCACCGCGTGATTCACCGTCCCGTCGACCATCACTGGACCGACGACAGCCGAGGGGCTGCTTTCCTGCATGTTCGGACCTATCGCGCTGCTAAAGGTGATGCGATAGTAGTAGGTGCCCTGTAGTCCTGGCGATGCACCGGGCTGAGCGATGGGGGGATTTGGCGTCTGTCCCTGAAAGATAGCGATGCCCCACGAAGTTATGTTCAGTCCAGAATCGATCTTAAGAGCAGGCTGTGCCGTTCCCGTCGTCAGATTCTGCGCGCTGAAGATCCAGCCCTGATATTGCACGAAGCGCGAGGCTTGCGTCGGAGAGAAGGGGCTCTGGAAGATGGCGGGATAGGGAAGATTCACCTGAGTATAGGTAGCCGTATCCATCGAGTAGAGCGACTGCCCATTGCTGGCCGTCACGGGCGGTCCTGCGGTGTAGATATAAAATGACGTTCCCGGCGACTGATCGAATTTGATCATGCCGGTGATCGGAGGACTTCCCACCCCAGTCGTCACGTTACGTTGCGAGCGTCCGAGCGCAGGCACGTACGACCCACCGATGATATTCGACGCGGTGTTGGAATTAGACGGCGACTTGCCGCCCTGAAGACTGCGCGAGGAAGTGAAGGTATCGAGGCCGGTGAATGGACCGAGCTCCGCGAGCAGTTGTTCGTTGGGCATTACTCGTCGTCACTCTGTGAATTCTGTCCGGTGCTATAGCCAGAAACCGTGTTCGCCGGAGCGCCCTGGAAGAACGCACGATAGGTCAGGACCTGCGGCCCCTTTGGACCGAATTCCACAAAATTGCGCTTCCACGGGATTAGAACTTGTTTCAGCTCTCGTAGATAGCGCGCGTAACATGCATCGGCCATCTGGACCTTATCGGGGTTCGGATTGTCGCCGAACATCGCAAGCTCTGCAGCCTTCCAGGCGATAGCCTCCCTGCAGTTATCCGGGAAGATATCAGGATCAGATTCCGCGAGAAGTAGCGGTGGAGTCGGTATGATATCCAATTGAATCGTCGGCGTTCCTAGCGGAGCCGGAACGAATCCGATATTGAACGGTCCACGTAGATAGAAACGCGGCCGCATGCCCGGGAAGAACGGTGCGCGTGTTTGTGGAAAGCCGGAGTCCGAGGATACCGGATACGATGTTGCTGGCACCGCAAGCCATTGCGGCGTGAAATTCAGCGCCGTCTGGTCGAATAGCTCGATCTGCGAGCCATCCATGAGCGGGATCGTCGTCGGGACGCAGAGCTGACCCGCGACATACACGCGTAGGATCTTGTTCACCTGCTCGACTGGAGGCGTCACGGTATTATTACGCGTATCGTACTCCTGCTGTCCGGAAATAGCCGTGATGAAGATAGAAGTCTCCGGCCACTCCCAATCGATCATCAGTTGCTTGCGCGCGCGATTGATGAAGTCGCCGGTATCGTAGTCGTTCCAGCGGCCCGCAGGATTCGTTTCGGCTATAAAGCGCCGTAAGGTTTGAGTTTCGTCACCTAATGTCATTAGCAGTTTGGATTCCCCGGTGAGCAGTTAATGCCACCTGCCGCAGCTCTCGAGAGTACATCGAAGTCGGTCATCGGAGTCGGTGTCGGACCCGGCGTAGGCGTAGAGAAGCAATCTCCAGACCCGGGGAACGGCACAGGTTCGGCACATGCCGCGACGGTCGGGAACGGCGAAGGTTGGGGAAGTACTGCTACTCCACATGAGAGAAGAATTAGACTAGCAAAAGCTGCTACATAGTGTTTCATAAGCTTGGTCCTACGAACAGAGGCTCTACCTCGGTCTTTAGGATCTGACCTCCTGTGAAGTTAGCGATAAGCTGGATCTGGAACATCCCGGGGAGGACCGGATTGAACTGCGCACCACCCGTACCCGTCGTGATAAAGGCTGATTTCGTATCAGCACCGAGAGTCGCGACGAAGGGCGAGCCCGCTACGGGGTTGTTATTCGCATCGTCAATCTTGATCTGAAGGGAAGTAGCCGTGGTCAGGACGTATCCCTGTGTGGACACGCTTACCGCCTTGCCGTACTCCCCCACGTTAAGGTTTCCTAATTGCGCCATTATGGTATATGTCCTTGAACCGTAGTATTAGCCGTCATCGTCGCTATAACCTGGCTCTGCTTCACCATCGTCGCCTGCACCGTAATAGTGGCGAGCGGTACGATCGGTTGAACGCCGAACGTCCAGATCGATCCGGACGCCAGGCCTCCGCCGTCCGCCAGCGGCGTCGTGTTCGGATCTGCGGATAGACACAGGGCATAGTACCCGGGCGTGTCGGTCGCATTCGCGGACGTGCCGACCGCAAGAACGACTAGGGCTGACAGCGGCTCGGAAACGACAGTAACTCGAGCGAGACGTTCGCGTGCCAGTTCAGACGAGGAAAACAACGGGAACGCGCGCTATTTCCTTGCCAAGGCAAACGGCAATGG
>Ga0209040_10004759_pt1 | contig 10215 bp, 8 predicted proteins | sample BogFormECP12_OM3_FD_188240 | JGI IMG/M metagenome (GOLD analysis project Ga0209040, IMG submission 188240) | Bog forest soil microbial communities from Calvert Island, British Columbia, Canada - ECP12_OM3 (SPAdes) (version 2) | ecosystem: Environmental > Aquatic > Freshwater > Wetlands > Bog ... | reverse complement strand
ACCTCAGCCCGGCCCAGTATGAAGCTGTCCACCACAACGCCGACCGTCAGGCGGCATGATCAAGCGAACCAATCTGTCCGTCAAAGCGGATCAAGCCCATTCCTTTGATGTGGCGTCCTAACGGCCCACCCTCTCAGCGCCATCGGGGGATTCGCTCACGGCCCCCATCCTAGGATGGGGGCGATGGGGATGGGCTGTGCCCACTGTGGTTGCGTAGTTGAATCGGGCCAACGGATTGTCGTGCAGTGATCACTGTTGCTGTAGTGCCGTGCCTATCAACCTTAAAGCCACTCGATTGTCAGAGGCAACGTCGCCCTTGGCAGAAGCGATGCAAACTGTCGCTGAGCAGGTCCAAAGGGCATCGGAGGCCGAGGACCTATCGGCCGGCGGCCTGGTTTTGTCGTCGAGGATTCCAGCGACCTGGTGACAACTCCCCTCCTGGTATCACGACACAGTAAGCGAGACTCAAAGGCAAGGCTGCTAGAGGCGCACAACGCGAACCTTTCATCAATGCGCGCCAGTACCAAGGCCAGACCACTCGGGCCGATCCTTACTTCGACGATCCGCTGGTGCTCTTGGGCGCGCTACTGGCCGCCTTCACGATCTTTTCCGCGAGCTGGGTCGATGCCCCAACCAGTTGCTCCGTCATCTTGAACGCCGAGTCAATTATCTTGCGACGAGGCCCGTCTTCCGCGTTGGCGTCGGGGAAGATTCCGTTGACAGTGTCGACAAACTTTCGTACTGCTTCAAGCGCGGAATCCTCGGCGTCGCGCACGGACTCGATGAGCCTGTCTGCGCGGTCCGTGACCTCACCCTTCTCCGTGGCCATAATGCCGTCCTTTCTCAGCGCTGCATACTGCGCTTCTCAACCCGCACCTCACCCCGACAATGACACCGACCACCGGTCGGAACCAGAGCACTAGGTCACAAGTGGATCGCCGATCAGCTCAGCGGCACGGCGCCGCCTGTCTCGAAACTCCGTGGCTTCTGATTCACGGAGCATTGCATCCCTCACACCCTTTGCTATCCGCGGTTGCATGGGCGTGAGGCTCTGCACCGTCCTTCGCGACAGAGGATCCCAGCGACCGGCTCACTGAGGCGGCGGTGGCCAGGCACGGAGACCAGGGGGAAACCAGCGGACGCGTCCACCGGGGCGAAGGGGGCTGCGAGAATGGCGTCGGTGCGTCGCCTGCTGGCAGTACTAGTTGGTGTGCTGGTCGCGTCCGGAGTTGCGATTGCGACACCCCAGACCTCGTACGGCCACTCTCAGCGCGGGGCCGGCTGGGCCGCCCGACCCTTCCCGATGCCGGCAATCTTTCAGGCGACCAACAGGACCACCACGTCGACCAGGGAATCCACTGCCGTGCCGCCGACGACAGCGCCAGAGTCCCCACCGACATTGCTGCCCGCTCCGGTCCCGTTGGCAGGTTGCCCGGTGCCGTCCCAGCCACCCTCGCCGTCCCCCCCGCCGCCCTGGCACCCCTCGATCCTGGTTCCCGACGCCGCCCTTCCCCCGGTGGAAGCACCGGCGCCGTGGACCTCGAACCTGAGTCCGATCACCGGCAAGGGGATGTGGATCTGGGAGTGGGATCAGACCGAGAACGGTCAGGCCGACGCGATCGTGCGGCAAGCGATCGACGCCGGCTTGCACCAGTTGTGGGTGCGTGTCGGCGACTCCGAGGACGGGTTCTACGGCGCCGATGAGCTGGACACCCTGGTCCCCGCCGCCCACGCCGCCGGCCTGGCGGTCATCGCCTGGGGGTTCCCTTATCTGTACGACCCGGTCGGCGACGCCGGCTGGACCGCCCAGATCCTGGCGTGGCGTTCCCCGACGGGTCAGGCGGTCGACGGGTACAGCGCCGACATCGAGCGCCCGAGTGAGGGCGTCGACTTGACCGCCCAGCGAGTCGCCGTCTACCTGCAACAGGTCCGCCACAACGGCGGGAACCGCCTCATCGTCGCGACCGTCTACCCGCCGAGCGACGCCTACTGGAATGGGGGCCAGTACCCATTCACCACGATCGCCCAGTACGTCGACGCGTTCGCCCCCATGATCTACTGGGAGTGCACTGACCCTGGGGCCGACGCCACCGTTGACATCGCTCGGCTGTCCACATTGCGGCCCGTCCATATCATCGGTCAGGCGTACAACATGGCCGGGGAAGGCGGCAGGGTTGCCTCACCGAGCAGTGCTGAGATCACCGAGTTTCTTGAAGTCGGCCGACGGGCGGGGGCGATCGGAGCGTCGTTTTGGGTGTGGCAGACGGCCACTGTGGACGAGTGGGCCGGCGTGACCGCGTACCCATGGAGAGGGGATCGGCTGGGAGGCACCCCATCATGGCTTCCCAACTGTTTGGGCCTCTGTCGATGGCTCGGACCCCTCACCATCCGCACTCATGCTCGAACCGGGGAAGCGTTGTCCCACAACCCCCTCAGACGTCGGTGATAACGGCCCAGTGGGAGTCTTTGCGGGGAGGCCTCACGCCCACTTCTGGGTCCTTGGGAACGGTCCGCATCTCCCGAACCGAGGTTGGAAGCGAGTCGGTCAACAGCCCGACGTGTTCATCACAACTGAACACTCGGTAAGAGGTGTCGCCACTGGAGAGCAGCCCGTGGCATCCAACGACGCCTGGGCAGCGGACGTCATGGCCGCCCACTCTGACCATCTTGAAGCACTTCATCCGGTGGCCCACTTTGATGCCACTGAGCATGCCAACCCGCGTTCAGCTTGTCGAGGCGATCCCAGCATCAGGTTGATCCTATGTCCGGACCCGGCACCGCCCGTCCGGGAGGTGCCGCACCCCGACACCAACGACGCTACGGGGGCCAGATGTCCTGTCGGTGACCGTCAGTGGGCGCCTCGATGAAACCTCGGTGAGGGATCGCCGAAGTCAGCAAGATCGGCTGAGTCCGAGACCAGGGCATCGCCGCCCATATCCAGGGTGTCAGTACAGCCCAAGGCTCAGGTCTCGGACCTGTTCGGAGCGACACAAGAAGGCAACCTCGGAGCCGCCAGGCGTCCCCGCAAAGCCACGGTGCGTCGGGCCCTGGCCTCTCTGAGGCGGCGCCTCGGACCCGACCCCCTGCCGTGTCTCCTCGATCTGATCGAGCATCGGACCTGCGCCTACCCCGGGTGCGACGCCTGTCCCCGCCGTAGGTCCCCGACGTGCTCGGAACGGCACCCTAAAGCTCCGGCCCGCCTCCCGGAAGGGGCACGCCGTGGGTAGGGAGCGACAGCCCCGGACGTACCTGGCCGCCCCGGTGGCGGTTCTTGGGCGGCCTGACTGGCCGCACCGGGTTCGCCAGATCCGCACCTCGGTCGGCCAGGTCTGGGATCCTGCCCAGCTCTTCACGTGCTCCGCCGATTGGCTCAGACGATGGCCCCGGCTGCTCCCGCTGGTGTCGGGGCTCGTACTCGTTCCGGACGATGACGGGGACATCGGGGCCGGTTGCCTCCGGGAGATCGCCGACGTGCTCGGGAAGGACCTCCAGGCCTGGCTCTATGCCGACGGGGAGCTGGTCCCGTGGGGGGACATCAGCCTCCGTCCCGTTCCGAACCCCTCCCGGTTCTTCGTTGTAACTGTGAGCCAAGTGAAAGGAGCCATGACCCATCGACGCCGCTTGCGTGGGTGGTTAGCACCTGCATTCTCAGGGCCTGATCGCCGTATCCCCATCCCCGTGCTCGGGGTCATTTCCGAGCTATTCATTTCGATGGAGCCGCCAGGCTGCAAGAACCGGAAATCCCGAGCTGGTGGCGACTTAGGTCGGGTCATTCGGCCCTATCCCAAGGACCAACCCGTAGGCACTCTGGGGAAATGAAAGGACCCATCCAGACAGCCCTGCGCAGACTGACGCGAGCGACACGGCCACTTGCCATGCGATCCGCCGGGACGGAGAAATCCAGCACCTCGATCGTCCGTCACGTCGGACGCCGTTCGGGTCGGACCTACGAAACCCCGGTCGTAGCGGTCGAGCACGACGACAGCTTTCTGATCGCCCTCCCCTATGGCGAACGTACCGATTGGATGAAGAACGTTCTCGCCAGCGGGAAAGCGACTGTCGTGACCCATGGGCGAACGTATGGAGTCGATCAGCCGCAGGTCATCCCGATGACCGAGGCGACAAGGTACTTCGGTCCGAAGGAGCAGAAACTGCACCGGCGCTTCGCCGTCGACACCTGCCTCCGGGTCCATCGCATGGCGACCTAGAGCCAACTGCGACTGGCGGCACCGTCCCGGCCTGAAATGCCGATCCCGGACGGTGACCGTCCATCCAGCGATCCTCACAGATCCGGCGTTATGTGATCCCCCAGTTCCGGATCTGGCGACCGGACTGTGGCGGTCTGCCAACCAGATGCTGAGTTAGCTCAGCGTCACACGACCGCGAGCACCAGCCCGCCCATCATGAGTCCGGGCATGTGCTTATGCTGGCGCCCTATTAGGTGGAGGTGTGTGGTGCGTCGGGAAGGGACATACCTGCCGCGAGGGCACGCATACCGTCGCGCTAGTTGGGAAATCCATACCCGAGGCAAGGGTCACTGGTGCGCTCGGAGTGCCGTTGGGCACAAACGTCACGCGCATTAGGCGCCCTTGATTCGATGCCCCGCAGTTGGTCAGTCCAGTTCCTTGGCACAAGACGTGGATGTCGACGAAGTACAACGTCCCATCGGGTGCAAAAGCGATCCCGAAGGGGTTGTAGCCCGTGGCCGAGTGCCCAAAATCGGAAAGAAGCTCACCAGGGATCGAGGGATGTGTGCTCAAGTATTGGCCCTGGTCGTTGAACCAGGCGATCGACGGGGACCCATAGAGGGTCGAGACGGCCCAGCAGTTGCACTTGGGGTCTTTTGCGATTCCCTGGGGAACCGGCAACAGCGAGCCCGTGCTTTGGATGAACACTGAGCTCTTGATATTGGCGCGTGGGTAAATCCCGTCGGGGCACTCCGAGGCGCTGGTGGGGAACGAGGAGTGCGAGAATTCCGTCACGTTGCCCGGTGGAACCCCGTTGGCCCCACCTCCCTGAGGCACATAGAGGTTGTCGTTGGAGTCAGTGGCCATCATCCCGGGCTGGATAAGACCCCCGGACCCGTCCGTGTGGTGGGTACCGTCCACTCCGCCCGTCGTCGGGCCATAGAGAACGCAGTACGAGGTGTACTTTGGCGCGAACCACTCGACCAATCGACCGCTGGAAGGGATCGGGACCTGGCCCTGTGCTGTGGCAATGTCGGCGCCGAACACATTGTGTTGCGAGTCCACCGCGCACCCGGTGTAGGTCTGTTGGCCGTTGTAGATGCCGTGGGTGTCAGGAGGCGAGTCCCCGCCCGGCGAGGATGCGGTGACCCCGGGAGTTCCCTTGGGCATCTTGAAAGGTCCTGGGATATAGAGGTTGAGCCCGGTCCATAATCCATGGCGCCCGTTCATTTCCTCACCGTCAGCGGGCTGTTTGAAAGGGTTGTGCGGGGGACCCCCGGGGTTGTGCTGGGAGTAGTTGGTTGGGTCGTAGCCCCCCACGTATCGGCCGCTGCCGTCGTTCAGTACGCAGACCTGGCCGTTGAGGTCCCAGGGTGGCATGAGCTGGCCCTGCGTGTTGGAGGCCGAGGCGTAGTAATCGACTTCCTCGTTGTTGTCCCAGTAGACGAGGTACCCGCTCCTTGGGGCGTGGAACGACGAGCTCACGGCACTCGCTCCGGCCGATAACGAGGTGCCCGCCAGGACGGCCCCAACGACTAGGAAAGGGGCGATCGACCAGTTCCGCGACCTCCTACGCATGGTTCCCCTCCCGCTCGGTGCAACGCTCATCGGAATCAATGCCCCGCTGGCCTGTCAAGGTACCAGTCGAGGCCCGGTCGCGGAGCGGCCGATCACAGTCAGTGTCCGGTCAGGCGCCGTTGGGTGCCCTTGATCAAGCGCCGGTTCGGTGCACTTTCTGGTCCGGTGGAGCCGATATCGGACCCACGATTGCCGGCGGTTCAAGTGGAGGTTAGAAGACCCGATTCGAAATCCCGTTGTCGGTGCTCCGGATCATTCACAAGCTGAAGGACGCCTTTGCTAGTTCCGGCTAGCGAGAGCGTGCCGCTGGGATCCCCCCGTCGCGAAAATGATCACTGTCCCGGCGTTCCGGGACAATAGGTCCTGAACTCACCGGACCCTCGCCCGGTGCGTCAGCTCGCCCCCATGGTCTTCGCAGGCATCTACCCGGTAGACATCCTCGCCCCGGGTCCAGAACCGTCCACGCCACACGACCGGGCTCCTCGCAGTGCGTCGGCTGGCCTTGTCGCCGGGGCTCGGGATCGGTGACCATGCCGAAGTGGCGTCCTGGAAGCAGGGTGAAGGCTTCGGCATAGTGCGGCGCCATTCCGAGCAGCATGCCCCATGGCAACGACCGGCGCCTTCGACAGGTGTCGCCTGGCGAAACTGGACCGAGATAGGGCCTGACCTTGCGTCGGCGTGAACCTAGAACTTGCCTAGAGCTGCCCCGAAGACGAACAGCAGACCTAACCCACCGATTACGACAGCGACCGTCCAGCCGGCGAGTGCCAGTCGGCCGGAGATCAGTTGGGTTCCCATGACCGAGTGATCGCGAGCAAGGAGAACCAGGATCACCAAGCCGATCGGTGTTCCGAATCCGCCGATCACGCTGGCTGCGACCAACATGCCGATGACCGATATCTTGGCCAGCGTTACGGCGAACGCGAGCCCGATGGACGCCGCCAGAACGCCATAGAAGCCCCGGGCGTTCTCGACCGGTTCGGACAGCCCGCGGCGCCAATCGAATTGGGCGCCGACCACGTAGGCGGTGGTGGCCATGAGCACTGGGAGGGCGACCACCGCCGAGATGACGAGCCCGACCGCGAATACGTCCGCCGCCAGAGAGCCAGCGAGTGGGCGTAGAGCCTGGGCTGCGTCCAGCGCTGAGGTGACAGCATGAGGATGTTGGCCCAGAGTCGCCGCGGAAGCGATGAGCATGAACCACAGGATCACCGCGGTGAAGATGGCGCCAATGACCGCGCCGATTCTGGCCCGTGCCAACACCGGGGCCCCGGTGGTGGCGGGCGCTTCTTCCCGCCCCCGGCCGATGGTCTCCCAGACATAGACGTAGCTGGTCAGCGTGGTGCCGAGCAGGGCGAGGCCACCCGCGACCACGTCACGATGCAGGGACAGCGACGGGACCAGGCTGGACTTGAGGACGCGGGACCAATCGGGATGCGCGAGGAATGCGGCAACCCCGAAGGCCAGAAAGCCGAAGAGCAGGTATCGCAGCACCCCCACCACTTCGTCGTACTTGCCGACCAGTTGCAACCCGACCAGGGCCAGTCCCAGTGGCACCACCAGCCAGCGGGAGTCGACGCCCGCCAAGAGCCCGATCCCGGCCGCCCCAGCCTGGAGATCAGCCGCGATGGTGACCACGTTGACGATGACCACCGACACCAGAAGAATCGCCGCGACACCCCGCCCGTATCGCTTCAGGGTCAGCGTCTGGAGGTCATTGCGTGCGACAGCGCCGACTTGGGCCGCGATGGTTTGGACGACTCCAAGCAGCGGGGCAACCAGCAGGGCCAACCATGCCAGTTGGTACGTGGTGGTGGCCCCGACGGCCACCGCCGTGCCAACGTTGGTCGGGTCGTTGTCGGACGCTCCCGAGATCAGCTCTGGCCCAATGCTCCGCAGCAACTCGGGAATCCGGTGTCGCCGCTGCGATGGCTGCCTCGCCCTCACGCCGGACATGCTTGCAGAACGACGACCACCGTCCTCAGGCGTGGGGTGGGGCATGGGCCGCCGTGCTGGCACAGCGCCACCCGGGGGGACCGCAACCGTGCACAGTCAGCCGGAGTTGCCACTCGTCGGCGCTGGTCCGCCCGGGTCGTTGGACACCCGAGACCCAAAGCGGACCGGGTTGGACTCCCCCATGCCACCTGGTCGCCGCCCAGCAACGATAAATTCTGATCCTCATGCCCCGACCATTGCCCGACGACGAGCGCTTGCGCGCGCCGGGGTAGGGGTTCGATATGTCCGGCTCGCGTGGCAAGGTCGGCAACAAGAAGGGCCTTCGGACCCTGGGACAGGCCATTGACGCGAACCCTGCAAAGCGGGGTCGCCACCGGCGCAGAAAGCGGGCCCGCCGCTTCAGGAAGATCAAATGGGCCCTCCTTGGCGTCGCCCTATTGGCTTTTCTGGTCGTCGGGAGCGGTGCCGGCTATGCGTGGTACCTCAACAAGCAGGTCACCCGGATCAATGTGAAGGGCCTCTCCGTTGGTGCCACCCAGGGGGCCGAGGGAGGGACCGAGAACATCTTGTTGGTCGGCTCGACCTCGCGCTGCGCCCTGACCGTCCAGAGTCAGGCCTACGGGATCTGCTCACAAGGGGTCACCGGCGTGAACAGCGACGTCGTGATGATCCTCCACCTCGATCCGTCCGTGCCCAGCGCCTCGATCCTGTCGATTCCCCGCGACCTGTTCGTCCCGAACGCCCGGGCCGACGGGGCCAACAAGATCGATGCCGCCCTCTACGAGGGTCCCAGTCAGCTGGTGGCGGCCATTGAGGAGGACTTAGGGATCCCGATCCAACATTATGTCGAACTCAACTTCGACAGCTTTGCCAACGTGGTCGATGCCCTGGGCGGGATCGACATGTACTTCCCCGAACCCGTCTTCGACACGTACTCGGGACTCTTGGTCACCACCCCTGGCTGTCGCCACCTCAACGGTGTGGAGGCGCTCCAGGTCGTGCGTGCCCGCCACCTCCAGTACCAGCCGCCGGGCAACACAGATCCCTACTACCGGGACTGGCCGCAGGAGGCGCAGAGTGACCTGGCCCGCATCAGGCGTGATCACGAGTTCCTTCGGGTGCTGGCCACGGCCATTTCCAAACGAGGATTGAGCAATCCGATCACCGACGAGCAACTTGTGGCCGGGGTGGTGGGCCAGCTGACCGTGGACAACGGCTTCTCAGCCTCGCACATGGTCAACTTCGTCCTCACCTACCATGGGGTGAACATCGAGAATGCGCCCCAGCTCACCGTGCCGATCCAGCTGAACCAAGTGGGCGGTTACCTCTACAAGGGGGGCGACTACGGCGATGTTGAGTTTCCCGTCCAACCTGAAGACCAACAGGTGGTGGACGAATTCCTCGGGGTCCCGGCGACCACCAACACGTTGAGCGGTGGCCAGCTGCCTCAGCCGAGCACGGTCACCGTTTCGGTGCTGAACGGTTCGGGTGTTTACAATCAGGCGACCACCACCGCTCAGGCGCTGGGTCAGCTGGGTTTCGACGTTGTGGGCACCGGCGAAATGCAAATCGTTGGCCAACAAGCCGAGACCTTGGTCACCTACTCCCAGCGAACCCCGGTCGACGAGGCAGCGGCCCAAGCCGTGGCTCATTCGATCTCTGGCGCCGTTACTTTGGCGAACGGGTTCACAGCAGACGGAGCACAGGTGACCGTCACTACTGGCACCGATTTCTCGGTCAACCCTCCGCCTCCACCGCCCGTTTCCCCGACCACCGCCGCTGGTTTGTCCACCGGTGCGACCGCCCCGCCGCCGACCACCACAACCGCTGCTCCATCAGACGGGCCGCTCAGCCCGCCAACCCAGGCAGTTGAGGCTCTCGCCGCCTGGGATCCCCGTTCATGCACCCCGACGGGGGGGGAAGGTTCCTGAGCGAAGCGGACGCCTACAGTGGAAAGAAATTCACTGGTTCGAGGGGTCAATACCCCCCCTCCCGTCCCTCCGCCCCGTCTCCGGTGGCGCCGGCCGGCGGGCCGGCACCGCAGCCCCACGTACCGCCGCCGCCGGCCGGGGCGCCACCGGAGACGGGGCGGAGGGAGAGGGGAAGAGGGGGGCAAGGAGCTTTGGGGGGGCGCCCCGAACCGGGGTTCGGGGCGCCCCTGTGGCAACTCTGCAACCGTCAATAGGGGACATGTCATCCAGCGAGGACCGGGCCTCGCGTAAGAGATGTCAACCAAACCCGTCAGGCTCCAGCGGCCTCGCCGGTCTCGTCGTCGTCCGGACCGGCGACCATGGGCGCATCGAGCTCCCAGTCGTCGCCGAGCGACGCCTTGGGGGCTCCCACGCCGTCGGGATCGTCGATGCCCCCCTCCAAGGTGACCATGAGCTCGGGGTCGTCGAGCTGGGCCCCCACCTCTTCGAGCTCGCGCTCGTCGGCCAGCAGGCTCGGGTCGAGCGACGGGTCGAGCTCGACCTCCTCGATGAAATTGGGGTCG
>Ga0209040_10004757_pt1 | contig 10217 bp, 18 predicted proteins | sample BogFormECP12_OM3_FD_188240 | JGI IMG/M metagenome (GOLD analysis project Ga0209040, IMG submission 188240) | Bog forest soil microbial communities from Calvert Island, British Columbia, Canada - ECP12_OM3 (SPAdes) (version 2) | ecosystem: Environmental > Aquatic > Freshwater > Wetlands > Bog ... | reverse complement strand
TGCGCTGGCGGGACCGCATCGGTGTTTTCCGTCGCGATATTGGTGACAGTGAACACGCCGAAATCGTGATCGCAGATCGAACCTACCGAGTGCGTGTCGCGGATCTTGCCTAAGGGCTTGGAGGGAGGGCAGCCGGAAGCTGGCTCTCAGATTATGCCAAGAGCCCGGAGGTCGAATAGGCACCTCGGGTTCATCGCCGCCAAGCTGACTCGGTTCGCCAGGGCAAAATCCGGGGCAAAGCCATCATCATCCATGCGGGGGCCAAATTGTGAGCGGACGGTAGCGGTGCGAGGGCATTTTCGCTGGAGAGTTCATCTCCACCGCGGGTGGATCCGGTAGTGCTTCAGATTGACCAGATCCTCTCCAGGACTAGGGCTTTCCGGGCGCCGATATTGGCACGGAGCCTCGGGCAGCTGGCGGCGTCGTTCGGCGGGTTTTTCGCCACCTGCATCGCAATGTACCTGTGCCTGGCCGTTGGGCTTTGGATCACGCTGCCAATGTCGGCGCTGGCCGCCGGGTTTCTCGTCCGCATCTTCATCATCCAACATGATTGCGGGCACGGCTCGTTCTTCAGATCGCAACGGGCAAACGAGTTGATCGGCAGGCTGTGCAGCCTGATGACGCTGACGCCCTATGCCTTCTGGCGTCGGCAGCATGCCAGGCACCACGGTTCCTGGAACAATCTCGACCGACGCGCCGCAAGTGGGCTGGATATCTACTCGTCGTGCATGACAGTCGCGGAATACCGGGCCCTCCCACGCTGGCGCAGATACCTGGTCCGCCTCGCCAATCATCCGATCGTCGCCAACGTGTTGCTGCCGCCCTTGGTGTTTGTCGTCCTCTATCGGATGCCGTTCGACGCAGCCAACGGATGGCACCGCGAGCGACGCGAAGTTTACCTGACCAACCTTGCCTTGGTCGTTCTTTTCGGCGGCTTGGGCCTCACGCTCGGCTATGGCCGGGTCGCCGCCGTCCAGCTCCCGATCATGGTAATCGCCTCAATCGTCGGCGTCTGGCTGTTCTCGGTCCAGCACCGCTTTGAGCACGCGCAGTGGATGCGGGACGCAAGCTGGGGCTTTGCCGCGGCCTCGCTCGGAGGCACCTCCTATCTTCGCCTGCCACGCCTGCTCCAATGGTTTACCGGCAATATCGGCTTTCACCACGTGCACCATGTAGACCCGCGGATCCCGAATTATCGGCTCGAAGAATGCCACTATGCCGATGCCGGGTTTCAATTGGCGTCAACGCTTACGCTGCGCACAGCGCTTCTGGCCTTGCGCTATGCATTGTGGGACAGCGATCTGGAGCGACTGGTGCCGTTTCGCCTCGCCGCCGACAGTTAGTCGATGCCTGCGGCACAACATTCTAAGGATTGACCATGTCCAGACGTTCCACCGTTCGCCGCGTCGCGGAGTTCGCCGGCGGAGGGAGCCGGATTCGAACCATCGGTCCCTCTCGTATGACCAGTACCCGAATGGGCTTCTCGACGTGGGAGGCGAAATCCCGCGATACACGGACTCACCGCTGGAGGAAGCCGGACTCGAACTTTTCGTCCCTCTCGGGATCAGTGCCTCTCCGAGCTGGTGGAGACGTGCGCGGAAACCACATGGCGCGCCCCAGGGGAGTTTCTCCGTGGCGGGACCAATAGTTCGAATCCATCTCCCTCCACCGGGGAGTCTGTTGCGAACCTGACTTTCGGGGGCACATCCAATGCTCTCGTGCACCCCAAACGGCTTGCACATTCTAATCATGGATCTGCATAAGGAGATCAACCGGCTCCAGAGCGAGATATCGACCGAAGTGATAGAAGGCGTCAAGGCTTACGGGGTTACCGAAGCGGATCGATCCCTCATCACTGCCTTTATGACGGGTGTCAATAGAACGGCACCGCTGAAATTCGACCATCCTGGTTTGGCGACCACGGCCGCGCGCTCGGGCAGCACGCTGCTGATCCAAAACGATCTCGGCACAACTGACGCGCACGTACTCGTAGTCCGCATCACAGGGAGGAGCGCGGTGGTCACTCATACCGACATCCACGTGCAGCGACTTCGGTTCTTCCAAAGCTGGCTCGCGGAGACGGGACGAGTTGCGTTCGCACCAAGGATCGGCGATTGCCAAAGGCGATCTGTTCTACGTCGCGCGCGGACGCTTCGAAGCCCAGAACACCGAGGCACTCGGTCGTTTTCTGGAGCGTCTCGGATCTCGCCTGGTGTTTCTGATCGATTGGAACAGGGCGCGCAAGCGATTGCGATTACTGGTCCCGAACGAACGGGCTGTGAGAATTCTAGGCTGGGCTGCGGATCACGAGCTGGGGCAATCGTGCCTTCTTGGACTTGGGTGGCGAACGGCTCGTCTACGACGCGCTCGAGCAGGCGGTAAAAACACCGCTGCGTTACGGTGAGCCACTCCACGAGATGATCGGAACCGATGTGGCGCAGGACTATCTGTGCTACGTGCTGCAAACGACTGCCGGTGGATTGCTCAAAGGGCAATCTGCAGCACTTATTCGCGACCAGGTGCGGGCCGAGCTCTTCAATCATTTCCGGTCTGCCGAGCAACGCCTCTTGGCGGATGCCGGCCGTCACGCCGGCATCGTCGTTCAGCTCGCTGGCGGCTTGCGCACAGCCCTGCGCCAGGAGGCAGCCTCGGGCAAGGACGCGCTGGCGGCCGCCTTGCGCAGGGTTGGTTTGAAGTTGCGAATGCCCAGCCGGGCTAGGGTGCCTTTATCCGGTTCACAATGCGCGTGCGTTCCCCCACCAAGCACTCGCGCTCCCGGTTCGGCCGCTTGGCGTCCTCTTCGGCAATCGTCGGCACGCGCGCCATGCTGCAATGGCCCCGCTCTCCACGCAGCCACCCCAAGAACCCGCGCTTCAGCAACTCGGTGTCGAGCCGGTCGGTTTTCGCCCGGCGATGTTCCCGCGAAACTGCGACACTCAAGGGATGGATCACGTGCGCCTCGACCCCACGCGCCGCAAGCCAACGCGCCAGCCAGAAGCCGTCGCGGCCGGCTTCGAAGGCAAGCGCAATCCGCCTGATTGTGCGGCCGGCCCTGACCGCCTCATCCCGCCAGCGATGCAGCACGGCAAGCAGCCGTTCTGGGCTCGGCTCCAGCTTTTTGTGCGGCTGACGCTCAATGCCCGGAAGCATGCCGGCAACCAGCCAGCTCGAGTGGCTCAGCTCGACCACGGCAATGATCGTGCTATTCTGGTCCAGGGCGAAGGACCGAGAGATCCTATGGGGCGGGCGGCGAGGAATGGCAACTTCGTCGCTGCAGCTAACGATGGAGTGCCGCGATGATGCCCCAGCTGAATGACCTGAGCAGATCCCTCGTTCGCCCGAGGTGGGGCGCCCGGAGGTCATAGAGGCGATCGTCTCACCACTGATCATATCGTCGACGATCGTGGGCCGCGCTTTGACGAGCTCGTCCAATCGCTTACGATATTCCTCGTGCAAAGCGGCCGACTCCTGCGAGTTGCTTGCAAGGAGTGTTAGCGGGGCCAGCATGGCCTCCATCGCATCATCGAGGACTGCCGCGAGCCGATGAGCACCGGGGATGTGAAAGTTGCCGTGTCCATCGCTGACGCTCTCACTCACACTGCGATCGAAGGTCGTATCAGTGATCCCGCACGCCTCGCGATCGGTCCGTGGAGACGCTGCGCCTCCCTCTTGCGGATGCTCGGCGTAGCTCGCAGCCATCTGGAAGAGGCTGAGGAGATACTTGGCGCGTTCGTTGCCGACGATCGCCGCGTCCAGCAACGCCGGCAGAACAAGCGCCTTGTCATCCAAGAAATCGACAATTTGCGTTTTTGCCGGCATGACATGCCTCGTTCCCGAACCTTCGACCCATATGGGGCCAGGCATGGCTACCCGTCGTTGATCCACGTCAATGGCGTCGGGATTTGAAGGAGGGTTGCGCGCAGCGCCAAAGAGTGACCGCCAGTTAGTCTCTGGCGTCGCGTTCCAATCTTTCCGCGATCTCCACCAGCCTCGCTGCCAACTGCGTCAACGCCTTCCTGTCGTCAGCGCTGCTCACGCGGCCTGGGACTTCCTGGGCTCTGCTCGCTTCATCACGCAGTGCTGTTGCGACGTCGATAGACACGTCGTTGCGGGATGCTGCCTCGCGCGAAGGGTCGTTCCGGCGTTGATCTATGTCAAGGGCGAGTTCGAGCGGAACCGTATCCTGTCCTTGTTTGACACCCGTGCGCGCTTGTGCACACGGCCAGGCTGTAGAACTCGCAAGTAGGAGATCACTTGATGCAGACTTTTGCCATGCTGACACGGCTGGAGCCCGACGGCTTGCAGTCCCCGACCGCCGTCGAAGACCTTGAGCACCGGGTTATGGAGCATGTGCGCGTTGCCTGTCCGACGGCGCAATGGATCGGCAGTTATGCGGTGTGCGGCCCCTATGACTACCTCGACCTGTTCCGAGCGCAGGACCTCGACGACGCCACCAAGATCTCTGCGATAGTCCGCAGCTACGGTCATGCCCACACCGAGCTCTGGCCGCTGACTGAGTGGTCGCATTTCAAGACGGTCATTCACGAACTCGGGCTCGTTCGGGCCTGACAGCCCGAGCGGCCGGCGCATACCTGGTGGCGGAACGGGACACCCGCCGGCCGGTCCTCATGCAGAGCTCCGCGGCGGGTCGCCTCAGTGCCGGCCGCGCAGCCTGCGATCTCAGGCACGGGCGTAAGACAGGAGACATCCGATGCCGCACAAGCAAGTGCTATTCCGTTCAGCCGCCCGCGAAAAGATCTTGCGCGGCGCCACGCAGCTCTGCGACGCCGTGCGGGTCACATTGGGCCCGAAATCGAAGTCGGTGCTGATTCAGAAGAGCTGGGGATCGCCGATCGTTTGCAACGACGGCGTGACCATCGCCAAGGAATTCGATCTCAAGGATCCAGAGGAAAATCTCGGCGCCCAGGTGTTGCGCCAAGCGGCAGAAAAGACCGGGGACGCGGTTGGCGATGGCACTAGCACGTCGACCATCCTGGCGCAGACGATCTTTGCGGACGGGGTGCGCAATGTCGTCGCCGGAGCCAGTGCGATCGATTTGAAGCGCGGGCTGGACCGTGGCGCAAAGTCGGCGATCGACGCGCTGCGCGAGATGTCGCGCGAGGTCAGCACCCGCAAGGAGAAGGCCCAGGTGGCGACAATCTCGGCGGACAACGATCCGGCGATCGGTGAACTGGTCGCCGATGCGATGGAGAAGGTCGGAGGCGAGGGCGTGATCACCGCCGAGGAATCAAAGACCACCGAGACGACGCTCGAAGTGGTCGAAGGGATGCAGTTCGACCGCGGTTATATCTCGCCCTATTTCATCACTAATCCCGAGAAGATGAGCGCCGAGCTTGAAGACCCCTACATCCTGATACATGAGAAGAAACTGGCGGGCTTGCAGCCGATGCTGCCGCTGCTTGAAGCAATCGTGCGGTCGGGCCGGCCGCTGCTGATCGTCGCCGAGGATGTCGAGGGCGAGGCGCTGGCGACGCTGGTCGTCAACAAACTGCGCGGCGGCCTGAAGGTCGCGGCGGTCAAGGCGCCGGGCTTTGGCGACCGCCGCAAGGCGATGCTCGAGGACCTGGCGGTGCTGATCGGCGGCCAGGTGATCAGCGAAGAGGTTGGTGTCAAGCTCGAGAACGCAACCGTCGATATGCTGGGGACGGCGAAGCGAGTGGTCCTCACCAACGAGGACACGACGGTCGTCGGCGGCGCCGGCAGCAAGGCTGACATCGAGGGAAGGTGCAACCAGATTCGCCGGCAGATCGAGGAGACAACCTCTGATTACGACCGCCAGAAATTGCAGGAGCGGCTGGCGAAGCTGTCTGGCGGGTTGCCGTGATTCGCGTCGGTGCGCCTTCCGAGACTGAGATGAAATCGCGCAAGGAAGCATTGGACGACGCAATCAGTGCCACCAAGGCCGCGGTCGCCGAAGGCATCGTACCCGGCGGCGGCCTGGCATTGATCCGTTGCATCGATGCCGTCGCCAAGGAAGAAGCGAAGTGCGATGGCGACGAGCGCACGGGCGTGCAGGTCCTCAGGCGTGCCCTTGAGTCGCCCACGCGTCAGATCGCCGAGAACTCCGCCGTCGATGGCGGTGTGGTGGTCGCTCGCATGATGGGCGGGCAGGGGAATTACGGCTTCGATGCCGCGCGCAAGGAGTATGTCGACCTGGTCGAGGCCGGGATCATCGATCCGACCAAGGTGGTCCGCGTCGGGCTGGAAAATGCGGTCTCGGTGGCGAGTCTGCTGCTCTTGACCGAAGCAACCATGACCGAAATTCCCGAGAAGAAGGAGCGTTCCCCGGAGCCAGAGATGGCTATGTGAAGAGAGGCTAGGCCGGTTCTTTTATTCTACAAGGGGGGTTGCCGATCCGACAGACACACCGTGTGGTCATCGATGGCGCTCACGGTGAGGGCGGGGGCCAGATCCTGCGCACCGCGCTGTCCTTGTCCGCAGTCACCGGTCGCCCGTTTCGCATCGAGAATATTCGTGCCCTGCGCCGCAACCCCGGTCTTGCCGCCCAACATTTGACTGCGGTGCATTCGGCGGCTGAACTCTGCGGCGCGCAACTAAGTGGCGACACGCTCGGCTCGAGCTTTTTGGAATTCGTCCCCGAAGCGGCGATAGCGGCCGGAAACCATGTTTTTGATGTGAGCCTCGCGCGAGGGGGGCAGCGCAGGCGCCGTCATGCTGGTTCTGCAGACAGTATTGCTGCCGCTCGCTTTCGCGGCGGGTGACAGCCGGATCGAGCTGCACGGCGGCACGCACATGGCGTGGAGCCCACCCTTCGACTACGTGCGTGACGTTTGGCTGCCGACGCTCGCAAGGCTCGGCGTCGAGGCCTCCGTGGAGCTTGCCGAATGGGGTTGGTACCCGGTCGGGAAGGGGGGAGGTGCATGCCCATGTCCTGGGTCTGGGCGCCCGCTCGGCGACGCTGCAGCCGCTCGAACTCGAAGAGCGCGGACCGCTGTTGCGTATTCTTGGGCGCGCGGTCGCCGCCAATCTGGCGGCGCATATTCCGCGGCGCATGGCGGACCGTGCACGATCCTTGCTGGCGGAGCTCGGCGTCGATCTGCGTATCGAACCGTTGCGCGTGCGCGCCGCTTGCGCCGGCGCCGGTATATTTCTCACGGCGGAGTACACAAACCTGAACTGCGGGTTCAGCGCCATCGGCTAGGTCGGCAAACCCTCCGAGCAGGTGGCCGAAGAAGCGGCGGGCGGGCTGCTCGTGCATCACGCTTCGGGGGCGGCTCTCGACAGGCATCTCGGCGATCAGATCCTGCTGCCGCTATGCTTTACCGATGGTTTGTCCCGGTTCTCGGTCGAAGCGATAACCCCCCATCTCGAAACCAACGCTTGGGTCATCGAGCGCTTTGGCGTTGCGCGCGTCGTGACGGAGCGAGCCCCGTCTGGAATTGGGCGCGTCACCGTCACGCCGGCTTGACGACGATGGAGGATTGGCGCTGTTCGTGGCGCCGTCGGATCAGCCCGGCTTCGATCCTGGCGAAGGTTGAGTGTCTTGTGCCCGTATTGCGCCAGGTCGATGCCGAGGCGCGCGGCCAGCGTCCCAACCACCGGCAGCGGCGCCGGGTCCGCCTTGGGCCAGAAGGGCCTCAGCTCACGCAGAAAGATGTTCACCGTGACCGGTCCGACACCGTAGAAGGCGAGAAGCCGGGCTTCGAGATCTGGCGCGTCGCCTGCCATCTCGTGAACCCGCCACAAACTGCCGTCGTATTCGTCGACGAGCATTTGGCAGTCGCGCAATAACTGGTCCGACTTGCTGAAATCATACCGCACGTAGCCCCCTCGCGCATGATCGGGTTGACCAGAAAGTCCCAGCCGGCGCCCAGAATCTGGCGGGGCGTCGTCAGTTGGTGGCGGCAGAACGCTTGATAGGTATGGCGGGCGATGGTTTCGTTGATGTGGCCACCGAACAGCAGGCTGGCGAGAAACCAGCGGAAATATTTCTCGTCGTCGCGAGACGAGAGATCGATGCCCAGCTCTTCGGAATAAAGCCTGCTTTGTTTGAGCTGGGCAAGGTCCGTCATCGCGATTTCTCCCGGCAGGCGGCTCAGTGCAGAGCATAATCCGCCTTGTGCTCATAGATCGCACCGCTCGCGCCAGGATGGCTTTCGATCAAACTGAAGGATCTGACTTCGAACGGGTCGACGCGGAATTCCGCGTTCTTGGTCAGGAACGCACTAAGGCTCCGGCGTCGGCGCAGATGCACCAGCTTGACGTGCGGAACATACGGGCGGGGTCGGCCGGTAGCCCGATCTGCTGGAGCTCGCCTTCGATCCTGCTTTGAAGGAACATCAGCGTCGGGTTTTTGTCGACGCCGACCCAGAGCGTACGTCCGCCGAAGTTGCCGACGCCAGTGAGCGTCAACGCAAAGCGGGGCGCCGCGACGCGCAGCAAGGCGGCAGTAATGTCAGCCGCCATCGGCTCCTGGACCGCGCCGATGAAACGGAGCGTCAGACGGAACTTGCTGGGTTCAACCCACCTCGCTCCCGGCACGCCCGTGCAGGCACCTCATTCGGGGAATCGATGCCGACAAACAACCGCGCCACGACCGTTCCGCTCGCTCAGCGCCGGAGAGTCCCCAGCCCGCTGCAACGCTCTCCGGGTGCAGTCACGAGACCCCGAGGAAAGGATAGCGCCGAAGGTCTTCGCGCCGCCATAACGAGACGCCGGCGCGGCCATCGATGGTCTCGATCTGCAGGATCGCATCGGGGTCCGCGAAACCGGGCCTGCCCAAGGCATCCAACGCGTCAAGCAGCGCCTCGTCGAGAAAACGCTCTTCCTTCGGTGTCGACAGCCGCCCTTTGAACCCGTGCCGGTGCAACCGAACAAGAAAGCTCATGCCCGAGCATTGGGGCCTAGAGGATGGCGATATTCCGTGCCTTGGCCTCGAATTCCTCCGCACTGGAGAAATTGAACGTCCGCTGCGAGGGGATGATATGGGACAGGATATTCAACATCCCGGGTTTTTCTTCGACCTCCTTGCCGACCTCCGTGAGAAAGCTCTCGACATCGTCGACCGTCAGCGTGAGCACACGGAAATAGCCGGTGCGGTGCACGTGGCACCATCGGCGCAGGAACTTTCGCGCTTCGCGCATGGCGCTCGTCGGCAAGGTCGTCGCTCGGTGACGGTGTCGGCGCGTTCCTTCTTCGCCGAAAACTCCGTGCCGTCCAGCTTACGCATGGTTAGCGCGTGCCTTCGGCTCCGGCGTGGTTCCCGAACCAAAAGCAGCAGACACAGGGCCGCGACGCATCGGCGCGGTGTAATCGGTGATGACTTTCCGCAGTAAATCTGTGTGCTCGGTTAAGGTGCTAAGCGTTTGCGCTGTTACAATACCTTCTTTAACAGCGAGTGTGGCGTAAAACGCACCATATCCGAAATCTATTTCATACGTCTCGTTGATCTTTCGAGTAGCGCGCACGGTAAATTTTGCCTCCTCGATAGCAGAGAGGATGCGGGAATCGACGAATGACACATCAACAGGTTTTACGTTGGACATCTTTCAACCCTCCAAACTTTTTGTTCACGATCAAGTAGCTTCAGGATGATAGGTGTAAATTATTTTTACACGGCGGCACGATCGTAATCAATTATTGATACATGATATACTACTTCTCGAGCGCGTCGTTGATTTAAATCAAGCCGAATTCGGGCTGCCCCCGATTTCTAACTTGGTGGAACACGAACGAAGCCGGTGAGCTAGCACGCACCCCGCTGAGCTGATCGCGTCAATCTCAGTCCCTCAGACTGACTGCTAGCGCCTCAAGGCCTTTCCGCCCTTCGGCAACCTCCATCGCAACGCGCTGACCCTCGGCTGGCAATACCTGAACGTTGCAGCGTGGCAGCGTGCACGAATACCTTCTTGCCACCGCCTTCGACGGCGACGAAGCCGAACCGTTTTTCGGCATTTTACCACTTCACCGTACCGGTCATCCGGTTGGCCTGACCGTCGGTCGCTCGACCGTCAGCCGGCCGCCTTGCAAGCTTCGGTCGAGGTGGAACGGCAGCCGTGCTCTCGACCGCCTCGAGGATCTCGCTTACTTGCGGGCCCTTCTGGAGATCCGTATTAGATGGCCCCGGGTACCTCGGTAGCAAGTGCCATCCCGGCTCATTCGGTGCTCTCACGAGACTCCGAGGAAGGGACAGCGCCGAAGATCTTCGCGGCGCCACAGCGAGACGCCGGCGCGGC
>Ga0209040_10004754_pt1 | contig 10219 bp, 5 predicted proteins | sample BogFormECP12_OM3_FD_188240 | JGI IMG/M metagenome (GOLD analysis project Ga0209040, IMG submission 188240) | Bog forest soil microbial communities from Calvert Island, British Columbia, Canada - ECP12_OM3 (SPAdes) (version 2) | ecosystem: Environmental > Aquatic > Freshwater > Wetlands > Bog ... | reverse complement strand
GCTCTTCTTTTGGTGTGCGCGGTGCGAATCTTCCCGCCATTCTCCGCGCACTGGTCGCCTGCGGCTGGTTCGGTATCCAATCGTGGATCGGCGGCCAGGCGATTTACTCCATGCTGAAGATCATTTGGCCCGGCGCGGCCAATCTCCAGTGGGTGTGCTTCCTGGGTTTTTGGGCGCTCAACATGGCCGTGATCTGGCGCGGTATTGAGACCATCAAGTTTCTGGAAGGCGTGGGCGCGCCTTTCATGCTGGCAGTTGGCATTCTGCTGTTGCTCTGGATCACGCGCAAGGCCGGCGGTCTCGGGCCGGTGTTGAGCGCGCCATCGAAGTTCCGGACCACGGCTGATTTTCTGGCTTTTTTTGTACCCTCACTCACGGGGATGGTCGGTTTTTGGGCGACGGTTGCGTTGAATATTCCAGATTTCACCCGTTATGCTACTTCACAGCGGGCGCAGGCATTAGGCCAGGCGATCGGCTTGCCTGTCGCCATGACGCTATATTCTTTCATCGGCGTGGCTGTGACGTCGGCCTCCGCGGTGCTCTTCGGCGAACCGATCTGGGATCCGGTTGCGCTGCTAGGCAAGTTCAATCAGCCGGTGATCGCGTGCATCGCGCTGGTGGCGCTGTTGATTGCCACGCTCAACACCAACGTCGCGGCCAACGTCGTTTCCCCCTCGAACGATTTCTCCAATCTGAATCCGCGCCTGATTTCCTTCCGTACAGGCGGGCTCATCACCGGCGTTCTCGGTATCGCCATGATGCCCTGGCGCTTGTTGAATGACTTCAGCAGTTATATTTTCGGATGGCTGGTCGGCTATTCCGGTCTGCTCGGCCCCATCGCCGGAGTCATGATCGCCGATTATTTCCTGATCCGCCAGCGCGAACTCGACGTAGAGGATCTCTATCGCCGCAACGGCGCATATGAATATAACAACGGCATCAATTATCGGGCCGTGGCGGCCCTGGCGGCAGGAGTGGTGGTGGCGCTGGTGGGCCTGGCCGTGCCGCCCTTGCGCTGGCTTTATAACTACGCCTGGTTTGTGGGATTTTTCATGTCCGCGGTTGTATACGTCGGGCTCATGCGTAGCATTCCGGCTGTTCAAGCCTCGGCGTCGATCAACTCTTCCCAGCCCAGCGCGTAACCCACCGCTCGCTTTACCTCCACAATCCGGTCGGGGCCTAGCCGCGAAATTCGCTTGACCAGATTCTGCTTGGGGATGGTCCGCAGGTTGTCGAAATTGACAGGACAATTCTCGCACAGGACAATTCTCGCACTTGACACGAAAATTGCACCGTGCTATATTAAATACGCTTTTTTGTGGCTGCTTCTCCCGAGGTGGGTTAGCCCGTGTGAGAGGGATAAAGAAATCCCGAAACCAGCGCAGTTCAGCAGCTATGGGTTAGTTCGACTTATGTGCAACTCGAAGCTACGCCTCAGGCAGAGTAAATGACAGAGAGCACCCCGGGCGTTTCTGCTGGAGACACTTGGCCATTGATGTCGGGATCTAGATAGCGAAGAAATAGGTTCAAGAGACGCTTGCTCGTTCTCTAGCAAACGTGTGAACGCTGGCGCCTGTGTCAAAACACCGATATCAGATTACAAAAGGAGGAGCGATTAATCCAATGAAGAGCCTTCTCGGTAGTTTCTTGTGTTCCCCGATCGGTGTCATCCTGATCTTGACCTTGCCGCTTGCGGCTATGGGCCAGAATTCGAGCTCGCCCGTCGGCCTTGGGGGCAAACCTGTCGCGCCCGTTTCCAACCCATGTCCGCGAACCACAACTCCAGGCGGCGTCGTTGAAAATCCACCCGCGTTGTTCAGTCGAAATGGCGTGCTCAACGTGCAGTTTACTTACCAGATGACGACCGATGCGTTCGGTAGAGGCCTTTGGTGTCTCACCACGCCGAACGGGCTGCAGGAGCCCACTCTTTACCTGAATCCAGGCGACACTTTGAATATCACCGTCACGAACAACACGCCGGCATCGCCGTTGGGTGAGGTCTTCAAGGCACCGAATTGCGGAGACACACAGGTTGAAGAAGTTGCCGAACCGTTCCCAACACCCAACGTCGGCAGTGCGCTGAACATTCACTATCACGGCACCAATACCACTCCCCAGTGCGGTGGCGACAATGTGGTGAAAACGATTATCAACTCGGGAGCCACGTTTCAGTACAGCGTGCAGATCCCCAGCAACGAGCCGCCCGGCCTCTATTGGTATCACCCGCACATCCACGGGATAGCGGAGCGCGACGTCCAAGGCGGAGCGGCCGGAGTGATCGTGGTCCAAGGGATTCAGAATGTTCAGCCTGCCGTTGGAGGGCTGCGTCAACGGGTCCTCGTCGTGCGCGACCTGCCGACAATCCAAGGATTGAGCCAAAGCAGCCCCCCGACCTCCAGCGACGTCGAGGTCCCCAACCTCGACCTTTCTCTCAACTATATCCCCGAGAACGCCATGACCAACACCACCAGCGGCGTCACCACTTTCACGCCGGCCGTTCTCGAGATGCAACCCGGCGAGACCCAGTTCTGGCGCATTTGCAATTGCAGTTCGGACAGCATTCTAAATTTGCAGTTACTCTTCAACGGCAAGCCGCAGACGTTTCAGATCGTGGGAATTGATGGGGTTCCGGTGAATTCTCAAGACGGAACCCAGCCGGGAAAAACCATTTCCGCGACCAGTTACATCGTGCCCCCGGCGGGGCGCGTAGAAATCGTGGCCACGGCGCCCACCTCATCGAGCACGATTGCGCAATTGGTAACCAACTACGTCAACACCGGGCCGGCGGGCGATGAAGATCCCACGCGGGCGCTCTTCACTATCAGTGTGGCCGGTGGCGCCGACCCGAACAATAGTCTCGCGGATAACAGCCTTCCCGCCTCGACGGGCGTGAGCACCAGCCAGCAATTGTTTGCCGGCCTCTCCAGCGCGTCCGTCCAGGCTACCCATAAACTGAACTTCCAAGAGGCCTCGGACGGGTCGGCGTTTTTCATCAACATCGATACACAGCCCTATGCTACAAACACGCCGTTTGATCCCAATAACCCGCCCGCGATTACGATCCAGCAGGGATCCGTGCAGGAGTGGATCATTGCGAACGAGGCCATGGAAAACCATGAATTCCACGAGCACCAGATTCACTTCCAAATCCTCTCGCAGAACAACTTCCAAGCCAACGGCAGCCAGCCGGTGCCTGCCATTAATGGCCAGTTTTTGGATATGGTGCAGATTCCCTTCTGGAACGGCAATCGCAAGACGCCGTTCCCCAGCGTTTCGATGCTCATGGACTTCCGCGGAATGGACATCGGCGACTTCGTTTTCCACTGCCACATTCTCGGCCACGAGGATCTCGGCATGATGGCAATCGAACAGGTCGTCCCGGCTTCCGGCAAGGTGGAGATCAAGGACAACAAAACTCCCAACCTCGCCAATAAGGATCCAAACTCCTTCAGACTGCCTCGAATCACCGAACGCGTCATCTCGACCGGTGGCGGCGAAGGAGGAAAGGAATAAGTCGCTTTCCAGTTCTCCAGGCCTTCGGCCGACTCCGGATAAGACACTGGATAAAAACCTAGCGGCTTCAGAGTAAGTTCAGAAGCCGCTTTCTTATTAGAGTTTGTCTCAAGGAACTTTCGTTAGTTAACCCGCACCACGGTCTGCACTTTCTTATCGCTCGGATTTTGGTGCGCGTTCGATTCATGTTACCGCGAAAACCCATCTAATCTGGGAGACCCTACATATGTCCTGCAACCGAGCCGCTGGCAGTTTCCCGCTAGCGTTCTCAGTGTCTTGTTTTATGCTGTTTGTGGCAGTCCTCTCCGGGAAAGCCCAGATCCTGGACCCGCCGGAGAAGATGGAAGGGCACCAACACCATCACCTGCATATGGCTCTGAGCGAAGAGGCGTGCGCGCCAACATTCACCTATGCGTCAGGACCTCAGGGACCCGACTATTGGCCCGGAGTTTGCAAGACGGGCAAAATGCAAGGCCCAATTGACCTTGTGAATCCGGAACCATTGCCCATCGGCGACCTTCTCAAATTCAACTATCAGCCCGCTGACCTCGACATCCTGAACGACTGCAATCGCTATCGGATCCTGGTCAAGTTCCCGGACAACTTCTGGCTGAAAGTCGGCAGGAAAAATTACAACCTCGTCGAAATGCATTTTCGACAGCCGGGGGAGACAGCGATTAAAGGCAAGCGGCCCACAATGTCCTTGCAGCTCTTGCATATCTCGCCGGAAGGAGTTTTCCTGGTGATTGAGGTGCCCATCGTAGCGGGCAAGGAAAACCCTGTGATTAAGACTTTATGGGAGCACCTGCCGCAGCCAGGCAAGGAGAACCGGGTAGCGGGAGTGAAAATCAATCCCATGGATCTGCTACCCGCCGACCGCAAGAGCTTTTACCGCTATCCCGGATCCTTGACCATCCCACCGTGCAGTGAGGTAGTCACGTGGTTTGTGATGAAAAATCCTATCGAGCTATCGGAAGACCAGATTTCCCAATACGTGAAGCGTTATCACGATACAGCCCGCCCGCTGCAGCCATCGAACAGCAGGCCAGCCGCGGAGAGTCATGGCGAACTGCCAAAAGCGCCTTCATCATAGCGTCACAGTCGGGAAACAAACCTTGGAACATCCGTACTAGAGGACGATTCAAAACCTGATGCGGTGGCACAACACCAAGAGTCTAACTTTCGCGACAGGCTTGCTGCTCTGCCTGTTTGTGCCATTCCTGCTGGCACAGGCCCTGTCGGCACAAACCACGGATGATGCCGCGTATCAGGCTTTGCGGCAGAAGGCGTCCGGCCTTTTTAGTGAGGGGAAGCGCCTGGAAGCGCTGCCCCTTATAGCAAAGCTGGTGCAGTCCAACCCCAAAGATGATCAGATGCTGGTGGAGTTGGCAGCCTGTCTGGTGGAGCATGCAGGAACCCTGAGCGATCCGGACGCGGCAGGCAAGGAGCGGCTGCGCGCCCGCGAACTTCTGGACTATGCCTTCAACCTAGGCAATTACAGTGTGCTGGCCCTCAACCTGTCTGAGATCCTAAGAAGGCTGCCGGAGGGTGGCGCCATCAAGTTTTCCGACAATCCTCAAGTGGAACAAGCGATGCAAGCGGGCGAAGCGGCGTTCTCCCGACGCGATTTCGACGAGGCGATCGAGAATTATTCCAAGGCTCTTGAACTGGACCCCAAAAACTATATGGCCGCCCTTTTCATCGGCAATGCCTACGACAGGCAAAGACAATTCGCCCAGGGCGCCGCCTGGTATGAGCGCGCGATCCGGCTCGATCCCGACATCGAAACCGCCTATCGTTATTACGCGGATATGGCGGCCAAAAAAGGCGATATGGCAAAGTCCCGGACGATGCTCATCCAGGCAGCAGTAGCTGAGCCCTACAACCAGATTGTCTGGCGCGAGTTGCACGCCTGGGCGACCCTGAACCACACTCATATTAATGAAATTTTTGTCGCCGTTCCTGCACCGGCGGAGAACCAGCCAAAGGGATTTCAGGAGCCGCCGGAGATCTCCGCGGTATGGCAGGCCTACCGCGGCGTAAGTGCCAAGTGGAAACAAGGCGATGAATTTAAGAAGCACTTCCCTGAAGAAAGAAAATACCGGCACAGCCTGCCGGAAGAGGCGGAAGCCCTGACTGCCGCGGCCAAAGTCGCCAAGAAATTGGCACAGGATAAGAAAACTGCGGGATTGGTAGCGAACGATCCCACCGTTAGCCTGTTACTGAAGCTGTATGAGGCCCGCTTGATCGAAGCTTATGTTCTGTTCAGTCTGGGCGATCAAGGCATTGCCAAGGAATACAAGCCGTACCGTGAAAAAGACCGCGCCAGGTTGGAGGAATATATGGACAAGTTTGTAGTGCCGGCCACAAGCTCTCCCGCACACTCTCCCACACGCTCTCAATGTTCTGCTACATCATCCTTTCGAGGAAGCTTGGTTTCTACTGCAAGCGACGTTTCCCGGATCGGAATCCAGAAAGGCAGCACCTTACAGCCTGTCGCGAAACAACCAATCCAACCGCTCCCTCACGGTCGCGGCTCAGAAGCCGTTAGCGGACCCGAGGAAATGGCAACGTTGTTTCATGACGGATGCTTAGCGCCTCCTATTAACTCCTGGCGCGGCCGCGACCGGGCAGAATTTGTCGCGTTCGATGCACGAGAAGCTGGCAGCCACGAGCCGGCAGCGAGAATGCCGGCAGCGAGAATGATTGAATGCTTATGAAATCTTTCAACCTGCTTCTTTCCGCGGGGCTGTTGTGCTGCGTTCCGGCGCCCGCTCAAGCGGCTCAAGCTCAAAGCTTCACTCTTGAACAGGTCATGAGCTCGCCTTTTCCTACCGGGCTGACTGCCGCGACCAGCGTGAACCGGGTCGCATGGGTTTTTGATATACGTGGCGAGCGAAATGTCTGGGTCGCCGATGCGCCCGACTTTAAGGGGCGGCAGGTAACTCATTATCACGGCGACGATGGACAGCAGATACTCAGCCTGCGCTTAACTCCGGACGGAAAGACTGTGGTGTATGTTCGCGGCTCGGAAGTGAATCGCGAAGGCTATGTGGCCAATCCCGCTAGCGAGATTACTCAACCGAAACAGCAAGTATGGGCGGCGGACGTGCAGAACGGCAAGGAAACGCTGCTGGGCGACCTGGGCTGCGAGCGCGAGGGCTGCGCAGACATCCAGGTCTCGCCCGATGGCCAATGGGTGGTGTGGACGGCAAGCCATCATCTCTGGCTGGAGCCGGTATCCGGAAATAAGCGGCCCCGGCTGCTGACCGAATTGCGTGGCGACGAAAGGCAACCGCAGTGGTCGCCGGACGGTAAACATATCGCCTTCGTCTCCGACCGCAACGATCACAGTTTCATCGCCATCTTTGATTTTTCGCCCGAACGCGTGCGCTACGTCGCGCCCAGTGCCGATCGCGATTCCGACCCACAGTGGTCGCCGGACGGCTCGGAAATTGCCTTCATCCGGGTTGCCGGCGCGGAAAACCATCTGCCGTTGATTCCTCTACGGCCCCATCCTTGGTCCATTTACGTGGCCAACGCAACCTCAGGAGAGGCGCGGCAGATATGGCACAGTAGACAGGACGTGAGCGGATCGTTGCCTCCCTTCGCCGAGCAGTCGCTTCAGTTTGCGGCTGCCGGCCCGCGCATCATCTTTTGCTCTGAAGAGGACGGACACAACCATCTCTACACGATCTCCGATAAGGGCGGCAACCCTCTTCTGCTCACGCCAGGCGATTACGACGTGGAAGAGGTGACCCTTTCCCGCGACAAAACTGCCGTACTGTTCACTTCCAATAAAAACGACGTGGATCGCCGCCATATCTGGCGAGTCAATTCATGGGGAGTGGCTCCTATACCGCCCGGCATCGAGAGCCAACAGGCCAAGCCGCTGACCCACGGGGATACCATCGAGTGGAGTCCCATGATGCTGGCAGACGGCAAGACCATTGTCTGCCTCGGCTCCGGCGCTATCTCGCCAGCCATGCCGTACCACATCACCCAGCAAGGCCGCGAGATGATCGCCGCCGAGGCGTTGCCTAAGGATTTTCCTTCAGCGCAACTCGTGCAGCCGCAACCAGTCACCTTCCCAAGCGACGACGGCTTGGAGATTCATGGGCAGCTTTTTGTTCCTCCCAATCGCACTCAGCCCGGTCCGGCGCTCGTCTTTGTCCACGGTGGTCCGGCCCGACAGATGCTGCTGGGTTTTCATTACAGCTACTACTATCACAATGCCTATGCGGAGAATCAGTACCTCGCGAGCCTTGGCTACGTTGTCCTCTCCGTCAATTACCGCCTGGGCATCATGTATGGGCGTGCTTTTCGCGAACCGGTGGACAGTTCCTGGCGCGGTGCTGCCGAGTACAAGGATGTCGTGGCCGCGGCAAAATACCTTCAGGGATTGCCGACAGTTGACCGAAAAAGCATTGGCATCTGGGGAGGCTCTTATGGCGGATTTCTCACCGCGCTGGCGCTCGCCCGCAACTCCGATATTTTCGCTGCTGGAGTCGACATTCACGGAGTACACGACTGGTCCAGCTTCCCCCAACTTTGGGACGATGGCGCCCAGCAAGCGCCGGATTATCGAGACGCGCGGAAACTCTCCTACGATTCTTCCCCTATCGCCGCGGTCTCACAGTGGAAATCGCCGGTGCTGCTGATCCACGGTGACGATGATCGCAATGTTCCTTTTCAACAGACCACGGACCTGGTGCAAAGGCTAAAGGCACAGCATATTGACTTTGAGGAGATCGTTTTTCCCGACGAGATCCATGATTTTCTTCTGTGGAAGACATGGGTTCGCGGATATCAGGCCACGGCGAGCTTTTTCAACCGGAGGCTGCAGAACCCGAGGCTGCAGAAAGAGTAGCGTACCGGAGCGGTTTTCCTTCAGGTCCGCCACACTTCACCAGCAGGATCACGATTGCGTCGATTAGCCGCATCGCCCTATTTTGTAAGACAAAACGTCCCGCTGGCATTTACCTTCCGAGCAAACTTCAAGTAAGCTTAGTCAGTTTGGAAAATTAGGAAGCGGTTCACTCGTGGTCAATCCGCGGCTTTCCTCAAGAAACCGGCTCTAGAAGAGCCGAGTTCCTCGGCCAGCCTGCGGCACGGCCAACGACGTGCTGCCCGTCGGAGGGTATCTGCTGCGCTCGCCGGATCCACTCGCCCCTTGCACCGCCACAGTCGGCGCACTCGCACCGTGTGTTCGATCTCGCGATATTTCAACCTATCGGCGAGAGCTAAGATGGGGCGCGCGCGAGACAGATACCGGGTGGGAAGACTTCGCGATTGCGCCCCAAGCGCGTACTCATCGGTGAGTTGTAGCAATCCCGATTATCGCCACATCATAAGGATGTTCCGATTATGCTGTGGGTAATAATTGGGACGGTCCACGAGGGGACGGTCCACTAGTTCGGCGATGCCGTTGCGATCTCCGCGGCAAGGCAATTTGTTAGCGCATCCATGTCGTGGAGCAGCGAGACAAATGATTGAGCCCGCGTAGCCGGCAGCTGTTGCGACGCTTCGGCTTCTGCATGGTGCAGCGTCTGTTTCATAGGTTCGTGCAATTCTTCGGCGCCACTTGCCATCGCCCCCGCCCGCTGGTCGATTCGATCCGCCATCTCGTCCCGCATCCGCGCGGAAGCTTCATCGTATGCCTGCTGCCGAAGCTGAACCGTCTCGGGCAATCCAGGTGTTTGGAGTCGGCATTCCAGTGAACTTATTTATTATGTTGGAGCTGGCGGAGGGAATCGGAATTGAACCCCCAATCATCTGATTACAAGTCAGATGCTCTACCAACTGAGCCGGCGCTTGCAGATTACCACGCACCTCTTCCGGACTCAGACGAAAGGCGACACTCTACTTTGCCAGCAGGAGGACATTTCTACTTTGCCTTGACACCGCCCCGTCTCACGTGTCCCCGTCTCACGTTGCACGCAAGGTTTACAAATGGTAATATTTGACAACGACCGTGGTCTCCGTACGACCAGCGGAAGGAGTCGTTCGCCAGCATTCCCCGTCCGAGTTCTCCCCGTCGCGAGCCAAATAAGCGTCCGGCAATGTCGTCAGCAGCACATGGGGGCCTGGCATGAAGAACTGGGATACTTCGCACATGCCGCAGGTCCGTTGGGCGCTTCTGCCACGGCAAGGAACTTCGATTTCATTTTTCGAGCATTGGCCCCATAACCCGGGCCAGAACCAGAGACCAACCGCCATGAAAGCGGTCCAGACATTTCTTCCAGGAGGCTACACAGGAATGCAAGTTTTCACACTCGAACAGAAGCAGGAATTTATCGCGCGAGGATTCACCCGGCGAAATTTCGCGCGGCTGGCCACCATGATGACCGCCGGCGCGACGCTGCCGTTTTTCAACGAACCCGCCCTGGCGCAGCTCTCCATGGTGAAAGATATGCCGCCGGACGCGGTAAAAATCAACGCCAATGAGAATCCTCTCGGGCCTTGTCCTGAGGCTGCCGAAGCCATCTACGGCGTCGTGAAGAAAGGCGGCCGTTATCTGTATGAAGAGACCTTCGCCATGCAGGAGACTCTGGCCGCGAGCGAAGGATTGAAGCCGAACTACGTGCAGGCGTTCGCCGGATCGAGCGCGCCGCTGCATCAGGCGGTGGTAGCATTCACTTCTCCTACCAAGAGCTTTGTCATCGCCGATCCCGGGTACGAAGCCGGCGAGCGCGCCGCCAAATTC
>Ga0209040_10004752_pt1 | contig 10222 bp, 4 predicted proteins | sample BogFormECP12_OM3_FD_188240 | JGI IMG/M metagenome (GOLD analysis project Ga0209040, IMG submission 188240) | Bog forest soil microbial communities from Calvert Island, British Columbia, Canada - ECP12_OM3 (SPAdes) (version 2) | ecosystem: Environmental > Aquatic > Freshwater > Wetlands > Bog ... | reverse complement strand
TTCAGCCAATAACGGCGGGATTGTTGGTTTGCCTTCCGTGGTGACGAGCGGCAATGGGATGGCCCCAACTTCTCTGCAGTTGCCGACCACCGTCTCAACCATAACGGTCACGGCCAAATCCACTGGATTGAAGAATGCCAGCTTGCTGGCGTATTCGGTTGCCGGACCAGCGGCCAACATTGCCATGACCAACGGCAACAATCAATCCGCTCCCGCCGGACAGCAATTGCCGCAGGCGCTGACGGTGCTGGTGACCGATCAGTATGGGAATGCAGTTTCAGGAAACAACGTTACATTCTCCGATGGAGGCGCCGGAGGCAGTTTCTCCTATCCTAATCCTGTGGTGACGGGCAGCTCGGGAACGGCGACTCAGCTTTATACGCTGCCATCCGGAGGAAAAGGGACCTTCTACGTGACTGCCGCTGCCGCCGGGGTCGCCAACCCCGTCATGTTTACAGAAAGCGGACACTAACTCCGTGGTAAAGGCGAGTCGGGTTGGGGGAAGGCGATTCCCGCACATCTCCGGGCAATTGACTTCCCTTGCATTTCGGGGGAAACTCGCCTATGAGCCTGCTTTCCCCCGCATGACCGCAGGCGGACGGAAGTAGCTATGTTTCCGCAACGTATCTGGAGGTCCGCGCTCCGCCCGGACGAGTCACCCCAGGATCCCTCGCATCGTCTGGAACACGACATTTTTGCGGATTTTCCGCCTGATCTCGCCCTTGACCTGATGCTCAACGAACTCGTGGTCCGCGCCGCGGACGCGACGCACGCCAGCGCCGGCGCTATCGCGCTGGTTCGCGATGATGAGATGGTGTGCCGTGCCGCCACCGGGGACCTGGCGCCCGGTCTGGGCATTCCTATCGAGCCCCGCGACGGTCTCTCCGGGGCCTGTCTCCAGACCGGTCAGCCCCAGCTCTGTGTCGATACCGAGAGCGATCCACGTGTCGACCCCGGCATCTCCCATCGTCTCGGCATCCGCTCGGTGCTGGCGGTCCCGATCTTCGGGACGAATAACATCTTTGAGACTAGCCACTTTGAGACTAACCACAGCGCGAAGTTCGCGGGAGTTCTTGAAGTTTTCTCCACCTCTCCGGCTGCCTTTTCGGACTCCGATCGGAGACTGTTGGAAGGCTTTGCCGAGGAGTGTGCCCGCATTCGACAATCCGCTCTGGAACGCGAAGACAAAGTCGACGCCGGGGACACCGCGTTCATCCTGCCTAAGCTGGTTTCGCGGAATTTTACGTCCTCCGATTACGCCGACGGGAGTGCTCTCCGGGCCCAAGTTTCGCCGTACCAAACCTGGGCCATAGTTCTGGTTGCCCTCACCATTGTTGTCACCATCTCGTTCGGTTTGCTGATCAGTTCCCGGATCGGATTGCTGGGCCCGACTCGACCTGCAGCCACCGGCCGTATCGCGCAACCGGTTCCAGTCGCTCGGCCTTCGGTGGTGGCAGGGGCGCCCCGAGTTCAGCCGTCCTCGGCTAAATCGTCGTCGGACAGATCATCGTCGGACAGGTCAGCTTCAGATCAATCGGTGTCGGAAAAAAAAGCGCGAGGGAAAGCGTCAGAAAGTAAACAGTCCGATGCGAACTCGGCGGCAGCCGCCGGCGATTTAGTGGTCTACGAAAAAGGCAAACTGGTGTACCGCATAAAGTCGGCTCCCGCGAAACCAATCCAGAGCGCGGTAACAGAAGCCGCGTCCACGGTCAGGGTCGCTCCGAGTACAGGTGCACAAGTTCAAAGCGTCTGGCTCGATCCCGAACAAGCCGCAGCCCGTTTGGTCGATCGCACCGAACCCGTGTATCCCATTGCGGCTCTCGTCGCGCATCAGGGAGGCGACGTCGTGCTGGAAGTACAGGTCGCCGAAGATGGTTCCGTTTCTCACGTTCGCCTTTTAAGCGGAGACCCGGTCCTCGCCGCCGCCGCCGCCGAAGCCGTACGCACCTGGCGTTACCAGCCCTACCTTCAACAGAATCATGCTTCTCCGTTCCAGACGGATGTAACCCTCAGGTTCAAACTTCCTAACTGATCACCCACCGTTGAAACTCGATTGACAGCGAAGGCAAAAACGAAATAAACGCCGCCGTGTGGTGACGGGGCTCCGCTCCGTAACGGGCCAGTGGTCCGTCACCACACACATGCTTACGAGAACGCCAACTCCTTGGCCCGCTGCACTGCCTTGACCACGGCCTTGATCAACGTGACGCGCAGTTTGCCCTCTTCCAGTTCCATGATGCCGTCGATGGTGCATCCGGCGGGAGTGGTTACCGCATCTTTCAGCAGCGCGGGATGGTCGCCCGTCTCCAGCACCACTCTCGCCGCGCCCATGGTGGTTTGCGCCGCCAGCAGTGTCGCTACATCGCGCGGCAGTCCTACTTTCACTCCCGCCTCAGCCAGCGATTCCAGAATGATGTAAATATAAGCGGGCCCGCTGGCCGACAATCCGGTGACGGCATCCATATGTTTTTCGTCGACGACCACCGTTCGCCCCACCGCATCGAAGAACTTGGTGGCGGTGTCGAGATGCTGTTTGGTCGCGAACTTACCTTTACACAGCGCCGTCATGCCCGCCGCCAGCACGCAGGGAGTATTGGGCATAGCGCGCACCACCGGGACCTCTTTTTCAAGGGCGCGCTCAATCATGTCCGTAGGGACCGACGCCGCCACTGAAATCACGAGTTGCTTCCCACTCAAATGCGCGCGGATCTCCCGCACTACGTCGGCCACTACCTGCGGCTTGACACACAGAAAAACTATATCGGCGTCTTTCACCGCCTCGGCATTGTCGGTGCCGGCGTGCACCTTCAACTTCTCCTTCAGCAAGCGTGCCCGTTCGGGATGCGCTACCGTTGCCCAGGTTTGCCCCGGAGACAGCAATCCATCGCGCAAGAAAGACTGCAACAGAATCGATCCCATTTTGCCCGCGCCCAAAACCGCCACTTTTTTCTTTGAACTCAAACTTTGTGCCATGCGAATTTCTCCCAAACATTTGGTAGAGACGCGTCTTGCTGCGTCTGAGACGAGGCAAGCCTCGTGTCTCCGCTCGTCTCTAGGGAAGACTACACTAGCCGCCAGAATCAAGCGGCGCCCGCTAGCCGGTGATCTCCGCCGGCACCATCTTCAAGATCTCGCGGCCAATGGGTAAGGAGGCCGTCGCCGCCGGCGAAGGGACATTGAGCACATGCAGAAAACGATCTCGCCCGGCGAAGCGGAAATCATCCACCAGCGCACCATCCGCCCCTACCGCCTGCGCCCGCACCCCCGACCCGCCCGGAGTCATATCTTCCATTCGCACGGCGGGCACGAGACGCTGGCAGGAGCGCACAAACTCCCGTTTACGCAGTGACCGCCGAAACTCATCCAGCCCATTCTTCCAGTGCTGCCGTGCCATCGCGCGAAATCCGGCGTCCATGAACACTTCCAACGTTTCGCTGAAATCGACATCGCTCCAGCGGTATCCCTCGCGGCGGAATGCCAGCACCGCATTGGGCCCGGCATCTACATTACCCTGAATTCGCCGGGTGAAGTGCACTCCCAGAAAGGGATACCGCGGATCGGGCACGGGATAGATCAGGTTCCGCACCAGTTCTTTGCGCGCAGGCGCCAAGTCGTAATACTCCCCGCGAAAGGGAACCAGCAACATTCCCGGATCGTCGCCCGCCATCCGCGCCACGCGGTCGCTGTAAAGGCCCGCGCAATTCACCACATACCGTGCAGAAAAATCTCCCGCCCTGGTCCGGACCACCACCGCGTCGGGCTGGGTATTCGAAGACCGATCAAATCCCACGACGCCGGCGTTGGTACGAACTTCCGCCCCGCTTCTGGTCGCGATCTCCGCGTAGTTTGCTGTCACTGCCGCATAATCCGTGATTCCCGTGGACGGCACGTGCAGCGCTCGCACGCCACCTACGTGAGGCTCGATCTCCAGCATCGCATCACGAGAGAGTAGGCGTAGACCTTCGAGCCCATTGGCGACACCGCGCGCGAGTAAGTCATCAAGCCGGGCGGCTTCCTCCGCGTTCGTGGCCACAATCAATTTTCCGCAGACTTCGTGGGGGATCCCGTGTTGGGCGCAGAACTGCACCATCTCCCGCGCTCCCGCCACACACAACCGCGCCTTCAGCGATCCCGCTTTGTAATAGACGCCGCTGTGGATCACCCCGCTGTTATGACCGGTCTGATGCTGGGCCACGCCGCTTTCTTTTTCGAGAACGACCAGCCGCAGGCGAGGAAAGCGCTCGCCCACCTGCATGGCAAACGACAGGCCCACTATTCCGGCGCCAACCACCGCAATGTCGTAGGTCATAAGATCGTGTGGACTTTCTGCCAGTCCAAGCTGCGCAAAGCCACGGCAGTCTCCACAGAGGATGATGCTATCGCAGAACGTCTCCAGCGCACTGTGACGTAGGAACAAGGAGATGTGACACGAGAAAAGGCGCAGACAGGTGTCAGCGCCAAAAAGCAAAGCAACGTCTCAGCCGGGTAGTGAGTTAGTTTCGCAAACTGGTCCACCACCCTCAGCCGATATTGCCTACTGCACCGTCAGCGTCACCACATTTTGATGAGTCGGTCCACCCGCCTCGGAAGCTGTGACCATGATCTGGGTTGTCCCCAAACCCGTCGGCGTTGCCACGGTCACAAAAGTCGATCCTGGTGAGATGGCTAGCGTCGACGATGCGGCGACCGTGACCGTCGCCGGACTCGGTACGACGGGTGGAACTCTATACAGACCCGTCCCATCCACCGTGCCGTTCGAGTTCCCGCCCGAGACGGCCCAGATTACGCTCTGGTTGGTCGAGCCATTCACGGTTGCCCTGAATTGTTGCTGAGTTACTTCAGCGGGCCAGGAGTTACCTGCTTCCGCAGCATACAAAGTCGCCAGGCCCGGATTTACCGTGACCGTGACGGGCGGCGGTGGGGGCGCACTGCCGCCACCGACTCCGCCGCACGAGAGCAAGGCCATCATTCCGAGCCCAAGGGACAGTCCCAGGATCAATCGGTAGAGGCACGGCTGGCGGCGCTTCCTGGGTCCGACCGCTATCATGCCCGCTACTACCACCCAGGCAAACGTGAGGAACGGCGAAGCGAAGGGACGGGCCGCGGTCGGCCCAGCCATGTTCAGCTCGACTGCTGTTCGTTGCTGCGACTTTGCTCCCAGGTTCGGTCCGGTGGTGGCGATCGTCAAGGTGACCGTGGTCGCGATTGCTCCAGCCAGAATCGATGCAGGATTAAATGTGCAACTGGTCAGCGGCGGCAGATTCGCACACGCGAAAGTCACTGCCGAGCTAAACGATCCGCCTGCGGGAACCGCCGAAAACGTGTAACTTGCGGCCTGTCCCGCGAGCAACGCAACTGTAGTATTGCCTGTGTTGGTCCAGGTAAAGTCCGGTACGGTGGAGGTGACGGTCAGAGTCTCGATAGCGGTAGCACGGGTTAGAGTGCCATCGGTCGCTTGGATCGTAAAATCGAACGTCCCCGGTGTGGCGCTGCCCAAGGTTACGGACCAGGGGGTCCCTCCGGCGGCCGGCGTGATCATGAGCGGCGATATCGTGCATGTTCCGGGAGCGCCCGCCGTGCACGTCAGTGCGACATTGCCCGTATAGCCATTCACCGCGGTCAGCGTTCCGTTCCACGTGACGGTCTGATTGACCACCGAGGCATTGGGAGTCGCCGTGACCGCGATGGTGAAGTCGGGAGGCGGTTGGGCTGCGACGATCAGCGCCTCCGTCGGCGTGACATGGGTCAGAGTGCCGTCGGTTCCCTGAATCGTGAAATTGTACGTTCCCGCAGTCGAACTCTCCAAGGTCACCGTAAACGGAGTGCCGCTTGCGGCCGGCATACTCGTCAACGGCGCAATCGCGCAGGTTCCGGGAGCGCCGGCTGAGCACGTTAGTGCTACGTTTCCGTTATAACCGTTGCGCGCGGTGAGCGTGCCACTCCAGATTACGTTTTGATTCACCATGGTCGCGCTCGGAGTTGCGGTGACTGCGATCTTAAAATCCGCCGATGCCACGAGCGCGTAATCCCAGATACCCCGCCCGTAGGTGGATGCCACCAGCGTCTTAGTGCCCGCGTCAGGATTGAAGAGTTGCAGCGCCGTTACCGGGGCGTTGGGCAGAAAGCCGGAAACACCGGCCCCCGGCGCCGGGCCAACTTCGGCCCAGGCAGGCGTCGTTGTCGAACTTACAAAAACGCCGACATCGGTTCCCGCATAAAGCTGTCCTGCTTGTGCATCGACGAGCAATGCGTTCACTGGGGCGTCCGGTAACTCCGTCGCTCCCGATCCGGTCCAGTCCGTCCAACTCGAGCCTGCATTCGCCGTCTTCCACACGTGCGACGTTGGGAAGTCGATGGTGCTGAACCCCATGATCCCCACATATGCCGTGCTGCCTGTGGTGTCCGATGAATCCATCGCGACCGTGGAAATCGCATACCCGTTTGGGTTGATATTCTGAGCTGCGCTCTGCGTCACGTTCGTCATCAGTGTGACGCCCGCGCTGGTCGTGACCCAGACCTGTCCGCCGGGTGCCTTGCTCAGCGGGCCGTAACCGTTGGTTACGGCATACACCACAGAGGAATTGCCGTTCGCGGTTGGTCCGCCGGCCGCCAGTGCATTGACCAGGTTGGTTTCGTCGCCGGTGCACGCACCTGTGCCCAGTGTGTCGAAGTCGTTGCTGAGTTGCAGAGGAGCGGTCCCGCTGGTGGTGATGCGCCACACCCGGCAGGTGCCCACCAGCAGTTCACTGCTATTCTGCGGATCCAGAATGTACGGCGTATAGAAAGCTCCCTGGTCTCCGCCGAGATTGTTGGAGCTGACTACTGGAAGAAACCCCGCGTCGTTGCAGGCCGTTCCTGACTCGCACTTCAAGATTGATACGTACGGATTCGCGGCAAACCACTCGCGGGATTGCGGATTGGATCCAGCGGGATTGATGGCCGTGAATCCACCATCTCCACCGAGCGCATTCTGCCAGGTGCTGCCGCTGGTGGCGGCGCTGGTTTTTGGCGAACCATTATCCTGCGTTCCGCCCAGCAGAATGTCCGCGTCGGAGGGATCGGCCGAGAAAGAAATGAATTCCGTCATCGAGCCCAGAGTCTGGCTCAGGCTGTCAAACTGATTAGACCCGGTGCAACTGCCCAAGTTCAATCCCGCGTAGCCATCCAAAGTACGGCTGATTCCGCCATCGTGTGCAAAGTAGCCGGGGGATTTGCCGTTGGCCACCATGAAGGCGATTCCATGTTGATCGGGATGCACGTGCGCCGGCGCTCCCAGCGGCCCGGGATCACACCCATATACGTGGGTCAGGTTGATCCAATCGCCTTGCGAGCAGGTTGTGCCCGAGGTCAACGTGCATTTGTAGAGATTGATGGCTCCGGCGTAAAGATCCGTGCCTGCTGCATTGGGAACCGCCGCCAAAGCCAGGTTGTAGTAGCCCTGCTCCACCCCGCAGCCGCTGTTAGGCCCAAACGCGCTGTCCCCGCAGTTGGTGATGCCGTTGTCCAGAATCTGTGTCCAGCGTGTTCCGCCGTCCGTCGTTCGCCAGATACCCTCGTCAACCGGTACTGGATTTCCATTGGTATCTGGTTGCACGTCGACGATCCACGCGTACAGCTCGTTGCGTCCCGGAACCATGGCGAACTCGCCGCGATAGATCAGACAAGTGCTCGCGTTCGAATTCGTTGGACACAGAGCCGATGCCAGGCCCGCCGTGGGTTGCGTAGCTAGGGGCGTGAAGTTCTGGCCATCGGTCGATGAGTAAAGGCCGTGACGCCGGATAAAAGCGTAGAAGGTTCCACCCGCTCCCTGGCTAGCGTTATAGATGACCGCCGTCGCCGAGGCGGAAACCGCGCCATCCGAGAGAATTACGCGGTTCCAAGTCATTCCAGCGTCTTGCGAATAGTAGAGTCCGCGCGCGGTTGAGTTCGCATTTTCTTCCAGACCGAAGTACAAACCGTTGTCTCCGGCTGTGGCAGCCACCGCCAAGTTGGGATTTGCGGTGCTGAAGGCAATCTTGCTGAATCCGATGCCCAGAAACGATTCTCCGCTGACTGCGCTCTGGGTTTGCGTCCAAGTCGAACCTCCATCGACGGAACGCAAAATTCCGAGGCCGTAATAGGAATCGCCCGAACTGTTCGTCTCGCCGGTTCCGACGACAATTACTTGGCTGACGTTCGGATTGACGACGGGCTGCAAAGCAATCGCCCCCACCGCCAGCGTCGGCTGATCGTCAATCAAAGGCTGCCACGTGACCGAAGCAGAATTGGAATTCAAGCTCCCCGCGTTCGTGGATTTCCAAAGGCCGCCATAGGCGCCACCGAGCAGAACTGTGTTTCCTGTGGTATCGGCAGGGTCAATCACCACAGAAGTGGCGCGGCCTGAAACCCAGTTGTAATCCTGCATTCCATCGCCGGTCGCATCGGAAGCCAATGGGGCGGGTCCCATCGACACCCAAACTGTAGAGTTTGCGGCGGGCGTCTCACCTGGGCCGTACGCGGTTGCGTGCGTGGGAGCGGAGGAAGAAGCAGTTCGCAGAGCCCGGAGCGCCATTTTCTGGCGATATGCTCGAAACCGCAGTCCGGCCGCCGACTCTCTCCCAGGGACAGTTCGTCCGCGCTGGTTCCAGTTGGCATTCAGATCGTCGCGCGTATAGGGGCGGTCCACGTCGCGATTTCGATGAGAAGAGTGCGTCAATTTGCTGTTCAGACCCTGAGCGAAAACCGGGACGGATAGTCGAACGCTTAGCCAAGCAAACGCGCAGAGGATAACAAAGGAAGAACGCAAACCACGGCTGGCCATAAATTGAGACGTTTAGTCTTGCGCCGGGGCGACGCAGCGCACCAATGAGTCTTGACGATTCAGGAAAGATTTCCATGTCCTCGAAAGTGGCGCAGTCGTTGGTAGCCCGTGGTACGTAAGAAATGGGTAAATCAGCACAATCCATGGCCTTGTGATAAAAAGTTGTCGGCGCGAAAGGACTAATGATGAGAAATCTGACGCGACGGGAAGTATTGAAGGCCGGATCTACAGCGGCCGTGACTGCAATCTTCGATCCGTTGTTGGGGAACGCGCAAAGCGAGAAGGGGAGTGACATGGTGAGCCAGCCTGAGTCGGCGCAGACAGCGCATGAAGAAATCTGTTTCATGGAGGCGACCGAACTGGTGGGATTGCTCCGCACAAGGAAAGTTTCCTCCGTCGAAGTCATGAAGGCGCATCTGCAACAGATCGCGCGGGTGAATCCTAAAGTCAATGCGATCGTCACCCTCGTCGACGAGGAACAACTGCTGGCTGAGGCGCAAGCAGCCGACGACGCGCTCGCCAAGGGAAATTGGTTTGGACCTTTGCATGGGTTGCCGATTGGTGTTAAAGATCTGCACGCCACCAGGGGAATTCGAACGACGTTCGGATCTCCGCTGCATAAAGACGATATTCCGAAGGCAGATTGCCTGTTGGTGGAACGGGAAAAGAAGGCTGGCGGGATCGTGATTGGAAAGACCAACGTGCCGGAGTTTGGCCTGGGGTCGCAAACCTTTAACACTGTGTTTGGGGCGACGCGGAATCCGCACGATCTTTCGAAGACCTGCGGGGGAAGCACGGGCGGCGGGGCCGTGGCAGCGGTTTGTGGCATGGTGCCGCTGGCGGATGGGAGCGACTATGGAGGATCGCTGCGGAATCCCCCGAATTTTTGCGGCGTGGTCGGGCTGCGGCCCTCGCCGGGACGAGTGCCCAATACTCCGGCAGACCTGGCGTGGCAACCGTTTTCGGTGGCCGGAGGCGTGGCTCGGAACGTGAAGGACCTCGCATATTTTCTTAGTGTGCTGGCCGGATCGGACGAACGGATCCCAATCTCGATTGGGCAGCCGGCTAGCCAGTTCATGCAGCCGCTGGGTGGGCGAAGTTTCAAGGGAGTGCGCGTGGCGATGTTCTGCGACATGGGGTTGCCGTGGGAGCCGGAGGTGAAAGAAACGGTGCGCGCCCAGGGGAAGGTTTTCGAATCTCTCGGCTGCGTGGTGGAGGAAGCGGAGCCCGATTTTCGGGATGCCAACGAATGCTTCCTGGCCTGGCGGCATTGGACGATGGAATCGAGATTCGGAGATTTATTGGACTCCAAAGGCGACCAGTTGAATGAGTACGTCCACTGGCACGTGGAGGAGGGCCGGAAATTGACAGGGCCGTATTTGTCGCGGGTGGAGATGAAGCGCTCGGCGCTGTATCAACGCG
>Ga0209040_10004751_pt1 | contig 10223 bp, 17 predicted proteins | sample BogFormECP12_OM3_FD_188240 | JGI IMG/M metagenome (GOLD analysis project Ga0209040, IMG submission 188240) | Bog forest soil microbial communities from Calvert Island, British Columbia, Canada - ECP12_OM3 (SPAdes) (version 2) | ecosystem: Environmental > Aquatic > Freshwater > Wetlands > Bog ... | reverse complement strand
TAAGAGGGGTAACAAAGGGATAGATTTTGTATAGACAAAATCATGCTTCACATCGTACCATCTCGCTAAATGAGATACGCGGAGATCGTGCCAAAGAACGGGAGTCATTACGTAATCGTGGACGGCAAAGAATGGTCCCGTCACAACGACGTGAAAACGGCAGAGCAAGTTCGCGACCAAATTATTGCGCTTGAGATAGAGCGCGCCAGCGCCAAGGAGGCATCAGTCTCGCGTGGCCAGGACCTTTGAAGTATGCCAAGCGGAGGAAAACGACGGGGAGCGGGTAGACCACGGACCTATACCGTGAAAAAGATGTTCAAGCTCGAACCTGAGACGATTGAGAACGTCAAGACCATTGCCAAAGGCTTCGAGTGCACCGAGTCCTCCATCGCAGAGCAAGCTCTGCGGTGGTACATCCCGACAAAGCTGGACCAAGCGCGCCGCCGGATCGCCAAGCTCACCGGAAACGCCAAATGAAGACCATCGTACTAATCGACACGCGGCCCGAGCTCCCAGGAGAAACCATCGGCACCGTCATCAGCACGTATGGCACCATGCTGGCCGCCTTCAAGGGCAACGAGGCATTTCAAGCCCAGATGCGAGCCAGCGGGGAAAAGTCGCACATTCGGACGAAAATCGTCACACTGAAAGCACCTCTGGGCGCCGGAGAACCCGTCCGGCCGGCGCACCTGGCATAACGGACCGGGAGCGAGGTGTGAAAACTAAAACCGCTCTCATCATCGCGGTTGTCGGTGTGGTTATACTATTCATCTTTCGCTCGGCATTAAAAGATGGAGGTTCTTCCAGCACGAGCGCGCCCATGAGTGCCTCTGAGATGCCTTCACAGCCGGAGGCAACGCCGGCGGATCTTTCCCGCGTCCGTCCGTTCATCAAGGTCCCCACTTTACTAGACAAGCCTCGAGGGGCCTGGATCAAAGCGCTCGGGTCGCCTACGAAGACCTTACCACTTAGCGAGGAGAACCTGCGCAAGGACAACCTCCGTGGCCTTGATTCCTGGCACCAAGGAAGCGTAGAAGTGCTTGTTACATGGAATGGAGCACGGCGGCCCGTTTATATCAGCTTCGCCACTGCCAAAGGCTCTCCTGTTCTGTCCCTAGAGGAAGCCAAAACGTTAGCCGGCTATTTCGGGCTCAGCAACATGTACACACCACCCCGCGTGAAGCCCTGGATCCATTTCTGGGGATCGGAAGACGGGCCACTTAAGGCCGAAGCGGCCGGTAGCGATATTGGCTTAGTGATCACCATTAACGGCCGGTGAGTCCCGCCAAGTGCGCCAATCTTGGGAGGAGAGTTGAATTCCCCGGCCAAGGGCTTATGAGGCCCCTGGGCTTCCCTCGTGGGTTACGATCCGTTACGGAGTGGACCTCGTGACAGCGGGTGTGGACATGCGTTCTGGCTAGCCGGCTTTCTTTTGACTAGCGAGATAGGCTTGGAGATTGCCCAAGAGCTGGTTTAGGTCCAATAGGAGGGCTTGAAGGTCGCGATCGATCTTGCCTTTTATGGCTACAAGCTCGCTTGTCAAGTTATCGACTCTCTGGCGTAGAAGCGTGTTCTGGGCTTCTTGAGCGCTGTCAAGCTCGGGAAGGGTATCCTGAAGGTTAGCCCAAAGCGCGCAACGCTGGTGGTTAAAGTTTAGAGCATCTTCGAGACCTTTGGCTTGGCCATAGACCCTGACGATTTCGGCTAGCAAATCCAAGTTGTCGATCCTGCCAACGGCGGCGGCATTTGCCTCATAGACGATGAAAAAGTTCTGATTGATCGGCATGGTAGCCAAGGGCCATCCAGGCGGAGTCTTTTTCAAGAGACCTAACAAGGGCTCTAGAGCATTTTTGTGAACTTTGAGCTCTGCCTCGACGGCCCGCAAAGTCCCCACCAAGGCTTGTTGTTCGATCTCCCGGTCCCGTTGCCGGGCTTCCAGCGCCGCTTGTTTCTGCGCGATCAGGGCGTACTTGCCGGCGATGTGGCCACCGATCCAGGCGGCTAAGAGTGAGGCCACCACCGTCAGCAATGGCCAGAAACCTGCCCAGTTGATGATCTTCCACACAAAGTTGGTTGCTAGCATTGTCCGCTATTTGCCCCGGCCTGGCTGTTCTTACAATCCTGAGGCGGTCAATTGGCCGCTAATCAGCCAAAAGCGCCTGTACGAGGCGCCAATGCACTCCAATAGGGTTTGTACACGTCCCGATCAGCGCTTGCGAAATCTCCTTTTTTTGGCGTGTCATCTCTAATGGCACGCTGAAGATGATAGCAATTGTGTCAACCCCCCCGCTCACCACGCGTCGAGGTGCTGAACGAGCTCCGGACGTTGCTCCAGAACTTCCGGCGTAATTTGCTCGGTCTCCAGGAAGACCACAAAAAGGACCATGAAGGCTAAGGTCAGCCGTGGCAGCGGGTTCCGCGGAGCCCTCAATTACGTTTTTGACCTGGGGCCGCAGGCAACCCACCTCAAACAAGCCGAGTTGGTCGGCGGAAACATGGCCGGCCAGGAGCCGCAGGACCTGGTGCGTGAGTTCTCGGTCAGCCGCCAGCTGCGTCCGGATATCACCCGGCCGGTCTGGCATTGTTCTTTGGCCTTGCCAGCCGGCGAGCGCTTAGAGAGCGCCAAATGGAATGAAATTGCGGAGGCCTTCGTGGCACGCATGGGTTTTAGCGCGTACACGCCCTGGATCGCCGTACGTCACCAAGACACGGATTACGACCACATCCACATTGTGGTCAGCCGCATAAGCATGGACGGTAAAGTCTGGCTGGGCCAATGGGAGGCAAAAAAGGCGATTCAGGCCACGCAGGAGCTCGAGCGCACGCACGGGCTGACCCTCACCGCCGGCCTTGGAGACGTCCGAGCCGAAAAAAAGCTAACCAGCAACGAGATTAACATGGCGGTCCGAACCGGCCAGGAGCCCCCGCGGCTCGCGCTTCAGCGCCTAATCGACGAGATCGTCAACACCAAGCCCGGCGCCCTGGCATTCGCCGAGAAGCTTCAATCCGCCGGCGTCGAAGTGCGGCCAAACGTGGCCAGCGGCACAGGTCGGATGAACGGTTTTTCGTTTTCTTACCAAGGAATCCCTTTCAAGGGCTCCGACCTCGGCAAAGCCTACACTTGGCAGTCCCTCCAAAAACGCGGAATTACCTATGAGCAAACTCGCGACCGTCCAGGGCTTGAACAACTTATCAGGCCCCCAATTACAAATAGTGCAGAGCGTGCAGAACCTACAGGAAGCAGTGAGCTCGTTGCAGGTCTCCCTCCAGGAGGTGCCGGCCGCGGTAGCGACGGAAGTAACGAACGCCCTGGAGCCATTGAACACGTTGAGGGAAGAGATAATGAAGTGCCTAACGGCATACGACGCAGTCACAGCTCACCAACGCCAGACCCTCGACGCCTTGACCGAGGAGATGGCCAACAGAGCGGCGCAAGCCTTCGAGGCGAAAGCGAACGACCTCGATCGGACGTTGTACGGGATCAACCAGAGCGCGAAGCAGATCAACGAGCTCCCGCAGGCACTGATGAGCTCCGCGGCGGCGCTGAAGAGCGGAGCCGAGACACTGGCGGAGCAACACCCGCCCATCTGGCATCAAGCGCTCATGCTCATCCTGGTCTCAATCCTCACAGCCTTGCTAGTGCTTGGTGGACGACCCACTTTCGAGCACTTTCTGCCAAACCACGAGCAGCTACAGCAAGCGGCGAACTTCGGGCACGCGGTGTGGGACAAGGCGACGCCGCAAGAACGAGCAAGGCTCAACGAGATCATCAACCGGCCCGCCAAATAGACCCCACCCCATACCTGCTCTCGAAAGGGTACACCGTGACACGAGAAGGGCCTGCTGAGTTGTCCGTCAAGGCTCTAGGCCGCGAAATATACCGGCTCACCCGCGAAAAAAACGGTAACTGGATCGCGCGGAAACTGGGAAAGCTAGTGGGCGACATAATCCAATTGGTGCGCCGACTTGAACAGCGCGCCGGCTATGCTGAGGCCCTTTATCGCCTCACCAGAGGGCCGACCGTCACACAACAGCCACCAAACAGCGAGGGCCTGGCCCGCGAAGCCCGGGAGGCACGCCAGGCCGAGGAAGCTGCCCGGCAGGTAGAAGAAACCCGCAGGCAGGCCGAAGCGGCTCGGATCCGGGCCGTCGAGCAGGCCAAGCTTCAGGCGGCCGAGGCGGCTCGCCAGGCCAAGGAGGCCGACGCTGCGCGTCTAGCCGAGGAAACCAAGCAGGCCGCGTCCCGGCCCGCCCGCGAGCAGGACGCTGCGCGCCCTGCCCCGCCACCAAGACGAATCCTGGAGCCAGGCGACGCTGCGCGCTTGGCCGAGCTCCGCAGGCAAGCCAGGGAACGTGACCGAGACCAAGGGCGCGATCGCGGCCCCAGTATCGGCATGTGACCACGAGCGCAGGCCTGCGACCTGGCAAACCATCAAGGGGTCTGCGCAAGTGAAAGGGCACGGGATTTTCTCGAAGCCGCGATTTGTTATGCGCAGAAATCCTTTTGACTCAATGGGGTCCGTACACGAAACGGAAATTGAAGTACTGTAAGGAGCAATGTCTCCTCGTGGAACCGAGTGCGAAGCCACGTAATAAGGAACGCTAAACCTCCACCACAAAGCAACGGCCTTCCAGCACCGGTATTCCCATAAAACGAGCTGTAATCCAGTTCTGGAGCGTTTTCTTTTAGTCGAATGATCCTTGGAAGGCCTAAGCGTACTTTATTTTCCCTTTCGTGTGCTCTCCCCATTTACCCTGGAGAACGACGGTCGGCTCGAGCACGCCCAGCAGATGGCGGGGCATGAGTCTTCCCCGAACAACCAAGCTCTACGACCGGACAAAGGACGAAATTACAGACTGAGCGAGGTGGAGCGAATCCGGCTGTGATGTTCGATCTCCGATCGGTCATTGCGGTTCTCACCGGGGATGAAACGAATTGATCCCGGATTCACTCGCTTCCGACCTCTATAATGATCTGCTGCCCCAAATCCACGGTTTTCGCCAACTCAAATCCCGTGGCAGCTTCGTTACGGCCTTCGCAATACGGCCGATACTCTCACCCCACCATTTGCGCGCCTCATCTTCATCACGTCCGTACCCTGTGACTCTCAGCATCAATCCCCAAGGCGCGGAAGCTCCAATCACGCCACGGAAGCGTTCCAATACAATCTCGATTTCCGACCACCAGCATTCGCAGCCTTGCACAGCTTGCAGCAGATGACTGCTGAGAAGCAGCGCGTTTTCCGGGGCATCATTCAGTGCGGCATCGGTAAAGACGACATCGGTATATGACGTCAATTTCACTGTAGGCCCACGCTGCAACTCGGCGGGAGAGAATGCTTTTTCGCAGCCAACGCTTTCAATCGGCGACCCCGCTGCATTTACGGCCACCAGAAAAGCCGTCATCTCCGGCCAGTCCGCTGCTTCAGGTATCAACCTGAGATTTCCCGGATTGTCCTTAATCCGCACGTAGCCATAATTCTGGCGACCGTCGCCATGATCTACAGGAGGATAAGGCACGGCTGGCCCCCAAACGTTGTCAATCCAGACTCCCCGGCCTCCTTCACACCAAAGTCGAATTGGGGTCGAAGGCGGACTTGTAAGGCCGCGATATGGGTTCCACTGCAACAGGAGTTCTTCAAGCATACGTGTGATAAGTCAGCGGCGCGAAACTCTCCCCTCGCAGCCCCTCAATGTTTTCCCCCTCGAAAAAAAGGTTGAACGCCGGGTTTAACGTGTTCTCCGATGCGTCGGCGTACTTTCATGGTAACGATCTTCGTTGGGACGTGAGACTTTACGCCGCTGGCTCGCATCCGGGACTGAAAGTCGTCGTTGGCCTTGAAGGCACCGAGGATGGTGTCGTGGGTATTGACGACCGTGCCGATACTGTCTCCTTCAGGGAATCGGTTTTTTCTCCGATTTAAAGAGAAAGGCGGCGAGGGAAAGGAAATGCCGGTCCACCATAAATTGGAGGAGATTCTGGACGAATACCTCAAGAGAAATCAGAGCACGTGAGACGAATCAGGGCTATCGCCAGTCATGTGGCGGATGTCGGTCGTAAAACGTGAAAGTCTCAAAGCTGCAAGAAAAGCCGAATACGCCGCTGTTACAACGAGCTGAAAAGGAAGTAAATGAAATTGAAGATACTTCTAGTCATTATGACCGCTTTCTCTTTGGCAATAGACGCCCATGCCGGGAGCATTCTTGAGGATCTCACGACCATCGCAAAAGGCTTTGGTCTTGTTTACGTCGACACTGACACCCATTTTGGAAAGGCGTACTACATCTTTACAGCCAAGCCCGAAGGCTATCCGCTCATCGTAGCGATCCCCGCAGATATTCAATCGCCAGAAGCTATGGCTACGGCGATTCAAGCCGGGTACGCCAGCGTGCAACTGACGAAGGAATTGCATTCGAGGATGCGCAAATGAATAAATTACTACCGTTCGCGCTGGCGCTCCTGTTCGTCGGGTGCGCTGATGTTCCCCCAACCCCCGGTCAAGTTGCATCGATCGGTTATGGGACACCGCTCACCGTGGATTATCGGGCTGTTATCAAAGACTGGCTTGATAAGAATTTGAAAGACCCGTATTCGGCCGTTGTGGAATACCCTTACAAGCCCGTCCAGGGCTGGATTCGTACGGCTCCCATCCAGGGCAGTCAGCTGATAATGGGATGGAAAATCCCGGTGAGAGTGAACGCTAAAAATAGTTTTGGAGCCTACGTCGGGAATCGGGTGTACCTATTTATCTTCAGGGATAATCGCATCGTATTCGAGGTTGATGCTGAATCAGGGATGAACAGCGCTCTTTTGGAACCCTACGAATAAACACGGACCATAAGTGCGAACGCCAAGCTCCCCAATCCAACCCTCGAAGAGGTTTCGGAACATTTCTTGTGCTTCCGGCAGAGTCATCCTTGGCCACTACTTAACTTTTTTTTAGGACTCCAGGACCAGAGCACGCTCTACTTTGCCCGTAGTGACACGAATGTTTTTGTTGGGACAATTTACACGAAAAGTCTCACCGCGTTTTCATGGGTTGTCTGATTTATCGTTCTTCGAGTGCTTCGGCTGCTGCTGCGCCTGCCTCATCTGTTCCGATTGCTCCTGCGCCTCCCGCTGCGCTTGATCTTGCTTCGCTCGCGCAACCTCCGCCTCAAGATCCTGCGTCGTTTTCTGCAGGTTGTCAGAGGTCTGCTGCAACGTGTTGGAAAGCGAATTCAACGCAGGGACCACTTGTGGCGCAAGATCAATCGCCATCCAGATCAGGAACGCTGCCACCGCAATCCGCAGCAGGATTTTCCACAGGGGCGTGGGGCGCTTCGCATCAGCAGCCCGACCAGCCCATCCTTTTAGTTCTCGTTTCATCGACGTGGCGACTGGCCAAATCTAAGACAAGTACGCTCATTTCAGGCAGACCAGCAACAGTAATAGGACGATACTGGTCCCAGCCAGCGGCACAGCATGCCAGATCCAAATCGTCACCAGGGCGACCACTGGGACGCCGATGGTGTGAGCGCCTCCCGACTCTACCCTGCCCTTCCCTCCCCGCTTTGCAGCTGAGTAATACTCGACCTCTCCGCGCTCCAATTTGCGCAATTCGAGGAGGCTGCAAAAGCTCATAAAGAGTGTTGCTAAAACGATCGGTTTCGCAGCAATACGACGCTACCTTCTCTTCCTAGGAAGAAGAAGTTGCGAAATTTTGTTGCCTTTTTCTTGTAAATGGCAACAAAATATCGCAACAACGTTTCATGCCAGAAGACCTCGCCCAATATGACGACGGGATCACTGACATGGCCATTGACCAGGCCCTTCGGGTGTTGAGCGGCAACGAATCGGAGGGGCGATGAGGAAGGGTGCCCTGCTTGTAGGCTACGCCCGTGTCTCCAAGGCCGACGATCAGGACACCGCCGCCCAGGTAAAAGCCCTGCGCCAGGCCGGCTGCAAGCGAATCTTCGAGGAGAAGGCCTCCGGTGGCCGCTGGGACCGGCCGCAACTTTACAAGGCCTTGGAGCAGCTCCGCGAAGGGGATGTGCTGGTCGTCTGGAAGCTCGACCGGCTTTCTCGGTCTTTAAAGGACCTCCTCCACATCATGGAACGAATAAGGGACGCCGGCGCCGGCTTCCGAAGCGTCACCGAGGCGGTCGATACGACAACCTCCGCGGGCCGCATGGTCATGCAAATGCTCGGGAGTTTCGCTGAATTCGAGCGGTCGATGGTCCGTGAACGAACCCGCGCCGGCCTGGCGGCCGCGCGGGATCGCGGCGTGAAGGTTGGACGACCCGCCAAACTGAGCCGTCGTCAGCAGGAAGAGGTGATCCGCACAGTACGCGACGGCTCCCAGACAGCGGCCGATGCTGCTCGGCTTTTCGGGCTGCACCGCTCAAACATTACTCGATTACTGGCGCGCGCCACCGATTAAAAAGCTCGATTGCGGTAGATCTAATCGCCTATATCCTGACCGTGATTATAGGTAGTATTGCAACAAGTGAGCATGCAAATCGCGGAGCAGTTGATCTTCAGTTGGGGTTGCGCCGCGCAAAGGGCCGATCTGTGGGTAGGTGTTGACAGACATCTGCCCAGTGCCGCTTATATTCATGCCCGGAACCCGATAGAATAGCAAGTAGCCGGCGACATTGGTAGAGAACTGGCGCTGCAGCGCGCGAGCGTGCTGAGCCATAAAGGACTCTAGGCGCTGTTTAACGACTGACCAGAATTCGTGCTGGTTTTGCACTGCAACTATGTTCGGAGGAAGCAAATATTTCCCGTAGAAAGTTGATGGATAGCGTGGCGTGCCAGAAGCGTCGAGGTGAACAATTTTGGAGACGTTGATGCCGATCATGCCCAGGGAGACCTTGCTCTGGGGTTGATTTGCGAGCCTTTTGCGAAGCTGCGACCCAGCTTCTTGCAGATTTCCGTCTAGCGCATTCGGGTTTTGCACACGTTTGCATTCGCAGAGGATCGCTGTGTTCTGAAATTCGAAGATCAAGTCAGTGGGATCGCCGAGGTCAACCGGCAGACTCCATTCCTTAAGAAGCGCCGCCAGTTCAAGCTCGAACAGGATGTCGCGCGGTTCGGTCTTTTTGCCTTCAGCGCTGGTGTACGGTTGCCCACCGACAACACGTCGCAGTTTTTCTGCCAGTCGAGCGGAATTGTCCGTTTGAAATTGTCGCCAGACTTCGATCAGTGCATTTGCTTCGAAATGGGTTTCTATAAATTCGGGTGGCGAAATCTGCTTAAGAATCTGGTCAGTGCGATTCTCCAATATTAGCCTAAATACTTTGCTAAGATTGTCTCGATAAGTTTGAAATCTGCCGATGGAACTGACTCCGGGCAGTTTTTCGAGCCAGTCCATAGCGCTGTCGAATTCGGCAAGCGTCTTGGCTTGCGATTGCTTCTTAATCTTGGGTCGATAATCGGCTTCGCTCATGACGCTGGGAACTCCTTTTCCAAGAGCTTTGTAATCTCTTCAACCATCGTAGAACCGCGAATGGTACAGGCCAATTTGATGCGACGATGAAGATCTTCGTTAAGATCCAGGGTCAGACGCTTAATGATGCCTGTCTTCGCTGGCGGTAACGGAGTTTGCGAAATCTCTTTAGTGGCCGGTGTCTGGCTGGAAACCCATTCATCGGCGTTGCCGGGGCGAGGTTTACTCGCGAATGAAAGCTTCTTGTTTGGCATAAAACGCGAGAAGTTCTTCGGTAAGTTTTCTTATTTCTTGGGCCGCCAAGGACTTGGGATCAGTTTCACTCACGATCAAACCGGTGAGAGCACTTTCGGCGAAACTGACGCGTTGGTGGATGTGTGTAGCCAGGGTTGGTACTGGATAACGATCGAGTGCTTCTTCTACATCCCGACCTATAGCTGTGTTTACGATTTTACGATTAATCGCAAACACAGATTTCAGTGAATCTTTAAGCACGGTCGCTTCTTCGATAAGTTTGACCGTTTCTTCGGCGGCCCACACATCGTAAGGGCTCGGCTGAACAGGAATCACGAGCAGGTCAGCCGCGAGCATAACGCTCTTCACGAGGGCATCCTGGCGTGGCGGGCTGTCGATCACAACGTAGTCGTAACCGTCGGCAATGGCGCCAAGATCCTTGTGAACGGAGGGTTTAGGAACTCGGGGTCTGGGGAGCAACGGAACAGCGAAAGCAGTTAAGGAGTAACCTGTTGTCGCTGAGTTGCTTCGATTAGGAGCTTTATTTCGTATGGACGA
>Ga0209040_10004750_pt1 | contig 10223 bp, 7 predicted proteins | sample BogFormECP12_OM3_FD_188240 | JGI IMG/M metagenome (GOLD analysis project Ga0209040, IMG submission 188240) | Bog forest soil microbial communities from Calvert Island, British Columbia, Canada - ECP12_OM3 (SPAdes) (version 2) | ecosystem: Environmental > Aquatic > Freshwater > Wetlands > Bog ... | reverse complement strand
GTGTTTCTTCGCGAGTTCGGCGATTCCCGCGATCACCGCTTCCGTGAAAACCGTTCCGGTCGGGTTATTCGGCGAATTGAAAATCAGCATCCGTGTCTTGGGAGTGATTTTCGCGGCGATCTCAGCCAAGTCCGGCTGAAACTTATTCTTCTCGCGCAGGGCATAGGGCACCGCCTTCGCTTCCAGGCCGCGTGTGAACGATGGATAGATCGGAAAGCTCGGGTCGGGATACAGCACTTCATCGCCCGGCTCGATCAGCGCCATCATCGCCAGCGCCAGCGCCATTTTGCAGCCCGGCGCCACCAACACCTGTTCCGCCGCGACATCCAGTCGCCGCGTGCGCTTCAAATATTCCGCGATCGCCGAACGCAGCGGCGGAATCCCGCGCGTGGCCACGTAGCGGTCTCGCCCATTGGCCACCGCCGCCCGCACCGCATCCACCACCGGCGCCGCCGGATGAAAATCCGGCTCGCCAAGTTCCAGGTGGATGATCGAACGCCCTTCCTTTTCCAGTTCTTTGGCGCGGCTGAAAACCGCAAGGGCGCCTTCGCCCGTCAATTGAGAAACACGCGATGCAATTTTAGCCATGGCGGAAAAATCATATCACTTTGCTGGAAGTTACAGCGCCGAGGAACAAGGTGGGGCGCAACTTCACAGCGCCCCGTTACCATTCCCTCCGCATATTCGTGCTAGAACCCAAGCCGCAGCGAAAACTGAATCAGCCGCGGCGTCCCCACCGTCGAGAAGATCTGCCCGAACGGGCCAGTGAAACCGTTGGGGCGGCAACCCGGAGTACCAACGGTGCAGTGCCCAATGGTTTCCACGTCGTTGATTGATGGATTCGCGAAGTTCGCGTGGTTCCAGATGTTGAAGAAGTCCGTCGCAAACCGCAGATTGAACCGCTCTGTGAGCCGGAAGTTCTTCTGAAGGGAGAAATCCCAGTTTTGCTGATACGGCCCACGGAACGTGTTGCGGCCAAGATTGCCGAAATCGGTAACGACCCCATCTCCACCTTGCGCCGCACTCAGGACAGGAGCAGGCGAGAAGTTCGCGGGATTCAGGAACCCGTTGGTAAGCTCATTGCTGATGCCACCGCCCGTGTACCCTTTGGGGATCGAGCCGCCAGTCGCAAGATTACCCGTCAACGTCGTTGTGTAGCCGGGTGCAAGGAACGCTGTACCCGCGCTAGAGTCGATCACGCTGAACGGAGTTCCCGACTGGACCACGGTGATTCCGCTGATCGACCAGTCGCCGAAGGCCACTTTCTTCCAGCCGCTTCCACTCGTGTAGATCGGCAAGTCATACCAATAACTCACAACAAATCGGTGCGTCCGGTCAAAGTCCGAAGGGCCGTAACCATCCCTCAAATTCGATTCGTCGTTGTATGCGGTGTTCAGCGCGGTGTTTCCGCTGGAGTTCACGTCCGTCGATCTGGACCATGTGTAGGCCGCCTGGAAATAACCGTGCGACCACCGCCGCGAAACCGTTGTCTGCAGCGCATTGTAATGTGCATACGCGGAGTTGTCGAAAATCTGGAAGGCGCCGTATCCGTTGATCGCCGGGATTGGGCTGCGCATCGGCCCGTTGGCGATCGTGTTCTCCGTAATCTGATAGCTATTCCCGTTCACGTCCGTCACTGTGATCGGGTTGGTCGGGCTCGCAAGTTTTGCAGGCAGGTTTGTCCGCGTTTCCCTCAGATGGATGGTATGCGTACCCACATACCCCACCTCCAGAATCCAGTTCTTGCCAAGGTCCCTTTGCGCCGTCAGGTTCCACTGCTGCGTGCTGGGCGTCACGAACCGCCGCGGCACAGCCAGAGTGAACAGGTCGGGCGTCGGAATCGACCCAGGACTTCCGGCCGCGCAAGCAAACTGTCCAGCTTGCGTGGTATCTCCTCCCGGGAAGCCCGTAAAGGCTGCCTGGCAGGGAATGAAACTGGGATTCAGCGTTCCGGCGGTCGGCAGGGCGTTGAAATTGGTAGTGTTTCCCGGCAGCAGGCAATTCGCAGGGAAATTTGCCGAATTGGAGAAAAATACATTTAGGCAACCCGGCGGCAGGGCCCCGAAAACGATTGGAAGAAAGGGCGCCTGGAACGACAATTGGTCTGCGGTTCCTACGTCTTCACGCACGTAGTAAATGCCGTAGCCGGCGCGAATGGTGGTTGTATGATGCCCACCGAAGTCATAGGCAAGCCCGACGCGCGGCGCAAGTCCAGTCGCATATTTGTTGTTGAACGTGCTGTCGTTGCCGCTGCCTGTCAGTCCCGGAACGTTCAGTGCATTCGCGCAACCTCCGTAAACCATCGGATATTTGTTTGCGGCGGCCAGATTCTCATCAATATTCCCGATGTGGCAGGCGCTGTCGTAAAACGCACCATTGAGGTCTATACGGCCACCAATGTTCAGCGTCAAATTCCTTGTGATTTTCCAGTCATCCTGGGCAAAGAAACCATAAATGTTGGCATGATAATTGTGGTTATACACACCACCTCCGCCAAAACTGAAGGAAGCGATGCCTTGCAGGAAGTTTTGCCAGTCCGTGTACACCCCACTGTTGTTGAAAAAGATCTGGCCGTTGAACGTCTGGGGGAATTGCTTGTCTAAGTTCACACGCGTGTACTCGCCTCCGAAGCGAAAGTCGTGGGCGCCTTTCACCCAGCTGACCGTGTCTACAAAGTTCAAGTTGTTCTGGATCTGATATTGGTTTGCCGGGGGCGTGGGTCCAATCTGGAAACCCGACGTGTTAAACGTGAACTTGTAGATCGATTGGGTGATGTTGTTCGATGGCCGGTCGATTCCCAAATCCGTGGCCGTGACTGGCGGTTGATTCAACAAGTCGTAGTTCATCCGCACATAGCCAAATCGGAAATCGTTGACTACTGACGGTGTAAACAAATGCGTCTCGTTCACGGAGAAGAAGCGCGCCGCCACGGGAATGTCGAACGGAAAATCCAGGTCTGTGGAACTGATGCTGCTCTGCAGCGTTCCGCCCAGAGAAGCCTGCAATCCTCCCGCGCCAAAGGGCAAGTTGGTTTCGGAGTTCGAAAAGAAGAATCGTGCTCCGAGCTTGTCCTTGCTGGCGTTGAACTCCTTATCCCAATTCGTGATGAATTGATCGTCTGTGTATTTTCCTGCCCGGCTGAACACATAAGGTGCAGTTACGTAGGCCGCCTTGTTGGGGTCCAGGTTGGCATTGACCCCGGGAGCTGAAGGGATCAAATAACCGTTCGGATCTCCGAATAAGGTGCTCTTTGCCTGAAAGAGTTTCACGACAAGCGGGTCTATCATGCTCGCGGTAAGCGGAGCGGTTGCCGTACTGAACGCATCCGCGATTGAGGTTGCATCTCTTGTCGTCGGAAGAACAGGCAAGTCCGGGTTGTTAATCTGAGTTCCCGCCGAAAGTGCGCTGCGCTGACGCGTTCCCTGATAGTTCACGAAAAAGTATCCAAACTTGTCTTTCACCACCGGACCACCGGCGCTCGCCCCGAACAGATTCTGTTTCACCGGTGGCCTGGGCTGCCCGGTGGCATTGTGAAAAAACTCGTTCGCATTGAGCGCGTCATTCCGGAAGAATTCGTACACATCTCCGTGAAATTCCCGCGTCCCGGTCTTCAGGATAGCGTTGACGTTTCCTCCACCATTGCGCCCCTGGCTCGCATCATAGAGCGAGGTCTGCACCTTGAATTCCTCAATCACATCCGGGTTCGGCAGCGGCACATAGTAGTTCTGCGCCACGTTGTAGTCCGTTGCGCTAATGCCCTCGATCAGGTAGTTGTTGTTGTCTTCGCGCTGCCCATTGACGTAGATTTTGGTGGTGCCGCGCCCCAATTGCGTAGATTGATTCAATTCGCTCTGCACGCCAGTGCTGAGTGAAAGAAGCTGCTGATAGTTTTGCGTGGCCAGCGGAAGGTCCCGCACGGTTTCTTCGGTGATCGTCTGGCCGGTTGTAGCGTTGGTAGTCTCGACGCTTGTCACTTGCGCCGAAATCTCGATTTTTTCGGTCACCGTGCCGGGCTTCAACGGGATGCTCAAACGGGTCGTTTCGGTGACGCGCACTTCGATGTTGCTAGCCTTAGCTTCGGCGAACCCTGTTTTGTTCACCACCACGTAGTATTTTGCGGGCGGCAATAAAGTGGCCTCGAATGAGCCGTCAGGCCCGGTGGTCAGCCGCCGCACCAACCCGTCGGTAGCGCTACTGATGATCTGCACGTCCGCGCCGGCGATAGCTCCGCCATTCGTATCCACCACTGCTCCGCTGATAGCCCCGGTCGCACCGCCCTGACCAAAAGCCTGATTCCCACCCAGCAAGCTCAGAACCAGCGAAAGTAATATGAGTACCCGTATGATCTTCTGCATTGAACACCCCCGAAATGATTGCAACCCCTTGCCACTTCCAAACTCAATTGGAATTTTCTAGCGTCCTGACAACCGGCACAGGCCGGAGCGAGCTGATAGTAGGAAACTCGAGTTTTGGAACTAGCTACACATGAGGAGTTTTGACGCTAGCCAAGGTAATCCGTTAAATGTCCTGTTGTCAAGAACTTGCCAATGATGATTTTTTATACGAACAATTCAGAAATCTTATCCATAGCAATCCTGCTCCACCTACGTAACAACTGGATTAAACTGCGACCCCGTTTCCCTTAATTCTCTGTTCTTTTTGATAACGCAACCTGGGGAACTGCGCTATCGTCTAACCTAACAGACACGCGCTACACGCAGAGGTTTCCTATGACCCCACGCCTTTTTCGACTCATTTTCGTGTTTTCCCTTTTCGCTCTGGGGCTCTCTTCCGCTGCCTTCGCGGACAGCAGCCACGCGCGCATCGTCCGCCTGAGCCTGGTGCAAGGCGACGTGCGCTTTGCCCCCACTTTTAAGGACGATCCCCTGACCGATGCTAACGCCGGTTGGCAATCCGCTCCCCTGAACCTCCCCATTCGGCAGGGTTACGTACTGGCGACGGATAATGGCCGCGCCGAGGTGGAATTCGAAAACGGCGCGATGGCCTTCCTCGGCCCCAACACCGTCGTGGAGTTCTACGATCTTTCCCTGCGCGACGGCGCGCGCATCAACCGCCTCGTCCTTCGCCAGGGCACCTCAACCGTCTACGTGAATCCCGCCAATGGTGACTATTTCAGCGTTACCGGAGGGGACTTCACCGTCGAAGCCGCCGGCCGTACCAAGTTTCGCTTGGACAATTTCGACGACGGCAGTACCGTCAACATCGAGCAGGGCCGCGCCAATATCTTGCGCAATGATAAATCCACCCCTCTCGACAAGGGCCAATCCTTTTCGGTGCGCATCAATGACCCCAATAACACGGTCATCGGCCGCGCGGCGGATACCGACGATTTCGACCGCTGGGTTTCAGGACGCATTGATAGCGTGGCCACCGCGACGAATTATTCCTCGCAGTACGTGAATTCACCCAATTACTCCGCAGGCTTCGGCGACCTCTATACCTACGGCTCGTGGTTTCCGATGGGCGGCTACGGATTTTGCTGGCGGCCGTTCGGGATGAGCTTTGGCTGGTCGCCCTTCAGTTATGGCGGCTGGTATCAAGACCCCTTTTACGGCACGACGTTTATCGGCTCCGCGCCGTGGGGTTGGCTGCCGTATCACTACGGCGGCTGGATATTCTCGCCGGTCTACGGCTGGGTTTGGGCGCCCACCGGCTTTGGCTTTGGTGGCCCTGTGTCCTATCGTCCGGTCACGGCGGTATGGGTTCGCAACGGCGTTAATGTTGGCATCGTGCCGTTGCACCCCACGGATAAGTATGGCAAGACGGCGCAAAACTTGAATCAGGGGATCTATCCTGTCCAAGGTTCGCAACTCGCACATAGTACGCTGGGGGCTGGCGCGGAAAAATGGACGGTATCGAAACAGGGTCCGTCCGAAGTTGTGGCCTCAAGCGTGCCAACCAGCACGCCGCCGAGCCGCGTATCTCGCACGATTGTTGCCGGTGCCTCGGGCAATCGTGTCGTGTCGCTTAGCCGCGAATCTTCCATTTCTTATGATCCCGTCGAGCATCGCTATGTCAACAGCAGCAAGGCGCCAACAGCGCCGACGACCGAAGTTTCCGCTGAAATCAATCGCACCAACGGAGTGCAAGCCGGCGCGAACGGCTCCGCGATAATCCAGGGAGTAGCCTCACCACGCGAGCCGGGCAAGCCCGCGACGCCACAAGCTCCGTCTTCGGCCCGCGTGGGAACTCCTCCTCGGCCTCCGGCAACTCCCGCCCCTGCGCGCAGTGGTGGATCAGGAGGCGGCTTCCCATCAGGCGGCGGCTCGACGTGGGGCGGCGGAAGTTCGGGCGGCTCCTCGCATCCCGCCTCCTCTGGATCGGCGTCGCACCCCTCCAGTGGCGGAGGCAGCCACCCCCACTAAGCCGCCGGTTCTGTGGGGATCGTCCCTCTCACTTCATTCTTTCATGTAGCGCTGGCTCTCAAAGCAGCGTGCGGCATGAAGATACTTGATCGCATTTTGTTCGAAATCTGGATTAGGGGAAAATCATCCCTGCGTAACCAACCACCGCGTCCCGCTCTCCGTTGATATCGCCCGAAGTCGCATAGCTCACAACCTCACCGCGCTTCACGCCGAGTTCCTTCATCGCGGTAAGCATCGCCACCGCCGGCCCCAATCCGCACATGGAGATTTGTTCATCCCGGCATACGTCGTAGAGCCCTCTGGCATCCACTTCCACCATTCGCTCTATCGCCTTCGCATCCTTGATTCGGGTGGTCGCGTCATCCTGGTAGTGATTCATATCCGACGAGGTCACTATCAGAATCTCTTCCGCGCTTTCCTGAATCACACGCGCAAATCCCATTCCAAGCGCCCGCAACTCTCCGAAACGAAGCGTACCCACGGCCACCGGAACAAACGCAAATCCCGGATCCAGCACCTGCAAAAACGGGATCTCCACTTCCAGGGAATGCTCCCGGCTGTGCGCGACTTCGTCCTCCCGCAAACCTGGGCAAGCTTCGCGCACTCGCCGCGCCAAATCTGCATCCACCGGCGCGTCGCCAAGCGGCGTTCGCCATGCCCCCTCGGACAGAATCGCCAGGTCTTCTCCTGGTGGAGAATGCCGCACACCCACAACAATAATTTTCCTGGGCAAGACAATCCGTGAAAACACCGCACCCGCGACCCCGCCGGAATATATGTATCCCGCGTGGGGCACCAGGCAGGCGCGCGCGCTCACTTTCTTTGCTTCCGGTTCTTCGACGGTGAATTGTCTTACCAGGCGGGTCAGTTCACGGGGATTCGCCGGATAAAACCTTCCGGCAACGGCAGGCAGGCGTAACAATTTACCCTCCGGGATCAGAGGGGCTTCGAGGGTTTCCCTTTGAACTTCACAACTTTCAGCGACTGCGGGTCATACTCCAGCTTGATTTTGTCGCCGTACTGATAGCCGCCCTTGTCAATGATCGCTTGCATTTTTTGCGTAGCGGCATCGCTCAGCGGGAATGTTTGGATGGAAAGATCGTTGCCCTTGGCCCGAACCGTAATCTGCGCGCGATTCACGTTCATCACGGTGCCTTCAAACTTGGCCAGCCCGGTAACCTTGGGTTTCGGCGTCACCGCGTTGACGACAATCGGCACCGCGGTGTCCACGACGATTGGCGCTACGGTCTTCACCACAATCGGTGTCACGATCGGATCCTGCGCGGCCGCACGGGAAACTCCCATCGTGGCGAACAGCACGATGCTCGCACCCGCGATTTGGATCCGCTTTTTCATTCGCCATCGTCCGTCGCAATACGCAGCGACTTCAAAAATCTCACATCCTGGGGGGTCATCGAAAGTTTCGGCACCGGCTTTTTGTCTGCGTCCTGCTCCATGGACTCTTGGTCCACCTGAATGCGCAGCGACTCGAGGAATCGACGGTCCTGCGTGGTGATGCGCGGGCCGTCTTCCGCCTGGCCGTCGCGCTTCGCCAATCCGATCGTGGCATCGAGCTTCAACACGATGTCGTAGCCGTGTGCGCGCACTCCGGCGATCGCTCCCGTAATCCGGTCCGATTCGGACACGGTGTCGTTGATCGCATGGCCAAGTTCACGCAACAGGTTTTTCAGGTGATCGTCAAGTTGCAAGGCTGGCTCCCCAGTACTTCAATCCTGATTCTAGGCCTACACGAAATCCGATACAAGTTGCCTTGTTTGCCTTGTCCTCAATCTGTTCATAGCCCTCCACCTGTCCTTATGGCCGGGCTCACGGAACCCCCCGCGGCGCATCTTGCGTTAAAATACTGCCAATGTCCATGCCATCGCCAGCCATTGCGAACCCCAGCGAACCCCGCGGGTTTCGCCGCCTCTGGCGCACGATAAAACAAATCTTTCACGAAGCCACTGGCGCCATGTTTGCAATCCTCGCTTTCGGCTGGCTCAACTCCGCTTTCCGCGCGTGGACTCGCGACGTCGCTCACTGGTTGATCGCCGTGGCCGTCGTCGTGGCTGCTCTCTTCGTTGTCTTTTCCGTCAGTTCCTTTCGCCGCTCCCGCCAGTTATAGTTTGTATTGGCCGGCATCTATGCCCCGCCACTTTGTTTATCGCTCCGGAACGGGTCCTTGCATGTCCGATAGCAAATCGAAATCCAGCGCCGCGACAGAACGCAAAGCGCGCTTCACCACGCTTTCCGGGCTGCCCGTCGAGCGGCTCTATACCAAAGAATCTCTTCCCGACTGGAATCCCGACGAGGCCCTCGGGTATCCCGGCGAATTTCCTTACACTCGCGGCATCTATCCCACGATGTATCGCGGCCGCTTCTGGACTATGCGCCAGTATGCCGGTTTCGGCAGCGCCACCGAATCCAACAAGCGCTTTCGCTATCTCCTCGACAAGGGCCAGGCCGGCCTTTCGGTCGCTTTCGACCTGCCCACGCAGATCGGCATGGATTCCGATCATTCCCTCGCGCTCGGCGAAGTCGGCAAAGTCGGCGTGGCCATTGATTCCCTTGAGGACATGGAAACGCTTTTCGATCAGATTCCCCTCGAAAAAGTTTCCACATCCATGACCATCAATTCGACCGCCGCCATTCTTCTCTGCCTGTATGTCGCGGTGGCCAGGAAACAGGGCGCCGACCTCAAGAAAATTTCCGGCACCATTCAAAACGACATCCTCAAGGAATACATCGCCCGCGGCACGTACATCTATCCCGTGCAGCAGGCCATGCGCATCGTCACCGACATTTTTGCCTGGTGCCGCGATGCGCTGCCCAAGTGGAACACTATCTCCATCTCTGGCTACCACATTCGCGAGGCAGGCTCGACCGCCGTGCAAGAGGTTGCATTCACTCTCGGCGACGGCATCGCCTACGTCGAAGCCGCTCTTCACGCCGGCCTAACCATCGACGAATTCGCCCCGCAACTCTCCTTTTTCTTCAACGCCCACAACGATCTCCTTGAGGAAGTCGCCAAGTTCCGCGCCGCCCGCCGCCTGTGGGCCAAAATCATGCGCGGCCGTTTCCACGCGCAGGACCCGCGCTCGCTGCTGTTACGATTTCACGCGCAAACCGCGGGTTCCTCCCTCACCGCGCAACAACCGGAAAACAACATCGTCCGCGTGGCCATCCAGGCGCTTGCCGCCGTTCTGGGCGGCTGCCAGTCGCTGCACACCAATTCCATGGACGAGGCCCTGGCCCTGCCCACCGAAGAGTCCGCGCTCATCGCCTTGCGCACGCAGCAAATCATCGCCAACGAAACGGGCGTAGCCAGCGCCATCGATCCCGTCGCCGGTTCTTACGCCATCGAAACGCTCACCAACCAAATCGAATCGCGCGCTCAGGAATACCTGGCGAAGATTGATGCCATGGGCGGCATGATCAAATCCATCGAAGCCGGCTTCGTGCAATCGGAAATTCAGCGCGCCGCTTACGATTTCCAGCGCTCCGTGGAAACGAAGGACCAGATCGTGGTGGGCATGAACGATTTTGTCGCCCGCGAGGAACGCGCCATTCCGACCCTGCACATGGACGCCGAAATCGAACGTAACCAGGTGCAGCGCCTGCAAGCACTGCGCGCCAGGCGCGATGCCTCCAAGACCAACGCCGCCCTCGCCGAACTCGAGCGCCGCGCCCGCAGCACCGAAAATCTCCTACCCGCGATTCTCGCCGCCGTCGAAGTCTACGCCACCGTCGGCGAAATCTCCGACGCCCTCCGCCGCGTCTTCGGCGAATACCAGGAATCCGTCGTCATCTGACATGAAACTCATCCTCGCGTCCACT
>Ga0209040_10004749_pt1 | contig 10225 bp, 17 predicted proteins | sample BogFormECP12_OM3_FD_188240 | JGI IMG/M metagenome (GOLD analysis project Ga0209040, IMG submission 188240) | Bog forest soil microbial communities from Calvert Island, British Columbia, Canada - ECP12_OM3 (SPAdes) (version 2) | ecosystem: Environmental > Aquatic > Freshwater > Wetlands > Bog ... | reverse complement strand
AGTAAGCGTCATAGGGATAGTTCATCGACTTACGGAGTTGGTGGAGGTACAACTTGAGTTCAACGTACTCGCGCAGCAGGCGTTCATAATCCGATGGCTGTCCTAAAACCACCGCACGCTTTTCATCGCGAATAGCAACCTCGTGATCCTTCTGCAAACTCTGCAACTGAGTCAGCCCTCGATGAAGTCGAGAGCCACTTCGACGATAGCGTGCCCATTCGTAAACTGATTGCCCGATCTCTTTGTTGACCTTGCTGATCTCCGCGTGTGTGCCCCTATCAATGACAAGAGCCAACAACTCCCGCATGTGTTCGGGAGCGTTGGCTCTTTCCGCCGCTAGTGCTAACAATTTTTCAGATGCAGTCATCAGGATTCACGACCCTGACAGGAGTGGGTTCACTCCGCAGCGTCTTCTGCCGGCGCAGCTTGCTTCGTGTCCCCGCCGCCGCCCTTGTTCTGCATGACCTCGAACAACTTCTTGAAGTCGGGCGTGTCGGAGGTAGCCAGTACGAGTGCAGCTTCGACCTTGGCGACCTTCTCTTCCAGCTTCTTCTTGGCTTCCATGTTCGTCTTCGAGAAAGTCTCGCCAACGAGCTTGTTGGTTGCATCGAATGTCTGGTCAGGCTTGATCTTCTTGATTTCTTTTTGCGTGTCTGAGATCAGGTTCATCGCGCCCAGAACCGCCTTGACGCGCTTCTCCTTCTCCTGCTCGACGAGTACGGTGACTACGCCTTCCTGTACTGCCGGACCGAGCGAGCCTACGCGCTCGGAAACTAATTCTTTGATAGATGCCATTGGGGTAAAACCTCCTGTCTCTATGATGCTACACGGAAGGAGAAGGATTCTCAACTGGTAAGACGCCTGAGACCTCGGTGCGAACCTGCGCTAAGAGGAGGCCTAAATTGTTCTCACCCACAGGCTCATGCTCGCCATGTCTGCAAACACGCCCCTCCAATTTGCCCTTACACACGCCCCAGAACGTATCATGCCACCAGTTTCCCTCTTCGAGATAGGCACCGAACGTAGATAAGAGCTTGCGCTTGAGAATGGAGTAAGCGAACTTCTGGCGAAGTAGATCGAGCATGATACCCTTGTTGACGTCCCGCCAATCGGCCCGCAGACGCCCAGACTTCTCGATCTCTTTACCAAGTTTCTTGGCATTGCCAGCGGTCAGGCGCGGGTTGTTCGCAAGCTGGAATATCCAGCGTCTCTTGGCGTCTAAGTCTTTCGCTGCTTGGTAGCCATGTTCGACGCTGGCATAGATTTCAACGGAGGCTGGGTCAGGAATTTCGTGAGCGAAGATAACTCCGTCTTTGTCGATCCAGAGTTTGACTTCGGCTGGGTAGAAGTTTGAGAGGAACGCCCATTCATAGGCGAAGTGTTCAATGCGCGTCGGCAGGGCAGCGGTCTTCACATCTGTTTGATGCTCTACCATGACCATTCGATCTCGCCAGAAGGATTTTTCTTCCAGAAGGCTTTTATGTCCTTTTCGATCTTTGGTGGGAAGGACATCTTCTTCCACCACGCTTTCGGAATGTCCGAGAGCTTGGTCTTGTTCCAGTCGATGGAATCAGGATCGACCACTATGTCGTCCATCCACTCATCGGCGAGTTCTTCGAGCAAGGCGTCGATGCTGAGCCAGATGCTCTCGTAATCTTCCTTCATAAAGCGCTCTCCAAGGAAGTTTTTGGCTTCCTTGGAGATTTCTGTTGGAAGAAATTTAAGCACTTTGATCGACATTAGCCCGCCGATTCGCCAGCCCCAGTTTCGATGGTGTAGACTCCCGCAGCCATCGGCACCAGTGATCCCGTTTCAAAACCGAGATCGCTCTTGCCGCGTCGCTCGCTGTTGGGCTTGATCTTCATGCGCTTCAAGCGGTCTACAACTTCGTCATACGGGCGACCCAAGCACTGGGTTGCGACGATGAGTTCGCGCAGGTGAGCAACAGACAACTTGTCCGTAGCCAGAACCCACGTCTTGAGTTCCTCTTCGGGCACCGTGTCCTTCAGCACATGCTTCAGGTAGCGGTAACGCGCTGCGGCGCTCGGCATGTCAACGAGGATGACTTCGTCAAAGCGGCTCGGACGGTTGATGATACGCTCGCCCAAACGCTCAGGATAGTTCGTCGTCGCCAACACAACCACGTTGCTGACTTGGTGCTCGCCGTCGAGCAGACCCAGCAATCCATGCTCGCCATAGTTGTCGATCATTTCTTCGATGTCTTCCAGCACAACGATGATCGGGCGGTCAGGCTCGATGCGTCGCAAGTCCTTCAGACCGCTGATGGCTGCTGGCGGTGACTGCACGAGTACCACCATGCCGCCTCGCTTGACGAGATCGTTCATCAGCATGTTCACGGTTGCAGTCTTACCAGAGCCAGCAGGGCCCCAGAGCAGAATGCCACGCTTGAACAAGATGCCGAACTTATCGAACTTCGACTTGCTCGCCCAGAAGGTCTCGATTCCAGAGATGACGCGGAGAGCCGCGCTGTCGTCCAGTTCGATCAGGTTATCGGTGAGCACCTTCGTCTTGTTGAAATAGACGGTGCCGTTGCCATCCATAGACAACGTGTAGATCGCTGGCGGCAAATGTCTCACCGTCGAACCGATGGCTGTGAACGTGTCGTTCGGCAAAACAGCCCACTGCGTCTTGGTCATTGTGTTCAAAAGTTTTTCTCCGTCAACCGACGCGATGTCCTTGCTACTTGGTTTGCTTTTAGAGCCAAAGACGCCCTCGCTCTGCTCCATGCGTTCTTGAAGCTTCTCAAACTCATCTGCATGAGTTTCGTTTGGAAACGGGTTGTCTGTTGCTGGGGTGCTTGGTGCTTGCGGCTGTTCGTTCTCGCTCATAGTTATTCTCCCGCCAACTTAACTTTGCCATCATCAGCATCAGGGAAATTAACCGTGAAGCCGAGTTGTTCGCCAGTCTTCTTCATCTTCAAATTCTTCTTGAAGTTTGTGCGGAGACGGGCGAGGGTTTCCTTACGATCCATGCCGAGGCAGTAAGACGCCACGACTAGCTCACGCAGGTGAGCAAGACCAAGACCTTCGGTCTCTTCGACCATCGCGTCAAGTTCTTCAACAGACACGTGATCTTTGAGGAGGTTGTGCAGGTAAGCCTTGCGAGCCTCTGCAACGGGGTGATTGAGACCTACCACGAGATCGAAACGCCCCGGGCGCTTTACGATGCGGTCTTCGAGTTGTTCGGGCTTGTTGGTTGTCGCCAAGTGGACAATGTGATCCACCTGTGTTTCGCCATCGAGCAGAGCGAGTAGGGCGCGGGCGGACGAGGATTCGTCGCTGGCTCCCATGAACGTCTCGATGTCCTCAATGATGGTGAGGATCGGGCGACGCGTTTCGATCTGACGGATACCGCCGAGAGCGGTTTCAGCCAAGCGGCAATTCGTAACCATAATCACGATGCCGTCGCGCTTCACGATGTCGTCGCAGAGCAGACGGATGATGGACGTCTTGCCACAACCCGCAGGTCCGTACATCAGGATACCGCGCTTGTGGAGCAATCCAGTCTGCTTAAAAAGCTCTTCGCGCTTCCAGAATGCGTCGATCTGATTCAGAATGAAATCAATCGGCATGCCCGGCAAGCGGAGCAGAGCGTCGGAAGGAAATTTGACCTTGCTTAGAAACCAACCACCGTTGTCATTGTCGATTTCGTAAATGCCCGCTGGGACTTTGTCTTGGGTGTGACCTACTGGGCGGTAAACACCGTTTCTCTTCGACCAGTGGTAGTACGCCTGATCTTCTTCTTGACCTTCTGCGCCTTCACTCTTTGGTGTTACTGGTTCATCATCGTCGTAGGCTCGTGCTGCTTTGCTTGACATATCCCCATAATACTATGGGGTGCGCTTAGATGAACCAAAGTGGCCGTTTGGTTCATTTTATTTCTGGGTGAATCGAGATGATGTCGCCAGTCTTCCACGTGCGGGTGTCGTAAAGCGTAATACCATTCAGCTTCACTTCCCCAAAATCCAGTGTTTGAGACCAGCCTTTTCCTGAGATGACGACTTTGTCTTCAAAGCGTGTGACCTTCGCCTCGTGAGTGTTCTCTTCAACTTTCTTGCCGTGGAGATGTTCGTCCAGTTTGTCCCATTCCGTCTCTGCCATACTGCCTCCTGCTAGTGATCAATACTACTTGATCAATACTAACAGGTCGGATGAGCGATATGGTTTCTGAAGGATCGGGAATGAACCAGTCTGCTTCTTGATGTGGTCGGGTAGAGTCGGCGGATCGCCTGACACCAGAATCACCTTCTGCTCCGGGTTGCGGGCGCGGATGTCCATGATGAGAACGACGCCATTCTTGTACGGCATCTGGTAGTCGGTCACGACCATATCGAACGGGCCCTCCTCGATATACGTGCGAAATGCAGTCGCCCCGTCGCGGCAAGCCACGACCGTATGCCCTTCGCTTTCGAGCAACATGGTGGTTGTTTCACGAATGTCTTCATCGTCGTCGGCAACAAGGATACGCATTTTTCCTCCGAGGGTTCCTTCGATTGTGGGCGCTTCCAACAGCCGCTCGTCCAGCGGTGACATCGCATCAATGAACGCGACCAATTCGTCGCCGTCAGCTTGGAATTTCACGACGCGGGCGTCGTGGATGAAATCAGGCACAGGCTCTCCGACGTGCCATACCGTCACCTGAGTGTGACCGCCGACGTTAGCTTCAATGTGCAGTGCCATATCAGTATTGTGGCAACCAGCCGAGGTAGCTGGCGGCGAGAGCGACCAGACCCAAGACAATGAGGGTCACCGCTATCGCGCCGAAAACTCCGAGCGGCTCTTTTTCGTTAGCCATTTTTCTTGCCCTTTTTCGCGGGTCGGTATTTCAGGATGACTTCGTCCGAAACCCTGTAAGCCAATACCGCGATCTGATCGTAATACTCCAGCGTGATGTCGATGATCTCGTTGATCTGTTCCCGCGTACACATGATACGGACGGGAATCATGCGCTCGTTAAAGAGCACGCCCTCGTGAACCCACTTGCCCTTCGTCGGCACGTGGATGGTCAGACCGCCGCTGATCTTTTCGACCTTGGCATCCCAGACGCGGTGGAAGCGGGTGCGTATCGGCTTTCCTGCGTTGGTCATGGTTGGCACAAGTATCTCCCACAACTCTTTCCGAGGCTCCGCTGCGCCCTCAGGCATGGGGACTGTGACCATCACACTATTGGATGACTCTGGCGGCATGGTTGGCACAAATTATTGCTGGTCCCACGCCGCGCACTGCACCCAACCGTAGGTGTCCGCGAAGGCGGGATCATCCGAATGGCACAGGCGCTTGTTGCCGCTCTTGGCTTCGGCTTGGAAGAACTTGGCGGCGCGTACTTGCCGCGCCACGGTGCCGAGGGGCGTTTTCAAGGCTGGCAGCGCGATAGGCGCTATCACTGGCGTCGCCTTAGCATCGTCGCCGTGCGCCACGACGTTCATGATGGGTGTCCGAGAGGCAACCGTGATCGTATCGGCTGGCACGATAGCCCTTGACGGTTCCTGCGCGTGCAGGATGCAGGGCATAACACAAATCAGCAGGGCGAGTTTAGCTAACATAGGCGACGACCTCGTACTTTCCAGATTCCATCTTGTGCCACGTGAGAGAAATCCAAGTGCGCCGACCGACGCGGTCTTTGGCGCTGCCATCGCGTCCGCAGTAGATCGCGGGTTCCATCGTATTGAAGCCGTACTTGGTCAGGATGGCGTCGATCTTGTCGAGCGCCAGACCATCGTGGTAGTTGCCAAGCGCTTGCAGAGCGCGGTTAACGCGGGCGCGTGCAACGCGCTCAATGGTCGGAGTCATGTCAGGCAATTCCATATCACCAGTATAGGCGAAACTGGGTGCTTTTGGCTGGTTGTAAGTGATTGATTACAGAAAGGTTGGTGCCGAAGAGGGGAGTCGAACCCCTATGCCCTTGCGGGCGGCGGCTTTTGAGACCGCTGTGTCTGCCAATTCCACCACTCCGGCATTTGGTGCGAACAGAGAGATTTGAACTCTCATGGCTGTAAACCGCTGGCTTCTAAGACCAGTGCGTCTGCCAATTCCGCCATGCTCGCAGAGAGACTCGTCATCCACCTTGCACGGGAGCGCTCCCTACAAGCTAAGGCTAAGTCTCTTTTAGTCACGGTGCTACTGTGACAAAAATTTGGTGGGGGAAGTATCGCCTTCTGCACACCGCGAAGCGAGTGACCATTCTCTTCCATAGAGAACAGCTTTGGAAAACTCGCGACGGGAACAACGCAACCGCCGAAATATAGAGTCGGAGTCGAACCGGCTTCTCAGAGGTTGGACCCTCCGCGCATTCCCCAATGCTATTCCCCCATTTTGTCAGAACGATGTAGCACGCTTCTGACAAATCTTTCAAAACTTGGTGCGGCTAAAAGGAGTCGAACCTTCACACCTTTCGATACATGCACCTCAAGCATGCGCGTCTGCCATTCCGCCATAGCCGCATTACTACTCACTACCGAGTTTGGTATCAGCTTTTTCCCACTCAGCCTCTACCGCGCTCTTAAACTTTTCGAACGCCGTCTCATCCGCTCCGTCATAAATGAGGTACTCAGGAGCGAGTACGATTCCCAACTGGGTCTCGTCGTAAGTTCTCTGATCTGGCACGCCGCCACAATCACGCACGATGTGAATGATCGCTGCTTTCGCGCCATCAGGTCCGAAAAGATGCTTCGCTTCACGAACGCCTTTCCAACAATGACGATGGCGTCTGTGCCTCGGCCCGTACTGCTTGAACAGTTCGTCCATCCATCGGTTGACGTTCTCGTGCTTGTCGCCAAGCAGTCGCTCACAGTCCCGACAATGGTCTTCGAACTTTGCCATATCGTGTAATACTCAATCGCGTTGGGCGAATGAGATGATGGGATTCGAACCCATAAGCAGGCTGCTACGCCCCGCGTCTGCCATTCCGCCACATCTCCAAACGTGCGTTAATTAAGCGCACGCCGCCCAAACTTGTTACTGAACTTGGTGCGGATGGTGGGACTTGAACCCACAAAATCTCTTCCGTCTGAGGGAAGCGCCTTTGCCAATTTGACCACATCCGCAAATCTAAACTTGGTGCGAACGAGGAGACTCGAACTCCTAAACCCTTTCGGGCGGCAGGCTCTCGACCTGCTACGTCTGCCAATTCCGTCACGCTCGCATTACTTCCACAAATCTGTCCAGACATCAATGCTCTGGAACTTTCTGAATGGAACTAGCTCTTCGCTGTCCTCAGAAACAAACGTCATGCCTTCAACCCACATCGGTCTCATCACCGTCGCCATACTCATAAATCCTTTTGGCTTCGAGACCTTCTTCGTCTTCGGCGGTTCGTTAGAACCCATCGGCGCGTTCTCAGTCACTTCAACTTCTACTTGCAACGTGCGCCAATGACCGTCGCCTACTTTCAAAATCCAAGGCCAACCCGGTTCAAGCTCTTGCCGAAAATCTGTGACCTTCGTCCAATCCATCGCACCGTCGTCGCGTCGCCACGAGATCGAGTTCGACTTTATCAATCGCTGTGCGTTCGTCCGCGAGTCCACGATGCCAGCCGCGACGAGAACGCGATCCATCTGGAACGAGGGGATTTCAATCTCAATGAAACCCCGCTCCTCTACGGTCATCCATTTCGGATTCCATAGCCAGATAGCTTTCTCGTTTACCGCTCGGTGCGCTGGCTCTTCGGCAGGTCGAGACCCCACTTGGTGTTGATCAGTTCGGAGTCCAACTGCGCCCATTGCTCTTCGACGCGCCATTTCACACCATCCTCTAAGTCTTTCAAGGAGACGATGGAGCCAACACGAACGTTGGGCTTCACTGGTAGCCATGCTATCAGTGTACTAATTCCCGTCTCGGTTTGTCTTGTCAACAGCGTTTGAACAAGCATCATAAAATTCTGGTGCAAGTGGTAGGATTCGAACCTACAGCGGACCACAAGGGTCTCTCGTTTTACAGACGAGTGCAGCCAAGCCGTATCTGCCTCACTTGCATATTGTGACCAAAAACAATAAAGCCGCCTTTCGGCGGCTCAGGTGTTTCTGGGTTTTGATTTAGCACTTACCCATTAGACACACCGGAGCCAGCCCCGCTAAGCAGGGTATACAACAGCGCCAGTGATAGGTATGTGCGGTTCATAATGATCTTTCGAGGTCTCTGGGTAACGGCTTTCTGTCCAGCAGCGCCTCTCAAAGAATAATACTGAAGTCAGAAAACTTTGTCAAGTATGTTTTTTCAGCCCATTCTTCTTGCAAAGCAACTGGCAATCTGGGTACTCGTCGGCGTTCGCTAGGTGGAGGTCGGCGTACCAATCGTAGTGTTCAGCGCAAAAATGCTCCACTTCGTGGTGCCATATCCAGATTATTACGGCGGGCTTGTCACAACGCCCTTTATGGCGGTCTTCCCACTGACAGGTTCTCATAAAAAGGCGTCTATGGCTGCGCTCGCCTCATCATCGGACATCGTAGTCTGAAGGTCGGCTTTCGTCGGCACGTGGTCTGGCTGCACGATCTCGGCGAAGTCTTCCACGGCGTAAAGCGCCTCATTCTTCAGTAAAGATGCGAATTCTAGCTCTTGGTAGAATGCCGCCAGCCCTGCGGTGTCAGGCTCGGTCAGCTTCATGTCCTCAAACTTTATGTCCACTGGAACCTCGCGGTTGAGAGTCACCAGCTTCTTGCTAAGTTCGATCTGCGGTCGGTGATTCTGAAGCGCCTCACGATAGGACTTGCGTTTCACCTCACCTGCGCGATCCAGCGCAACCGTCAATGAACCAAACTCCCTGATGATGTCCACGGAGCCTTTCTTGCCGATGCCGGGTGCGCCGGGAACATTGTCCACAGCATCGCCGCGCAGCGCCATCACGTCCACAACCTGCGTCGGAGCCACTCCAACTATTTCCTCAACCTTAGCGGCGTCGGCGAGCAGGTCCTTCATCGGGTTCACAATGAAGATGCGGTCGTTCACAAGCTGGAACATATCCTTGTCGCCTGTCACAACATAAATCTGATTATCGAGGTTCTCTTCGTAGTATCGTGACGCCAGCGTGCCGATCACATCGTCCGCTTCCACATCAGGAACTCGAAGGCGCGGAATGTGGTAGAGATCAAGCAGGCGCTCGATATGCGGTATTTGGCGGATGAGATCATTCGGTGTCTCACCTTTGCGATTTGCTTTGTAGCCCGGATACAGACGGTCGCGGAATGTCTCGCCTTGAGCATCAAGTATGGACACCAAATATTCAGGCTTGTGTTCTGCCATGAGCTTCTTGAGCATCTTGGTGAAAATGAAGGCAGCACCCGTGGGGAACCCCGCTCGCGTACTCAGACTGATCTTCGAGTGCGCAGCCGCGTGGTAAGCACGGTAGATGAACGAGTTCGTATCAAGCAAAAAGATTTTAGCCACGTGCTCCCTCCGTAAACATTAGCATTGGATACCGCTCTTTCAACTTCTTAAATGTCTTCTCCAGATTTTCTGGAACAACATCAGTGACGATCAGCAACGATTGCATACGCGGGATCATGATGCAGACTTCTTTCGTCACATCCATGCCTCTGAAAATCTCGTACATGATCTTGCGGGCGAACAGAACTTCCTGAAGTGTCGAACCGCCAGACTTGGAAACGAACGGGTATGGAATGTCCTGAGCTACGAATGTCACGCCAGCTTGCGGCATTGTTCCCATTCCGGGGGCTATCGGCGCGGCGTCGCCCGGTTTCATGTACGCCATCGCAGGCACGATGTCCCACGTGATGTAGCAAGGCTTCAGTGTTGGCAGCGTCCTCAAGTATTTGTCGCCGCCAATTCCGATCATGCTAATGTTGCGGGAGTCAGCGAACGCAGGCGTATTACCCTTCGGAGATACGCGGAAACTGATTTGTGGCGTGAATTGCTCAATGATGCGTAGAGCACGTAGAGTGGATAATGTTGCATTGAATTGCTTCTGCTCCTCTGTGACTGCTTCAGCCAGCTTGATCATCTTCGCTTTTGGCTTGAACGGATCAAGCTGATATGTCGTGGGCCAGTTTTCCTTCAGGCGTGCAATCTCTTTCTGAGCATCCCCAGTCATGTAGTGCATGCCCGTGTAGCCCTGAAGATTTAGAAGCACCTGCGTGAAAAGGTTGTAGTCGAGCAACGGTGCTGTGTACTTGAGAGTCTGGAGCCTGTCCATACCAGTAGGCTCTGACTTCACCACAGGACCTGCTTGGTGCCAAGCATCTCGCAGAGTGCCA
>Ga0209040_10004747_pt1 | contig 10226 bp, 11 predicted proteins | sample BogFormECP12_OM3_FD_188240 | JGI IMG/M metagenome (GOLD analysis project Ga0209040, IMG submission 188240) | Bog forest soil microbial communities from Calvert Island, British Columbia, Canada - ECP12_OM3 (SPAdes) (version 2) | ecosystem: Environmental > Aquatic > Freshwater > Wetlands > Bog ... | reverse complement strand
TCTTTGATAGGACTGCTTATGGCGGTGCATCTCGTCTGCTATGCAGGCATCGCCAGCCCGGGTCACAGCTATTACATGAGTGATTCCCGCTGGGTAAACACGGGAACCGCGAGGGAGACGCTCGTCTTCCGCGTCGATCCCCCGGGCGGGACATCATGGATCAAGATGGCGGAAAGCACCATCACGCTCGACCCCGGGCAGGCTGCGAGCATCCCGGTGACGCTTACTGTCCCCGCTGGGGCGGCCAAGGGCATCTACGGGGCAAGGCTTGTAGCCTCAGGAGCTGAGGAGAACGTCGAGTTCGGGGTCGGGATGCCTGCGAATTGCACGGGGCCGGCAGCCGCGCCCATTATCCCGGAAGTACCCGTTAAAGGTGGATCCGGGCTCGTTATCCTTCTCGGGATAATGGGGGGATTGCTCATTTCGGTAATCCTGCTGGGCCTGCTGTGGAGGCGTGGGATATCGTATTGCGATGATCCGGTTCACGGACCAAGGAGGAGTAAATGGCGAAGCTTAACACTCCGGGACATGCTTCGGGTTGCGGCCGTTCACCCGATATGACCAGCGCAGGGAACTGACCGCCCGACTGCGCCCTAACGCGGCGTGCTTGACGCCACCCACATCGAGAAGAACTGGGAGCCGCCGCCGTAGGCGTGGCCGAGCGCGGTACGCGCGCCGGGCGGGCCGCGCGCACAGATCCCGGGCCCGCTCGGCGGACGCGATGATCACCACCGCGGCCCCGTCGCCGACCGGGGCGCAGTCATGCGCCCGCAGCGGTTCGGCCACAAAGGTGCGTCCCAGCAGCTCATCGGCCGTGACCTCTCCGGACACCTGCGCCCGCGGGTTGCCGACCGCCGCCGCCCGGCTGCGCGCGGCCACCTCCGCCATGTCCTTCTCGGTCCACCGCCCGGCCTCCAGGCCCAGCCGTGCCTGCAGGGCCGCGACCGAGACCGAGTCCGGCCACAGCGGGGCGAGCAGGTACGGGTCGAGCTGCAGCGCCAGCACGCGCCGCAGCTCGGCGCCCGACGACTTGCCGAACCCGTAGGCCAGCGCGATCTCCGCCTCGCCGGTCAGGATCTTCACCCAGGCCTCGTACAGGGCCCACGCGCCGTCCATCTCCACGTGCGACTCCATGGCCGGCGGGACCGCTCCGATCGCGTCGACCGCCGACACGAAGGAGAAGGCCCGCCCGGCCAGGTAATCGCAGGACCCCGAGCACCAGAACCCGATGTCGGCCTTGGTCAGCCCGGTGGCGCCGAACACCTCGGCGAAGATCGGCACCAGCATCTCCACCCCCGCGTGTAGTCGAACTCGATCTCCAGCGGCGCCCGCAGCGGCGCGGGCCTAGGATGGCTAACCGGGTGGCTCACGTGCGGAAAGGCTTGCCAAAACAGTAACACGTTCTACTTTCGTTTCCATGGCCCTGAACTTCGCCGACCTCTTCGAGCACGCCGTAGACGCCTTCGGTGATCGCACCGCGGTGGCTTGCGGCGACCGGCAGGTCATGTACCGCGAGCTCGAGGAGCGGGCCAACCGGCTGGCTCATCACCTGGCCGGCCTCGGAGTCGGGCCCGGTGATCACGTCGGACTCTACGCCCGCAACTCAGTCGACGCGATCGAGACGCTGATCGCCTCGTGCAAGCTCCGCGCCGCCGCCGTCAACATCAACTGCCGCTGGCCATCATCGTCGATGATGATTCCGAACGGGCGGCCGACCTCGTTCGGCCGACTCTGGCTCTTTATATCGGCGGGATGGGCGCGCGCGGCCTCAACTTTCACTACGAGGTCTTCGCCCGGATGGGCTACGAGGCGCAGGCCCGGGCGATCCAGGACTCCTACCTGGCCGGCGACTCCAAGAGCGCCATCGCGGCCGTCCCCACCAAGCTGGTGGAAGACGTGGCCCTGATCGGCCCCTGGGCCAAGATCGCCGACGAGATCCAGCGCTAGAAGCAGACCGTCCTGACCACGTTCTCCGTCAACTGCGACCCGCGCCTGCTAGAAAGGATCGCGAACCTGATCGATTGAGGAAAGGACCGGTACGTGTCGGCCCGACAGCACTTCCGGCTGAATTAGGGCCGTCGGCCCTTACTGTCGGGTAGAGCGTAGACTTCCCCGCCTTCCGCGCGCAGGACTGCGGCCAGGGCGGGGTCGGAGGTGGCGAGCGGCCGCTGACTGGCGAGGGCGGCCGACGCGGCGACGCAGTCGGCGAGGCTGACGGCCGCACGATCGCGATGGTAAAGGCGTGCCCGGATCCGGCCGGCCTCCATGCCGAGTTCATACGACACGGGCAACACGGTCACGCCAGCATGGCAGAGCAGGGCAAGATCGGCTTCTATCTCGTCCGGGTCCGCACCGAAGACGCGGACCATCTGGTCACAGATCTCGGCCGCATTGACCGATGTGAGCAGGGTTGGGCCGCGCAGCAGTCCGGCTACCTCCTCAGACGAGGGCTCTCCGCGCAGGTAGGCAATGATGGCGTAGGCGTCAAGGACGGTCACCGGGCGTTGGCCTGTCGGCGCTCCTCACTGGCCGCTTCTGCGCTCCGGTTCGCGGACCGCGCGTCGTCGGTGGTTGGACCGGGCGTGTCGTAAGCCCCGCGCAGGACTTCGACCGGGTCATCGGGAACCGGCCGGATGATGGCATAGTCCCCGCGGTCGATGACGAGAACAGTTGAGGTGCCCCATCGATGTCGTACCGAGGCCGGGACCGAAACCTGCCCGTTACGGCTTACCTTCACACGAGTAGCGCTCATGAACTGATTGTATGCCATCGCCTTTTCATTGTATGACTTGCTCGTCGACGGGCAGGGCGAGGTTTCTCAGGTCGACGCCGATCCGGCGGAGCTGGGCGGTGGCGCCGCCGAGGGTGAACTCGTGGTGCTTGGCCGCGACGAAGTAGCGGTGCACCGGGTAGGACATGTCGATGCCCAGCCCGCCGTGCACGTGGACCGCGGTGTGCGCCACCCGGTGGCCCGCGTCGGCGGCCCAGAACTTGGCCGTGGCGACCGCGGTCCCGGCCGCGTCATCCCCCTCGGCCAGCAGCCAGGCGGCCTGCCACATGGTGAGCCGGACCTCTTCGGCGTCGATGTAGGCGTCGGCCAGCCGCTGCGTCACCGCCTGGAACGAGCCGATCGGCCGGCCGACCTGCACCCGGCTCCGCGCGTACTCCGCGGTCAGTTCCAGCGCCCGCTCGATGACGCCGGCCGGCGTGCTCGCGGCCGGGCTGCCGGAGGCGCTCGGCGGGGCGGGGCTCGGCCTGCTCGAGCACTGTTCGGTCCTGGCCATCAGCACCTGGCCCCAGGTCAGTTCGGTGTCCCGGCGCATGGCCCGGCCCTGGCGGAGCATCTCCCGCCAGCTCAGCCCGGACAGGCCGCGGAACGCGGCGGCATTACCTGCTGCCCGCAGCAGCCCAGTGAGCTTGCCCGCCCGCTCGAGGTGGTCGACCATCGTCGTTCGAAGCACCCGGTGCGGCACCCCGTCGACCCGCGTGGTGACCACCGTGCCGGTCAGCCCGGCCGCCAGGTATACCTGCTTGACCGCGTCGGCCACCGGGCTGTCGCTGGTGAGCAGGAACCTGGTGCCCATCGCGATGCCGGCCGCGCCGTAGGCCAGCGCCGCGACCAGGCCGCGGCCGTCGAAGAACCCGCCGGCCGCGATCACCGGGATGTCCACTGCGGCCGCGACCTGGGGCATCAGCAGGCTGGTCGGCACCGCGCCGATGTGCCCGCCGCCCTCGCCGCCGGTCGCGATCACCGCGTCGATGCCCCACGCGGCGACCTTCTCCGCGTGCCTGCGCGCACCCACCGAGGCGATGGTGATCACCCCGGCGTCCTTGAGCGTCGCGATCAGCTCCGGCTTGGGGGCCTGGGCGAACGAGGCGACGGGGACGCGGCTGGCGATGATGAGCCCGATGCGCTCGGCGGCGTCGGGCGCGTCGGCGCGCAGGTTCACGCCTCTCCGCGGGCGGCCTACATCAGCGGCGCGTGCCTGACCCCGCACGGCGGCGGCGAGCGCCCCGCCTTCCAGACGGCCGGCGTCCGCCCGGGTTAGGAGCCGGCGTCCCGGAGCGCCCAGGCGGCGAGCTCGGTCCGATTAGTCAGCTGCAGCTTGGCCAGCGTGCTTCGCACGTGCCCCTCGATGGTCCGTTCGGAAAGGACCAGCCGGTCGGCGATCGCCCGGTTGGTCAGGCCGTCGGAGATGAGTCCCGCTATCTCCCGTTCCCGCCGGGTCAGCGGGTTGGCGGCCCCGATGCCCTGCTCGAGCTCGCGGGCCAGGCGTTCGGCGCGGCCGGCCGGGCCGGGCATGTCCAGGCGGCGTGCCTCGGCGGCGGCCTGCCGGGCGAGTTCCCGGGCCTGCGCGAGGTCATCGCCGGCCGCGCGGCCGGCCAGCGTCGTGGCCCAGTCCAGCCTGGTCACGACGACGAATGGCCGGGCGCCGAGCCGGGTGTTCACCGCCAGGGCCGAGGCGAAGTGGTCCAGCGCCTGCTCGGTGCGGCCGAGCAGCGCCGCCAGCCGGCCGAGCGGCCAGTGCACCGAGCCGTACAGGCTCACCAGCCCTGAGCCGACGGTCCCGCCCTGGTCGGCGAGCGGGTGGAACAGGTCGTAGGTGGCTTGCGCGGTGCTGGTGTCCCGGTAGGCGATCATCAGGTCGATCAGCTGGATGAGCGAGCCGAGCGTGCGGGCGTCCCTGTCTCCGGCGGCAGGCAGCTGGCGCAGGGTCTCGTAGACGGCCCGCGCCTCGTCGGCCCGGCCGGTCGCGACCAACGCCGCGGCTCGCGAGGCCCGGATGATCGGGATCGGCGGGGCGTCCGCCAGGACCTCGAAGAAATCCGGCTGGAGCTCGGTGGCGTCGCCGCGGATGCTCGCCAACGAGAGGGCGAACGCATAGGACATGCCCGTGCCGGAGAGGTCCTGGATCCGGACCGCGAGCTGGCGGGCCTCCTCCGACCGGTCTCGCGCGGTGGCGAACTGGCCGGCCAGCGCCGCGCGCGAGGCCTGCTGGCGCAGCAGGTGCCAGCGGGCGAGCGGCAGCCGGGTCGATTCGGCCAGCTGCGCGATCAGGGCGATCTCGGTGTCGACCGCCTCGAGGTTCATGAGCTGGTAGGAAGCGTCGATCCGCCATACCCGGCCGAGCACGGCGGCGATCGGCTGCCCGGTGGCCGCGGCAAGCTCGACGGTCCGCGCGCCCAGCCGCAGCCACTCCGTGCGGTGTTGCGGCGCCGACAGCGCGGCGACCCGGGCGCGGATGGCGTCGAGTTCCGCGGCCGGGTCACCGCTGGCTCTGGCCATGGTCATGGCGGCGGCCGAGTCGGCGTCGGCGGCTTCCATGTCGCCGACTTCGGCCAGCGCCGAGGCCCGCTGGGCGAACAGCCGCGCCCGCCGCGCGGCGGGGCAGTCCGGATCGGCCAGCGCCCCGGTCGCACAGCCCGAGCAGCGTCACCGCGACCTGGTGGTGCCCGATGCCGCGCACCACCAGCGCCGCGTCGGCGAGGAGGTCAAGCCGCCGGGCGGCTTCGGCGGCGGCGGCCGCGTGCTGCAGGCTGGAGGCGAGCTGGCCGGCCCGGTATTCCGCGGTCGCCAGCTCGATGAGCAGCGTCGCGCGGTCGGCATCGCTGGCCCCAGCGGCTTCGGCGGCGGCCAGCGCGGTGGCCAGGTAGCCGGCGGCGTCCTCGAAGGCCAGCGCGCCCGTCGCCGCCGTCGCCGCGGCCGCGGCCCAGTCCGCGGCCCGGTGCAGCGCGGTGCGGTCCGGAGCCGCCCGGAGCAGGTGCGCGGCGACCTCCCCGCCTCGTTCGGGATCTTCGCGGGCCAGCGGCTCGAGGGCCGCGGCGGCACGGCCGTGCAGCGTGACGCGCTGGTCCTCGCCGAGGCTGGCGTAGATGCCGTCGCGGATCAGGGCATGGCTGAACCGCCAGGCGCCCGGGCGGTTCGGCCGCCGGATGACCAGCCCGGCGGCCTCGGCGGCCGTCAGTGCCGCCAGCACATCCTCACCCGCCCCGCTGACCGAGGCAGGCAGCTCGGAGCCGAACTCCGTGCCCAGCACGCTCGCCGCGGCCAGCAGATCACGCGCGCCGTCATCCAGGCCGGCCGACAGCGACGAGACCAGATGGCTGATCTCGGCGCTGCCGCCCGCGATGCGCGCCACTGTATCGGTGTCGGCTGCGGTGCCCGGCTGTGCGGCCAGGACCCGGGCCAGCGTGGCCACGTACAGCGGGTTACCTTCCGAGCGGGCGTGCACGAACCGTGCCACGTCCGGATCCGCGGCCAAGCCGGCTGTCCGCAGGATATCGTCCACGGCAGCCTCACCGAGCGGGGCGAGCCGCATCACCTGCAGGCCAGGTAGCCGGGCCAGGTCTCCCAGTGCGGCCCGCCAGGGATCACTGGCGGTGTCCCGGCAGGTGGCCAGCACGAGCAGGCGCGAGGCGGGCAGTTCGGCCGCGAGTTCCCGCAGCAGGAACAGCGAGGCATGGTCAGCCCAGTGCAGATCCTCCAGCACGATGAGCAGGTCGGCCGCATGCGCCGCGGCGGTAAGGGCATCGGCTGCGGCTGCCACGGCACGGAACCCGACCGCAGTCAGGTCATCGGCCCGAGCGCGGCCCGGATCCTCGGCCAGCCTGTCTCGTTCGCTGGCGCCGCCTGCGGCGTCCAGTATCCGCCGCCACGGCCACAACGGCGGCGCACCCCGCTCTTCGACGGCCCGGCCCCACAGCACCCGCTGCCCGGCTTGCCGCGCACCGTCGGCCAGCTCCTCGGCCAGCCGCGTCTTGCCGATCCCCGGCGGCCCGGTCAGCACGACGAGCCGGCCGTGGCCGGCCAGCGCCTCGGCCAGCCACCGCCGCAGCATGGCCAGCTCCCGGTCACGCCCCGCGAGGATGCCCAGGGCGGGCGCCACATCAGCCATGCGGCCATGTTCCCGCGCCGGGCGCCCGCCGTCCACGAGTTAAGTCAAGGTGGCGAACCGAGTACTAGCACGCATGTGCCCGGCCAGGTCCCAGCCCGACAGTGGTGAGGTCCGACTCCGCTGAAAGGAACGTGGGATGTACGCGCATCTAGAAAAGGCCAGCGGCCGCCGCGGCCACTCCGAGGACGGCCTGGACCCCCGGGTGGCCGGTCAGCCTGGCCTGCTCGGCTCCGTCACTTTCCGGCAGCTCGCAGGCTCCGCCGGGGTGTGCCTCACCCTGTGGGAGACCGAGGCCAGCGCCACCGCCTATCTCGGCCAGCGTGCCGGGCTGGCCGCGCTGCCCGGGGAGGTCTACGAGGTCACGGCCGCCGAGGACGGGCCGGCATCGGCGCAGGCACCGGCCTGCGCCCGGTTGATGTACTTCGACGGCCCGCGCGCACCGGAACAGGCGGCCGCCGCGGACCGGGCCGGCCGGCAGCGGATCTGGCCGGCCATCAGCGGTCTCAGCGGGCTGGTCGGCGCCTACGTGCTCCGCGGCCGCGACCTCGGAGCCGTGATCATCACCCTCACGACATCCGTGGAGACCCTGGAAGCCGCCGAGCGTGCCGCGATGAGCACCGAACTGATGCCGGGAGAAGATCCCGCGCTGCTGCCCGGCCCTGACCGCATCGAGATCCACCACGTCACTGGCTATCAACGGCCCGTCGCCACGGCGGCCAGCATGAAGGGCCGCTGACATGACCCACCCGACCATGACCGCAGGAGTGGCCAGCCCCATGCGGCTCGGCGACTGGGTCGTCGACCCGGCCGCCTGCACGCTCGCGGCTCCGGTGGCAGGCCGCATCGCCGCAGCGCTGACGTTCTCCGACCTAAGGAGCTTCGTATGTTCACGCAGCTAGACCGCCGGCCGGGCAGGCCCAATCATGCAGGAGACGACGCCCGCCAGACCGGCCTTCCCGGCCGCCGCGCAACTGGCCTGGTCGCCCGGTTCGGTTCGCTGCCCTTCCGGCAGTTGGCCGGGCCCGCGGCCGTGTTCTTCCTATGGCCACCGAAGTCCCGGGCCCGCACCGCCACGTCACCTGGGGGGCAGCCGTGACCACCACGATCTCGGGCGAGCGGGGCCAGCTCACGGCGCTGCGCGGCGCATGGCTGTTCGACGGCACCGGCCCTGCGCTGATCCCCGATCCGGTCGTGGTGATCGAGGGCAGCGTGATCCGCGACGTCTGCTCCGGCGGCCGGGTCCCGGAAACGCCGGACGGTGGTACCGTGATCGATCTGCCCGGCGCGACCTTTCTGCCCGGCCTGGTTGACACCCACGTCCACCTGGCCTTCGACGCGAGCGCCGACCCGGTCGGCAACCTGGCCCGCCGCCGGGACGACGAGGTCGTGGCGGCGATGGCGGACGCCGGCCGGGCCGCGCTGCGCGGTGGCGTCACCACCATCCGTGATCTCGGCGACCACGGCTACCTGTCTCTCGGGCTGCGCGGCCGGGCGGACCTGCCGACCGTCGTCGCGGCGGGACCGCCGATCACCACCCCCGGCGGCCACTGCCACTACCTGGGCGGCGCCGTGGCACCGACCTGCGAGGACGTCCGGGCGGCGGTGCGTGAGCACGCCTCCCGGGGCGTGGATGTCGTCAAGATCATGGCCAGCGGCGGGAACCTCACGCCTGGTTCCCGCCAGGACCTCGCTCAGTTCCCGCCCGAGGTGCTGCGCGCGGCCGTCGACGAAGCCCACCGGCTCGGGCTTCCCGTGACCGCGCACGCCCACGCCGTCGCCGCGATCGCCGACGCGGTCGCGGCCGGCGTGGACGGGCTGGAACATGTCTCGTTCTGGACCGAAGAAGGGGTGGACGCGCCCGCCGGCCTGATCCGGCTGATCGCCGCCCGGCTGATCGCCGCCCGGCAGATCGCCGTCGGGGCCACGCTGGGCATGGTGCCGGTGCCCGGCATGGCACCGCCTCCCGCGTTGGCCGTGCGCATGCCCGCCATGATCGCCAACATGCGGCGGCTCTACGAGTCGGGGGCATTGATGGTCGCAGGCACCGACGCCGGCATCGCCCCGGTGAAGCCGCACGACGTGGTCCGGCACGCCCCGCCCATGCTCCGCCAACTGGGATTCAGCCCGGCCGACGCGCTGCGCGCTATCACTTCAGTCGCGGCGGGCGTATGCGGACTTGGGCACCGTAAGGGCCGCATCGCGCCCGGCTTGGACGCCGACATCCTCACCGTCGACGGCGACCCGGTCGCCGATCCGGAGGCGATGCATCGCATCCGGGCAGTCTATGCTCGCGGCACCGCCGTAACCCTGCCCGGCGGCTAGGACGGTTGCGCTGCCAGCTCGGCGCAGTCGCCCTGCCCCGGCGCGGCGTCTTACCAGCCGCGCGGCCACGCTTGCTAGAGCGCCAAGGGGGCGGCGTTCCCTTCCTGGCGGCTTCGCCAGGCCTGGTGTACCCTCCGAATAACTAGAACGTGTTCTACTCAAGGGCAGGCAACGGCAGGGCAAGGGAGCGGGTCATGGTCGCATCCATCAAGCCGCATCGCGACGAGCTCGGTCTCGGTGACGGCCTCATGCTGATCGACGGGAGCTGGGCCGCGGCCTCGGACGGAAACAGCTGGAGCCGCACCCATCCCGCCACAGGGGAGCAGGTCGCCTCGTTTCCCGTCGCGGGGCCTGCCGACGTGGACCTGGCCATGCGCGCGGCGCGCCGCGCGAACGAGCGGGTCCGGGTGCTGCGCAAGATCGGTGACGATGGGAACGGTCACCCTCGGCCTGTCCGGGCAGGTGTGCGCGGCGCAGACCAGGGCGCTGGTGCACACCGACGCGCTCGGGGCCGCGAAGGTCATCTCGCACGTCGCCGAACACCACCTGGCACCTCGGTGACCGGCCGGGCGAGGCCAGCGCCCTCAACCACCTGGGGGGTCGTGCGGCGGCAGACCGGGGACTACCGAGGCGCGGCCGAGGCCCAGGAGGCGGCGCTGGGCATCTGCCGCGACCTCGGCGACCGACTGGGCGAGGCCAACGCCGTCAACCAGCTGGGACCGTGCGGCGGCTGACCGGGGACTTTGCGGGCGCGGCCGAGGCGCTGGGCGAGCGCAGAAAAGCGATGGCTGCTCACGGAGAACGTGAAAGACTTCAGGCCAATCATGTTGCGGGCCTTGCCGGCCGGGCCGCCCGGCTGCGGGCTGCCTTTCACGAGCAGCCGGGCTTTCCCTAGGTCCAGGAAGAATCCCGGCTCGCTGATCAGGGCGCTCCACGCATGGCTGACCGCTGGGCCACCAGCCCCGCCAGTGACGGAATCCTGGCTTCTCGGCGCATCTGATTCTTCAT
>Ga0209040_10004745_pt1 | contig 10229 bp, 10 predicted proteins | sample BogFormECP12_OM3_FD_188240 | JGI IMG/M metagenome (GOLD analysis project Ga0209040, IMG submission 188240) | Bog forest soil microbial communities from Calvert Island, British Columbia, Canada - ECP12_OM3 (SPAdes) (version 2) | ecosystem: Environmental > Aquatic > Freshwater > Wetlands > Bog ... | reverse complement strand
GCGCTCGAGTACGTGTGTGCGATCGCCTATGTCGAGCCGGCGCGCGGTCTCGAGCGCGTGTTCGAGGGTCGCTGCGGCGGGCGCCTGGCCGAGGTCGTGCGCGGTGAGCGCGGCTTCGGCTATGACCCGGCCTTCCTGCCCGACGACGGCCCGCCGCAGCTGACGATGGCCGAGCTCACGGACGAGCAGAAGGACGCCATCAGCCATCGTGGCCGCGCCGCCCGGGCGCTGCTCGCATGGATCGACGGCAGCCGCCCGGCCGGGCCGGTCGACGTGCGGCCGCGTGAGCGTGCGACCGGCGCATGAGCCTGGGCGCTAGAGCAGGTTGATCGCAGCAGAGATCGCCACGGCCACGCCGAGCCCGGCGTACCCGGTGTAGCCCGAGAGCAGCAGCAGGAGCGCGGTCAGCAGGGCGACGAGCACGGTCACGAGCCAGGCGAGGCGGGTGATGCCCATGGCTGCATTCTGGCGGACGCGCCCGTCCGCATGCGGTGTTAGCGTCAGAGCCATGATTTCGCGAACGAGGAGGATGAAGTGACGAAGTCCGAGCTGGTCGACCAGGTGGCGGATCGCGCCGATCTGACCAAGCAGGATGCCGCGCGGGCGGTGGACGCGGTGCTTGCGACGGTCGAGGATGCGCTGCGCCGCGGGAGCGAGGTGACGGTGTCGGGATTCGGCAAGTTCCACGTGAGCGAGCGCGGAGCGCGCCTGGGGGTCAACCCGCGCACGGGTGAGCGCATCCAGATCGCGGCCTCGCGCGTGCCCCGCTTCACCGCGGGCAGCGGGCTGAAGAGCGCTGTGAAGGGTCGCTGAGGCCGGCGCTCCCCTTCGGCGATACCCTGGCCGCGCGGGTTGCCGAACGCGAGTCGCAGATCGTGCTCGGCATCGACCCCGATCTGGGCGCGTTGTGGCCGGCGCCCCCGCCGACCGCGGACAGCCCGCCCGCCGACGCGGCCGGTGCGGCGGTCCTGGGGCATTGCCGCGCGCTCATCGACGCGACCGCCGACGCCTGCGTCGCGGTCAAGCTGCAGCTGGCCCGCTTCGAGGTGCTGGGCGCGGTCGGCGCGACGGTGCTCGCGGCGGTGGCCGCCCACGCTCGCCGCCTCGGCCTGCTCGTGATCGCCGACGGCAAGCGCGGCGACATCGACGTGAGCGCGCAGGCGTACGCCAGCGCCCTGATCGGCGGTCTCGAGACGCCGTTTGGATGGATCGACGGGCTGGGCGCCGATCTGGTGACGGTCAATCCGCTGATGGGCCGGGACGCGGTCGAGCCCTTCGTGGCCGCCGCGCGCGCGTCCGGCGGGGGGGTGCTGGTCCTGGTGCGCACCTCCAATCCCGGCGCGGCCGACATCGAGGACCTCGAGCTGCAGGGCGGCGGAACGGTGTGGGAGCGCACGGCCGAGCTCGTGGATGAGCTGGGCAGGCCCGGGCTGGGCGAGGCCGGCCTCAGCGATGTCGGCGCGGTCTTCGGTGCGACCGAGCCGAGCCACCTCGAGCGGGCCCGCGAGCTGATGGGCAGCGCGACGTTTCTGATCCCCGGCGTAGGCGCCCAGGGCGGGCGCGTGGAGGATCTGGCGGCGGCGTTCGCACCGGGCCGCGCGGGCGGGCTGGTGACGGCCTCGCGCAGCATCGCCGGCGCGCACCGGGCCCTCGGCGGAGAGCCGGCCGCGGCGGCGCGCAAGGAGGCCGAACGCCTGCGCGCGGCGGCCTGGGCACTATCCGGGCGGCTGCGGGCAGCCCACTGAGGCGCTCGCATCGACCTCGTCTGAAGGGGAGTCCGACCGCCGCGGGCGGCCCCTCGGGCGCGGGCCGTCGTTCCGCTAGCCTGTGGAGCGTGCTGTGGGGCGTGCTGGCCACTGGATCGTCTGCCGTTCAGACGCACCGCAAGGTGGGTAGGGAGCGAGGATGATTATCACGGTCACGCTCAACGCGGCGATCGACAAGTCGCTGGCGGTGCCGAACTTCAGGCTGGGGCGCCGCCACCGCACCGTCGAACAGCGGACGATGGCGGGAGGCAAGGGCGTCAACATCGCCCGCACCCTGAAGGCTCTCGGCCAGCCGGTGATCGCCACCGGGTTCGCCGGCGGGGCGACCGGCACGCACATCGTCGAGCAGCTCACCGAGGAGGCGATTCTCAACGACTTTGTGCGCATTCGCGAGGAGTCGCGCACCAACACCTCCGTGCTCGACCCCACCACGGGCGAACAGACCGAGATCAACGAACGCGGCCCGTCGGTCTCGGCGCGCGAGATCGAGCTGTTCAGAGACAAGCTCCTGTACCTCGCGCGCGGTGCGGCGATCGTCGTGTTCGCGGGGTCGCTGCCACGCGGGGTGGAGCCGGACATCTACGCCTCGCTGATCCGCGACCTCGAGCGCATGGAGGTCACGACGGTGGTTGACACCGACGGCGAGCCGCTGCGCCAGGCCGTGCGCGCCGAGCCGGACGTGGTCTCGCCGAACGTGCTCGAGGCCGAGGAGCTTGTGGGGCATGAGTTCGCCGGCGAGGAGGAGCGCTCGCTGGCGGTGCTCGAGATCGCCGCGCTGGGCCCCCGGGAGGCAATCATGACCCTCCCCGACGGATGCTTCGCCCAGATCCTCCTCGACGGTCACCGGCTGCTCAAGCGGGCCCGCATCGAGCCGCGCGAGCCGATCGCCAAACGTGGCTCCGGCGATGCCTTCCTGGCCGGCTACCTGGCCGCGCGCTATGAAGGCCGCCCGCCGGACCAGTGTCTGCGCTTCGGCGTGGCCTGCGGTGCCGAGTCGACGGCTCGCCTGGGCGCCGGGCTGATCGACGCGCGCGAGGCGCGACGGTTGATGGGCGGGGTCGAGCTGTCGGTCGTCGAGCTGCCCGCCGAGGTCAGCTGAGACGCCCGCGGGCCGGATGAAGAACGTCCTCAGGTTCTACAGCTAGCCGCCGGCCACGTCGCGGCGCAGGAACACCAGGTAGCCGGCGAACAATGCGGGCACGGCGTACAGCGCGCAGACCCACAGCGAGTGGAGGATCGGGGCCCAGTCGGTGGGCGTTCGCAGCAGGCCCTGCCAGGCGAAGTACTGCGTCGTGAGAAGGTAGGGGTGCAGCCCTTCCAGGCCCGGGATCTGCTGGACGATGGCCAGGATCAGGGTCACGCCGAGGGTTCCCACGATCGCCGCGGCGCTGTTGCGCGTGATCGTCGACAGCAGCACCCCGATGCACACGATCGTCAGCAGCGGGATCAGAAAGCAAGCGTTGGCGGCAACCACGAGCAGCAGCGCCTTCTGTGCGGAGACGGTCGTGCCGGAGAGTGTGCGCACGCTGTGAAAGCCCCATGCCGACACTCCTGCGACGGTCGCCACGGCCGCGGACACGTACACGGCCGTCAGCCCATAGGTCATCGCGGCGCCAGCCTTCGCGGCGAACACCTGCCCGCGGTCGACCGAGCGGGTGAGGATGGTCTTCAGCGTCCCGTTGCTGTCCTCCGTGGCCACGATGTCGCCCGCGACCAGCGTGGCGATGAGCGGCAGGAAGAATGGCGCGAGAAACGTCAGCATCAGCACCGGCGTGGCCAGGCCCGACTGGAAGATCTCCGAGGCGAAGATGCTGTCGGCGCCGCGCGGCGGGTGCCCGCGCACTAGCTGGCTGACGACGAAGATCAGCGGCAGCAGCGCAGCCAGGCCGAGGCCCATGTAGGTGCGCTTCTGGGAGGCGAGCTTGCGCAGCTCCCAGCGATAGACGATCAGTGTGGACGGCCGCCGCGGGCCGCGCAGCGCCCTCGCGGGGACGCTCTGGGCGCCGGCCACGCTGCTCACTGCGCCTCCACCAGTCGCTCGCCGTGGGCGGGCGCGCCGTTGGCGGCGGAGGGCCGCGCGCCGTCCAGGCCCGGCCGCGCAGCCTCTGCGTCCTGTTCGGTGAGCCTGAAGAACAGATCCTCGAGCGTCGCCAGCTCCGGTGTGAGCGCCAGGATTCCGATTCCCGCCTGTGCGAGCGCGAGCGACAGCGCTCCGACGTGGGGCTCATCGGCCTGGAAGCCCACGCCCTGCTCGCTTGCCAGCACGTGCTCCACGCCCGGCGCCGTGCGCGCGATCTCGAGCGCCCGCGCGTCGTCGGTGCTTCGCAGCCTGTAGCCGGCGCCGCCCTGGCGGCGCAGCTCGGCGAGCGCGCCCTCGTAGACGACGCGACCGGAATCCACGATCGCCACGCGATCGCACAGTTCCTGGACCTCCGGCAGCTGGTGGCTGGACAGCAGCACCGTAATGCCGTCGTCGGCCAGGCGGCGGATCAAGAGGCGCATGTCGCGCATGCCCGCCGGATCGAGACCGGTGGCCGGCTCGTCGAGGATCAACAGCCGCGGCCGGCGCAGCAGCGCGGCGGCGATGCCGAGCCGCTGGCGCATGCCGTGGGAGAAGCCGCCCACGCGGTGGCCTGCGCGCGGCGTCAGCTCGACGATCTCGAGCACCTCGCCGATGCGTCCGTCGGCGCCGTCCCCGTCGAGCGCGGCGAGCAGCTCGAGGTTCTTGCGCGCGCTTAGGTACGGGTAGAAGCGCGGCGCCTCGACGAAGCCGGCCACGCCCTCGAGGGCGCGCGCGCCCTCGCGCAGGGGGTCGCGCCCGAACAGCTCGACCGTGCCCTCGCTCGGCACGATCAGCCCGAGCGCCATGCGCAGGGTCGTCGTCTTGCCGGCCCCGTTCGGTCCTAGGAACCCGTAGACGTCGCCGGCGCGGACGTTGAGGTCGATGTGGTCGACCGCCAGGACCTCCTTGTAGCGCTTGACCAGCCCCCTGGCCTTCACGGGCGGCTGGGCGCCGTCGCTCACGCTAGAGGCCCCGAGCGAGCGCCTCGATGGCCGCGGGGGTGACCGAGCCGGCCAGCACGTAGCGCACGCCCGAGCGCTCGAAGCTGAGGACGGTCCCGAGCGCCGTGCGGAGCTCGCTCGCGCTGGTCCCGTTGATGTCGACCTTCGGGAGGCCTTCCAGGGCGCTCGAGCCGGCGCCGGCCTTGGCTTTGCTTTCGAGCACGGCGATCGCCGTGACGCCATGGCCGTGGGTCGTGACGGTCGGCTTTTCGCCCGCGTCGGCCGTGCCCTGCGGCGAGGCGCCGGAGTCGCCGGCGCCGGAGGCCTTGATTTCTTCGACCTTGGCGTTGGCGGGCGGCGTGAACGAGAACACCGAGTCTTCCACCGGGCCGTAGGAGATTTCGGTGGCCGCCAGTTCGATCACCGGGGCGGAGCTCGTCGAGGAGTACACGGCCGCGCGCAGCGGCAGGCCGTTGCTGGCGTCGAAGGACAGCTCGGCGCCGCCGAGCAGGCTGCCGGCTTCGTTGGGCGAGACGCGCACCGTATAGGCAGGCTGGCCGGCCACATCGGTGGGCGTGGCGTCGGAGACGTCGACGTGCTGCTTGAGGTGGGCGATCGCTTCTTCGACCTTGGCCAGGCTCGGGGGTTCGTGCTGATCGGCCGCGGGCGCGCCGCTCGCGGAGCCGCCCCCTTCGTGCTTGGGCACCTGGTAGCGGTAGAGGGTGTTCGAGGAGGCGTCGTAGATCGACACCATGTTGCCGTCATAGAGGACCTGCGTGTCGCCTTTTTCGGCCTGCAGCTCGAGGCGCACGCGACCGTCCTTTGCGACCCATAGGCGGCCGGAGCCGCCGGTTATGAGCGGGCTGGAGGTGAGTTCGCCGGCGCCCTGCCCGGCGCCGCTGGCGAGGTTGGCGCCTTCGAGCAGGTGGTTGCTAAGCGTGATGTTGGCGCTGACGCCCTGAACCGAGCCCGCGTGGGCGCCCACCAGGGCATCGTGGACGGCTTCGGCCAGCGGCTTGGCCGGCGGCGTCGGGCCCCCGCCGAGCGCGGAGGCGAGCGCCGTGGCGGACACACCGACCGCTATCACGACGCCGCACAGCAGCAACAGGCGGTAGAGGGGAAGACGGCGGAAGATGTTCACTGCGTTGACCTCGTCCTTCGATTAGTCGACCTGCACACACGTTAGCGGCCCAGCTTTGGCTCGCCTAAACGGGCGGCCAAAGATAGGAGAGCTCTCATCGGCGGGGCGTCGATCGATCGTTCGGCGGCGGCAGGCGATATCTTCTCGCCGGCATGCTCATCGCCTTCATCATCTTCTGGCTGGTGCTCGGGCTGGGCGTCTTCTTCGTGGCGATGCGCGGTGGCGCCCGCGGGGCGCGCGAGTCGCTCTATGGCGAATCGAAGATCACCCAGCTCGCAGTGACCCTGGGGATCATCGTCCTGTTCCTGTTCGGCCTGATCGTGCCGGGGCTGGTGCTCGCGTCCAACGCCGCGAACAAGGCCAGCGTGGCGGTCGGAGGGCTGCATCTCGACGCCGAGCAGCAGAAGGGCCGCGAACTGTTCGCGCACTCCTGCACGGCCTGCCACAGCCTCGCCGCAGTCAAGGCGGTCGGGCGCATCGGCCCGAACCTGGACGTGCGCGTCGGCGACGACATCACCACCGCGGCGGGGCGCAAGGCGCTGGTGCTGAACGCGATCGAGGAAGGCCGCGCCCGCGGCCTCGGGCAGATGCCGGCGATGCTCTACCAGGGCAAGGAAGCTGAAGAGGTCGCGGATTTCGTCGCGGCCGTCGCCGGCCACTGAGCGATCTTGGACGCCCGGCGCGCTTTGGCCATCCGTCGATAGCGGCAGGGCCAGGCTGTCGATATGGTCCCGCCTGGATGCCCGAGCAGCCCCAGACCGCGGAGGATGTCAAGGCGCTCGTGGCTGAGCGGCAAATCCGCTTCATCCGCTTCTGGTTCACCGACATCCTCGGCCAGCTGAAGTCGTTCTCGATCAACGCGGCCGAGCTCGACGACGCGTTCGAGGCAGGGATGGGTTTTGACGGGTCCTCGATCACCGGTTTCAACGCGATCGAGGAGTCCGACATGATCGCCATGCCCGACCCGGGCACGTTCGCGGTGCTGCCCTGGCGCCCGGAGGAGCAGGGCGTCGGGCGGATGTTCTGCGACGTGATCACGCCCGAGCGCACGCCCTACGAGGGCGATCCGCGACACGTGCTGCGCCGGGCGCTGGCCCGGGCGCAGTCGATGGGCTTCGACACGTTCAACGTGGGCCCCGAGCTCGAGTATTTCCTGTTTCGCGATTCCCGCTCGACAGAGGTGCTCGACGAAGGCGGCTACTTCGACCTGACGACCCTGGACGCCGGCTCGGATGTGCGCCGCGAGACGGTGCTGGCGCTCGAGCAGCTGGGGATCCACGTCGAGTACACCCACCACGAGGTCGGGCCCTCCCAGCACGAGATCGATATGCGCTATGCCGACGCGCTGAAGATGGCCGACGACTGCATGACCTATCGCATCACGGTCAAGGAGTACGCGATGAAGTACGGATGGCACGCGACTTTCATGCCCAAGCCGCTGTTCGGCGAGAACGGCTCGGGTATGCATACCCACCAGTCGCTCTTCAGCGACGGGCTGAACGCGTTCTATGACCCCGACGACCAGTACTTCCTATCGGACGTGGGCAAGGCGTTCATCGCGGGGCAGCTCAAGCACGCCCGCGAGATCTGCTCGATCTTCGCGCAGTGGGTGAACTCCTACAAGCGCCTGGTGCCGGGCTTCGAGGCGCCGGTGTATGTGGCCTGGTCGCGGCGCAACCGCTCGGCGCTGGTGCGCGTGCCGCTGTATCACCCGGGTCGCGAGAAGGCGACGCGCATGGAGCTGCGCTGCCCCGATCCGGCCTGCAACCCGTATCTGACGTTCGCGGTGCTCCTGCAGGCGGGGCTGGAGGGCATCGAGAAGGGCTATGAGCTGCCCGAGCCGATGGAGAAGAACCTCTACCACCTCTCGGGCGAGGAGCGCAAGCGCCTCGGCGTCGAGCAGCTACCGGAGAGCCTCGGCGAGGCGATCGAGATAACGGCCGAGTCGGAGCTGGTGCTGCGCACGCTCGGCGAGCACATGTTCAACCGCTACGTCGAGATCAAGCGCCAGGAGTGGGACGACTACCGCGTGCACGTCACGCAGTGGGAGCTCGACCGCTATCTGTCGATCCTGTAGCCGCCTGTTTTGAGGAGCCTGCGGGTGGGCGGGATCTGATCCCTGCGGCCGGCGGGATCGCGCAGGCGATGGCCCGCGCGGGGGAGAGCGCCCAGTGCATCGCCTGCAGCATGTGGCCGAAGGAGCCGGGGTACCGCGGCGCGACCTCGGCCACGAGCGCGATCGCGCCGCGAGCCTGGCGCTCGTATTGCTCCTCGCCGGTGAGCTGTGACAGGCGCAGCAGACCGGCGGCGGCACTCGAGGAGCCGGAGGGGATCGGGGAGTCCTCGAGGTCCTTGCGCCGTGCGATCAGCGCTTCGCCGTCGAGCGGGGTGGAGAAGAAGCCGCCGTTCTCCGGGTCGCCGAAGCGGGCGATCAACTCGTCCGCGAGCGCCATCGCCTGGTGAAACCAGCGCTCGTCACAGGTGGCTTCGAACAGTGCGATCAGCGCCTCCAGCAGGAACGCGTGGTCCTCCAGGTAGGCGCCGATCCTGGCCTGCCCGTGGTTGTAGCTGCGCAGCAGGCGGCCGCGCTCGTCGCGCATCGTGCCCTGCAGGAACCCGGCGCAGGCGACGGCCGCCTCGAGATAGCGGGAGCCGTCGTCCCCGCCGAGCGTGCTCCCGGCATCCGCCAGCGCGCTGATCATGAGCGCGTTCCAGCTCGTCAGGCGCTTGTCGTCGAGGGCGGGTCGCGGTCGGCGGGCCCTCGCCGCGAGCAGGCCCTCGCGGATGCGCGCGCGAACCGCGGCCGGCGGCTCGGGCCCGCGTGCCGTCAGGACGTTGAGCCCCGAACCCGGCGCTGCGCCCTGTGTGTCCTCGACGTGCGGATCGCTGAAGTTCCCCCGCGCGGTGGCTCCCAGCCAGGGGATCGCAGCGTCTGCGTCCTCGCCCAGCGCGTCCGTGATCTCGGCGAGCGTCCACGCGTAGAAGCGGCCCTCGACGCCGTCGGAGTCGGCGTCGAGGGCGCTGTAGAACGCGCCCTCGGGTCCGCGCATCTCCTCGAGCGCCCACCGCAGCGTGTCGTTGCAGACCTCCAGCAGCCGCTCGTCCCCGGAGGTCTGCCAGCCGTGCAGATAGGTCCGTGCCAGCAGCGCGTTGTCGTAGAGCATCTTCTCGAAATGGGGGACCGTCCAGGCGGCGTCGACGCTGTAGCGGGCGAACCCGCCGCCGATCTGGTCGTGGATGCCGCCGCCGGCCATCGCGTGCAGCGCGTGCAGCGCCATCGTGCGTTCCCCCTGCAGCAGCAGAAACTCGAGCGCGGGCGCCTGCGGGAACTTCGGTGCCCCGCCGAAGCCGCCATGGCGCGCGTCGAAGGTCTCGCGCAGCCCCGCCACCGCCTGCTCGAGCGCGCTCTCCTGCAGTCGTTGGGTGGAGGGCGACAGCCGCGCGCCACCGGCCAGACGCTCGCGCAGGTGCTCGCCGCCGGCGCGGAGCTCGGCGCGATTCTGCTCCCAGGACTCGGCGATCGCCACGAGCACCTGCGTCCACGCTGGCATCCCATGGCGGGCGTCGGGGGGGAAGTAGGTGCCGCCGTAGAACGGGAGCTGCTCCGGCGTGAGGAACACGTTCAGCGGCCAGCCGCCGCGGCCGGTCATCCCCTGGACGGCCTCCATGTAGAGGGCATCGACGTCCGGGCGCTCCTCACGGTCCACCTTCACGCACACGAAGTGCTCGTTCATCACCCTGGCCGTGTCGGGATCCTCGAAGGACTCGCGCTCCATCACGTGGCACCAGTGACAGGCCGAGTAGCCGATCGACACGAGCAGCGGCCTGTCGTGCTCGCGGGCCCGCGCGAACGCGTCGGGCCCCCAGGGCAGCCAGTCGACGGGGTTATCGGCGTGCTGGCGCAGATACGGGGAGCTCTCGCTGGCGAGTGCGTTGGACATCACCGCAGGCGCGCGAGCGCCGGCAACGGCAGAGCCGCGGGCCCGGTCAGCCATTCGGGCTGCCCGCGGCCCCCGCTGCTGCGGGCAGCCTTGACGCGGGCGGCGACATCGACGTGCACGGAGTGGCCGGCGAGGATACCGCTGAGGTGCCCGCCGGAGCCGAGGCGCAGGTGCCCGCCGCCGGCTGCCGTCCCGCCCACGCTGAGGCTCGCGGCCGAGCCCTTGTTTTTGAGCAGGATGCCGGTGGAGATCAGGCCAGTGACCTGCACGCCGGGGATATAGGAGAGACGATCGAGCCTGGCCCCTGTGCCGGTGAACGCGACGGTGCCGCCGCGCAGTCCGCCGAAGCGCACGCCCACGGGCAGCTGCCCGAAGTCG
>Ga0209040_10004744_pt1 | contig 10229 bp, 7 predicted proteins | sample BogFormECP12_OM3_FD_188240 | JGI IMG/M metagenome (GOLD analysis project Ga0209040, IMG submission 188240) | Bog forest soil microbial communities from Calvert Island, British Columbia, Canada - ECP12_OM3 (SPAdes) (version 2) | ecosystem: Environmental > Aquatic > Freshwater > Wetlands > Bog ... | reverse complement strand
CCGCCTCGCCGCGGGCTTCGCGATGCTGGCCGCGCTCGCGGAGCGAGATTACAAAGGCTGCGACTTGACCGAGAGGATCGTATGAAAGCCTGGCGTCTGGAAAAACTCGGCGGTCGGTTGGCGCTGGAAGACGTCCCCATCCCCGAGCCACGCCCCGGCAGCGTGCTGGTGCGGGTCGAGGCCTCGGCGCTGATGTCCTATCTCAAGGCCTATGTCGAAGGAAAACTGCCATTCTACAATCCGCCGGCGAAACCCTTCACCATCGGCACGAATGCGATCGGAACGATCGAGGCGGTCGGGCGCGACGTCTGGTCCTTGAGGAAAGGCCAGCGGGTCGTCGTGTCCTCGCATTTCGTCGCGCGCGAGAACGTCGACGATCCCGCGCAAGTCCTCATCGGCCTCACCGCGGGCGTGGGCGCGGCGGACATGCTCGCAGACTGGCCCGACGGGACGCTCGCCGAATTCGCGCTCGCGCCTGCCGAGGCGGTGACGCCGCTCGACGGCTTCGAGGGAGTCGACGCCGCGCGGCTCGCCGTCGTCAGCCGCTTCGTCGCGCCGTTCGGCGGCCTCCTGCGGGGGCGGCTTCAGGCGGGCGAAACGCTGGTCGTCAACGGCGCGACCGGGGCTTACGGGACTGCGGCCGTCCTCATCGGGGTCGCGATGGGCGCGGGGCGGGTGATCGCCGCCGGACGCAACCGGGACGCGCTAGCAGCGGTCGCGAAAGCCGCGGGCCCGCGCGCAATCCCGATCGCGCTGACCGGCGACGTCGCCGCCGACGCGAAGTCCATTCGCGAGGCCTCCGGCGGCGGCGCCGACATCGCTTTCGACATGGTTGGGAACGCAGGCGATCCGCGCTCGACGCTCGCCGCTCTGACGAGTCTCAGGCGCAACGGCCGGCTCGTGCTGATGGGCAGCATGACCGTCGACCTGCCGATCCCCTACACCCAAGTCATGCTCAACAACTGGAAGATTCTTGGCCAGTTCATGTATCCGGCGAGCGCCACCCGGCGTCTCCTCGATCTTATCCGCGCCGGCCTTCTCGACCTCGGCGCGCTCCGGGTGAAGGACTTTCCGCTGACGACGCTGCCCGAGGCGATGGAGGCGGCGGCCGAAGCGGGGAACCTGGAAGTCGTCGTGGCGAGGGCGTAACGCGCAACAAGGATCAAGGCGTTGGGCGCTGCGCCGGCCCAAACGTATCTGCCGCCGCGTCTTGGCCGCTTCGCCGGCCGACGTTTATGACCTGACTGTGTTCGGGCCAGCGGAAACGCCTTGCGGCCTTGATTGGCGCGTGGCAGGCTGGAGAATATTGTCATAGTCTGTTCGCATCGAGAGTCGCCGCAACTTCAAGAATCCGTCCGGGGGGACCGGATGTCGCGCATATTTCTGAGTCATTCGGCCAAGGACAATTTCGAGGCGATCGCGCTTCGCGACTGGCTCGCCTCGGAAGGCTGGAAGGACGTCTTTCTCGATCTCGATCCGGAGCGCGGCATTGCGGCGGGGGAACGCTGGGAGCGGGCGCTACATACTGCCGCAAACCGCTGCGAAGCTGTCATCTTCATCGTGTCGGGGAACTGGCTCGCCTCGGGCTGGTGCCTGAAGGAATATGCGCTCGCGCGCGGGCTCAACAAGAAGCTGCTCGCAGCGCTGATCGATCCGGCGAAGACGATCAAAACTCTTCCGGAGGAACTGACCGGCGTCTGGCAGATCGTCGATGTCGTTCACGGCCAGGACTTGCGCCTGTTTCCAACACAATCGCCGGGCTCCTACGAGGAGCGGCACATCGGCTATTCCCAATCCGGGCTCTTGCGGCTGAAGCGCGGACTGGAGAAGGCAGGGCTCGACCCACGGTTCTTCGCCTGGCCGCCGGAGGCGGAACTCGACCGGGCGCCCTACCGCGGCCTTAAAGCGTTGGAGGCCGAAGACGCCGGCATTTTCTTCGGCCGCGACGCGCCAATCGTCGAGGCGATCGACCGGCTTCGCGGGATTCGCGCGGGAGCGCCGCCCAGACTGATGGCGATCCTCGGCGCTTCGGGCGCGGGCAAATCGTCGTTCCTGCGCGCCGGGCTCCTGCCGAGGCTCAATCGCGACGATGCGCAGTTCATTCCCTTAGCCGTGATCCGCCCGGAGCGCGCGGCGCTGACCGGCGAGACCGGCCTCGTCAATGCGCTGACCGCGATCCTGCCCAAACATTCGCGCGCCGATCTGCGGGCGGCGGCACAGGCCGGCGCAGGAGCGTTGCGGCCGTTGCTGGCCGAACTTGTCGAGGCGGCGATGGCGCAGCGCGTCGCCGGCGACGAGACCGAGCGGCCGCCGGCCGTCGTCGTCGCGATCGACCAGGCGGAGGAACTGTTCCGCGCCGAGGGCCGGGAGGAGAGCGAGGCTCTGTTGGCTTTGCTGGCGGATCTCGCGAAGAGCGACGATCCCGCGGTCGTCGTGATCTTCGCCATTCGCTCGGATTCCTACGACGCGCTGCAAAACGCCAAGGCGCTGGAAGGGCTCAGGCAGGTCGCGTTCTCGCTGTCGCCGATGCCGCGCGGCGCCTACGCCGACGTCATTGAGGGCCCAGCGCGGCGCGTGGAGGAAGCCGGAGGCAAGCTCAAGATCGAACCGGCGCTCACCCAGCGGCTCCTCGTCGACATCGAGGCCGGCGCCGGCGACGCGCTGCCCTTGCTCGCCTTCACCCTCGAGCAGCTTTATCTCGACTATCGCCGGACTGGCGCGCTGCGGCTCGCCGACTACGAAAAGTCGGGCGGCCTCAGGGGCGCGATCGACGCCGCGGTCGAGCGCGCACTTTCGCGCGCCGACGCCGACCCCGGCATTCCCCGCGAGCGCGAGGCGCGCCTCGCGCTCTTGCGGCGAGGGCTGATCCCCTGGCTCGCCGGCATCGACCCCGACAGCAAGACGGCTCGCCGCAACATCGCCCGCCGCTCCGACATTCCGCTGGAGGCGGCGTCGCTGATCGACCTTCTGGTCGAGGAGCGGCTGCTTTCGCGCGACACGCGGGTGACGCGCGACCTGCAGACCGGTGACGAAATCCGCGAGCCTACAATCGAGCCAACGCATGAGGCGTTACTCAGGCAATGGGGCTTGCTCGACGGCTGGCTGAAAGACGATTTCAGCCTGCTGACCACGCTGGAAGGAGTCAAGCGCGCGACGCGCGACTGGGACGCCATGCGCGCGGCGAGTCCTGGCTCGCGCATCAGGGCCAGCGCCTGACCGAGGCGCAGGCGCTCGACGCCCGCCCCGACATCGCCGCCCGGCTCGACGCTGCCGACCGCGCCTATCTCGCCGGCAGCCGCGCGCGCGAGGAGGCGGCGCGCGCCGAGGCGGAGCAGCGGCGGCGCGAGCGGGAGGAGCAGCAGGCGCGACAGCTCGCCGACGCGCGCAAGATCGCGCGACGCACCTTCATCGGCGCTGCAGTCGCATTCGCATTTGCGTTCGCGGCAGGCGCATTCGGCCTGTATGCACTGTCGGAAAAGACGATCGCCGATCAGAAGACCATCGAAGCGATCACCCAGCGGGACAAGGCCGATGCAGCGACCAAAGAAGCCGAGGCGCAAAGGGTTCTCGCTAATCAAACTGCGCTCGAAGAGACGAAAACAAAGAGGCAGGCCGAGCGCGCGGCAAAGGACGCGATTGAGCAAAAGGCCGTCGCCGAGGCCGCAGCGGTGAAAGCGGTCAGGAATGAATCGGTAGCCCTGACAGCCCTCGCAGTTACGGAGGCGACAACGCATCCGGTCATCGCCGCCAAGTTGGCTCTCGCGGCATGGCCGCGCGACGACGTCGACAAGACAACCCCCAAGCTTTCGGCGACACTCGACGTCTTGGGTCAGATCGTGCCGAATTTTCATGAGCGGCGGGTGATCAAGAATGCAGGGAGCCTCGCCGCTCTCAGCCCGGATGGGACGCGCATCATCAGCGCGTCCGGCAACACTGCGCACGTGTGGGACGCGGCCACCGGGCAGGCCATCGCCACGCTCGAGGGGCACGAGGGGGAGGTGTATTCCGCCACCTTCAGCCCCGACGGTACGCGTGTTGTCACAGCATCGGACGACCAAACCGCGCGGCTGTGGGATGCTGCTACCGGGCGAGAAATCACAACGTTCCAGGGCCATGAGGATCGGGTGGAATCCGCCGCCTTCAGTCCAGACGGGACGCGGGTCGTCACGGCGTCCTACGACCACACCGCGCGGCTGTGGGACGCCGCCACCGGCCACGAGATCGCCACGCTGAAGGGACATGAAGGTTGGGTTAATTCGGCTGCCTTCAGCTCGGACGGGACGCGGGTCGTCACGACGTCCGACGATGGGACCGCACGGCTGTGGGATGCGGCTTCAAGGCGCGAAATCGCCGCGCTCAAAGGGCACGGGAGTAATTTCGATAAAGCGGCGTTCAGTCCGGACGGAACGCGCGTCGTCACCGCTTCCGACGAGGCCGCGCGCCTGTGGGATGCGGCCACCGGCCGAGTCGTCGTCACGCTCGCCGGGCATCAGGGTTCGGTCGACTCCGCCGCCTTCAGTCCGGACGGGACGCGCATAGTCACGGCGTCCAGCGACGGAACGGCGCGTCTCTGGGACGGGGCCTCAGGCAGGGCCATCGTCACGCTTAAGGGAGGGGATTTGAGTTGGGTGAGTTCCGCCGCCTTCAGCCCGGACGGGACGCGCGTCGTCACGTCATTCGGCAGGACCGCGCAGCTGTGGGACGCAGCGTCCGGGCGCGAGATCGCCACGCTCGCGGGACATGAAGCTTCGGTGTTTTCCACCGCCTTCAGCCCGGACGGGACGCACGTCCTCACTGCGTCTGGCGACAAGACCGTGCGACTGTGGGACGTAGCCCTCGGGCGCGACATCGCGACGCTCGCGGGGCATCGCGGTCAGGTGTGGTCCGCCGCCTTCAGCCCCGACGGGACGCGCGTCGTCACCGCGTCTCATGACAACACCGCGCGGCTATGGGACCCGCATTCCGGGCGGGTCCTCGCCACCCTCGCAGGGCATACAGCCGCGCTGAACTCCGCGGCGTTCAGTCCGGACGGGACGCGTGTCGTCACGGCCTCCAACGATATGACCGCGCGGCTGTGGGACGCGGCGTCTGGGCGAACGATCGCCACGCTCGCGGGACATAGGGGTGGGGTCACGTCGGCGGCTTTCAGCCGTGACGGGACGCGCGCCGTCACCGCGTCTGCCGACAGGACGGCGCGGGTGTGGGATGCGGTCACTGGGCGCGTCCTCGCCACGCTGTTCGTCGGGGTCGTCAATCCGGTTCATTCCGCGGCCTTCAGCGCGGATGGGACGCGCATCGTCACCGCCTCGGGCTACGAGAACGCACATGTGTGGGACGCGCGCTCCGGGCGCGTCCTTGCATCGATCGCTGGCCATAAGGGTGCGGTGTGGTCCGCCGCGTTCAGCCCTGACGGGACGCGCATCGTCACAGCCTCCGAGGACGACACCGCGCGGCTGTGGGACGCCGCCTCCGGGCGCGAACTCGCCGTGCTCAGGGGGCATGGCGGTCCGGTCGAATCCGCCGCCTTCAGCCCGGATGGGACGCGAATCGTCACGGCATCCTTAGACAGTACCGCGATTCTGTGGGACGCGGCCTCCGGCCGCGCCCTTGTCACGCTCTGGAACGACGACTCTGTGAGATCCGCCGCCTTCAGCCCTGACGGCACGCGCGTCGTGACAGCGTCCGACGACGGCACCGCCCGCATCTGGGACGTCAGCGGAATCCCCAAGGGCAACATCCTGCAGGTCGCCTGCGCGCTCTTGCGCATGCACGAGCACCCCGTCAGCCTTGACGGCGTCACCGACTATCCGCTGACCTTCGACCGCCCGATCTGCGTCACCGACCCGCCGCCGCCGGACATGCCAGTGGAGGCGGCAAAGCCGCCGACGCGATGAGGCAAGCTCCGCTCGATCAGTTCGCGGAAGCGGCTTTCACGCGCAATCCGCGTCATCGCGAGCGCAGCGCGGCGATCCAGCCCTTCCGGCGCCGCGAGCTGACCCGAAACAGGAGCCTTTCGGAAACGAGGGTGGCGTTGGGGACGCTGGATCGCCACGGCGCTCCGCGCCTCGCGATGACGGCTCACGGCGCTCCGCGCCTCGGGATGACGGCGCCAAACGAGCCGCCCTCCCGGTTATGGCATGATCGGTCCAGTCGAAGACCGCGAGGGCGCGGTTGCAACACTGCCTGCCCTATCAGAGGAGGAGCGCGATGCTGAAGATGGCCTGGAACTCCTATCGCGGCTGGGCGAAGCGCGCCCACGAGTTGCAGGCGGCCGCAGGTCGGTGGAACCTGCTGGCGCTCGTCTGCGTCGTCATCGCGGCGGTCTGCGGGGCGGCGACGGCGCTCGTTCCGGCCGCGCCCAGCCCGTGGAACGTCGCTGGGACATGGCTCGCGTCGGCCGCCGCCATCGCCGCCGCGGTCGGCGCCTATCTTGGCCGCGAAATCGGCGGCTCGGGCAAGGAGGCCGGTTGGATTTAGGCGCGCGCGACGGCGGAAGGGATCAAGTCCGAATGCTTCCGATACGCGGCCAAAGCCGGCGCAGAGCCCGAAGCCGCCAAGGCTTTCGAGCAGCGGATCGACGCGCTCTCCAAACTGGCGGCCGATAAGAATCTCGTGCCCGCCGACGATCCGGTCCCGCCCTCGGGCGACAAGCGCGAGCCCGTCATCCCGCTGACCATGGATTGGTACAAGACCAACAGGATCGACGAGCAGATCGAATATTACCGGAACGGGCGAGCGAAAAACGAAGCGTTGGCGGAGCGCCTGTGGTGGGTGGCCTTCGTTTCCGGCCTCGCCGCGGTCGCCTTCGGCGCGCTCGGCGCCTTCGCGAATGTCTTTGCGCCGTGGATCGGCACCATGACGATGATCGCCGCCTACGGCCTGATCGACCGGCGCAAGTACCTCATTTCCAGCTACGCCGCGATGCAGGCGAGCCTCGAACGGATCAAGGCGCTGGACGAAGCGAGCCCGGCGAGCCTCGCCGATCTCGTCAGCGCGACGGAAGACCTGCTCGACAGCGAGCACAAGGCCTGGCAGCCGCAAATGCTCTCCATGCAGCGCCAGCCGCCACGGCCACCGAAGCAGGGGAGGCAATTGGCGTAAAAAAGCTTTATTTTTCAAGCTATTGTCAGTTTTTACTTTCCAAGCGCCGGGATCTGTGCTACTATGTTTTTTCGTTCCTCCTGGATCCTCAAGTCCCAGCGAGGGAGTCCCCGGCGTCGTTCACGGAAACCACGCCGGGGTTGCTGTTTGCCATGTCGTTTAGGCCTTCGGCCATTCGAGTCACGGGTGTGCGGAACTTGCAGAAAGCGGGAAAGCGCCTGAGTGGCTGAAAGCCTCAAGCGGCCCAACTGCGGTCCCCTCGCATTGGCTCCGGCTCGGCCACGAGTCGCATCGCGCCCCGAAATGGCGCCGCAAGCCGTTGAAATCCCGCGATTCGCGCCCGGAGATGGCGGCCGGCCGAGAGACCGGCGACGCGCACGCCTCTCCTCGCCGCGCTCTCCTCGCGCCAAGGTCGCGCCGCCGGGAAATGGCGCCGCAAGCCGTTGGAATACCTCAATTCGCGCCCGAAATTGGCGCCTCCCGCCGAAAAGACCGGCTGAGGCTGACCCGACCGCCCTGCCTGCGTCTTTGCTCGCAAAGAGCGCCGCCGGGCATCTCTTCCGCTTGCCGCCCGCCAAAATTCGGCGCCATATCGCGCGGAAACAATTTTTGGGAGAGAAACGTGGATCTCGGCATCACCGACAAAGTCCGTCCGCTCATCGCGGCCGTCCGCGCCATAGTGCGCGACGAGATCATCCCGCTCGAGGAGGAATACGAAGCCGAAGTCGGGCGCGAGGGCGACCGGTTCAAGCCGACGGCGCGCATGGTCGAGATCCGGGAGGAGCTCAAGGGCAAGGCTCGCACCAAAGGCCTGTGGAATTTCTGGCTGACCGGTTCCGGCAAGGGCTACGGCCTCACCACCGTCGAATACGCCTATCTCGCCGAGGAGATGGGCTGGTCGCCGCTCGCCTCCGAAGTGTTCAACTGCTCGGCCCCCGACACCGGCAATATGGAAGTGCTCGAACGCTACGGCTCGGCCGAGCAGAAGGCCCGCTGGTTGCCCGACCTGCTCGAAGGCAAGGCTCGCTCGGCTTATCTGATGACCGAGCCCGGCGTCGCCTCGTCGGACGCGACCAACATCGCCATGGACGCAAAACTCGACGGCGACGAATGGGTGCTCAACGGCGAGAAATGGTGGTCGTCGGGCGCCGGCGATCCGCGCTGCTCGATCTACATCACCATGGCGCTGACCGACCCGGACGCCACCCCGCACGCGCGCCACTCGATGCTGCTGGTGCCGGCCAAGACCAAGGGCGTCGAAGTGTTGAGGGCGCTCACCGTCTACGGCGCGGACGACGCGCCGCACGGCCACATGCACATCCGTTTCACCGACGTGCGCGTGCCCAAGGACGCGATGATCCTCGGCCGCGGGCGCGGTTTCGAGATCGCGCAGGGGCGGCTCGGCCCCGGCCGCATCCACCACTGCATGCGGGCGATCGGCCAGGCCGAGCGGGCGCTCGAGGCCATGTGCCGGCGCGCCGCCGCCCGCACCGCCTTCGGCCAAAAACTCGCCCGCCTCGGCGCCAACCCCGACATCATCGCGGAAGCGCGCATGAGCATCGAGATGGCGCGCCTGCTCTGCCTCAAGGCCGCCTGGGCGATGGACACCCAGGGGGTGCGCGCGGCGGCCCCGCTCATCTCGCAGATCAAGGTGATCGCGCCGCGCGTGGCGCTCGAGGTGATCGACCAGGCGGTGCAACTGCACGGCGGCGCCGGGGTCAGCCAGGATTTCCCGCTGGCGCGCATGTGGACGCAAGTGCGCACGCTGCGCCTCGCCGACGGCCCCGACGCGGTGCACCGACGCGTCATCGCCAAGGCCGAGATGAAGCGCTACTCGAACGAAGAGACGGCGCGATGAGCGGCGCGTTTCCCGAAGACGTCGCCGCATTCGACGCCTGGGCGAGCGCCCATGTCGAGGGGTTTCGCGGCCCCTCGCGGGCGACCAAGTTCGCCACCGGCCAATCGAACCCGACCTTCCTCGTCGAGGCCTCGAGCGGACGCTACGTGCTGCGCCGCAAGCCGCCGGGCAAGCTTTTGAAAAGCGCGCACATGATCGAGCGTGAGTTTCGCGTCCTGAAAGCGCTCGAGGGCACGGGGTTTCCGGCGCCCCGCGCGCTGGCGCTGTGCGAGGACGACAGCGTCATCGGCACGGCCTTCTACCTCATGGCCCATGTCGAAGGCCGCATTTTCTGGAACCCGGCGCTGCCGGAGCTCGAGCGCGAACAGCGCGCCCCGATCTTCGACGCGATGAACGAAGGCCTGGCGAGGCTGCATGCGATCGACGTCGCCAAGGCCGGGCTTTCGGACTTCGGCAAGCCCGGAAGCTATTTCGCCCGCCAGTTTCAGCGCTGGACCGAGCAGTATCGCGCCAGCGAGACGGACCGGAACGAGGACATGGAGCGTCTTCTCGCCTGGCTCGCCGAGCGGGTTCCGGCCGATGACGGGCGCGTCGCGCTGGTGCATGGCGACTGGCGGATCGACAACATGATCTTCGACGCCCATTCGCCCCGCCTGCTCGCCGTGCTCGACTGGGAGCTGTCGACGCTCGGCCATCCTTTCGCCGATCTGGCCTACCAGTGCATGTTCTGGCGGATGCCCAATTCCTCGGGCGGCCTCAGCGACTTCGACCGGGCCGCCCTCGGCCTTCCGACCGAAGCCGAATATGTCGAGGCCTATTGCCGGCGCGCCGGGCTCGACGCAATTCCGAACTGGACCTTCCTCATCGCCTTCAGCTTCTTTCGCATCATCGCCATCGCCCAGGGCGTCTATAAGCGCTCGCTCGACGGCAACGCCTCGAACCCCGAGCGGGCCCGTCAATACGGCAAGGCCGTGCCGATGATGGCGCGGCTCGCGATCGAGGCGATCGAGACGGGGGCGTAAGACTCCAAGCGCCTTGCGAGCGCAAGGCGTTCCATGGTAATCGCCCGCCGACTGCGCCGCTAGGCCTTGCGCCTTCGCGTCGGCCCCGGAGAGGTGGCAGAGTGGTCGATCGCGCCGCACTCGAAATGCGGAGTACGTGCAAGCGTACCGGGGGTTCGAATCCCTCCCTCTCCGCCAATTTACTTTTCGACGGCGTGCTAATTTACGGGCCAAGCCTTTGACAAGCCGCTGAAAGACCAGCGAAACGC
>Ga0209040_10004743_pt1 | contig 10232 bp, 11 predicted proteins | sample BogFormECP12_OM3_FD_188240 | JGI IMG/M metagenome (GOLD analysis project Ga0209040, IMG submission 188240) | Bog forest soil microbial communities from Calvert Island, British Columbia, Canada - ECP12_OM3 (SPAdes) (version 2) | ecosystem: Environmental > Aquatic > Freshwater > Wetlands > Bog ... | reverse complement strand
TTATCGACCGCGCCCCAGTCGGCGTTGTCATGGGCATAGTAACGGTAATAGTCTTCGGCCTCTTTTTTGGTGGGGCGGCAGACCACATGACAAAGGGTGAAGACGCCGGTGTTTCTGCCCAACTTGGCGGAGTTTTCCTTGATGGCATCGACTTCGGTTTTGGATTTCTCCAGGTCGACCGAGATGGCGAAGAGAAAATCGGCATTGCGCGCCGCGAAGTCGCGCCCTTCGCCCGATCCAGCCGCATTCATGATCGGGGGAATTCCGTCATAGGGACGGGGAAATCCGTACACGCCCTTGAGATGATAAAACTTGCCATTCCAATCGGACGGACCGTTGTGGTCCCAGATCGCTTTGACCACGTCGAACCATTCTTGTGCGAGGGCATAGCGATCAGTGTGCTTCTCCGGCAAATCAATGCCAAAGGCATCGTACTCCGGCTTGTTCCACCCGGCGACGATGTTGAGACCGAGGCGACCGTGGCCCAGTTGGTCGGCGGTGGCGAGTTGTTTGGCGGCGACCACGGGATGGATGAAGGCGGTGTGAACGGTAGCAAAAATATTGATCCGTTTCGTATTCGCCAAAAGTCCGGTGGCCCAGGTGAGTGTCTCCAGCACGCTGCCATGGAAGTCAGTTTCGCCGCCGTAGCCGATCCAGCGCGCGATGGGCAGCAGGAATTCGATGCCAGCCTCATCCGCAAGTTTTGCCAGTTGGATGTTGTTGTCCCAGGAATTGACCCAGCGCTCGGGAACTTTTGTGACCGACATGCCGCCCGAGCAATTGGGAGAGAAGAAGCCCAGCTTCAGCTTGTTGTGGTTCAGAATAGAAGATTGTTTTCGGCCCATGAAATCCCAAACGCCTTCGTGTCCGGATTGTACGCAATGATAACTGCGCATTATGCCTGAAAAACAAAGCCGCGGGAAACACGTTTGGCGTAACCCGCGCTCGCCCAGTATCATGTTGGAGACATTGGGCCGTGCTTCATCCTTGAATTCCGCGCGCCGCTCACCATGCTGCAGAAGCGAATCGACGATCAGGAGACCATCTCGCGGGAGAACATCCGCGAGGCGGAAGGAATCTTCCATCGGCATCTGAAGCGTGTCGGCCTCAAACAGACCGAACAGCGGAGCGCAATTCTCCGAACCTTTCTGGAAACGCGGGAGCACCTCTCCATCGACGAATTGCATCGTCTGGTCAAGAAAAGCGATCCGCGCATCGGTTTCACCACCGTCTATCGCACGTTGAAGCTGCTGGCCGGCTGCGGCCTGGCCAGCGAAGTCGCTTTTCATGATGGCATTGCGCGTTACGAACACCAGTACAACCGGCGCAGTCATCACCACATGGTGTGCACGGAGTGCGGCGCCTCGGTCGAATTCTTCTCGGAGAAAGTTGGGGAGATCGAACAGGAAATCGGACGCAAGCACCGCTACGTTACCACGCGCCACAGTTTCCAGATCTACGGCGTTTGTGAAGAATGCCGCAAGAAGAGCAATGGACGCCGAATCGTCTAGTACCGCGAATCATCCGGAGAACAGCTCTGCGAATCCGGGCGGAGGCTCCGCCAAATGTCCGCATTGCGGATGCGTGATGCCGGCGAACGCGGCTTTTTGCCCGGGCTGCGGCTGGTCTATGACGCCGATCCCGCCCGCCGAAAGGGCCGCCGCGGCGGTCGCTTATCTTCCCTTGGTTCCGCCGGCGGTGATCTTGTTTCTGCCGGCATTTCGCAAGAACCGCTTCGTCCGCTTTCATTGCTGGCAAAGTATCCTGCTGTGGGGAGTGTTTTTTGTTTTGACCGTCATCGCGCTCTTTCTCTCGAACGTGACGGCTGCAATGGTTTTTCTACTATTTGGAATTCTGGCGTCGCTGGCCATGCTGTTCTTGTGGATCGTGCTATCGGTGAAGGCGTGGGAGGGCGAGCGCTTCGAGCTGCCGCTGTTTGGCGAACTGGCGGCACGGATGAAGTAAGTCGCAGGAAGAGCGTGGGGTGAAACTTGATTGCGTTTTTCCTGACACCTGACATCTTGCCCGTTACAATATCTACTTCATAATGCATCCCAGGAGACCTCATTGAGCCAGCTTCAGCGCGTCAAGATCAGCGCACTCGGCACGTATGTTCCGCCCCGCCTGCTCACCAACGCCGACCTCGAAAAGCTTGTCGATACGAACGATCAATGGATCATGGAGCGGGTCGGCATCCGCGAGCGGCATATCGTCGACAAGGGGGTTGCGACTAGCGATCTGGCGGTGGAAGCGGCGAAGAACGCGCTGGTTGAGCGAGGCATCGAGGCCTCCGATATCGACGCGATTATCGTCGGAACGGTTACGCCTGACATGTTCTTTCCCTCCACGGCTTGCCTGGTCCAGCATAAGCTGGGCGCGAAGAATGTCTGGGGATTCGATCTTTCGGGCGCCTGTTCGGCGTTTGTTTACGCGTTGCAAACCGGAGCGCAATTTGTGGCGACCGGAGCGCACAAGAAGGTGATGGTGATCGGCGCGGACGTGATGTCGTCAATCATCGACTACACCGATCGCGCCACCTGCGTCATTTTCGGCGATGGAGCGGGTGCGGTCCTGCTGGAACCGACGGAGGACGATTCGGTCGGGCTCATTGATTTTGTGCACGAAGTGGATGGTTCGGGTGGGTGCTCGCTTTACATGCCCGGTGGAGGAAGCCTGAATCCCTCGAGTCACGAAACGGTAGACAAGAAAATGCATTTCGTTCATCAGGACGGGGCGGCGGTATTCAAGTTCGCGGTGCGGAAGATGGCCTTGCTGTGCGAAGAGATTCTGAAACGCAACAACATCAAGGGCAGCGAGATCGACGCCTTCATTCCGCACCAGGCGAATAAGCGCATCATCACCGCGACCGCCGATCGTCTGAGCATGCGTCCCGAGGCGGTGATCGTGAACATCGAGGATTTCGGAAACACCACGGCTGGAACAATCCCGTTGGCCATGCAAACCGCCCGTGAACAAGGGAAATTGAAAAAGGGAAGTTTGGTGCTGCTGGCCAGCGTCGGTGCGGGTTTTACTTCGGGAGCGACTTTGCTTCGCTGGGCTTACTGAGACTGGCCTTGGGTCTATCGATAGCCAGTCTGCCGTTTCCGTACCAACTCCACGGCTGCGCGGCTTCTGCAATCGAGACTTTCATAGAAGCGCACGCGTAAGCGAGGTTCAAAGGCAACGCCCACGACAGCCCCACGGGAGAGCGGGATAGGCGCTTGCACATGCTTTGCAACGAGTAGAAGCGCCGGTTCGCATAATTGTATCCGGCCAAAAGTTCCTCCGGGCTCATCAGTTGCGGCCGGAAGACCACATCCGCGCGGCCGTTGTACTTGCTCCAGTCGTGGGTCAGGATCCGACCCTCTGCTTCCAGTCGTTCATACAGCCGAGTTCCGGGAAAAGGAGTCAGGATGTTGAAAGTTGCGTTCTGCACTCCGGCCGCCTCGAGGAAGTCCAGCGTTTCGCCGAAGATTGCCGGCTTATCGTTATCGAAACCGAAGACAATACCCGCCTGCACGGCGATGCCATGGGAATGGATACGCTCAATCGCGCGGCCGTAGTCGGAGACGTGATTGAAGCGCTTCTGCACTTCGTTCACGCTGCTTTGCGAGACGGACTCCAGCCCGACGAACAGTTGCTTGCATCCGCTGCGGGCGGCCAACTCAAGAAACTCGTCGTCCTGAGCAGCATGAATGCTGGCCTGGCTGCTCCACCACTTGCGATAGGGAGCGAGAGCCCGGAACAGAGTCTTGGCGTATTCCAGGTCGCTGGCGATGTTGTCATCCCACAAAATGATCACCTTGCCGGAAAAAGAACCGAACTCTTCCGCAACGGCGTTCACGGGTCGCTGTCGCACCTGGCTTTGATACATGACGGCGAGCGTGCAGAAATCGCAACTGTACTGACAGCCGCGCGTGGCGAACAGGACCCCACTTGTAAAATCGCGCCGGTGAAACAGGTCCTTCCGCGACATCGGAGCATGATCCAAGGTTGGAGGCTCATTGGAAAAGTACCTGTGGCTATGCCGTCCCACTTCAAAGTCGCGCAGGAATTGAGGCCAGTCGGATTCAGCCTCGCCGACGAAGATTACGTCCGCGTGTGACTGCGCTTCATCGGGCATGAGAGTCACATGCGGCCCTCCTAATACAACCGGAATTCCCCGCCGCCGAAAGCGGTCTGCCATGTCATAGACGTGAGGCGCGCTCGGGGTGTGAAAGGTAATCGCCACCAAGTCGGCTTGCACTTCGAAATCAACCGGCCCCACGACCTCATCGATATGGAGCACAGTCCAATGAGGCGGCACGAAAGCGGCCAGATAGGGCATGGTGATCTGCTGAAAGCTCAGGACACGGGAACGCCGCACCTTCTGGATTTCGGGTGAGGAAGCGGTGATGAGAAGCAAAGTTCGCAAAATAGGTCGGATGTGAGGCCTACTTGGTTGCCAGCGCTCCTACAAGCGATTCGAAAATCTTGTACCCATCGGTGCCGCCGAGTTCGGGTTCGGCGGCTCGCTCGGGATGCGGCATCATGCCGAGAACGTTGCCCCCGGGACTGCAGATGCCGGCTACATTTTCGAGCGAACCGTTCGGATTTGCTTCGGGTGTAATTTCGCCTTGCGCATTCGCGTAGCGGAAAACGATGCGGTGGTCGCGCTTGAGTTCCGCGAGCGTCGACTCATCGCAAAAATAATTGCCTTCCATGTGGCCGATGGGGATGGTGAGTACTTCGCCTTTGCGGCACGCGTTCGTAAACGGCGTCTCATTATTTTCGACTCTTACCTGCACCGGCTTGCAGACATACTTCAGTCCGATATTGCGCATCAGCGCTCCGGGCAGCAGTCCCGACTCACACAGAATCTGGAAGCCGTTACAGATGCCTAAGACCAGGCCGCCGCCGGCGGCGAATTTGCGGACGGATTCCATGACCGGAGAAAACTTCGCGATGGCGCCGGTGCGCAGATAGTCGCCGTAGGCGAATCCTCCGGGGACGATGATCACATCGCAATTCTCGAGGTTATGCGACTCGTGCCAGAGAAACGTTGCCTTCTGTTTGGCCACGTGCTCGGCGGTCCAGAAGGCATCATGATCGCAGTTCGATCCGGGGAAAATGATGATGCCAAATTTCATCGGAAGGCCCTCACGAATCTATGGTAACAGCGGGGCGTACGCCCGCCAGTGATTTTTTGGATTATTGTCGTCAATTCTTGCCACTGCGAAAACCGACTGGACCGGAAGATGTGGTTTCAGGAACAGCGGCGTGGTGGAATGGCATTGTCACCCTGAGCGAGGCGAAGGACCTGTGCATTTGCACCCGCCCCGATGCATAGGTTCTTCGCTTCGCTCAGAATGACAATCTGCTCCCCCTCGCAAGAATCGCAAGGGGCAGCGCGTCGGTTTATTGTTCCGTCGGTTCTGCAGATGGCTCGGAAATGTTGTCCATCGGGGTGTTGTAACCCGCGATATCCGACGCCACAGTCGCGTTCGAGTAGCTTGCCGGCTGACGGGTGTCATCCGACGGCCGGTAGGGCGGCGGATTGGTGGACCAGTTGTAGCTGTCATCCGGATAATAGTTGTAGGCTGGCCAAGGAGAATACCAATACGGATCGTATCCGTAGGGGTAGTACCACCACGGATCCCAGGCGAAAGGCCCCCAGTAAGCGCCCCAGTAGGGATATCCGAAGCCGTAGCCCCAAAATCCCCAGCCGAAGCCTCCTCCTCGACCCCAACCCCAACCGCCTCCCCAACCGCGGCCGCGCCAACCGCCTCCCCAGCCATTGCCTCCGCGGTTGAAGGCAGGAGCGAAGCGCGTGGACGTCGCGGTGTTGCCGAACGAATGCCATTGGCCATCATTGATAGCGGGACGAATATTTGCCGAGCGAGGATCCCCCGAACGCATTGCAGACGAGCCTGGATTACGGCCAGCTTGAGATCCGCCGCGGCTGTAACTGCCTCCATTCGATCGCTCGCCATAGGAACCACCTCCACGAGGTGTTCCAACACTGCCGTGATAGGGGCCTCCACCGCCATGGGATACAGCGCCGCCGCCGTGAAACCCGCCCCCACCTCCGCCCCCATGGAAGCCTCCACCGCCACCGCCGCCGTGGCTTCCGCCACCGCCTCCCCCGTGTTGAGCGAAGGCCAAGTTGGGCGTTAAGGCTAAACCGATGACTGCAGAGAAGGTTATCAGGGACTTGCGAAAAGTGGATGAGCCCATAGTCTTTACCTCCCGTGGGAAGCTGGGAGTGCTACCTACCTAATCAGATTCTAGCGCTGGTCCCCGGGTTGCGCGAGGGCAAATCTAATCGGCTGTTACTGGTGTCGGCGGCTTGTAAAGAACCCGGCCACGGGCGGCTGTGCGCTCGGCTTGGACGGGCGAGGGCGCCCGTCCCTACACAATCTATTACCTCACCTAGTACTTCACGATGGCCGCGAACGACTTAGGATCGAGTGATGCTCCGCCCACCAGCGCGCCGTCGATCTCTTCTTCCGCCATAAGGGTGTGGGCATTTTCTGGTTTGACCGAGCCTCCGTAGAGGATGCGCAATTTGTCGGCGAATTCCTGGCCGAAGGATTCAGCTGCTTCGGCGCGGATGATGGCGTGGGCATCGGAGGCCTGCTGTGGGGTGGCGGTTTCTCCGGTGCCGATGGCCCAGACCGGTTCGTAGGCCACGACCAGCTTGGCCGCTTTTTTGGCCGAAACCTTGTTGAAGGCGCGAAGACACTGGCGGCGCAGAACGTCATCGGTAAGACCAGCTTCACGTTCTTCGAGAACCTCTCCCACACAGACAATGGGGACAAGTCCGGCCTCGATGGAGGACTTGAGCTTGAGATTCACCGTGTCGTCGGTCTCCCCGAAGTATTGGCGGCGCTCGGAATGTCCAATGATGACGTGGGTTGCACCCACTGCCACCAGCATGCTGGCGCAGATCTCGCCGGTAAAAGCGCCTTCGTTTTGCCAATAGACATCCTGCGCGCCGATAGCGACATTCGATCCTTTGGCCGCGTTGATGGCGGCGTCAAGCGCGAGGTAAGTGGGGCAGACGACGATCTCGTCGCGGCCTTCGTTGCAATCCGGGCCGTGAACCAGAGGCAGGAAATCGCGGAAGAAGTCGCGGGTCTCGGCGGGGGTCTTGTACATCTTCCAGTTGGCGGCGATGAGCTTTTTTCTCATGAAGGACCTTTCGTGAAATATAAAGACGTTGCAGTCTGACCTAAACCAATTCCAATCGCTTGAGCTTCAGATGGCCGGTGTGCAGATGTGCGAGGTCATACTGTGCTTGTTGCACAAGCCAGCTCTCGGCGCTGCCGCCGAATACTTTGGAAAGTCGCACTGCCATTTCGGGCGAGATGGCGCGCTTTTCGTTGACGAGTTCCGATAAAGTGGTGCGGGTTACGCCGAGGGCGGCGGCGGCCTGGGTGATAGTCAATCCCAAAGGCTCAATACACTGGCGCAGCACAAAACCGCCGGGATGAGGTGGGTTCTTCATCGGCATAGTGACCTCCCTTTCAATGGTAGTCCAGATAGTCAACGTCGAATACGTCGTGGTTGTCCAAGCGGAACATTACTCGCCAGTTCGCGCGCACCGTCACCGACCAAAAGCCTTTCAACTCACCCTTGAGCGGATGTAGTCGGAAGCCGGGTACCTCCATGTCAGATACGGCGCGGGCCGCGTCTAGCCGGGCGAGAATGTCGCGCAACTTAATGACATGTTCAGCGATTACTCCCCGCGGGTCGCCGTCTTCGTAAAGACGTTTCAGACCTCGGTGGCAAATGGACCGGATCATCTGGAACCGTAATGCGTTACGTTACGGATGTCAAGAGTGAACATCGCCCTATCCATTTTTTTTGAAAATAACCTTGTTTGCGAACTGCCCGTGGGAAATTCTTTCGGCCGCCCGGACGTAGGCCTTGCAGGTGGCGGTATCGAAGAGCACGAATCGGACATGCTCCACACCAGTGCAAGACGGCAGGACTTCTACCATGATGCGCATGGCAATTTCAGCTGCCTCGTGCACCGGATAGCCGAATGCTCCGGTTGATAGGGAGGGGAAGGCCAGGGATTTAATTCCGTGATCGTCGGCGATCCGGATGGACTCCCGATAGCAACTGGCTAACGTCTCGGCTTCGCGCTGGCGCCCTCCTGCATACACCGGACCGACGGTGTGGACTACGTATTTGGCGGGCAATCGTCCGCCGGTGGTGATGACGGCTTTGCCGGCAGGGAGGGTGCCAATTTTAGCCACGATGCGCTTGCACTCCTGCAGGATTGACGGGCCGCCAGTGCGATGGATTGCTCCATCAACGCCTCCTCCTCCGAGCAGAGATGAGTTGGCGTTATTGACGATGGCTTCGGTTGTCTCTTTGGTGATGTCGGCGGGGCCGTGGAGTTCGAGTATTTTGCCGTTGGCGAACGTCAGTCGGGCTGCGTAGTCGGACATACATAGCGGCCCCTAAAGGGGCAGTCGGGGCGTGCGCGTTGCGGTATCGCTTAGGCGATACCCTGATACGAAGCAAAAGGCTGCGCGCTGTCGGGCTCAGCCCTGAGCTACGGGCTGCAAGCCCACTGCCAACGGCGGGCCAACAGCCCCTGACACCTGACACCTATTTCTTCTCGGTCAGGGCTTCTACCCCGGGAAGCTTCTTGCCTTCCAGAAATTCCAGCGAGGCGCCACCGCCAGTTGAAATGTGGGTAATTTTGTCTGCCACATCCGCGGCTTTGACCGCCGCTACCGAGTCTCCACCGCCTACGATGGTCACGGCTCCCGCATTCTCTGCCACAGCTTTGGCGATTTCAAACGTGCCTTTGGCAAATGGCGGCACTTCGAAAACACCCATCGGGCCGTTCCAGACGATGGTGCGGGCGCGCGCTACTTCTTCGGAAAAGGCCTCGATGGTTTGCGGGCCGATATCGAGGGCCATCATGTTGGCGGGGATGGACTCGCCCTTACCCACGAACTTCACCAGCGCGTTGGCCTCGACCCGATCGGCAACCACGTGGTCCGTGGGCAACAACAATTTGACCTTGTGGGCTTTTGCCTGCTGCAGAAGGTCGCGCGCAAGTTCGACCTTGTCTTCTTCCACCAGGCTCTTACCGACGGATTCGCCCTGTGCCTTGAGGAAGGTATAGGCCATGGCGCCGCCGATGATGAGCGTGTCGACCTTGCTGAGCAGATTCTGAATGACTCCAATCTTGTCGCTGACCTTGGCGCCGCCGAGGATGGCGACGAAGGGACGCTCGGGGTCGTGCAGGACGCGGCCCAGATATTGCAGCTCTTTTTCCATGAGCAGTCCGGCCGCGGATTTCTGCACAAATTTGGTGATGCCGACGGTCGAAGCATGGGCCCGGTGGGCGGTCCCGAAGGCGTCGTTGACGTAAAACTCGGCGAGCTTGGCGAGTTGCTTGGAAAAACTCTCGTCGTTCTTTTCTTCTTCGGCGTGAAAGCGGAGGTTTTCCAGAAGCAGCGCTTGACCCTTCTCCAGTTTGAGCGCCATCTCTTCGGCTTCCTCGCCAACACACTCGGGGCAGAAGCCGACATTTTCTCCGCGCGAAAGTTCTTTGTCCAACAACATACGCACACGCTCGGCGACGGGCTTGAGACTCATCTTGGGATTCGGCTTGCCTTTGGGACGGCCCAGGTGAGACGCCAGGATGAGGCGCGCGCCGTGACGCAGAGCATACTCGATGCTGGGCAGGGTCTCACGGATGCGGGTGTCGTCCATGACACGGCCATTGTCGAGAGGGACGTTGAAGTCGACGCGCATGAAGACGCGGTGATCGTTGAGCGGGAGATCGCGGATAGAAAGTTTGGACATTGGGCACCTTGTCGCTGGTCGTTGGTCGTTAGTCGTTCGGTATTTATCGCTCGGGCGATGTTTGTCGTTGGGCGTCGGCAGCTCGCTTTGATCAAGTCAACAGGAAAGCAACGAAACGCGAACGACCGACGACTAACGACCAACGACGATTTTAGTTACAGGCCTTTGGCCGCCATCAGGTTGATCAGATCATGGACACGGCAGGAGTATCCCCACTCATTGTCGTACCAGGAGATAACCTTGACGCAGTTTCCGCCGACGACCAGGGTCATATGCGAGTCTACGATCGAGGAGCGGGAGTCGCCCTTGAAATCGGACGAGACCAGTTCGTTCTCCTCGAACCCGAGATAACCCTTCAGGGAACCTGCTTCAGAGGCCTTCTTCAGGGCGGCGTTGACCTCTTCTTTTGTGGTCTT
>Ga0209040_10004742_pt1 | contig 10232 bp, 7 predicted proteins | sample BogFormECP12_OM3_FD_188240 | JGI IMG/M metagenome (GOLD analysis project Ga0209040, IMG submission 188240) | Bog forest soil microbial communities from Calvert Island, British Columbia, Canada - ECP12_OM3 (SPAdes) (version 2) | ecosystem: Environmental > Aquatic > Freshwater > Wetlands > Bog ... | reverse complement strand
AAAGAGCAAGAAGGCGGGTTCCTCACCGGGCTTTCAGCCCAGTTCGGAATGACAAGACTTAATGACTAGACTTAATGACAAGACTTAGAGATGGGCTGGGAAGGTCAGCGATGAAAAAGATTGGGATTTTGTTTGGGATGGAGAATACGTTTCCGCCGGCGGTGGTGGAGAAGATTAATGCCATGAAAGTCGACGGCGTGGAGGCGGAATTTGTGACGATTGGCGGGATTCGGATGGATGAGCCGAAGAAGTATGACGTGATCATCGACCGGATTTCGCAGGATATTCCGTTCTATCGGGCTTATTTGAAGAATGCGGCGCTGCGCGGGACGATCGTGGTGAACAATCCGTTCTGGTGGACGGCGGACGACAAATTTTTTAATTATGCGTTGGCACATAAGCTGGGGGTGGCGATCCCGCCGACGGTGATTCTGCCGCACAACAAGCACCCCGAGGGGACGACCGACCGGTCGATGCGGAACTTAATGTATCCCTTGAACTGGCAGGAGCTGTTTGATTACGTTGGCTTCCCTGCTTTTTTGAAACCTTATTCCGGAGGGGGATGGAAGCATGTGTATCACGTGCACTCGCCGGAAGAGTTTTTTCAGCACTATAACCAGACCGGCGATCTATGCATGACGCTGCAGCATGGAGTGGTTTTTGAGGAGTATTACCGATGCTATGTGGTGGGGCAGGAAAAAGTACACATCATGAAGTACGATCCGCGGGCGCCGCATCACGAGCGGTATGTGAAGGGGAATCCGGCGCCATCGTCAGAGGCCTTGCGGGCTCGGATTGAAAAAGACGCGCTGACGTTGTGCCAAGTGCTCGGGTATGACCTGAATACGGTGGAGTTTGCGGTTGAGGGTGGAGTGCCGTACGCGATTGATTTTCTGAATCCGGCCCCGGATGCGGAGATTACTTCGGTGGGGCAGGAGAATTTTGACTGGATTGTGAATGCCGTGGCGGAGATGGCGGTGAAGATGGCGCTGAGCGGGGAGAATCCGGCGCGGGAGTTGCGGTGGGCCAGGTTTCTGAATGGAAGACCCGTGAAGCAAACGCGCAAGGGCGAGCCGGGATGGGTCGCGGAGCGAAAGCGGGGGAAAGCAGCGAAGTAACGTGGATGAGCTGAAGAAGAAGCGTTTTTTCCGGGGCATGGTGCTGGCCTGGACACCGTGGATTCCGTGGATTCCGACCCTGATTGGCATCGGATACGCGTTCAGGGGCATTTCGGAGCAAAAGGCGACTGGGCTTGGGGCAGTGGCTGGCGCGCTGAGTGAGATATTCGTTCTGTACGGTATCGGCGCAATTCTTGTTGTTCAAATAGCCGCCATTGTGTTACTGATCAGGGCGTTTTCGCCTGGGCATTGGGTACGTGGCATGTTCTCAGTGCTCTCCGTCTGCCTGAGTGGATTGATGCTTCTTCTCGTGGGCCTTTTCTGTTGGTGGTCCTGGTTTCAGACCCGCCACAACTTCTGATCAGCATTCTTGGGCTCGTTGTTATACTGTTTAGGCCTGATTTGGCCATCCTTTCGCAAACAACCCGAAGGATGGACCGCCCAGCGATGTGGGAGCTTTCGACGAAACCAAGGTTCCTCGCTTCGCTCGGAATGACACGACGTTTGGTAGCGCGCAATGAAGCCCACTTTCACTATCGGGATCGAAGAGGAATATCAGACCATAGACCCAGAGACCCGGGATCTGCGCTCGCATATTCAGGCGGAGTTGCTCGAGAAGGGCAAGCTGATTCTGCAGGAGCGGGTGAAGGCAGAGATGCATCAGTCCGTGGTGGAGGTTGGGACAGGCATATGCAATAACATCAAGGAAGCCAAGGCTGAAGTGAAGATGTTCCGGCGCGACATTGTGCGGCTGGCCAAGGAGAATGGGTTGAGGCTGGCGTCGGTGGCGACGCATCCCTTTTCCGATTGGCGGACGCAGGAGATACATCCGGACCAGCGTTACAAGAATATTGTCGAGGATATGCAGCTGGTGGCGCGGGCGAATCTGATCTTTGGGCTGCATGTGCACATCGGGATCGAAGACCGCGAGACCGCGATCCACATGATGAATCACTCGCGGTATTTTCTGCCGCATCTGCTGGCGCTTTCCACGAATTCGCCGTTCTGGCTGGGAATGAATACCGGTTTGAAGTCGTATCGTTGCAAAGTTTTTGACAAGTTTCCCCGGACCAACATTCCCGATTATTTTCCGAGTTGGGGCGAGTACGAGAACTTCATCAAGCTACTGATCAAAACCAACTGCATCGATAATGCCAAGAAGATCTGGTGGGACATCCGTCCGCATCCGTTCTTCAATACGATTGAGTTCCGTGTCTGCGATATTCCCATGCGGGCGGATGAGACGATTGCTCTGGCCGCGCTAATCCAGGCGACGGTGGCGAAGCTCTATAAATTGCATACTGCGAATCAGGGATTCCGTTTGTATCGCCGGGCGCTGATCATGGAGAATAAGTGGAGGGCATCGCGCTACGGCCTGAGTGGGAAGCTGATCGATTTTGGCAAACAGACCGAAGTGCCCGCAAAGGATCTGATCCTGGAATATCTGGATTTCGTGGATGACGTAGTGGACGAATTGGATTCGCGTGAAGAGTTGAGCTACATCCATAAGATTCTCGAACACGGTAGCGGCGCAGACCGGCAATTGCGCGTGTATCAGGAAACTGGAGATTTGAAGAAAGTTGTCGATTACGTCATTCAAGAAACGGAGGCAGGGCTGGCGGAAGTCGAGCCGGCTACTGTGAGAAAAGTAGGTTAATGACTATTCCCGCGGACCACTCCAAAGAACCATTCCGCAATCCCAGCCCTTCTACAAGCTCAGGACCGGCGCTGTCGCAAACATCGCAACAGGGATGGGACACCCGAGAACCAGTCTCTTTCGATCCGGAATTTACTCCGGGGGCGCGCAATGCCGTCAGCGTTTGCCTTCGCGTGCAGCCTCACGAAAAAGTTTGCGTGATCACCGACGAAACCACGCTCGAGATTGCGGCGTCGATAGTGCACGAACTGGAACAACTGGGTGCGCCTTACCGGGTGTGGGTGCTGGAGGATCTGGCGCCGCGTCCCTTGAAAGATCTCCCCAAAGAAATTCTAGATGATCTCGAAACCAGCCAGGTTTCGATCTTTGCGGTGTGGGCGCAGAAGAATGAGCTGCGCTCGCGCATGCAGATGACCGACGTCGTGAACCGACGAAAGATCCGCCACGCCCACATGGTGAACATCAACCGGCAGATCATGCTGGAAGGGATGCGGGCAGATTTCCAAAAGGTGGACCGGCTCAGCGCCAAGGTAGTCGCGATGGTCCGCAAGGCGAAGCGGGTGCGCGCGAAAACGGCGGCGGGAACCGACCTGACGGCGGATCTGAATTCCAATTACCGCTGGTTGAAAACGAGTGGAATTATCACTCCGGAGAAGTGGGGCAACCTGCCGGGGGGAGAGATTTTTACCACGCCGGGTGAGGTGAACGGAACGTTCGTCATCGACGGCGTGGTGGGAGATTACTTGTGCACCAAGTTTGGCAACCTGCAAGACACCCCACTTACCGTTCACATGAAAGGAAATCGGCTCACCGAGGCGCACTCGGAAAATCGCGAACTCGAAGACGACTTCTGGAAATACACGCACACGGATGAAAATAGCGACCGCGTTGGCGAGTTTGCTATTGGGACGAACATCGATTTGAAGGATGTGATCGGACAGATTCTGCAGGATGAGAAGTACCCCGGAGTGCACATCGCCTTCGGAAATCCCTATGGCGCGCACACTGGAGCGGAGTGGGATTCATCGACGCACATCGATGTGGTGGGAAGAAAGTTCAATATCTGGGTGGATGACGAGCAGATCATGCGGGATGGCAAATTCTTAGTCGAGGCATAGGCCGTGTCGACCCTGGAATTGAAGCTTGATGAGGGCACCTCAAGCCTCATCAGAGAAGCGTATAGAGCGTTCAATGCTCGAGACCTGGATGCAGCTCTTGCTACGATGCAATCGAACGTGGAATGGCCCAACGGAATGGAAGGCGGCACGGTTTACGGACATGCCGGCGTTCGGGACTACTGGACCCGGCAATGGAGCATGATCAATCCCCGTGTCGATCCGGTGAAGGTCGATGCCGATGGGTGCGGACGGGTGGTCGTGAGTGTACATCAAGTTGTGCATGATCTTGGCGGCAAGGTTGTGTTGGATCGAATGGTTGAACACGTATACTCCTTCGAAGGTGGCCTCATTCGGGGCATGGATATCAGGGAGTAAAATACTTCCTCGTTGCGGCTTCGCATGATTCCTTCCCTTCGAAAGCAGTTCAACGCCAGCTTTACTCCCGACAAATATCAGACTTTCTTGCGGCGGATCGATGACGCTTGCGGAACTCACGTGCAGTTCCGGCTCTCGGAGACTCCTTGTTTCTTTCCCAAGTCGCTGCTCGTGCGGATGGCGGAGGATGGCAAGGAGTTGATACGGCAGCTAGTGGAGAGTCCGGAGTATCGGGCGCGGTCGAACGCTTCGATCCCGGCGGAGTTTAAGGTCGCGAATGAACCGGCACAGCCGCTATTCGTGCAAGTGGATTTTGGACTCGTGCGTGACGCGAACGGGGAGTTGCAGCCTAAGCTGGTGGAGTTACAGGCCTTCCCTTCCCTGTACGCGTATCAGGTAACGCTGGCGCAAAGCTACATCGAGGTCTTTGGTTTGAATCGTTTCCAAAACGGCGGGCGGCTGCAGTTTCTTCTAAGCGGCCTCGATGAGAAGTCCTACCGCGAACTTTTGCGGCGGGCCATTGTGGGCCGGCATGATCCGGAGAACGTTATCCTGATGGAGATTCAGCCGCAGAAACAAAAGACGCTGTCCGATTTTCTGCTGACCGAGAAGATGCTTGGCGTGCGGACGGTGGATATTGAGGCGGTCAAGAAGCAGGGGGCGCAGCTTTACTACGAGCGCAACGGAGGCCGGGTTCCGATCCTGCGAATTTATAACCGGGCGATCGTCGACGAACTGCAGCGCAAGAATGTAAGGCTGGGCTTCGATTGGCGCGATGATCTGAATGTGGAATGGGCAGGGCATCCCAACTGGTATTTCCGCATCAGCAAGTTTTCGATTCCCTATTTGCGGCACCAGTCGGTCCCGAAGACCTGGTTCCTGGACCGACTGGAGCGGATTCCCGACGACCTGCAGAATTACGCGCTGAAACCTCTGTATTCGTTTGCCGGGCTGGGGGTGGTGATTGCGCCGAAGAAAGAGGATATCGAGGCCATCCCGGGGGAAAAGCGCGCTGAATATATCCTGCAGGAACGATTGCATTTTGAACCGGTAATTGAGACGCCCTTTGGCCTGACCAAAGCAGAAGTGCGGGTGATGTATGTTTGGCAGGAGGAGTTGAAGGCGGTGCTGACGATCATCCGCATGGGGCGCGGGTTGATGATGGGCGTGGATCACAACCGGAATATGGAGTGGGTGGGTGCGTCGGCGGGGCTGTGGGTAGAAGACTAGAGCGTGCCGTGGGCACAAGCAAGTTGCATGGGTCCCGTCGGCTTCGCTCAGGGCAGGCTTTCGCTCCGGATGACATACCGAACCAAGGGTGCCGAGCCGATTCTCTTCACGAGGCGCGGAAGGACGGGGTGGTTGCCTGTTCGGGAACACTGGGGTTCGAGACCTCTTCGGTACTTTTTACAGCTCTTGATAGAGATGCGCTCAGTCACGCCTCTCAGGTAAAACCCGGCAACCCCCTAATCCCAAGATACTCAGTTACAGTTGACCAGAGTCGTCGGCGGGCCTAACATTACCGCGTTCGGGGGATTCGTGTTCTCATGATCGGCCAGACAGTATCCCACTACCGCATCCTGGGCAAGCTGGGGGGCGGTGGCATGGGCGTGGTCTACGAGGCTGAAGACCTCAAGCTGGGGCGGCATGTCGCGCTCAAGTTCATCCCCGAAAATCTGGCAGGCGACCCCAAGTCGCTGGAGCGCTTTGAGCGCGAGGCGCGGGCGGCGTCGCTGCTGAACCATCCCAATATCTGCACGATCCACGGCATTGAAGATAACAACGGGCATCCCTTCATCGTGATGGAGAAGCTGGAGGGTGAGAGCCTGAAGCAAGGCATCGCCGGGCAGGCGATGCCTATCGAGAGGGTGCTCGATATCAGCATCCAGGTGGCGGATGCCCTGGCGGCTTCGCATAGCAAAGGGATTGTGCACCGGGACATCAAACCGGCAAATATTTTCCTGACTCCGGGCGGGCAGGTGAAAGTCCTGGATTTCGGACTGGCCAAGTTGCTGCACAACGTCGGGACCGATAGCGACGGGATAATCGCGGACAATTCGTTGACGGCTGTGGGGGTGATTCCTGGCACGGCGGTGTACATGTCTCCGGAACAGGCGCGCAGCGAGGAAATCGATTTCCGCAGCGACCTGTTTTCCTTTGGCGTGGTCATGTACGAAATGTCGACCGGGAAAAAACCGTTCACCGGCAAAAACTCGCTGATGACGCTGGATGCAGTGCTGCACGACAAGCCGACCCCTCCGGGCCAGTTGAATCCCAAAGTGCCGGTAGAACTCGAAGGCATCATCGGCAAGGCGATGGAGAAAGACCGCAAGCAGCGCTACCAGAGTGCGACGCAGATCAAAGCGGATCTGCAGGTGCTGAAGCGGGAGACTGAATCCGGGCTGGTGAAGAGCAGCCTGCACCCTTCGAAGTTGCGGGTCTCAAGCAATACGTTTGGCCGAGGCAGCAGCCGCTGGCAGTTGTGGCTGTTGCTGGGAACCGTCGCGGTGTTGCTCACAGTCCTGGCCGCGGTGGGAACCTATTGGCTGAACCACCGGTCGGCGGCCAGCGCGGAGTTGCAGAATGCCATTGCGGTGTTGCCGTTGCAGAACATGAATGGGGATTTCAGCGTGGATTACCTGCGCTTCGCGCTGGCGGATGAGTTGACCAGCGTTCTTACCTATTCGCGCTCGTTGGAGGTGCGGCCCTCCTCGGCGACCAGGAAGTACGTCGAACTGGACTTGGATCCGCGGAAAGTTGGGCAGCAATTGCACGTGGGCCGGTTGCTGACCGGGCACTTCATGCGGCAGGGCGAGCAGTTGAGCGTAACACTGGAAGCCATCGATGTGGCCAGCGACCGGCTGCTGTGGCAAGGCAGCGCCACGGCGGGAGTGAACGACTTGATCTCGCTGCAGAATCAATTGAGCACGCAGGTACAGCATGGGCTGTTGCCGGCACTGGGCGGCTCGGGAGGAGAGTTCAACACGGCATCGCGTCCCCAGAGTCAGGAGGCCTACGATCTCTACCTGCGTAGCCTAGCCCTGCCCCATGATGCCGCTGGCAACAAAGATGCGATCGCGGTGCTGGAACACGTGGTGGGAGTGGATCCCGGTTACGCACCAGCGTGGGAGGCCCTGGGACTGCGGTATTACTACGATTCGTATTTTGGCGGCGGCGGGGAGCAGATGTTCCAGCGCTCGAATGCGGCTTTTGAGCGTGCCACTTCTCTGGATCCGAACCGCGTGGGAGCGGCGAGCCATCTGATAACGAACCGCGTGGAACGCGGAGAACTGGGCCGCGCCTATGATGCAGCGACGGATCTGGTCCGACGGCGCCCGCAGAGCGCTTACGCCCACTTTGCGTTGAGCTATGTAATGCGGTATGCCGGCATGCAGGAACAGGCGACGCAGGAGTGCAATGCCTCGCGATCGCTGGATCCGGGAAACTTCGATTTCCGCTCCTGTGCATGGGCGTTTCTGGAGCTGGGCAAGACCGACCGGGCGATGGATTTCGTTCACCTGGACGCAGGTTCTGAGTGGTCGGCATGGGTTACGCCCTATGTTTACCTGGGAGCCGGAAATATAGCGCAGGCCCGCGAGAGTGTGAAGAACGTGGCAAAGGCAACTCCTTATCACCGGGAGCTGCTCGTAGCCTGCACCCAACCGCAAAAACCGGCCGACATGGACCGGATTGTGCGGGAGGCGGAATCTTCAACCATGATGGAACCCGATCCCGAGGCGTGGTATCACGTAGGCGCATTGATGGCCTACTGCGGCCAGAACGCTCCGGCGTTGCGTCTGCTGAAGGCGGCGGTGCAGCAGAATTACTGCGCCTATTCGGCTCTGCTCGAGGATCCGCTGCTGAAAGGCTTGCGCAAGGAGACGGCGTTTAATGAAGTGTTGACTGCGGGCAGCGCCTGTCAGGAGACGCTGAAGGAAACGCGCGGACAATAAACGCCGCCCCCGCTCTCGGCATCGGGCTTCGCCTTGTGCCTCGATTCTCAAGCAAAGAATTTGCGTCGGAGCGGGGGTAGGCCCCATCCTTGTAGGGTGAAATATCCGGGGTCCAACCATCTGGCCAGCCGCTTGGCGCAAAGTTGCAAGAGTCTTATCAGATTCTCCCTCCTCCAGACTTCGTTCACAGTGATTCCCATTCTGCTGGTGGCTTCGCCGCGGCAGGCGGGTGAAAGCTCGCGACATCCCGTGGCGGCGCCTGCGGCTGAACATCACCAGACGGCTGCGGTTCACTTTCCTCAGCTTCCATATCAGGGATCTCCTCCGGAGCTTCCGCAGGATCAGGGAATACTCGGCTTGCGGCAGATGCTGCGGCGACTGAGCACCACTGCGCGGCTCATGCAGACGGTGGCGCATCCGGATGATGAAGATGGCGGCATGCTGACTCTGGAGTCGCGCGGGCGGGGAGCGAGCGTGCTGTTGATGACGCTGAACCGCGGCGAGGGTGGGCAGAATAAAGTGGGCAGCAATTTGTCGGATGTGCTGGGTGCGCTGCGAACTCTGGAACTGCTGGCTGCCGACCAGTACTACGGCGTGCAGGAGCGGTTTTCGCGCGTGGCCGACTTCGGATTCTCGAAAAGTCCGGACGAGACTTTTGCCAAGTGGGGTGGTCACGATGTTGCGCTGGGGGATATGGTGCGGGTGATTCGCACTTTCCGTCCGGATGTGCTGGTGGCGCGCTTTTCGGGCACATCGCGGGATGGACACGGACATCACCAGGCTTCGAGCATCCTGACCAGAGAGGCGTTCCACGCGGCAGCCGACCCCAAGCGTTTTCCCGAGCAGATCTCGCAGGGGTTGGAGCCCTGGCAGGCGAAGAAACTCTACATTGGAAATGTGTGCGGCTTTGGAGCCATGACCTGTCCGGATGCGGACTGGACTTTGAAGTTGAATACCGGTGAGGTGAGTCCAGATCTTGAGGGCTCGTATGTGCAGTTCGCGATGCGCGGATTACGCCATCAGTTGTCGCAGGGTTCGGCTAACTGGACCGTGGATCCCGGGGACCGGTTTACGTTCTACAAGCTGGTGGATTCGATCGAGCCGGCGAAACTGGATAAGAATGGCCACGAGAAAGACTTCTTCGATGGCATTGATACAAAATTGCCGGGGTTGGCGGCGCGATTGGGGACGGAAGAATCCAGAGTTCCGCAGCTGCGCGGGGAATTGACTGAGATTGCGAACCAGGTTGCCCGCGTCAGCGGCGCTGCGAAAGGAAAGGATCCATCGGCGGCAGCCGCGCCTTTGATGCGAGTTGTTGCCGGATTCGAGAAAGCGACGTCAGAGGTCAACAAAGCGAGTCTGAGCGCGGTTGCGAAATCCGATCTCCTGATGCGGCTCGAAGAGAAACACGAACAGGCGGAGACAGCGCTCAATGAGGCGTTGAACGTAACGCTGGAGGCAACGGTGGTTGCTCGCGCCGACCCGACCATTGGCGTTGCCAAAGAGGCGGCCGCTACCACGACGGTTTCGCCGGCCCAGGAATTTCTGGTGGCCGTGAATTTTCGCAACGGATCGAAAGATCGCCTTTTCATCGACCGGCTGAAGCTGGAAGTGCCGCAGGGTTGGGCCACTATTTCCGACAAGACGAAGCGGGTCGCCATCAAGCCGGGAGACAATGAGCACGTGGTCTTTCGCTTGCGCGTGCCGGAGAATCCCGCATACACGCGGCCCTACTGGCATCGCGATAATCCTGAGACGGATAGCCTGAATCACATTGACGATGAGAAGTATGCGACCCTGCCTTTCCCGCCAGCGCTGTTGCACGCGTGCGTGGAGTACTCGGTTGCTGGGGGGGGCGGCCTGCAGGGCAAGAATGCCATTGAAGCAACCGTAGTAACCAGCTTTGTGGACGATGCTGGCGTGGAACGAGTGCGGCCGCTTGCCGTGGTCCCGGCATTCTCCGTGGCTTTGGAACCGGGGACGCAGGTGATCTCGACGCACAACGGCGCGA
>Ga0209040_10004741_pt1 | contig 10232 bp, 11 predicted proteins | sample BogFormECP12_OM3_FD_188240 | JGI IMG/M metagenome (GOLD analysis project Ga0209040, IMG submission 188240) | Bog forest soil microbial communities from Calvert Island, British Columbia, Canada - ECP12_OM3 (SPAdes) (version 2) | ecosystem: Environmental > Aquatic > Freshwater > Wetlands > Bog ... | reverse complement strand
CCCCGTTGGGCAGACGCAGGCGCCCTTCCATAACAACCAGTTCGGGGGTTCGATCGGCGGCCCCATCATTCGCAACCGCACCTTCTTTTTCTTTAATTACGAAGGCCAGCGTGAAAGCGTAGGGACGGTCAGCCAGGCATGCGTGCCCGATCCGGCCTACATTGAAAGTCTTGGAGGCGCGACTAATGAGGTGATCGCGTCGCTGCTCGAGCGGGAGCCGTGGCCTGCTCCGAACCTTAGCGGCGTGACAACAAGTGAACCGGATGCAGCGCCCCCAACGCGGCCGTGATCGCTCCTTCCTTCAACAACATCACCAGCCTGATCGCAAAGATCGATCACAACATTAACAAGAGCAATATGCTCAGCGGGCGCTACTATTACGGCGATAGCACGCAGAGCTTTCCGCTCGCACTTTCGGGGGATGGCATTCTACCCGGCTTCAATACAGACACGCCCACACGCGTGCAACTGGTGTCGATCTCGCTGGTTTCGATTCTCTCTTCAAACAAGGTGAATGAGGCGCGCTTAGGCTGGAATCGATTTGCCGAGGGCTTCTTTCCCGAGGACCGCAGCTTTCATCCGAGTTCCATCGGGCTGAACGTCGGCACCGGCTACGCCGACGAAGGCCTGCCGGTGATCGCCGTAGCTGGCTATTCCACGATTGGCGCAAGCAAGTCCGATCCGCGTCAGCGCTACGACTCCAACTGGCAGTGGTTCGACAACTTCTCGTGGACGACGGGTAAGCACTCGGTGAAGTTCGGCTACGAATTCAGGCGCACGAGCATTACGCAGTTCCTGGGCACGAATTACCGAGGACGCCTCAACTTTAATACACTCTCCGACTTTCTGGCGGGCAACGTAGATGGGGGAACGCAGTCCCAGGGCTATTCGGACCGCCACACCTACCAGAATAACCACGGGCTTTACGCGCAGGACAGCTACCGTGTGATACCGACCCTGACGTTGAACTTTGGCATGCGCTGGGACTACTTCGGCGTCTTCCATGAGAAGAACAACCTCCTGAGCAATATCACTGCGTTCGACACTGCCGACGGCACGGTCACACTTACACAGGTGGGCCAGCCGGGACTGGGCAATCTGTACAATCCCGATTACACGAACTTCGCTCCACGTGTCAGCTTTTCCTTTGACCCGCGCGGCAAAGGGAAGACTGTGATTCGCGGTGGGTTCGGAGTCTTCTTCGATGCGTTTTCTCAGGACGTCTTTCTTGCGCACCTGCCGTACAACAGCAGCTTCGATCCCGGTCCAGCCTATAACCCCTTCGGCCCAACGCCCATTTTCTCGGTCAGCGCCCTCGGTGGCACTATCGTCCATGGCGAGCCGGTCTTTGCCGCACCCGGGGAGACCCCTGCGGGCGACATCTTTTCTATCACTCGCAACAGCCGCACGCCGTACCTGATGAACTTCAACCTGAATGTGCAACAACAGCTCTCGGCGCGCGCACTCGTCCAGGTCGGCTATGTGGGCTCGCTGGGGAGGCGTCTTTTGCACTTCCGGGATATCAACCAACCCGACCAGGCCACAATCACGGCCACCGACATCGCGTTTGCTAAAGCAACTACCTACACTGATCCGGCAACGGGCAATACTGTGCCCTGCTATCCCGCGGGAGGCCCGGATTGCATTCCGACCTACAACTCGGCGAGCCGTGTCTATCCCAACAATCCTTACGGCGCGTTCTATATCAACCAGGAAGAGGCAGCTTCTTATTCCAACTACAACTCGCTGCAGGTCAGCCTGCGCATCTCCGACTGGCATGGCATCACCAGTATTCTGAACTACAACTGGTCGCATTCCCTCGACAATGCGAGCGACAGCGAAGACTTTGTGCCGAATGCCGCGCAGCCGAACAATAGCACGCGTCCCGATCTGGAATACGGCAACTCGAACTTCGACGTGCGCAATCGCTTCACATGGATCTTCAGCTATCAATTGCCGACGACGAAGGGAAGCATGGCGCGGCTGCGCAATGGCTGGGGCTTCGACAGCACGGTCACACTACAGGACGGGCAGCCCTTTAACCTGAACTACAACTTTGAAGACGACTTCAGCGGAAGCGGCGAAGGCTTTGACCGCCCCAACATCCTGGCGCGGCCCAGTTACAAAACCGATCCCGCCATTTTCCTGAATCTTTCATCCTTTGCCATCCCCTGCTCGCTCACTTCGTACGCCTTGGCAAACGGCATCACTGGAACAGCACAGGATTGCGTTCCCGGCACGCGACATTTCGGCAACCTGGGCCGTGATTCTCTGCGCGGTCTGTCTTACAAGAACTGGGATTTTGCGCTCTACAAGAACACCAACTTGAGAGAGAACCTCTCAATGCAGCTGCGCGCCGAGTTCTTCAATATCGTCAACCACCCCAACTTCTCAAGCCCGCTGCTTCCCGCATTCATCGCCGACGCCGCTCCGAACGGATTCGCGCAAGCCGGCTCGCGTGAAGTAAGCGCCGGCTACTACACCATCAACGCCACCGGAGACGTTGGCATCGGCAATCGATTCCTGGGCGGCGGAGGCCCTAGGGGCATCCAGCTTGCTGCAAAGTTCACGTTCTAGGCCGCTGCCAATCCGAACTTAGTGGATTAGTCGACGCGCTCCCAGCTTTTGTCGGGATTGAAATCCGTCATCGAAGCCGCAAGGTTTGCGGTATCCGAGCCAAGGTCCTTTTGATAGACCACACCGTCCTGGTTGACGATAAAGGTCGTGACGCCGGAATTGCGGTATGTCGCGGGATAGGCCACAAAGGCAAAACCTCGGACGAGTTGGCCGTTAACGATGTAATCGCGAGCGCCACCCTTGGCGGCGGCTCCCTGTTTGGTCAGAATGCGATAGTAATAGCCGTGAAACGGTGCTTGCTGGCCCTGCTGAAAGTTGTAACCTTTCCCCGCCGCGGCAACGATCTCAGGCCCGATCGGACTTGGGGCTTCGTCGTCACTTGTTTTCCAATACAATCCGTTTTGTTTGCCTTCCTCGCTCAGGAATTTTGAGGCGTAATGTTTGGTCTTGTCCCCGTCGCGCGGTTGGGAAGCGTATTCGCGCTGTGCGTCGACCAGGCCGTCCAGGACATCGATGGCGTCGTTCTCATTCGTACCGATGCGCCGATAAAGGATTTCCTTCTTGCCATCCTCAGTGTCGAAATACCAGGCCCCGCTGCTGTTCTTAACAATCGAAATCGGGAGAGGCCAGTTCTCCGCGCCGATATAGAGCGTCACGGTCTGATCAGGCTCGACGACGACACGATGCATCTGATCGTAGCGGCGAATAAAATCCGCAGCCATGTTTTTGTCCGCAACGTCGTCACCACTGTGGAGAATGTCGTTGGTGCCCGATCCAAAAATGCTGGCCAGCGCCTGGCTGTCGTTCGATTTGACAGCATTGTAGAGAGCCAGGGCCGCGTCCCCGGGCGAGGCGAAGGTCTTTTCATTTCCCTGCTGGGCGAAACATGAACCCGCACCCGCTGTAAACATCAGGATCGCGGCGAAGGCGAGCGGGACAAAGTGACGCGCCATAACGGCCGCGAGAGAACGAAGCGGGATCGGGATTTGTTGCGTAGATTGCACGAGAGCATTCTCCTGCGTTAAGTCGATTGGTACTCAAGTACGACCACACCAGCGGACTACACCAGCGTTGCGAGCACGCTGCCTATCTCTGCCGTGCCCCGCCGCCACCCTGGCGTCCCTGGGGCTGCGATCGCGAACCGCCGCCACCGCCACCACGATTCCCGCCCCCAGCACCCGCCTGGGCCCGATTTCCTCCGCCTGCAGCCGGCTGCGAGCGATTCCCCTGGAGACTCTGCTGTCCGCGGGCGCTGTTCGTCCGGGCGTTGCCGCCCTGGCTATAGTTGCCGAGGGCATTGTTGCTGGCGCCTCGATTCGGTTGCTGTCCATATCCGCGGGAGGCGTCCCTCTGGGGCTGTTGATTGGGGCGGCTCTGATTCTGGCCGGCGCCAGGGCGGTTTTGCTGATTCGTTCCCGGGCGGTTCTGCTGATTGCCATTGGCTTGATTGCCGCCCCCGGGCCGCTGGCCGTTGTTCTGGGCCAGGTTCCCCCGATTGTTGTTGTTCTGAGCTGCATTTCCCCGATTGTTGTTGTTCTGCGCCTGATTCCCCCGGTTGTTCTGGAACTGAGACGCATTGTCCTTCTGGTTGAACTTGGGCGTAGTGTAGTTAGAGTTGCGCCCGTTGTTGTTGAAGTTATTCGCCCGGTTATTAGGGTTGTTGCGGTTGACATTGTTGTTAATATTGTTTCGATTGATGTTGGCGTTCACGTTATTGCGGTTGATGTTGGCATTGACATTGTTGCGGTTGTAATAGTTATTGCGGTTTACAAAAGTGTTGGAATTGGAGATATAGGTGTTGTGGTTATAGGTCACGCTGGAGTTATGCCAGCCACATCCCCACGAGTTATATCCCCATCCACAGCATCCTCCGCCGCTGATCGCTGCGCCGACCGCCATTCCCACGCCGAAAGAAATCAGGCCGGTTGCTACCATGGCGCCGGTCGAATAGACGGGAGCTACATAGCCGGGATATACCGGTACCGGAGCCCCATACACGACGGTCGGGTTATATGTCGGAACGTACACAACTTCTGGCTGAGCAGGCTGGATGATAATCGTCTGCGGCGGGGGCTGCACCACCGTGACCTCCGGCGCACCTGAAGACGTCTCTGGTGGCGGCGCAGCTCCGGGTGGCTGATTTTGAACGGTAACATTCTGTTGCGGAGTGCTCTTCAGGTTGCCGGCTTGTTGCGCGCGCTGGCGCATCACCTGTACGGCGTTCATGACGCTCTGCGGAACATTGAAGTAAGCATCGCCCAGAGCGGATGTCCACGACAGGTTCGACGCCATCTGGCCCAACACATCGGGAAACTGCGTCAGGCCCTTCACGCTGTCGTCCCAGGATTGCTGGTTCACCGCCTCCATAAGCTGCTGGCCCTTGAGGCTGGAGTTCTGCTTGAGCCACTGTTCGGCCGCAGTGATTTGGTCGGGATACGTCGACCCGGCCAGAACCTGCGCCACGAGATTGTCCGGAAAGAGCGCGATCGGAGCGACCAGTTGATAGAGCTGATCGGGCGATGGCGTGGCATACGTCGTCGCCGGCGCTTGCTGAGCCGCTGCCTGTTGGGACGCGGCGGGCTGTTCCTTCTTGCAGCCATCCAGCCCGATGCCGCTGACCGTTATGCTGACGCTGAGAAGAATAGACAGAGCCTGTTTCCAATCGGGCATAGCGGAAACGGCTTGCCGAATATAGACCACGGTATGCATTTTGACGTCTCCACCCCGCTAAGAAAGATGACATCGAAGACGGTAGGTTCTGGCCACTACATAATTGACAGCCTGCCTGCAAGACTGGCATTACCGGACAGGTTTCTTACGCGCATGAAGTATAGCCCTCCAGGCAGCTCATGCGCACCTTATTTGAACGGTTTGCCGAACATGTTCACAGTATTTCAATTGCGATGAGATGCATTATGTGACATGCATCACCGCACGACTATGCATTCGCCTGTTCTCATTAGCATGTTGCGATTGGGTGCAACGAAAGAGAGGCGACACAATGATCCTAGCTAAGAGGCATTATAAAAACAGCGTCATTTCGCCCAAGGAAAAGACTGCGTTATGGGTAGTTGGAATCTTCGTGGTTTTTCTTTGCGCCCTGTGGGTTCTCGCAACAAGCTCAGCATTCTGAGGAAGTGACGGAGAAGAGCTGCTCTTTGCGATTCCCGCAAGGTGCTAACGAAAAATGGGACTGCCAACTCGACCCAAGAATCTGCCTGCCTGTATCGAACCGACAGAGATACTCAGCGCATAAGAACCGCGTTCTAGCAACTCATTTATTTTGGCATTTGTCGGTTGAACCAATGAGATAGGTTTGTTTCTGGTGCCGAAGAAGGGACTCGAACCCCCACACCCTTGCGGGTACATGGACCTGAACCATGCGCGTCTGCCAATTCCGCCACTTCGGCACGCAGGTTGTGTCCAGCGCGAACGGCTGGACTGGCAGCAATTCCTAGTGTTACAAAGGGTGCCATCCATGTCAAACCCGCTCCGTCCTGCCGCGATTGCTTCTGCAACCTCCGCTTTCCGCATCACATCAAAGTCAAGACTCGCCCTATAAGGATCAAGCTGAATGACTGACTCCATCGGCACACCGCTAATTCCCCTGGAGCACGCCCAGGAACTGCGCCGCCTCTCCCACGACCTTAGCAATGCGCTCGAAATCATCCTCCAGACCAGTTACCTCCTCGGCACGGTCGAGTTGGACGAGAATGCCGGCAAATGGCGCACCATGCTCGACAGCGGAGTCCAGAAAGCCACCAGCATCAATCGCGACCTGCGCGACTTCGTTCGCACGCACAGTTGAAAATCGGTGCAGAAAATGAAAACGCCGCGGCGTAACCCGCGGCGTCTCAAGAAAAACTGCGTTGGTTTAGACCAGCTTCGCGTCCAGCGTGATCTCTGTGTTCCCCTTGAACAGCCTTGAAATCGGACAGCCTGCCTTTGCGTTGTTCGCTGCCGTTTCAAACGCCGACTCGCTCGCGCCCGGAACCTTGGCCCGCGTCGTCAAGTGGATCGCAGTGATCGTGAAACCCGCGTCCGTTTTCCCAAACGTCACCACTGCTGAAGTCTCCAGCGACTCCGGAGTCAAACCTGCCTCTCCCAGTTGCGCGCTCAAGGCCATTGTGAAGCAGCCTGCATGCGCCGCCGCGATCAATTCCTCGGGGTTGGTTCCAATGCCATCGGCAAAGCGTGTGCTGAAGGAATATTGCGTATCTTTCAGCACTCCGCTCTGCGTCGAAATCGTTCCTTTGCCATCCTTCAAGCCGCCATGCCACACAGCGCTCGCTTTGCGTTCCATATACACTCCTTCTTTCTCTCAGGGAAAATTCAACCGAGCCGATCGCTCAACCATTGGATGCGGCTCGAACTGGTATTTGTGCCGAAATTGAGCATAAACAAAGCCGCCGCCGCCGTCGAATTTGCAAAGTGGGAACCATCCTCAGACTTTCCGCTCCGCCCTACGCGAAATGCAGTAATCTGTTCCGGTGCGTCCCGAAAATTCATCCGGCGTTCATCAGGAACCAGCCACCGCTCCGCCAGTCATATCGACGACGCCCGAGCATCATTCCGTCTACTGCCCCAACTGCTCGCACCGTTTGTACGGACATCGCTGCAAACTCATCTGCCAGCGCTGTGGCTACTACCTGAGCTGCGCGGACTACTACTGACCGAAATCAATGTCCAGCCTCCAAGCCGCGCGGCAGGCGCTTCACCAGCTCTCCGATCCCGACAGGGCCCGTACTCAGCGCGGATTCTTCAAAAACTCCGGCGAAGACATCTTCCTCGGAGTGCCGACCCCGTCCCTGCGCAGAATCGCCAAAGAATTCGCACAGCTTCCCCTCTCAGACATCCGCCGACTCATGCAGTCTAGTGTTCACGAAGAGCGTTCGCTGGCCAACGAGATCCTCTGCCGGCAGTTTCAGAAAGCCTCCGAAGCCGGCCAGAAGAAAATCTTCGATTTCTATATTCGCAACCGAAAGCTCATCCGTGAGTGGGACGCTGTCGACGGAACCGCGCCCCATATTGTCGGACCCTGGCTCCTCGATCGCGACAAGGCCATTCTGTACGAACTCGTCCTATCTCCTCGCCTCTGGGATCGCCGCATCGCCATCGTCTCTACCTGGTGGTTCATCCGAAAAGGCCGGGTAGACGACACCTTCGCACTCGCCGAAATCCTCCTCAGCGATCCAGAAGACCTCATCCACAAAGCCACTGGCTGGATGCTCCGCGAAGCCGGCAAGAAAGGCCTGCGCGCCCTGGAGCGCTTCCTGCGAAAGCACCATGCCTCCATGCCTCGGACCGCGCTCCGCTACGCCATCGAACGCTTTCCGCCTGAGGAGAGAGAACGTTACCTGCAGCGGCGCGCGCGGCTATCCCCGAGACCCTGAGCCCTGTTCCCGGCACTTCTCCCGCAGCAACTGGTTCGCCACCAGTAGCTCGCCCACCAGGCTCTTCAGCCGCGCGTTCTCTGTTTCCAGCTCGCGCATGCGTGCGCTCAACGGCAAGTGTGAGGGCTCGGGAATCTCGGCCCCCGGGCCCTGTGTCCTGCTCTCTATGGCCTGTCCCTCCATCACACCCTCTCGATCTCCTTCGCCGCGGTGTCGAGAATCTCGGCGATTTTCCTGATTTGCTCGCTCGTCAATTCGGCCTGTCCGAACTTGAGCTTCAGCGCCAGCTTGCAGTTATGCAACGCCCGCATAATCTGCGGAGCCCGCCCGCTGCCGTAGGTCTCACCCACTTGACGGATGCGGCCCATTAACTGCTCGATACGCGCCTTCTGTGACGCCAGTTCCGCCCGGCCCGCCTCGGTGATTGTGTACTGCTTCTTGCCGCCCTCGGAAATGACCGTCGCAAAGCCCTCATCCTCGAGCTGGTTCAGCGTGGGATAGACCACCCCCGCGCTCGGCGTATATACGCCTCCCATCTGTTCCGCGATGCCCTTCATGATTTCGTAGCCGTGGCTCGGCTTCTCGGCGATGTAGCTCAAAATGACCAGCCGTAGGTCGCCCGTGTCGAACAGCCGCCCTCCGAACTCGCCTCCAAACTGGTGCCGGCCGTGACGCCCCCAGCCTTCGCCCATCTCTGCCCAAAAGCCACCCCTGCCGCGAAAACCCTTCCACGGCCCGCAGTGACCTTCTCCTTCTTCATGCTTTCTTTGGTGTTTACCAAACATATATTTCTTCTCCTGTTATGCTTACGATATATCGTAAGATACAACTTAAGATATATCTAAAATTAGTTCCGATGCAACTTTTTATTTGATTCTCCGGGAAATGGTGGATTTGTGGACAACCGCCCCTCTCCGATTCGCGGTCTAACTTGGTAAATCCCAAACAGGAGAATCGAATTGGCTGATCGCGTTGAATTTTGGAAAGGGCTATTTTCCGGCACGCTCGCCGGCATGCTGATTGCCGCCTATGCTCGAGGCGATTTCAAGCGCCTCCTCACCTTCGAATCCCCCGGCGAATCGCTGGCTTTCGAACCGCAGGTTTCTTTCCGCGAACATGCGCAAGGATTAGATTTGCGCCGCGAAGCCTCAGAGAGTGCTGGCGACCCCACCCGGTTATCGCCCGACCTCGCTGCCCGCTCTGGGATCCAATCCGTACCGATCGGGCGCCCGGGCGGAGCTCCCGGCGGTGTTGCCGCCCACGAGGTTCTGGAAGTTCCCGGCCATCCCGGCCAGCCACTCGATCACTCCGACTCGGCCCAGCGTGTCCGTTCGGCATCTCGTACGCATGATTTCTCAAGCAGCAGTTGAGATGCCTCAATCGCGGCGCGGTGTCGACTTCAGGTTCACCATTGAGGTGGACTGGCTCCTCTGAGCCTCATCGTGCGTCACCCATGTGCCTTTCAGGCGGTAATACCCGTTTTCCTGCTTGGTGTGGGACGCATCGCCGCGCTCGATCTCGCCGTCGAATGAATACCAGACCCCGTGGACCTGCTTCGTTGTGAAGGTCAACCGGTCACCGTTGATTGTGGTGCGGTCAAAGAAATAGGTCAGCGCCGAGGTCTGCTGCTCGGTAAGCTTTGAGATGTAACCGTCCAGCACCCTGTTGTCGATGGTGATCTGTACCACCGACCCAGTCTCATCCAGCATGTACTCGCCCGACGCCGATGCGGGCAGTGTGGAGGTTCCGCGCTGCTTACCGCTGGCCGTCGGCTGCCCCTGCGAGACAGTGTCGCCGCGATGATGCAGGGCCGGGTCCGTCGCCGTCTGCGCGAGGGAAGTAGAGGCCCATGTCAGAAGCAAGGCTGTAGTTGCGACTCGCACCGAGTACTCCTTGGACGCCTAGTTAGCCCCCTGGCTCTTCTTGCGAGCCGCCTCAAACTCGTCGCCTTTCTGCCAGCCCACCGTCTCCGGCAGCGACGACGCCTCCCACCCTAGGATCAGCCCGAACCGCGCCATCTTAGCGTCTCCGCGAAAATCCATGCTCGTGTGGTACTCGTCCGATGGCTGATGGTAATGGTGGGCGACAAAATCTTCGGCCTGCGCCTTGCCCCACCCGGCATCGTGCCCTTCAAACAGCGTTCCCTGTCCGACCGAGAACGCAGGCACCCCCACCCGCGCAAAGCTGAAATGGTCCGACCGGTAATAGTGCCCCGCGCCCGGAAATTTGTCCGGCTCCAGCGTCAATTCGAAGGCCTTGGCC
>Ga0209040_10004740_pt1 | contig 10233 bp, 4 predicted proteins | sample BogFormECP12_OM3_FD_188240 | JGI IMG/M metagenome (GOLD analysis project Ga0209040, IMG submission 188240) | Bog forest soil microbial communities from Calvert Island, British Columbia, Canada - ECP12_OM3 (SPAdes) (version 2) | ecosystem: Environmental > Aquatic > Freshwater > Wetlands > Bog ... | reverse complement strand
GCAAAACCCTCGACTGGCAAACACCGGCCCAACGCCTCGATAAGCTACTCGCACAAGCTCATTGACCACCAGTGTTGCAACCACCGCTAAAATTCGCCTGTTATCGCTATTTCCTGGGGGCCAGGTGGGCCGTGGCTTCAACGCCCACCCCGATCCGTAACTCTCAAGCACCACCACGATTAGCCGAGACGCCTCGGCTTGACGGTGCACAGCGGGCCCCCTCAAGAGAGGAGCCGCAAGGTGCCGAAACTTCACCTTCCGTCAGGCGGGACGGAGCGGGAGGAATGCGCCGTTCCACCAGACACCCCATTGGTGACCGCCCCAGTCCCAGACCACAGGCGCCCCGTCCGCCCACCATGGCGGTGGCGGCGGTGTCTGTGGAGGTGCCGGCCCCGGCGGACCATTCCAGGCCGGGCCCGGCGGCAATGGCTGATCATCGTTGTCCGCATGCGCCTGGCCGGTGCCGAGTCCCAAGGCGGCGAAACTCAGGGCGCCTGCGATCCCGGCCGTTGCCGCGATTTTGCTGAGATTCATCGTGAACTTAAGCCCCTCTTGTCAAAGTGAAATAGATCGGAGTCGAATAACCCCCCGCTAGGGGACAGGGCCCAGGTTTGGACGTGACGACTGTGCCAGCGCCTCTTGCCGGATTAACCGAATAAAGCGCCGTGCCGGGTGCCCAGTCGCCGTTAATGCATTTGGTGGCGTCCGGACGGTCGACCGAGAATGTCCATTGACCGTTGATCCAGTGGGCGTCCGCGCTCCAGCCGGTGCTATCCGCCACGTGGGCGCATCCGGGGCCGCACGGCGTGACCATCCAAGTGGACTGGCCGTCGGGTCCCGTTCGGACGTAGGTGCCGCTGAAGTCGTCTGCTTGGGCGGGGCTTGCCAACCAGACGGCGGCGCCTGCGAAGACCGCCGCTACTGCAAAGCCCCGATCGATTCTCATGGCGTTCCTCCGGCGTGCCCCTGTTCGAGCCCCCAGTCGGTGCAAGACAAGTATCGCAGCGCTGGGCGCCCGGCGGAGCTGTTCCAGAAAGGGCTGAGCGACGTCCGAACAACCAGGCCGATGGCATCCGGCGGGAGCGCTCTCAGCCGTCGCGGTTGTCCGTGGCCCCTGACGGGGCGGTTAGACTAGCGTTCTCGGTGCGGCCACCACGGCTGCCACGGGCCCGGCCCACCGCCGCATCGAGGGGCCAAATCTATGGGGCTCAGCACGTCCACGCTGACTGCCGCGCCCGTCTGGTGCAGATTAACTCAGGCCTCCGATTTTTCGTGGGCGGTCGTCCGACAGAAGTTCAGAGAAGTGTGGACATTTATTAACGGTTCTTGTTTACCCAAATCTGGTCCCGAAGTCGCTTGGCGCTCCTAAACTCGTTTCTTTAACCGATGCCCGCCAGCCTCGATGAAGCGACCGTAAGTGTGCCGCAGACGGCACGCACATCCGCCGGCTGAGCCGTTTTACCGCCCGGAACGGGGTGCTGCCATGGCCTGGCCCGTTCAGCGAAGGGTTTGAGCTAGCAGCGGTTCACCACTCACCAGACGGAGGACCATGCCGATCAACAGGTTGAACCTTTCGGCGCTGCGCGCCCAGGCCGTGACACCCCCTGAAGAACAGGTGATGCCGATCCAATTCGGTCCTGGCCCCGGACAACTCGGGGTGGCGCGAGGCCCAGGATTCATCGGCTTCACGTTGAATGGCAGCCTGCGCTGGCTGATTGACGTCCGCCGATTCGCGGGTGCTCCCACGCTGACCGTGCATACGGCGGCGAAGCGCGTGAGCGGCGTCGAACTGAAGGGCGCACGCTTTCCCGGCACCAACCTTACGGCCGATTTCGTACTCAAGGTAAAACCGACCGGTATCTTCGGTACCCCCGCTTCATTCACGTTCACCCTGGGCGGCCTTCAGGGGCAGGTGGTACTGGAGCGCTGGCTGGCCGGCCAGCAGGTACTCCAGTCGCCGGTAACTCTGGGGCAGGACGTTTGTCCGTTGGGCGAGAACTCCAAACTCAGCGTGAGCGGCTCGGCGGAAGCCCGATTCTTCCCCACCTGGCTTTTCCAGATGTTCGGCACGAACCTGGCGGAGATCAGCGGGCTGGGCGATCCGCTGGACAGCGACCGTTTCTTTCTGAAGCTGCTGTTTCCGGGCGATCCGAGCATCAGTTCGCAGCCTAAATCGAAACGTACGCGCATGGACCTGGCGGCGGGCTCGGGCACCTGGAACCTGAAGCCGGCCGTGAACGATATCCCGATCGGTGAACTGGTCGCCACGGACGGTTTGTTCGACGCGATCGAGATCGAGGCCGGCGAGTCGGCAACCGGGAGCACCGCGCGCGAGATGGACGCGACCTCATCGCGTACCGACGGACTGGTACTGAACCTGGCCGGCGATATCACGGATCTAGCGGCCCAGCCGGCTTCGCTGGCCCTGTCTAGACCCCGTTACGCGGTGGCGTTCGACCCGACGCCGGATCACTCGGCCGGCGACGATACATTTCTGACCGCGCGCTTTGGCTTCCAGGCGCAATGGCTGGTGCTGGACGGCTTCGCGGTGGCGGTGGGCGAATCGCCGACAGGGCCGGCGTTCGAAGTGGCCACTTCGAACGGTGAAGTCACGTCGTTCGTGTGCGAGCCGGCGCTGCTGACGGTCTCCGCGCCGCTGGCGGCGCACCTGGGAGAGCAGGTGGCAACCACGCCGTTGCCGCCCGCCGGTCAGTGGTTTCTGCCCGTCGTCGCAATGCCGGGCACGCAGCCGGGCTGGGGCATCGTGGCCGGGCCGCCCGTCGCGGGGAAGCCGCGGCTCTCTCTGCCGGATTTCTCGGTTCGTCTGCTGCGCCGCGAGGACCTGCTGTCGCTCGACTTTTTGCTCTACAACGTAGCGCTGGAAGGGGGCGAAGGCACCTCGCCCGCGCTGGTCCAAATAGACACCACACAGCCGGCCTATTTCGTGGTGCGTTTCAACGCGCCGCAGAACTTCGGCGAGCAGGCCATTTTCGAAGCCTCCGACGACGGCAAAGGCGACACCACTCCGAACGATCCGCTGGTGACGCCCGTGCAGGTGGTGGCGGCGGGCCCAAGCCGGCTGGCCTTCGCATTCCCGGCGGCGACCACGTCGATTCCGTATTCTCTCGACAGCCTGCTGCAGTGGGTGAGCCTGGACCCCAGCCTGGTGCCGGTAGCGCTGCCCGACAACACGAGTCCGATGCAGCTCGCCACGTCAGCGCCCGGTGCAATGCCGCTTCCGCGGCCCGTTCCGGTTCCGATTCCGCACTTTCCGCAGATTCGCGAGCCGCTGCCCCCCGAGACGGCCATCGAGGCGCCGTGGCACCTGTTTGTATCGCCGTTGCCCGGCGCGGCCTGGAAGCACTCCACCACCGCCGTCACCTTGAGCAACCGCACCGAACTGTGGCACACGCGCCTTGCCGTGGAGACAGCCGAGGGAGGCATCGACGAGAGCCTGCCCCGCAAGATCCGCGCTGTGTGGCATCCCGGATACACGGGCGGGCCGCTGCCCTCCCACAGCCCGGTGCCCTTCCGCATGTCGCTCGATCCGAACGACCGCGACCAGATCGTGCGCCTGTCGTCGACCTTCAATCTGTTGTACACGGCGCCGGCCATCGCCGCGGACAAGGTGTTCCTCTCGTCGCTGGGCGCATGGCTGGACGTGACGGGCTCCTTCACTCCCGACGATTTCGGCAAGAACCCGGCGCTCAGCCTGGTGGAGTGGCGGCACAAGGCGGCCATGGCACGCGACAACTACGTGCGTGTGGAGACCGAGGGATTCCTGCTGCCGTTCGGCAACAAAGCGGTCCTGGTGAAGGTGACGGAGCGCAAGTTTGACAACAACCAGGACGGCCACACCGCGGCGTTCCTGCGGCAGCGGTACTTCATCGTGGTGAAACAGCCGGTGGTGTCGTTCACCGGGCTGCCGGGAAACCAGCAGCGCGGCATTCCATACCGCTCGATTCAGATCACTACCCTGGTGACGCCCAACCTGCAGCCTCCGCAACTGGACGTCAGCGGACACTATTCGTTCTTCCCGCAGGTGACCGCGGGAGTGAATTTTCCCTTCCACATCGTGGGCCAGGACGCGGAACAGCAATATTCGCAGAGTTCGGACTTTTCCGCGGGGCTGCACTTTGTAGAGCACGGCGGGCTTTATGACGCGGCGCTAGCGAACTACAACAGCTCGGCGGCGGGCACGCTCCCGCTGGCCGGGCAGAAACTGGCGTTCGGGCCCAGCGGCAAGTCCGGCGACACGACGCTGCACACCACGTCCATCACCTTCGCCGCGTCGGACACCAATCACGACGTGCCGTTTTACCCGCAAATGCAAAGCGCGCAGGTCTCGGTGCCGGCCATTCAGCAGGTCACCGGAAGCAGCGGCGACACCACGGTCCAGTACTTCGATAACTATCTGTCCAGCGACCTCCTGAACATGGGCGAAGTCTTTTTGCAAACGCAGTCGAACGTTGCGGTGGGCTTCAGCGGCGAGCAGTCCGGCGGCGTGGCCACTCCCAACCTGCAGGTCTCGGGGTTATCGCGCAAGTTCGGCACGGTCAGCGGCGCTGATCCGACCAAAATCGCGGGCGGCAATTTCGACCCCACGGATTACTTCGGCGACGCCGGAGCGCAGCTCTTCGGCGTCGTCCCGTTGCAGACGCTGATCGACGGCATTTTCGGCGACACGACCGTCCCCACACTAATCACGAAACGGTTCTCCGATCGCATCGAGACCGACCTGGCCTGGGCGCCGCAGGTGAAACCCTTCGCTAAGGAGCCGATCACACTCAACTTTGATGATGTGACCAAGTCCCTCACGCTGAACGTGCAGATCGTGACGCCGCTCGCCAGCGGCGCTCCCCAGACTCCCCAGGCCTCCGTGGATGGCGCGCTGGTGAACTTTTCGCTGGGACTGGCTGACGTGGTGGGCATCAAGTTCAACTCGATCACATTCAGCCAATCAGCGGGCAAGAAGCTCAACGTGAGCGCGGACATTGCGGGCGACGGCCTGCAGTTCCTGGGCGATCTGAGCTTCCTGAACGAACTGCGAAAATACATTCCCACCGACGGATTCCAGGACCCGCCGAGCGTGGATGTCTCCACGGACGGCGTAACGGTCGGCTACACGCTGGCCATCCCGGCGATCGGCGTGGGCGTCTTCAGCCTCGAAAACATCGGCCTGAGCGCGGCTTTGACGCTGCCCTTCCTGCCGCCCAATCCGTTGCGATTCCGCTTTGCCTTCAGCGAGCGCGAGCACCCGTTCCTGATCACGGTGTCGCTGCTGGGCGGCGGAGGGTTCTTCGGCATCGCGCTGGGACCCGACGGCGTGGAGATGCTGGAGGCGTCGCTGGAAGTGGGCGCCAACGTGTCGATCGACGTGGTGGTGGCCAGCGGCAACGTCCACATCATGGCGGGCGTTTACCTCAAAATCGACGAGACCAACAACACCTCGCAGCTGACCGGCTATCTGCGCGCCGGGGGCTCGCTGGACGTTCTGGGACTGATCAGCGCGTCGGTCGAGTTCTACTTGGGCTTCACTTACTACTTCGGACCGCCCTGCACGATCGCCGGCGAGGCGACCGTCACCATCGAAGTGCACGTGCTGTTCTTCAGCGCGTCGGTATCGGCGTCTCTGCGGCGCGAGTTCGCCGATCCCCAGGTTTCATTTGCCGACCTCATCGGACCCCGCGATTGGGACTACTACTGCGACGCATTTGCGGCATAGAGCCGCGGTCCACACTCGCGGCCTGAACAGGAGACCTCGATGAGCATCCAAACCATCATGTGGACGGCCCTGCCCAACGGGCTGAGCGTGGCCGGAGACCGGTTGCAACTGTCGGTCCTGGTATCGCCGCGGCTGGTGACCGACAACGGCACGGATGGAACACTGGCGCAGTTCAAAAGCTTTCTGGATTGGCCCGCGGTGGTGACGGGCCTGCGCTTCAGCGTGCAATTCCAGGGCGGCCCGACCTTTGAGGCCCAGCCGGTGACTGAGCCTCCCTATCCGGCGCCCGATTCGGCGGCGTGGACGGCGCTGTTTCACAACGACACATTTGTCCGGTCGTATGAGTTCGATGACCGGATTGGGCGCGCGGTGCGCTCGTTTCCCACCAAGCAGGTGCTGTCGTTCGTCCGCGACCAGTACACGTTTTTTGCGGTGAACAGCCCAAGCGAAAAGCCGAACGTGGAAACCCTGGGCTGGGACCCAGAGGGCGCCGGCGGCGCCCAACTGGGCTTTATCGTCCTTTCGCCCGATGTGACGCACGACCTCGACGGCCGGCTCGCCGCCCTGCTCACCGAGTACGGGGCCGTGCCGCCAGAACCGCCAGGCCAGAGTTTTCCTGCGCTGGACTTTTACCAGGTTCAGGTGATGCACGAATTCTTGTCGAAGAAGGTGGAGAAGCCCGATGGCAGCGGCTTGGAGCCGTTGCCGCCGCAACAGCCCACCGAGGTGGACTTTCACAAGGCGGTCGCCAGCCTCGGGCAATATCCCAGCCTGATGCGGGCCATGGGGATTGCCATCGACCTGGAAGTCCCTTTCGATCAGGTCGCGCCGGCGGGCAGTGTGCGCGTCGCGCCCAGCCTGCAAGGGGCGCCGCCGATGACCCCCTGGACCGCGTATGAGTTCAGGCTCGCCGACCGCGTGTTCCTGCCCGCCGCGTCGAGCACCTCGGACGTCACGGACGGCATGTTGGCGCTGAACTGGCCCGACGACTATGACGTGGTGGAATTGGATGTCGACGGAGCGGCCCGCAAGCTGGCCGACTTCGCGACCAACGTTTCGCGGATCGGGCAGTCCAACACGTCTATCGATACGCCGCAGAACTACGGCTTGCCGGCGCTTCGCTCGGCGGGCTTTTCGGCCGCGCGGGCGGGGCGAGCTCTGCGTCTGGTGAACACCTTCCAGGACGCGCATAACAACAACGCGGCGGTGATCGCCAATCCGCAGAATTCGGGGGTGGTGCTGCATTCCGACGACGTGACCCGCGGCTATCGGGTGGACGTGTGGAGTTCGCTCGACGGGCAGTGGCGCTCGCTGTGCCTGCGGGACGGCACGTACACATTCACCGACACCTCGCTCACCCGCAGCTACTCCGACGAGGGCTTCACCACCGTGGCGACTTCGCAATCCGCCGATGGCACCACCACGGATATGCGGCTGCCGGAGTCGCTATTTCGCTGGGCGGGATGGAGCCTGTGTGCGCCACGCGCGGGCAAAACCATCGGATCGGATTCCACGCCAGCGACCCCGCAGAACCCGGCCACCACCCAGATCCACCTGGAGACGAATTTCACGGTGCAGAAAGGCACGCTGCCGCGGCTGCGTTTCGGCGCGCTCTACCAGTTCCGCGCGCGAGCCGTTGACCTGACAGGCAATAGCATTCCGTACGACGCCGTCCTGGACGACGTATACAACCTGCCCCCGCAGCCGGTTCCGTACCTGCGCTGCGAGCCCGTGTCGGCGCCGGTGGTGGTGCTGCGTGTGTCGCTCGATCCAGTGGGCACGCCCGGAGAGTCGCTGGACCGGATCGTGATCCGTAGCAACTTCAACACGCACATCGCCGGGGTCTCCGAGCGCCACATCGCGCCTCCCAAGGCCTCACAGACCATGGCCGAGGAACACGGCATGCTGGACACGCCGGCGGGTCCCCCTGACAAGACGCTTTATTCGATGCTGGTGAACAAAGACGGATCGTTCAACCAGGACCCTTCGAATCCCTCGCAGCCATCGCCCCAGCCGGAAGCGCAGCTCACCCTGCCGTATCTTCCGGACCCGTTTTCCCCGGGCGCGGCGTTCGATTCCCTACCCGGCGCCGACACGGTGTGGATGCAGTCGTTCACCGGCACGTGGCCGGAGACGCTGCCTTTCCGGCTGATGCTGGATGAAGGCTCGGGGCCGCCCGTGTTCACGGAAACCCCTGCCGAGCGGGTGCTGCGGGTACGCCTACCCAAGGCGGAAGTGGCCGCGGTGAACATGAGCTGCTACCTGACCGACGACGACACCACCAAGCCGCCGGACATGCTCTCAACCATGCAGGTCTGGCAGTGGATCGTGGAGCAGAATCCGACCAATCTCGAGGACTTGCGGCAACTGGCGCTCAATGGGGGCCACTGGATGCTGACGCCGCCGAAGACGTTGACGCTGGTGCACGCCGTGCAGCAACCGCTGATCGAGCCCGAGTTCCAGAACTTGACCGCGGACAAGCAGCCTGGCGAGACCTTCGCCTCGCTCACCGACGCCTTCCCCATCAGCGGCAAGAGCACCATCCGGGTGGACATCCAGGGCGCATGGACAGAGCCGGTGGACGATTTGAGCGACAGCCCGCAGCCGGTGATCCTCGATGGCTCAGCGCAGGCGTTTCAGGTGCCCATTCAAGCCACCGACACGGTGGCGGTGATCGACAACGTGAATGTGGTGAACAAACACGAGTTTCACGACACCAAGCATCGGAACGTGACGTACACCGCCATTGCGACGACGAGGTTCAAGGAATACTTCCCGGATACTCTCACGGCGGAGGTCGACAACATCACGCGCACGTCGCAGCCGGTGACGCTGTCGATTCTGAACTCGGCGCGACCGCTCGCACCCAAGCCGCTCTACGTGGTGCCTGTTTTCGGCTGGGAGGGGCAGGCCGAAGGGGTTTGGAATTTCAGCCGCCGGTCCACCGGGTTGCGCGTCTACCTGGACCGGCCGTGGTTCTCCTCCGGTGAGGGCGAACTGCTGGGCGCGGTGCTGTGGCAATGCCCGCCGCCGCAACACATCGGGTTCGAAAGCTTCGAGGTGCCGGATTTCCTGCGCAGCTACGTCACGCAGTGGGGCATGGATCCCATCTGGGACGCTCCTCCGCCGCCCTCGCAAGCGGTGCCGCTGCAGGAGCACTTCCGCAACGCCGGTGCCTTCGCCGACGGGCTCACGCTGGGCGAACTGAGTCAATACCCGTTCACGCCGGTGGCCGTGGCCGGTCACACGGTGGCGTACGACACCGATCGCAATCTGTGGTACTGCGACATCGAAATGGATCACGGGCAGGCCTACTTCCCGTTCGTGAGGCTTGCGCTCGCGCGCTACCAGCCCGAATCGATTGCCGACGCGCATCTTTCGCGTGTAGTGCTGGCGGACTTCGCCCAGCTCATGCCCGGACGTTCGGCCAGCATCACCTTCGACGGGCTGGATCCCACCAGCCTGACCCTGGCCGTGACCGGCCTTACATTCACCTCTCCGGGCTCGGTATCGGTGGCGGTCACGGTTCAGGAGCAAGTACCCGGTGGAAGCGGTGACCTGGCCTGGGTGCCCGCTTCGTGTACGCCGCTCAATCCCGTCAACGCGTCCGGCGACCCGGACACCTTGTGGACCGCGCCGATCACACTGCCGGCGGCGCGGGGCTCGCGGCCCATGCGCCTGTTGATCGAAGAGTACGAGAATTACGAGACCGACCAGCAGCCGTCGGCACCAACGCAGAACCGGTTGGTGTACGCGGACATTCTGAACCTGTGACGACCATCAGAGCGGCGGCTGTCCCCTTGACAGCGCCGCCGCCGCCACCCATAAACTCCGTCGCCGAGACGAATGGGGCCGTTGCTCAGCTGGGAGAGCGTCGCGTTCGCAATGCGACAGGGGTTCGATCCCCCTCGGCTCCACCAATCTTTAGCGGAAACTTCCGTTGGCTGACGCCGCGCGCCATCGAGGCCAGGCGCGCGGGGCCAGCTCCGATCCTCAGTTGTTGAACCACCATTCCGTCAGGCACGAGGCCGGGCCGAGCGAGCCGATGTCGTTGGCCGTGTCGTCGCCGTGTCCGCACACCGCGATGGCGGACGCGCAGCCCATCGGCTCCGTGATGTTGCGGTTGCCGTCGAGATAGGGGGTATCGCCCGCGCCGTAGTTGCTGTTCGACGCGATCGAGCTGAACCACGCGGAAACGACCGGCGCGCCCAACCCAATGTGGAGGCCGAACGGCGAGGTCACTCCGTCATTGATCCACATTTCGTGCGGTAGCCAACAGCCGCCCGCATCCCTTGGAAGATGTTCCACCACAAATCGAATGAGGTCGTCTCGTCGGTAGCCGTCGGCATCACCTCGCAGGAGTGCAGAATCCAGTAGGCCAGCTGGCTGCCGTAGCCGCCCAATCCTGGATTAGCGCGTTACTGCCCGGCTTGCTGCTCAGTCTGTTGGGCTTGTTCCTCGTCCTGAAGGGCTTGCTGCTGGGCTTCCTCGTTTTGTTCCTCGGCCTG
>Ga0209040_10004739_pt1 | contig 10233 bp, 9 predicted proteins | sample BogFormECP12_OM3_FD_188240 | JGI IMG/M metagenome (GOLD analysis project Ga0209040, IMG submission 188240) | Bog forest soil microbial communities from Calvert Island, British Columbia, Canada - ECP12_OM3 (SPAdes) (version 2) | ecosystem: Environmental > Aquatic > Freshwater > Wetlands > Bog ... | reverse complement strand
CTTCACATCCAGCGTCTCCGCACGGGCACGCAGTTTGTTGCGAAATCCACCCAGGCTTTGGGCGAGCTTCAGATACCTGGATTGGTCTAGCTTTGCCATCTCCAACACTTGTAATTCTGAGTTCACCGCTTGCGATTGCTGCTTGAGATGAGGCATTCTCTCACGCAGTTGTTCCAGGGTGAGCAGCCCGTCTTGATAGGCCGTGATTAAGCGTTCCATCTGGTTGCGCAAACGTGCCTGCTCACTGCGGAGAATTTCTTTACGCCGCTCGCAGGGATCCGTCTGGCCGGCCGTTTCTCTGCGGCGATCAATCTCGGACTGAATCAGCTTCTCATTTTCCAACAAGGCGATGATCTGCATCCAGATGATCTGGTCCAGATAGTCTTGCCGCACCGGACGGTTGGTGCACCGTGATGTCGCTCCGGTGGACACACGACGCATCGGCTTTGTGTGTCCACCACAGGATAGTATAGGATCATAATCGTATGATTACAATATGAGTTAAATGGATTATTACATTCCATGGGACGCTACTGGATGTGATGTTATTTCCCGATGCAGAACGAGCTGAAGATCAGATTCAGGATGTCGGCGGCGGTGGTGGCGCCAGTGATTTCGTCGAGCGGCCGCAGCGCGCTGTAGAGATCGAGCAGGACCATTTCATGCGGCGTCTTCAAGGGTACCGCAGCCGCAGCTACGTCCAGGGCGACGAGTGAGTCCTGCACCAGCGTGTGCTGACGGATGTTGGTGAGGAAGCCGGTTTCCTGTTGCGCGCCGTGGCCGCCGATTGAGTCAACAATCTGATTACGCAGCTCCGCGATGCCTTGGCCGGTCAGCGCGGAAGTCATCACCACGGGCAGGCCTCCGTCGGGAAGCAGGCGTGCCGAGGTGGCAAGATCGATCTTGTTCTGCACCACGATGCCCAGAGTTCGGGCCGCCAGCGAGACCAGCGCGGTGTCGCCTCGGCGAGCGTCGTCATCGTCGGCTAACTGCGCGGCGTCGAGCACAACCAGAACGAGATCCGCGTCGGCCAGCGCCTCCATCGACTTGCGGACGCCGATGGTTTCGGCTTCGTCGAGGGCGTCGCGGATGCCGGCAGTGTCCACCAGGCGCACAGGAATTCCACCGATCGAAACCGTTTCGGTAACCAGGTCGCGCGTAGTGCCAGGAGTGGCGGTAACGATGGCGCGTTCGTGCTCGACCAGGCGATTGAACAGGCTCGACTTGCCGACGTTGGGGCGGCCGACGATGGCGAGAGTCAGGCCTTCGTGCACAACTTTTCCGTAGGTGAAGCTGGCTAGCAGTTGCTCGAGCGGTGCGCGAACCTCAGCAATGCGTGCCAGAATCTGCGCGTCGGGAACGACGGAGACATCATCTTCGGCGAAATCGACCCCGGCCTCCATGACGGCGATCAGCTCGACCAGTTTCTGCTTGATGGGCTGCAGCCGTTTGGACAAAGCGCCTTCGAGTTGGCGAGCGGCAACTTGCGCCTGGTAGAGCGTCTGCGAGTCGATGAGATCACGGACGGCTTCGGCTTGTGTCAGGTCGATGCGTCCGTTCAAGAACGCGCGCATGGTGAACTCGCCGGGGTCGGCCAGGCGGGCTCCGCTGGAGAGCGCCATCTCGACCAGGTGACGAAGCACCACGGGCGAACCGTGGCAGGAGATTTCGACCACGTCGTCGGTGGTGTACGAATGTGGCTTGGCGAAAAAAGTGACGACCACTTCGTCGATGCGGTCGCCGGTAGTGGGATCGATCAGCTCGCCGAAGTGGGCGCGATTGGGTTGCAGCTCATCGGCATGGGCTAAACGGAGCAATGGGCTGGCGATGCTCGTCGCTTCCGCACCTGAAAGGCGCACCACGCCAATGCCGCCGCGTCCCGGAGGCGTAGCGACGGCGACGATGGTGTCATCTAGGTGCATGAGACTGATTATTCACCAGAGTGGCACGGAGACGAACTTGTTCTTTTCGCGGGCAGCGGGCTCGTGCCGTTATTCTGGATGGGTGGCCAGGGGAGAAAATGCAGGTCCTTCGACTCGGACGCGCGCTGTTCGGCGCGTCCTCGCTCAGGATGACAATCCGTGAAGATTTCGAGTCCGAGGCTACCGCCGCCGCTGGGGTGCGGCTTGCGGCGCGGGTGGCTTGCCGGTGTAGTCCTTGGGATAGACGACAACGTAGCGCTGTAATGCTTCGCCGGCGCTTTCGGTACGCAGATCGGGGATATCGCGCAAGGCGAGATGCACGAGACGGCGCTCGCGCGACGACATCCGAGCGAAAGCGTAGGGCATGCCGCTCTCGCGCACGCGGTCGGCGGCAACGTTGGCCGAAAGGCGCAATTCCTTCTGACGCGCAGAGCGGAAATTCTGGCAATCAAAGATGACCTGATCGTGCTCGTCGGCGCCGAGCCGCAGCATTTCCAGCGCGACATGTTCGAAGGCGCGCAGCAGTTCTCCTCCGCGCTCAAGGACGAGGGGGCTGTCGGAGCCGGAGAGCTCTACCTTGATGACGGGCTTGTCGAAATCGCTCTCGGCAACCGGCGGATCGACGAAGATCTTGTAGCGGAGACGGAAATCCCCGGTGGCGATGATCCCGTTCAGCAGTTCGCTGATTTTCTTGGCTGCGGCAATTTTGTCGGTTATTGGCATAGCAGATCAACTCGTGCCGCGCCTGCGCGGCTCATTCACTCTACTCGTTCACAACAGGCTTCGGGACTACTTCGCGGCCTTGCGGGCGCGCTTCTCCGCCTCTTCGCGCATTTCCTTACCCAGGCCGGTGCGGCTCATCACATATTGCTGGGCGATGGCGATGATGTTACCGACGACCCAGTAAAGGCTCAATCCTGACGCCAGCGACCAACTGAAGAAGCCCAGCATCAGCGGCATCATGATGGTCATCATGCGCTGCTGCGCTGGGTCCATGCCCGCGCTGGGTGTCATCTTCTGCACGAACAGAGTACTGAGCACAATCAGCACCGGCAGAATAAACCACTTGTCGGGCGATGACAGATCGTGCAGCCACAGGAACGGTGCCTGACGCAGTTCGAGCGCGACTCCAAGCATGGAGTAAAACGCAAACAGGAACGGCATCTGGATGACCAGGGGCAGACATCCACCCGCCGGATTCGCGCCATGTTCCTTGTACAGCGCTGAGACCTCGGCGTTCATGTCGGCGCGCCGTGGGTCGCGCAACGGATACTTTTTGTACCTCTCCTGGATCGCCTTCATCTGCGGCTGCAGCTTCTGCATCTTCAGCGCCGACTTCATGCTGGTGATGCGCAGCGGCAACAATGCCAGGTTGATGATGACCGTGAGGATGATGATCGACACGCCCCAGTTGGAGGCCATGTGGTCGTGCGTCCACAACAGCCAGAGGAACAGCGGGCGGGCGATGAGTTTGAAGAAGCCGAAGTCGACCACGTGACCGAGATCCGGGCCGCCGGGCTCGCCGTTCAAAAGGTTCGAGTGGATCTTGTCCAGAACGTCGAGCGCCTTTGGCCCGACGAACAGGCGCTCGCGAGTGACGCCATCGACTCCGCCGACGGCTGCGCCCAGCAGCTCAACTTTCGTGAGATTGTTCGGATCAGGCTTGGCCGGGTCTTTCGGAACCTGGACTTCGTTGCGGAAGGTAACCATCGCGGCCTGAGTGGGCTGGTCAGGCAGGAAGATGGCCGCGAAGTACTGGTCCTGCGCTCCCGCCCATTGCAATGGTCCGCGTAGCGTGTTGCCGCCGCTGATCTTCTTGGCCGCGAGACGCTCAACCTTGTCGCCGGCATAGTAATCGATGCGCGCGGCCGCGTAGGACGGCGCGCTGGCCTGATCGCCGAATCCGGCAGGCCACACCGGGAAGGCCTGCACGGGCTTGCCATTCACGGTCGCGACGGTCTCGAGCCAGACGACATACGTCGCATCGAAGCGTACCGTCTTGCGGACGCTTACGGCGCCGTCGGAGTATTCGAACGTCAATTCTGAAGGGACGCTGAGGTTGCCGGTCGGAGTAGCGACGTAGAGTGCGGACTTGATCTTGCTGCGCAGCGCCTCGTCGTAGGTGTAGAGACCCAGGGGCAGGCCAAAATTGGTGGAGGCTGGATTCACCAGGTCAAGTGGTTGACCCTTTTCGTCTTTGTACTTTTTGAGGATCCACGACTTAGCCTGTGCGCCGTGATTCGTGAAAACGATGCGGTAAAGGTCGTTCTCGACCACGGTTTCGGTCTCGGCTGAGGCGGCCTTCGCCAGCGTGGAACTCGGCGCAGGAGCGGTGTCCGCCCCTGCGCCTGCATCTGGCGATCCGCCGGGTGCGGCCTCAGGGGCTTTGGCAGTTTTCGCCGGCTGTGCGCCCGGTGTCGAGTTCGGCTTGTTCTTGAAGAACAGGAACTGGCTGATAAGAATCAGCGCGAAGGCGGCGACCATGACGAGCAGCATGCGGCTTTGGCCGCCGGACTCTTCCTGCTGGGGATTGCGATACTCAGGCAAGTGGACGTTCCATTCGGTGATTGCGACTCATGGTTTTAGGCAGCAAGGCCAGACTTACTTCTCTTCGCCATCCGTAAGCGGACGGCAATTCCGGTGATGCAAACTACAAATCTCCTGCGGCACGGGATCGAAGCCCGCACGCGCGAACGGATGACAGCGCAACAGACGCCCCGCAGACAGCCCGGTACCGCGCAGCGCGCCGTGCCGTTCCACTGCCTCCATGGCATACTCCGAACACGTCGGCACAAAGCGGCAGGAATGCGGCAGAAGCGGCGAGATCCAACGCTTGTAACCACGCAGCGCCAGTTGAATCAGCGACGTCATTTCCGTCCCACTTTGGCTCCCGGTTGCGCCTCACGAGCGCGCTCAACCGCCAACTGCAGTCCCCGCGCGACTTCCGTCACGATCCGGTCGAAGGGCAAGTCCAAAACCGCCTTGCGGGGATGGAATACGACATCCACCGGCGCTTCGACTGCCGGCCAGGAAACCCGCACGGCCTCCCGCATTCGGCGCTTGATACGGTTGCGCTCGACCGATCCGCCCAGCACTTTGCCCACCGTGAATCCTACACGCAGGGAGTTGCCTGTAACAGGGCCTTCGGTTACTGCAGCACGGCGCAGGAAAAACACCGTCATGTTGCCAGTGAATTGCCGGCGTCCCGCCTGATAAACCCGTTGAAAGTCCGCATGCCGCAGCAAGTGCTTCGATTTCGGAAACTCATTGCTGGCGGAAGTCACAACCTGCATACGGCGCCGATCCCGGCATTCTTTCAACTGAAAGCGATCAATGCGACCGGTCGGCGGCTCCTCGTACGGCAACTACCGTGGGCTGGAAAAGCGGCACTGCACGCAGAAATCGGAATTAAGCAATTACTCGCGGAAGCCCGGTTTTACCGAGACGCGCTTGCGTCCCTTGGCGCGACGGCGGGAAATCACCGCGCGTCCGCTCTTGGTCTTCATACGAGAACGAAACCCGTGCGTCTTGGAACGGCGACGACGGTTGGGTTGGAATGTGCGCTTCGGCATTCGAAACTGCGCTCCTCACTGGCGAAAAGTTAGATAGGGCAAACCCAAAGTATACCGTTCGAGCGGCCTCGCTGGCAACCCGGGCCGCGTCGTCAACCGCGTCCACAGAGTGCGTGCGGCGCGGGCCCGCCGGTTCACACTTCCCGACTCTGGTGCAGCAAATTGGATCGAATTGCAACTTGCACCTTGAGCGCTGCAATAAAAATATTTTTGCGCCAGTAACATTCACGAAATCAATCACTCGCGTCCTTGCTGCACGATCCGAGTGCAACCAACATCTTGTGCTGTGAATTATTCGTGCTAGGATGCCATGCAGCCACAGAGAAAACATTTCACGCGCTCTCTCATGAAATGGCGATTCTCGCCGTGGCCTCTTCGGTTGCGGATCTAAACTTTCTCCTGAGTCGTGTGGTGGGTTGTGGGTTTACTGGCTTCTGTCCCCCCTGAATTTTAGTTGAAGCGATTCGAGGCATCGACTGCCTCCGGGTTAATTTTGCTATGTCCTATTTCGGAACTTCCTCTCCCAATCCGTGGGTGCTGGTACTCGATGCGCTGGAAAAAAAAGTCAACCGCCACTCCTATGAGACCTGGTTCAAGCCGACACGCTTCAGCCACTCGCAGGGACCGACACTTTTTGTGAAGGTCCCGAACCCCGATTTTTGCCATATCGGGGAAAAGTACGGCGACCTGATCAGCGAGGCCATCGAGAACCTCGGCCTTGAGTATCAGGACGTCGAGTTCGTTACTGATCCCGAGAAGCGCGCGGAAAAGAACCAGCGTAGCCATAGCGACAACCAGAGCAACGAGGCCGGCGGGGAAACGGCGGCGGCGGTTGACAGTAGTGGCGCGGGTCCGAGCCGGCAGGCGCGTTTCGACTGGGATGGCGCGGCGCAATTGAATCCCAAGTACACATTCGATGGATTTGTCATTGGCTCGGGCAACCAGTTCGCGCACGCGGCCGCGCGCGCAGTCGCTGAACGGCCCTCCAAGGCCTATAACCCGCTCTTCCTGTATGGCGGCGTCGGCATGGGCAAGACCCATTTGATGCAGGCGATCGGGCACGAAATCAAGAAACGCGAACCGCAGATGGCGATCTGCTACCTGTCAGGCGAAAAGTTCACGAATGAGATGATCAACGCCTTGCGGAACAACAAGATGGCCGGCTTCCGCGACAAGTACCGCAACATGGATGTGCTGCTGGTGGATGACATCCAGTTCCTGGTCAGCAAGGAGCGCACCCAGGAGGAGTTCTTCCACACCTTCAACGCGTTGCACGAATCCATGAGGCAGATCGTGATTGCGAGCGACCGTCCGCCGAAGGAACTGGCGGAGATCGAGGACCGGTTGCGCAGCCGATTCGAGTGGGGACTGATCGCCGACATCCAACCGCCTGATCTTGAGACCAAAGTGGCGATCCTGCAGAAGAAGGCCGAGTCGGAGCACGTGCAGTTGCCCACGGACGTGGCACTGTATATCGCGTCGAACATCCGAAGCAACGTGCGCGAGTTGGAAGGAGCGCTCATTCGGCTCACGGCCTACGTTTCGCTTACCGGCGGCGACTTGAGCATGCTGACCGCGCAAGAGGTGCTGAAGAACCTGATTGAGTCGCAGATGCGCAAGATCACGATTGAATCGATCCAGAAGGCGGTGTCGGAGCAGTTCGGCTTGCGGCCGGGGGAAATCAAGGCCAAGAACAATTCTCACTCGATCGTGTATCCCCGCCAGATCGCGATGTACCTGGCGAAGCAATTGACGGAGGCGTCACTGCCGGAAATCGGACGCCAGTTCGGTGGCAAGCATCACACCACCGTGCTGCACTCAGTCGACAAGATTGCCGAAGCCCGCAAGAGTGACAAGGATTTGAACAGGCTCCTGAACAAACTCACCGAGGTTTTGGGTGGATGAACCGCGCTGATGGCGCGGTTTTTCACTTTTAGGAGCAGTTTTCCTTGACGATGGCTGTGGATGGATTGTGAATCGCGTGGAAGACCGGGACGGATTTCCCTGGCACGCCCCGTTTAGCAGACGCGCCCACGGCTAGCGCGGCAGATTTCGTATGCGGGAATATGGACGGACGGATTGATGGTTGCGGTTTTGGGCGTCTTTTCCACTTTTCCGGTGTGTCTACTGTTACTACTGTTTTATAGGTTTTTAATTTGATATAAGGAACTACAGTAGTCGCGGGTTCCCGCAACATCCGGCCACTGACGGCGGTAACGAGGCTGGGTTAAGGGCGCGACTCCAAGGGTGGAACATATGGCTGCGGAAGCAACCGGAGCAATCCAGGGAACTGCGATGGAAATCAGCGTCAGCAAGTTCGAGTTGCTCAAGGAACTGACTGCCACACAGGGAGTCGTGGAACGTAAGACGACGATTCCCATCCTGTCAAACTTTTTGTTCGAAGCTGCCAATGACCGTCTGACCATTACCGCCACTGACCTCGACCTGAGTCTTCGTACCTCGTGCGCGGCGAAGGTGAAGCGTGAGGGCGCGTGCACGATTCCGGCCCGCAAACTGTACGACTACGTGAAATTGTTGCCCGATGGCGACATCTCGATCAAACTCCTGGAGAATCATTGGGTCAATATTCGCTCGGGGCGATCGAACACCAAGATGGTCGGCATGGCACGGGCGAATTTCCCAGGATTGCCAGTCTTCCCGGCGAGCGGAAGCGTCAATATTCCAGCGCAGACGTTGCGCAGTATGATCGGTCGCACGATCTTCGCCATCTCGAGCGAGGAGTCTCGTTACACGCTGAACGGCGGGCTCATGGTGCTGAAGCCTGAGTCGATCACCATGGTGGCCACCGATGGCCATCGCCTGGCGCACATCGAGAAAACCGGCGAGACATTCGACGTATCCGGCGAGAACAAAACGCTGATTCCGAAGAAGGCGATGAGCGAGTTGTATTCGCTGCTGCAGAACAGCGACGTCGATCACGTAGAGTTTGCCAAAGACGACTCAACGCTATTCTTCCGCATCGGAGAGCGTCTGCTGACGTCGCGTCAGTTGACCGGGCAATTTCCGAACTACGAAGCTGTATTGCCGCGCGAGACCACCAAGTCGGTGGTCGTTCACGGTGCCGACCTCAACACGGCTATTCAGCGCGTGGCACAGTTTGCCGACGAACGCTCGCGGGCGATCCGCATGAAGCTCGACAAGAATGAGTTGAAGATTTCGTCGTCATCCACGGAAGCCGGCGAGTCGGAAGATTCAATCGAGATTGTTTACGCGGCGGACGCGATGACCATTGGCTTCAACTCCGAATACTTGATCGATTTTCTCAAAGCCTCGACCGGCGGCGAAGTTCGCCTGGAGTTTAAGGACGCCCAGTCGGCAGGGCAGATGCGCCCCGACGACGGCAGCGACGACGGCTTCAAGTACCGGTACGTCGTGATGCCAATGCGGATCTGAAGTGACTGAGGGATCGATCTGGAAACCAAAAGCCGGACATCGCGTCCGGCTTTTGCATGTGCGCCCTTCTCGACAGCCGCTACTCGTACGCCAGTGCGTCGATGGGGTCCTTCTGTGCCGCCTTCAGGGCCGGATAGAAGGCGCCGAGCATCGAGCCCATGATGGCGATGATGGTGGCGTTCAGCAGCCAATGAGGCGTGATCAGAATGGGCAGGGTCTGAAACTTAGCGTGCAGGCCCGCGCGGGCAGCGTAACTCACAGCGATCCCCAGCACAATTCCGCCGATCGAGATCAGCAAGGTCTCGCGCAGGATCACGTTCACGATGTAGAGCTTGCCCGCGCCCAGCGACTTGAGGATGCCGATCTCCCGGGTGCGCTCCATCACCGCGGCGTACATCGCCTGGAAGATCACGATGAAGCCGATGATCATCGAGATCGCGATGACAACGTCAATAAACGTCGAGAGGCCAGGGATATTGCTGGAGCTCATCAGGCTGATGTACTCCTTCAGCGAGTGAACGCCATACTGCTCCATGCCGGGAATGCCTTTGATCTCGCTCACCACGGCGTCGGCGTTGTCGGGATTGTCGAGCTTCACGTAAAAGATGGAGGCCTTGCCATCGGCGCCGGTGATGTCTTGCAGAGTGCCGATGGGAAGGAACTTGCGCGCGCCGCGGCCGTGCTCCACGACGCCGGCTACCCGAAATGTGTGGTTCAAGGCTTCAATATCGTTGCCGACCTTGAGGTGCTTGGCGGAGGCCACATAGTCGTCGATCAGCATGTCGTTCGGTCCCTGGAACGGTCCGCCCGAGAGGTAGTGCAGCGGTCCTCCGACGGCCTCGAACGAAGCCAGGTCGATGCCATCGAGGACCTCGAGATTGCCGGCGGTGGAAAGCTGGGTGACAACGGGTGCGACGGCGACCACGTGATCGAGCTGGCGCAGCCGGTCGGCTACCTTGATCGACACAGGCGCGCCGCTGACGCCCATCAGCACGGACGAGCCGGGGGGCTGCACCATGATATCGGCGCCAATGCCGACCTGGCGGTTACGGGCATCGCTCAACATGCCGACGGAAAGGCCGACAATCAACAAAATCAGGGTGACTTCGACCGCAACTGCCACAACGCTGATGATGGTGCGGAAGGGACGGTGCACCAGGTTGGTAAAGATCATCTTGTTCATGATTCGCTATTGATTGTACTAGGAGTGTCGGGAATGGATTCTTCAGAAGCACCAAACATAACAACTTTTCCATTGGGTGTTTGGGCTTAAGATGCGGCCATGGGAAAGTGCTTTCGATCCGCGGATGTGAACCAGGCGCTGC
>Ga0209040_10004738_pt1 | contig 10234 bp, 10 predicted proteins | sample BogFormECP12_OM3_FD_188240 | JGI IMG/M metagenome (GOLD analysis project Ga0209040, IMG submission 188240) | Bog forest soil microbial communities from Calvert Island, British Columbia, Canada - ECP12_OM3 (SPAdes) (version 2) | ecosystem: Environmental > Aquatic > Freshwater > Wetlands > Bog ... | reverse complement strand
CCGACCCTTCACCGATGGTACGCGGAAATGCGGCGCTGTCGCTGGTGCGCTTCGGCGACGCCACGGGCCGTCCGCAAATCGTCGCACTTCTTCGGCCGGAGCAAATCGCTGCCCCGGACGCCGGACGTATTCTCGATGCCGACCGCCCTGGCACTGCCATCCACCAGGGGGGACTCATCGCGAAGATGCAAGTCGGGAAGGAGACGGTGGAAATCCGTTCTCCAATTCCAGGACGAATTCGCTCCGTCGCGGGAACCGGTGCAAATATCACGGCTGGAGCAGAAATTGCCGTGATTGATCCCTCGACCGAGCAAGTTTGGGAGGCGCTGCGCGCGCTCTATCTAATTGGCCAGCCCGATGATCTTTCCGCTATTCAGCCATACGAGCGCGATCTGCCAGATATTTCGAACGACGTTCGGCAACAGGCGAACGAGACGGAGAAGGCGATTCGGGCAAGAATGAAGTAGCGCATCCGATCTCCGTTGCAATTTACACTTTGTCGCTAGCAACGGTTCACTTTCATAAGCATGGCGCAGACACTTGGTTACGTAGCTCTCGTCGTCCGAGACTATGACGAAGCGCTGGCGTTCTTCACGCAATCGCTGGGCTTCACGGTGATTGAGGACAGCCTCGCCAAAGACCGGAACGGTCAGGACAAGCGCTGGGTGCTGGTTCGTCCGCCCGGTTCTCGTGGCACAGACCTCCTGTTAGCGCGCGCGTCCACGCCGGAGGAGATCAGCCGTATCGGAAACCAGACAGGTGGCCGCGTGTTTCTGTTTCTGCATACGGATGACTTCTGGCGCGACTACCGTGCCATGACGGCGCGCGGAGTGAAGTTCCGGAGAGCGCCGCGCGAGGAAGCGTACGGGACGGTGGCAGTCTTCGAAGATCTGTACGGAAATCTCTGGGATCTGTTGGAACTAAAGAAACCGGCATCTAATGCAGGATCCGCGGAATCGTAAGGTTAACAGCTAGAAGGCGCTAGATCGCCATCGCTCCCACTTCTTTTTCCACCTCTGTGGTTTCCACCATCACGATGGCGTCCCACGGACAGCCGTCGAGGAAGCAGCCGTCGGGGCCTTTGCTGAGGCATTTCTTGCAGCCGATGCAGAGAATGGGATCGACCGCGATGCGGCCGAAGGGCGTGCTGTCTTCGTCGGGGACCCAGAACATGCAGTCTTCCACCGGACAGTATTCCACGCAGGCGGGCGAGCCGGCGCAGCCGGTGCAGCACTCTGTGATGACGGCGAGTTCTTTTGGCTTCTTCTTGCGCGGCGTGGTCAAGCCCTTGGACCTCGGTTCCCACTTCATCTCGTCGGGAACCATACCGACAGCTTTAGGCGCTCCGGGTGCAGCAGGCATGGCGAGGATTATACCTCAAGAAGCCGCAGCTCTCAGCTCTTAGCTAGTTGTGCAGGTACGCCCGAAACGACACTTCGACGTCGCGAATGTGACGGTTCGCACCATTTCCACTCCGTCAACTCTGCTATAGTGAACCCCTGCAAAGGAGCACCCAATGGCAGGAAAAAGTCTTAACCGAGTCCAACTGATCGGCAATCTTGGGAAAGATCCAGAAATTAAATACACGCCGCAGGGCACGCCCGTGGCCAAGCTCACAATCGCCACCAATGAGCGCTTCAAAGATAAGGCTGGCGAGTGGCAGGACCGCACCGAGTGGCACAACGTGGTGCTCTGGCAGCGGCTCGCGGAAATTGCCGGCGAATATCTGAAGAAGGGTGGCAAGGTCTACATCGAAGGCCGCCTGCAGACCCGCTCCTGGGACGACAAGACCAGCGGACAGAAGAAGTACATGACCGAAGTGGTGGCGAGTGATCTGATCCTGCTCGGCGGCCGCGGCGAAGGCGGTGGAGAGTTCAGCGGCAGCTCGCGCGGCGCAGCGGCTGGCGGCGGCAACAACTTCGACCAGCGGACACCGGAGCCCGAGCACGCAGGCGCGGCGTCGGGGCCGATCACGGATGAGGATATTCCGTTCTAGTCCTTAGCGGCCTCGCTCGGTGTCTGCTTTTACGTGACCAAGAGTTCCGCAACTCGCTTACTGCGTAACCTCATCGTGGGAATATTCGCGACGCTTTTCTTTTTGATTGTCGCGATTCGCGGCCAACAATACGTTCTGCGCGCCCGTGCCGAACGACTCTTGGGACAAGTTAGTGCTCTGGTCCTAGGTCGAGCGACCTTTGCCGACGCCCAGCGCATCTTCCGGCAATGGCCAAGCGCACGCTACGACGGCCCGTGCGTTCCGATTCGGTGCGATTTCGATGTCAGGTTGTCTGATTTCTCTGCTTCTCGCTATGAATTCTGGGCGAATCACCCCAAATTGCTACGGGTGTACGAGTCTCTAGGAGGGCGTGATTCTACGGTGGCTGCGCGCGTATTAGTCCAAGATGGCCTGGTGTGGGGCAAGTTCATTAACGTGGCGGTTGAGGTCTACCCTCAGGAGACGGACCTTTTCGGTCCCTTCGGTTACGGATTAATTGGAAGGGCTTCAACGATGCAAACGTCTGATACATGGCCAACGGGTACGAGCCGGCATCCCGAGTACTACATCGGCCAGCCTAGCGGATGCGAGATATGCGTCTCGGTGTTCACAGTATTTACCCCCCGTGCCGACCCTGCGGACATTCAACGGCTAATGCAGTTTGATCTGTCGTGCCTGACAAGATGGCTTTCTCCGTGCCGAACACAGGGTGATATTATGCCTGCCGCCTGGAAGCAGGCGGAAGAGGAAAGGGCTGGTTTTTACTGAAGCCGCAAGGCAACGACCATTTCCCTTTTAGTGCCCCGCCCCGACAGCGCCCTTTCTTGCCACTGCTTTCTTCAGCGCGAACACGATCGGCACGCAGCCGAAGCACATTAGCGCCATGTAGCGGAAGTCGTCTACGTAGGACCACAGGCGCGCCTGTTCGGTGAGTTCCACGTTAATCAGTCCATACGCCCGGTGCAACGCTGTAGCGGACGATGCACCTTGCGTCGTCAAGAACTGCTGCAAGCCTTGCACCGCTCCATGAACCGTAACGCGATCCGGGCTGAGCGACTTCGCCAGTTCATTGCGATGCAGTTGCTCGTGCCGCGCCACGATGGTGTTCACCACGGAAATTCCGATGCTGCCTCCGATATTTCGCAACAGGTTATAAAGGCCGCTGGCGTTGCCGATCTCTTCGTTCTTGAGGAACGCCATGGACGTCGTCGCAAGAGGCACAAAAATGCAGCCTGAACCGAAGCCGCTGATCAGGATGGCCCACAGAAATGTCCACTGGCCGATGGAAAGATTGACCTCGCCAAACCAGAGGCTGGCCGCGCCGAACAGACAGAAGCCGAAAGCGATGAGCCAGCGATTATCCATTTTCGCAGTCAGATAGCCGATGATGGGCATGGCAACAATGGCTCCGATGCCACGAGGACTCACCGCCCAGCCTGCTGCCAATGCCGTATAACCCATCAGCTCCTGATAGAAGAGTGGCAGGAGTGTGATAAGGCCGTAGATGGCGGCACCAAACAATCCAATGAGCACGCATCCGATGGCGAAGTTGCGATGCCGGAAGACCCGCAGGTCAACCAATGGCTTGTCGTGACGGAACTCTCGAATAAGAAATGCCAAGAGAGCAATCACAAGAATCGTCGCTGCCCAGCGGATCCAGGTTGCGCCAAACCAGTCATCCTCCTGACCTTTATCGAGGATGATTTGCAGGCAGCCCAGCCACACTGCCAGCAAGCCCAGCCCGATGCCATCAAATTTGCCGGGATGCGCGTCCTTGATGTAAGGCGGGTCTACCACATAGCGGGAGATCATGAAGATGGCAAAGATTCCGATGGGAATGTTGATATAGAACGCCCATCGCCAGGAATAGGTGTCGGTGAGCCAGCCCCCGAGTGTCGGCCCGAGAACGGGCGCGACTACAACCCCCAGGGCGAAGACGGCCATGGCCGATCCTCGTTTTTCGGGAGGAAATGTTTCGAGCAGTATGGATTGGGATAAAGGCTGCAAGGCGCCGCCGCCCGCACCCTGCACCGCCCTCGCGATCAGAATTAAGGCGAGACTGGTAGCGGCACCACAAGCGAATGAGGAAACCGTAAAGATTATGATGCAGGTAATCAGAAATCTCTTGCGCCCGAAGCGCAGCGAAAACCAGGAACTGGCGGGCAAGATAATCGCGTTGGCCACCAGATAGCTGGTTAGCACCCAGGTGGCTTCGTCGTTGGTTGCCGATAGACTACCCGCGATATATGGAAGAGCAACCGCTGCGATGGAAGTGTCGAGCACTTCCATGAATGTCGCCAGCATTACAGCGATTGCGATCAGCCAGGGATTCGCTCCGCCTGACGCGGAACCGCTGCCTGCCGGTTGTGGAGTCATTCTCTTTCTGCACCAAGCCTGAGCCGCTGAGGATGTACAGATGCAACAGCAAGCCCTTGGGTTTCAAGGTTGTCTGACCAGCACGGTTTCTGTTGTGAAAGCGTTGAATAGAAAGTGTCCGCGAAAATCGACTATGATGGCTGGCGGAATAACCCTCATGACCGAACAACTGGCCGACAAGAAATGCGTTCCCTGCCGCGGCGGAGTGCCTCCGCTCAAAGGCAAAGATCTGGAAGCGCTGCATAAGGTTGTCCCGAAGTGGACGGTAGTGGACGAGCATCACATCACGCGCGCGTTCAGTTTTCCTGACTTCGTCCAGGCACTTGCGTTCGTCAACCGAGTAGGCGCGCTCGCCGAAGAACAAGGCCATCATCCCGACATTCTGCTGGCTTGGGGCAAAGCCGAGATCACGCTATGGACGCACAAAGTCAACGGCCTCACTGAGAGTGATTTCATCATGGCGGCAAAGATCGACCGGCTGCACGGTTGAGAACCTCAGGTTTCTGATGGTTCCTGTAAATCTCGCCGACTCTTTCCTACCCTCATCGCGAGAGCCCACAAGCCGGCTGGAATTAGCATGACCAATCCCGTGCCTGTAGCGACCATGCGAGCAGAAAAGCCCGAATCGAGCAGGCGGCCACAGAGGTAAGCTCCGGCGGCGATGGTGAGCATGGAGAAGCCCAGGTCAGCGGAGAAGACGCGGCCGCGGAAACGGTCATCGGTGTGAAGCTGGAGCAGCGTTGTGGAGAACACCCAGACGGTGGATCCTCCCGCGTGGGCAAGCATGGCGCAGGCGCTGGCCGTCCACACCGTGCGGGTGCTCCCGAGAATTCCGTAACCAGCGGCAATGGTGAGATAGCCAAGGAAGATTCCAAGTTGTAGCCTGCGATCGCTGCGAGCCGCCCAGCGGGCTGCGATCAACGGGCCCACGAGCGCTCCCAGGCCGCGGCCACCAAGCAGGATGCTCATACCCAGCATCGCTCCGCGGGCGGCGTCGACATTGTGCCAGTGCACCGCGAATTCATGCGCACCCATGACGGTAAGGATCACCCAGCTCGGGCCGATCATAAGTTCGCCGGCCTTGGCAAAGACCGCGGGTAGCAGGGTCCGGTGATTCCGTATGTAACGAACGCCTTCCAGAACGGGCGAAAAATCAACCAAATCGCGCGGGCGCAGCGGAGGCGCGGACTCGGCGTGTGGTTCAGCGAAGTGCATCCCTCCGATGAGCATGGCTGAGAGCAGGAATGACAGCGCGTTCAGCGCAAATACAGCATCTCGTCCGAAGAAGGCTGCGACCAGTCCGCCCACGGAAGCGCCAATCAACAGGTTCACCGACCATGTAGCCGAGGAGAGAGTGTTGGCGATGAGCACTTCTCCTTTGGCTGCGATGTTGGGGATCACCGAATTGCGAGCCGGTTCGAAGAACGCGGCCATGATGGTCTCGGCCAGCAGCAAGGGATAGACGAGCCACACCATGGAAGGCGAACGCACCAGCAGCATGGCCAGCACAACCACAACGCGGACCAGGTCGGCGGCAATCATCACGTGCTTGCGGCGCAAGCGATCATTGATCACGCCCGCTGTGGGGCCCACAAAAGTCTGCGGGAGAACCTGAAGAACCAGTGCCAGCGCCACCGAACTGGCATGGCCGGTCAACTGCAACAGCAACGTGTAAATGGAGAGCGTATAGAACCAGTCGCCAATCTCACTGACAATCTGCGCCAGCCAGAGCCGGCGAAAATTCCGGTTGCCGCGCAGCAGGCGCAAGTACGAGGCCAGCGAGATCGACGGAGTTGCAAGCTCTGGTTGCGGTTCCATGGGAAATGCTAGGGTAATTGGTAAAGGTGCAGCTTGGAAACGAGGTGACGGTAAGCGAGAACGCCTCGCCTAAAGCAGGGCCGAGTCTGTCTGAGGTTTTGGCTTTAGTTTGATCTTCAAATCCTCGGCGATCTGCCGGCCGTGGAAGCGGCCGTTTTCGATAAAGATCTCGTTCGTGCGCGATCCCGCTACGATGACCCCAGCAACATAGATTCCCGCCACGTTGCTCTCGAGCGAGACGGGATCGCATACCGGTCGATTCTGTTCGGGCGAAAGCTCAATGCCCATGCTCCGAAGAAAATCGTAATCAGGATGGTAGCCGATAAGAGCCAGGACAAAATCGTTCTTCAGGCGAACCGGACCGCGCGGCGTGTTGATCACTACGTGATCCACGCCAATTTCCTGCACAGTACTGTTGAAGTAAGCCTCGATGTCGTTACTCTTGATGCGGTTTTCCAGGTCTGGCTTGATCCAGTATTTAACGTGGTGGTGCAGCTGCGAGCCGCGATAGGCCAGAGTGACGCGTGCGCCATGCCGCCACAAATCGAGCGCCGCGATGGCAGCGGAATTCTTGCCGCCGATCACCAATACGTCGGTGTCGTAGTAAGGATGAGCGTCGCCATAGTAGTGCGAGACCTTGGGCAGGTCCTCGCCCGGAATGCAAAGCTGGTTAGCCAGATCGTAATAGCCGGTGGAGACGATCACCTTGCGAGTACGGTAGTCGTGCGGACGGCCGGCGCGGTCCGTGGCCGTGATGCTGAAATCTCCATCTTCACCCATGACCGTCTTGACCCATTCGTACTGGCGAACATCGAGATGGTAATGCTCCGTCACCTTGCGGTAATACTCCAACGCTTCTTCCCGGGTGGGCTTCTGGCGGGCGGTAGTAAAGGGAATGTCGCCGATCTCGAGCAGCTCGGGTGTAGTGAAAAACAGCATGTTCGGCGGGTAGTGATACAGCGAATTCACCAGACAGCCTTTGTCGAGGACGACGACGCGAAGCCCAATCTTCTGCGCCTCGATCGCGCAGGCCAGCCCGGTTGGGCCAGCTCCGATCACCAGCACATCCGTGCGCACTTCGGGATGAGGATGAGCCTTGGCCTGAGGCAAAGTTTCAACATCTTCGGCGGTAAGGAAGTCAGGCATGGATTTGTTAGGCACGGCGTTTCACAGAGCAGCGGCGCAGATCAGAGACCGATGATTCTAGCATGCGTAAGCCGCGGATTCCTTCCGATCACAAGTCAGCGTGAGCGGGAGCACGGTCAGGTGTGCGCTCCGCGCTATAATTCCCGTTACTCATTCAGCTCCATCGCTCTGGTCAGGAAATATGATGCCAACCTCTACCGAATTGACGGCGCCCATGCGGACCGAATCCGACAGCATGGGAAAGATCGAAGTCCCAGCGAACGTTTACTGGGGAGCGCAGACCCAACGCTCACTGCTGCACTTCAACATTGGCCGCGACACCATGCCGCCGGAGTTAATTCGCGCCTTCGGCACACTGAAAAAGGCGTGTGCACTGATAAATCAGGACCTGGGCAAACTGCCCGCGGACAAGGCTAAGCTGATTGTACAAGCAGCCGACGAGGTGATCGCGGGCAAGCTGAATGACCAATTTCCCTTGCGCATATGGCAGACGGGCAGCGGCACGCAGACCAATATGAACGTGAATGAGGTCATCTCGAACCGCGCCATTGAAATCGCGGGCGGCGAGATGGGATCGAAGAAGCCGGTCCATCCCAATGACCATGTCAATATGTCCCAGTCGTCGAATGACACGTTTCCGGCGGCGATGCATATTGCGGCGGCCGATCGAGTGAAGAATGCGCTGATTCCCGCGATCCGGAGAGTGCACGACGCGATCGCGGCCAAGGCAAAAGAGTTTAATGACGTAGTCAAGATTGGCCGAACCCATCTGCAGGATGCCGTGCCGCTGACGTTTGGCCAGGAATTCGGCGGATGGGCAAGCCTGCTGGAGCGCGATATCAAGCGACTGGAACAAGCGCTGGACGGCCTTTACGACTTGGCCATCGGCGGAACGGCGGTGGGTACGGGACTGAACACACATCCGGAATTTGCCGAGCGCGCCGCGAAAAAGATCGCGGAACTTACCGGACTTCCCTTTCGCTCTCATCCCAACAAATTCGCTGCGCTTTCGGCGCATGACGAAATCGTCTTCGCGCAGGGCGCCATGCAAACGCTTGCAGCTTCGCTGATGAAAATTTCCAACGACATACGCTGGCTGGCTTCCGGTCCCCGGTGCGGGCTAGGTGAACTTTCGATCCCGGAAAATGAGCCTGGGTCTTCGATCATGCCGGGCAAGGTAAATCCGACGCAGTGTGAGGCGATGACCATGGTCTGCGTGCAGGTTCACGGCGCGACCGCGGCGGTGGGATTTGCCGGATCGCAAGGCAACTTCGAACTCAACGTGTACAAGCCGGTGATCATCTACAACTTCCTGCATTCGGTCACGCTGATCGCCGATGCTTGCCACGGATATGTCGAGTACATGATCAAGGGCATTGAAGTGGATCGTGCGAAAGTCGATTGGTATGTCAAGAACTCGCTGATGCTGGTGACGGCGCTGGCGCCGAAAGTCGGATACGACAAGGCCGCGCAGATTGCCCATACCGCGCACGTGGAGCACAGCAGCCTGCGCGAGGCGGCGCTGAAGCTGGGTTATCTTACGGGAGAGGAATTCGATCAGTTGGTAAGGCCGGAAAAGATGACGCATCCGTAGAAAAGATGCGCGCGGCATCATGGTTCTGCCAATTCTGCCTCCTCCCTGCTCAAAGCAAGTTCTTCCTTGTTTTTCGGTGTAGTCGTAATCGTCACCACGCTCACCAGAACCAGCAGTGTCCCAACGATCGTCCGTGACCCCAGCGCCTCGCCTCCCAGAAAATATCCCAGGAGAACCGCGACGACCGGATTGACATAAGCGTAGGTTCCAACTTTGGTTGGCGACTCGTGGTGGATCAGCCACACATAAGCGGTGAAGGCGACAATCGAGCCCGCAATGATCAGGTAAATCAGCGCCAGCCACGCGCCAACGGAGACGGCGCGCACATCGAAGCCACGGAACTCTCCTAGGATTCCCGCCGTCAGGGTGAGCAGGATTCCCCCGGCGAGCATCTGAGCTCCCGAACTCATCACTTTCGATTCGGGTAAAGACAGTTTGCGCGTAAGAATCGCCGCCAGCGACCAACTGATTGCGGAGACGACCAGCGCAACCGCTCCGGCTATATCAATCGGGGCATCTCCAAAACTCGTGGAGCGGCTGACCAGGACCACCACGCCGCCGATCCCGACCAGCAGCGCGAACCCTAGCCGGAGCGTGAGCTTCTGGGTCCGCAGGAAGAGAATTTCTGCAATCGCCATGAAAACCGGGATGGTCGCCATCATGACTGCCGCGATCCCCGAGGGCACGCGCTTCTCCGCCCAGAACAGCAAGCCGTAGTCTCCAACGAAGATCAACAACGCCAGAAACGAAACTGCGGCCCATTCGCGACGAGTTGGAGAAGGCGTGCCCTTGGCACGCATCCAGGCATAGAGCGCAATTCCGGCGACAAAGAACCGCATGCCAGCCAGCAGGAACGGTGGTACTTCCCGCACTCCTACGCGGATGGCCAGAAATGTTGAGCCCCAGACAAGGTAGATGATGGCGAAAGCCAACAGTGTCTGCCATCGGGGTGGACGGGCCGCGGTTCCCATTTTCGTATCCGGGAGGGACTTGAAGAGCAAGACCCACTGAAGTTTAGATCAACGGCAGCCGCTGGCGGAACCACGTCCCGACCATCAAAAGTTCTCATCGAAATGATTAGTTGTTTGGTTTCGGCGGGATTATTTTTTCAGCAGGCTGGTGTGGCTGGCGACGCATTGCCAGCGGCCTTCGGTGAAGACCCAGGTGTCGGTGAAGCGGCCGAAGTGTTCGTAGGGCTTCCCCTGGTAGGTTCCTTTGGTGTGATAGATGCCGGCCACGACGGCGGAGTCGCCATACATGTTGACCTTCAGATCTTGAATTGTCAGGGTGCTGGGTTTGAATTG
>Ga0209040_10004737_pt1 | contig 10235 bp, 7 predicted proteins | sample BogFormECP12_OM3_FD_188240 | JGI IMG/M metagenome (GOLD analysis project Ga0209040, IMG submission 188240) | Bog forest soil microbial communities from Calvert Island, British Columbia, Canada - ECP12_OM3 (SPAdes) (version 2) | ecosystem: Environmental > Aquatic > Freshwater > Wetlands > Bog ... | reverse complement strand
GAGCGTGGCGAGCGAGCCGCCACCGGCGTTGGCGACCAGGATGTCGAGTCCGCGCCCGTGAGCGGTGATCACGCGATAGAGATCATCGAGGCCGGCCACATCCGAGAGGTCATTACGTACGGCTGTTACCGCGGAGCCGTACTCGCCCGCCAGGTCGTCGAGTTCGGCTTGACGCCGGCCGGTGGCGAACACGTGCGCTCCCTCGGCGATGAACCTCGCCGCGGTCGCGCGCCCGATGCCGGATGTCGCGCCAATGACCAGAGCAACTTTATTGTCGAGCTGTCCCATCGCCCAGTCCTCAGAACAGAACTGCGGGGTTGGCGGGCGTCTCGGGGGCGAACTCGCCTTGCCAGGCGCGTTTGTGTAGGTCCCACGGGGTGGCACCGGCGTCGCGTGCCCGCATCATCTGGGCGGGGTCGACTTGCTGTCCAAGAGGTCGACCGGCGAACTCCGGTGAGTGTTGTAGGTGTTCGGTCGCGGTGAGGTTGTTGCCGTAGTTGTTGGTGTTGAGCTCGACGCAGTTGCGGTCGGGGTCGAAGTAGTAGAAGGCGGTCTGTAGGCCTTCGTCGACCGTCATCACGGGCAAGATATCGGCGTCGGCCAGCCGCGCCCAGGTCCCGAGCAGGTCGTCGATCGATGCGTACTCGAAGCCGAAGTGCTGAACCCGGGGATGCCGTGGGCGCTCAGGGTCGGCGGTCAGACCCGGTATGCCCAGTATCGCAATACGGTGATGAACCTCATCGTTACTGAGCCACGCGGCGACGATTCCCGGGTTCTCGCCAGCGGCGGCTGTCGGGTTCTGGTTGTAATGCAGCAGATTCATTCCCAGCACGACGCGGTACCAGTGGATCATCTCATCGACGCGTCCTGTCGTGAGCGAGAGGTGCTGCAGCCGCGGGTGGACGATGGTCTCGGTGTTCAGCATGAGAGCTCCTCACTCAAGCGATGTCGCCAAACTACGCCTGGTCTGCGAGGTCGAGCGCCGGCTGATGTGACCGCTCGGCGGACCCACATCGATCGAGCGAAGGAATGCCGCGCGATTACCGGCCCGCGGCGCCCTCGGCGACGAATGTCCCGACAGATCAGCCGTGAACCATCATCGCTAAGTAGTGCGAAGAACGCGGCCGTTGCAGCGACTAACCCCTAACGAGACGATCGGACAGTCGCGAGGCGGCCCGATCGCCATTGGCATTCAATCGTTGCGCCGCAACGTATTCCATCATCTGCTTCGAAGCCAGACTGAAACCGCCGCCGCCGTCGCCGCGATCTTCGATGCCATAGCAGGAAACGAGGTTGCGGATGCCACCTTCACGCGCCAATTTCGAGGGATAATGTGGCGCCGTGTGTACAGGGTCGGCAGACGCGATGTCCGTCCATACAATCGTGTCGGGATGCGAGTCTGGCCAGGAAGTAGGTCGCATAAACATCGATGGCGTGTGACTGAACGCGACCGATGAACCTAGCCGCGTGAACGTACCCGAGGGTGTGTGCTGATCGACGGCGTAGTCGATCAAGTCCTGCATCGTGACCGGCGCATATTCCTCGGCGTCGAGGGCTTCAACGAGACTGGAACCCATCATGGCACAGCGAGTCAATGCCGCGTCGACATTCCAATAGCCGCCTTTTTCTTCCCTCTCCGACAGCGCCGCAACAACGCCGATGGCCCCGAGGTACCCGGTCAAGTAGTCGTTCATCAAGGCCGGGACCACGGTGGGTTCGGGTTTGCCTTCCGAGGTGGCGTGGATGTTGCCCGCGACGGACTGGGCGATTTGTTCGAATCCGACGCGGTCTTCCCAGGGCGTGGAGATCGCATAGGTCAACACCCTGGCCAGCACGAGATTGGGGTTGATCTCACGGAGCGTTTTCTCATCTAAACCAAGGCGCTCGAGTGCGCCGGGGCGCAGACTGCTGACCAGGACATCGGCGGTCGCGAGCAGCTCGTGAAAACGACTCATCCCGGGGCGGCTCTTGATGTCTAACGAAATATTGCGCTTCCCCCAGCTCACGTCCAACCACAGCGGAGTTACCCAGTCACCCATCGGAGGTTGCACCTTGATGACGTCGGCGCCCTGCTCGGCCAGCAGACGACCGATCGTGGGACCGGCGACAAGGTGGGTCAACTCCAGGACCCGCACACCTTCCAGCGGCCGATGGTTTGCTCTCCCGAGTTGGCGCTGACGGGCATTACCCCGCTGCTCGAAATCGATCATGTTGTGCTTGGCTGTCGCCGCGCCTTGGGGGTGAGCCAGCCATTCGTCAAGACTGCGCACCATGCCCAGGGGAAGATACAACGCGGCGGCTTCATCCTCGATCTGCTGCGCGGTTTTCTTTTCAACGGACGCCTGAATCGCCTGCGCAGTATTGGCACAATCGAAATATTTGAGCAAGCCGTCACGTAAATGCGGATGCAGTCCGAGTATCGTCACGTACCGGCCATCCTTGGCCCGATAGATACCGTTATCGGGGCCTACCGGCCACGTGTCCAGCAGGGTGCAGTACCCGTTCAGGTAGTGCAATTGCAGGGAGTTGAGCAGCATCCCGCACAGCCGACGGTTCAGTGTCATGGTTTGGGCCGGCAATCCGCGCTGAGTGCCGATGTGCTCGACGACGGAGCCGAACGCGCCCATCAACCCGGCGGCGTAGTCGTGCACCTTGAGCCGACTCTTGATGTAGGACACGCCAGGCTCGACCGTGACCTTCGCAGGATCGATGGTGAAAGGAAGCGCCGCGCTGACCGCGTCGTAGGCCTTCTTCTGCAATGGATTGGTAATCATCAGATGCTTCTCCTTCATTGATCGACCGCGCAGATTTCGGACTGCTGTATTAGGTGATGAGTCGTTGGATCCGACTCGCGGTGCCCGGCTTGGGGGTGTCCCACGCCGATTGACTCAATCGTTGAACGTAGAACGGCAAATCCGGACGGCCGAACTTTCAACGCCGTCTCATATAGCTCGAAGCCCGATGAGTCAGCTGTTTTTCCATTGCGGCTTGCTGGCCCCGCGCACCGTCAGCACCGGGTCTTCCCAGTATCCCTTCGTCTCCGAGAACTGGACGGGCGGGGCGAGTCGGACTAGCTCCCCGTAGGGGGTTTGGGCGGTGATGGTGTCCGGCACCAGGATCTGTTGCTGCTCGCCGGTGGGCGCCGGGGCGTTCTTGTCGAACTTGCCCAGGGACATGAACCACATCGCGCAGCGCGCCAGGTTGACGCGGACGTGATAACTGCCGCCCTCCCGCGCCCGGCGGATCAGGGCGGCCTGGATGCCCGCCGCGCCGAGGTAGCCGGCAATGAAGTCGTTCATGACGTGCGTCGGCGGGAACGCCGGGCGATCGGGGGTGCCTTCCTCTTCCGCGAACCCGGTCACGCACAGTGCTTCCATGTCGAAGCCGGCCCGGTTCGCCCACGGCCCGTCGTAGCTGTAGCAGCGCGCCGACGCGTAGACGATCCCTGGGCGGCGAGCGGCCAGTTCCTCTGGCGACAGTCCGAGGTTGGAAATTTTCCGGGTTCGGTAGCTCTCCACGAACACGTCGGCGCCGGCGGCAAGGTCGAGGGCCTTCTGGCGGGCCTCGGGCTGGTTGAGGTCAAGCCAGGTCGAGCGGAACCCGACGCAGGGGTCCAGGATGAGGCCCTCGTTCTCAAACTCTTCCGGGTGAGAAATTTGGAGTACCTCGGCCCCCTGCTCGGCCAGCGTCCGGGCCATCACGTTGCCGGCAATGACGTGGGTCGCGGCCAGCACCCGCAACCCGGCCAGCGGACGCGCGGCCGGGGCGAACGGCTCGGGATCGCTGTCGCCGATCTTGACGATTTCCACCAACGGCCTATCGGCGAGCTGCTCGCCCTGAGGATGATTGGCCCACTCCTCGGCCGAGCGGCAGACCGCGAAGACCAGCCCCTTTTCGGCGGCCGCCTCGTCGAGGTCCATCCCGTCCCACTTGGAAACGGCGTTGGCGATGCTGTCCTTGTCCGGTGAGCACCTCAAAAACGTGCACATGTCCTGCAGCAGGCGCGGGTAGGCGCCGGTCGGCAGGAACCACCGGCTGTCCCTGGTCAGGTACAAGTCGAACCCCATCGGGTTATCGACCCAATACGGCAGCTGATACGGGTAGCCGTTGACCGTGGGCATGAACTTGTACATCGGATTGATGCCGTGGATGGCCTTGCGCAGGTCGAGGCTCAGGTCCTGCCCGCGGCCGCTACGCTGCCGCCAGATATTGGCAATCCCCGCCGCCCCGGCCATGATCGGGATGCTGATGCAGGCCCCCAGCCGGTGGAGGCTCGGGAAAATCGGATCCTCGCCAACGAACGTTATGGTGCCTCCGGTGTCCTCGGGCGACAGCCCGAGGTCGTCCATGATGGACCGGAAGTGGGCGTCCACGTCAAAGCCTCGAGATGTCCGAGATGTGGCTGTGGTTGAAGTGGTGCTCATCTTCATTCCTCTCAAATAGGTGCTGATTCGGTTGTGTCAATTAGGTGATGATTCGGTTGTGATTCTCCGATAACGGCGGAAGGGCGATATCGTGTCGTGACGGCCAGATCCGCTGTGCCGCCGGTAGATTCCGCGCTGCGGCGGTCATGATCAGAACACTTCCTGCAATGGGAGCCCTCGATGGTCTGGACGGATCGAATTGGGTCCACGGCATATCGATCTGAGAAATGCGGTCTTACGTGGCTCGGGCCGCCTGCAGTTTGGCGGTGGTCACCTTGAGCTCAGACCAGCGCTGGGGATCCTTATCGGAACCGATCATGTGGCCAATCTCGAGCGCCGAAACGCCGTGTCCGGTGGCTCCCCAGCTGCCCTCGGGGATCTCGATGAGCAGACAGTAGAGGCGGCGCAGGTACGCCGGAGCAATCCGCACGCCACCCAACTCGGTCGATGAGCCGTCGTCGCCGAGCACCTTGAGAAACGCCTGAGTGACGGCGGTCTGCGTGCGATCGCGTCGCTCCTGAGTGAAGAAGCCTGCGGCGGTCATCGCCTCGACCAGCCAGAACGGCTCGTTACCCAGGAAGCAGTTCGCCTGGGGAATCTCGTGGTATACGAGGAACGTGGCGTTTCGGGCCACGTCGGTGACCGGGTCGACCTCCTGGGTCATCACCGCATCGATCAGCAGCGGCGCGAGCTGCTCCTTTTGTTCGCTGGTCAGCACGTTTTCGGGGCACGTGACGCGGATGACAGGCATGGCTGGCTCCTTTCCTGAGGCGGTTTTTGGGACCATGGACCACCGCCTTACACAAACCGACGCTAGGAGCGGTCATGGACCCCGTCACGGTGTGTGGCCTAGCCTCGGCCGTCGTTCGAGTGAGAACGTAATTAGTTGACGACTACTACGGTCCCCGCGCGGACAGCCCAGCACCATCGCCCCAGGGGTGATGTTTAAGGCCGGGCATGGGTGGAACTAAGCGGCCCCCGGTACCGACGGGCTGGTCAATCAGATCCGCGCATGAGCTGCGTCAATTGGGCGCGGGAGTTGATGCGCAGCTTGGCGAACGCATTGTGGACGTGGGTTTTCACCGTATTGGGGGAAAGGTGCAGCTGCGTGGCGACGGAGCGGTTGGTCACGCCCTGTGCGATGAGGTTGACGACCTTGAGTTCGGAGTCGGTGAGGCTGTCCCAGCCCGTTTTTGCCCGCGGGTGGCTGACAATGCGACGTTCCACACCTAACCGGCGCAACTCGCGGCCCACCCGGCGCGCATCGGCGAGCGCTTCGTGGTGCAGATAGGTGTCGAATGCGGCATTGAGCTGATCGACCGCCGTGTCGGGGTGGTCGGTGCGCGCGAGTTCAGCGCCGGCGTCCTCGGCAGCTGCGGCGTATAGAAGCGGCCGCGACGACGAGTGCAGCACGTCCGCGGCAGCCACCAGTGCTTGGGCATCACGTTCGAGTATCCCGCGCGCATACCTGGCCACCCCCGTGAACAACGGGATCGCTGGCCGCTCACGCTCGAGTACGTCAGTGGCCTGCAGGACACGCGCGCGCAAGCCGGCATCGCCGGCCGCCGATGCAACCCGCGCACCCAGGATCACCCGATCTAAGACCTGGGCCCAGATTGGTGATTCGAACAGCGCGATGTCGCCGCCCAGCCAGCGCATCGCGTCATGGACGTCGTCGCGCTGCCACGCCGCCAGCGCGAGCACATGCGCCGCTCCCCGACGTACCACAGATGAGCCGATGGAGTGGGCGTCGTGCGCGTCATTGACCATCTGCTGTAACAAGTTTCGGTCATCGGTGCGCACCGCCACCTCGGCCAGAATCACCATGCGCATCATGTCCAGCTCGGTCACGGCTGTCCGCTGTGGGGGCGGCAGGGATTCGGTCGCGGCGCGCGCGGCAGACAACCGGCCCGCAGTCAAGTGGACAACCCCGTCAACCGTGGCCCAGATACCAAGGGCCATCGCGTTGCCTTCCCGGCGGGCTTGCTCTGTTCCGTCGGCGACCTTTACCGCAGCGTCGTCCAATCGGCCGACCGCCGCCAGCAGGTGCGCGTAGTGCATTGCGGCCAAGTCATGAGCTGCGGTCGCATCACTCGTGCGGGCGAGCGCGCAAAGCTCCCCGAGGCGGCGTAGGGCGCGGCCCGCGTACCCGTCGCCATCATCGAGCAAAGCGAGGGTGAGGTTGGCCACGATTTTCGACTCGAGATCACCGGTCGATGCCGCGGCCGCGGCCGCCTCGTTGGCCGCCGCGCGCTGTTGGCCACCTTGCTTCTGATAGATCAGGTTGTAGGCCAGCCACCCCAGATGCCGTGCCCGGGTGACCTCGCTGACGTTGAGCAACTGCAGCGCTCGACGATTCTCCTCAACGCGCCACTGTGTAGTGTGCTTATTGAGCGTCGCGAGGCGCAGCCGAATCTTAGCCTCCTCTTCGGGCGACGCCGCCTCCGAGAGCGCCGCAACGGCTAGCTCTTCGGCCTCCTGATAGCGGCTGGCGAGGTTGAGCAACCCCACCGTTTCGGCGACCAGTTGCCCGTGGTCAGGATCTTCGGCGGCCAACAGCTCCAACGCGCGCTTGCTCAAGTCGGCGGCCGCACTGGCGTCACTGTGGCCCACTGATTGCGCGGCGTGCCGCAGCGCGTTGGTCGCCTCCCGGTCCCCGGGCTCGGCGCTGCGTGCCAGCTGCGTGGCCACCTCGGCCGGGGCCGCACCCATACTGAGCATGATCGACGCCGATTGGCGCTCCATGGCGCGCCGCAACGACTGCGGCAACGACTGTCGGGTGGCCTCGCGCAGCAAGTCGTGCCGAAACCTCAGCTGCTCCTCGTCTTCGACGAGCAGATCCGCGCGCACCGCCTCCTCGACAGCCGACATCAACGACGCCGGCTGGCGTTCCAGCATCGCGGCCAGCAGACCCGCCGAGAACCGGTCCGGCAGCACCGCGGCCACCCGCACCACCTCGCCAGCACCGCTGGAGAGGTGGTCGAGTCGCTGCTGCATACTGGCGCCCAGACGCCGCGGCAGCGCGTGTCCGCTGGCCACCGCACGCCCGCCGCTCACAGTGAGCCGGCCCTCCTCGCCCAGACCCCCGACCAGCTCTTTGACCAGGAATGGATTTCCGTGCGCCTTGGCGGCCAGATTCAGCAGCGACTCATCCGCGTTCGCCCGCACCGCGTCTGAGACCATATCGGCGACCGCGCCCGGCGACATCGCCGCCACTGGCAGAACTGCGGCATCCGCGCGTTGCAGCACCGATAAGGTCTCCTGGACTGCCGGCCCGCCAGCCCCGGTGCGCGCGGTCAGCACCCACAGCACCGCCACATCCGGCCGCGCGCTGGCCAGCGACCGCAGCGCCAACAACGTGCCGTTATCGGCCCAGTGGATGTCCTCGAGCACAATCGCCAGCGGGGTTTCCGCGGCCGCCGCATGGATCGCGTCGGCCAGATCGTGCACGACCCAGTAGCGCAGATCCGCCGAGCCGCCCAGCCGGCGCAACGCGTCGGCGTCTCCGACCGGGGGGTCGGCGCGCAGGGTGGCCATGAACAGCGAGAAAAACGGCACCGTCTGCTGATACTCGAACGCCTCACCGAACAAGGTGCGCACCCCGGCCTTGTCGGCCAGCGCCATCACTTCGGTCAGCAACCGACTCTTCCCGATGCCCGGCGGGCCCTCGATTACCAGCACGCCCCCATGCCCCCGCACCAGCGCCGTCACCAGCGCGCCGATCACCTTCAACTCGCCCGCCCGGCCCCGAATCGGCGGGGTTGCGAGCCGCTGGCCGCCGACATCAAATCGGGGGGTTGAAGGCCCCACGGGTGTCCTATCTACCGTTTGCTGGACTGCCGCTGCCGTGCAGTCATTCTAGGGATCCGCCATCCACGCGGAATACACGTCGACGCTGCGCAGCGTGCACGCGATCTGCGGCAGCGCCTCGGCTACGACAGGGCGGGTGATCGCGCGGGCACGCAGAACCACCAGCCCATCGGTGCGCTGGTAGAGCGCTTTCGCCACTTCAGCGACCTGTTTCTGCACCTCGTCGCCTTTGGCCAAAAGACTAAGCCCAAGCCCCGGCCATTGTCTTTGTCCGCGCGAACAAAGACCCGCGTCATCGTCGTCTGCGGGCGATGACTGGCGCTCCACGACGCCTAGTCGGGGGAAACTACGGCAGGGCGCCATCCCGTCATCGATGGCGGCGGCGGTGGGTGTCGCTGGAGCTTCACGCCGGCGCCTGCGGGCCGCGCTCGACGCGACGGAAGCTGGCACGCTTCTCGGGAGGCACGCTGGCCAGCCTACGGCCCACCCGGACGTTGGCGGACGTCCCCGTCGCGCCGCCACTCGTCTGGAAGACAGCCTGCCTGGCCGGTAGTGACTGCCATGACAAGTCCTGGGCAATGTGATCGGAGAAGACCGGAAAACCCTGGTGAGGCAGACGCAAGGGGTCACCCAGGGGGGTATACCCCCGGTTACCGCCACACGGATGGATGGCGCAACGCGCCGCGCGTGATTGGAGGTTTGCGTAACTGTTCAACGCCGCGCATCGCGCGGGTGGCCGACTGCTCAACCGTGGGTCAGAGGCCTACGGTTGGCAATTCATCTTCATCCGTCGCCGAGGGACCGACCTAGTCAAAGAACGCCGGGTCGGCCACGACGACACCAGGCGGCACGTCGCCTATCCGCGTCAGCACAAGAGGCGTCACGACCACGGTCCCTTGAGCGTGGCACTCATTGCCGACAACAGTGTCAGTCTCTATGCCGCTTAGGGTGCCGTCGGGCTGCGGCTCCACTGACACCACGGCCATGACGGTGGTGTTGGTCCCATTGCCGCACGGGTCCCATGTCCGGTCGGGCATCTCCCGCCAGCGACCATCCTGGAAGCGAAAAACGGCCCGGTCGCCGCCGCCTTCAGTCTGGACAATCGCGTGATTGGTGCTGTCGAGTTGGGATCCTGTGGCAACACAGCCGGCCGGCTTGCACGTCGAATGAAAGGCCCACCAGGTGCTGCGGCGTTCTACCCCCTCTCCGGCGGTAGAATCGTTGATAGTCGCCTTGGCATCGTCGAAATCCAAGCGGTAGCTACCGTCTAACGTTGGTTGCGGGGCGCTCGGTGTTGGTTGCGGGGATATGGCCTGCGCCGCAGCGGAAACACTTGCGGCCGGGTGCGCATCCGGTGGCAGCGGCTGCGGGTCGTGATGCGACCGCACGATCGTCCACCCCACCACAGCGATCACGAGCGCGACCACGGTGCCTATCGACAAAAACACCGCGGCGTGCCCCCACGCCAGGCCCCACGACTGGCGCTCAACCCGTACGGTGTCGACGTCATCGGCGAGCGACCACGCCAGTTCGGGGGCTGCCTCAGTCGGCGGCGGCACGATAGTGGTCGCGTCGTTGCCCGGCATCCCTCCACCGATGCCGACAACCCCATCAGGCGGCATGGTGACCATGCTGACGGCGCTGCCGCCCACCAGGGGGGTGGGTAGACCCCCTGGCAGGGGGTCCCGGTCGCATGGCCGACACTGCACATCCCGCCGCGTACGTTTCCCCCCACCAAATGGCCGAGACGGGGCAGGCACGCTAGCAAACCGCGCCGTGACCTGCAGCAACGCTCCGAAAGTGTATGCTGGACAAATGATTCAGCACCGCGAGAGCAGCGAAAAGCCAAGGCGCGCAAGGCATTGCAGGCCACTGGCCCTGGGCAGACGCATGGCTTGCGCTGTGGCGCAACACAATCGGCTACCCCCACCGACAACCCGCCTGACTATACCGCCGGACACGGCCCGACCAGGAACACCAAAGGAAAAGCTGGGCAGACCA
>Ga0209040_10004735_pt1 | contig 10238 bp, 7 predicted proteins | sample BogFormECP12_OM3_FD_188240 | JGI IMG/M metagenome (GOLD analysis project Ga0209040, IMG submission 188240) | Bog forest soil microbial communities from Calvert Island, British Columbia, Canada - ECP12_OM3 (SPAdes) (version 2) | ecosystem: Environmental > Aquatic > Freshwater > Wetlands > Bog ... | reverse complement strand
ATCGTGCGGACCCGCTGCGCGCGCCATCAATGCGCGCGGCGCGAGCGCATCGGCCAGAATCGCGGCCAGCACGATCGCTATCGACGCCAGCACGAGCTGAACCTTATTGAACCGCATTGTGCCTCGGCCCGCTGCGTGAATTGAACGACATCGAGCGCATAGGATAATCGACGGCCACGGCGACGGCGGGTCGCGACGCAGGGAATCTGATGCTTGACATAAGCCCCTTGTCGCTTCCGACGTCGCGATCTTGTTGAACGTCGGCCCGACACTGGATGGCCTCGAAGGCGCCATGCTAGATTGCCGTCAGGACTGCGGGACTTCAGCCCGGACAGAAAAAAATGTGGTGACAGCAGGTGTTACGGGGGTTTTCCTACTCATGATACGCGCTGCGGCTATTCTATCGATCGGGGCACTTGCGATCGGGGCACTATCGCTCGTCAGTTGCTCGAAGAACGCGGGCCAGCAACCGGAGCTGACCGGACAGGTTGCGGCGCGTGTCGGCCATCAAGTCGTGACGACGCTGGAAATCGAGAACGAATTGCGTTTGGCCAACGTGCCCCTTGACCGGCGCAAAGATCCAACGGTCGTCAAACAATTCCTCGACCAATTGGTATTGCGGAAATACCTGGTGCAGCAGGCGCTCGGCGCAAAAATGGATCAAGAGCCGAACGTGCTGCTCGACATCCTGCGTGCACGAGAACAGGTGCTGGCAAACGCGTTTATCGCGCATGAGGTCGCGGGTCAATCGTTCGGCAAATCCGACATCGAGCGCTACGTAGCGGCGAATCCTTCCAAATTTGCGCAACGCCAATTGATGACGGTCGAGCAAATCCGCTTTGCACTCGGCCCCGGCACGAAGGCGGTACTCGATGCCAACAAGGACGCGAAGACCATGGACGACGTCGACCATAAGTTGACGTTGCAAGGAATTGCGCACACGCGCGCGGTGAGCAGTCTGAGTCAGAGCGATCTTCCCGCGGAATTGGCCAAACTGCTGGAAAAACGCAAGCCCAACGAAGTCTTCTTCGGCCATGCAGGGCGCACCGGAATCTATTTCACGGTCAAGGACGAAGAACCGCACCCGCTCGAGGGTGAAGAGGCCTCGAATCTCGCGCTGCAAGGACTCAAGATGGACGCCTTGAAGGCGAAAATCAACGCGGCGACGGAAGCGGCCCGACGCGTCACCAAATTCGAGGGCGAATACGCGAAGATAATGTCCGCGACCGCGACCGCGACTGCGACTGCGCCTTCGACCTCGGCCTCGCCCCCGACCCCGACTGCGCCGACGCCGGCTTCCGCCACTGCGTCGAGCGAGGCAGCGCCATCCCAAGCCGCGGAAGCGGCCACGCATTAATCGATGTCTGATTTACCGGCGATGCAGCAGCGTCGGTCTCCAGCGATCAAGGACCTGACGTGGCTGGCGCTGCTGCCCGCGGCCTTCCTTGTCGGGTATGCGCCCATGTTTTGGAGCCTCCTTCGCGGTCCCTGGCAGACTGAGCAAGAGGGCCATGGCCCGCTGATCATCGCCGCTTCCCTTTGGTTGATCTGGCAGTCGCGCGAACGCATCCGGCTCGCGGCGCATGCCGGCGCACCGGTCTTGGGATGGGCGATGCTGTTGTGCGGATTGATACTGATGTTCCTCGCAAGGACACAGGGAGTGCTCGGTGCCGAAGCCTTGTCGGCCATCATCGTGATTTGCGGCTGCGTGCTGCTGTTGGCGGGCACTGCGGTCTTGCGTGCGCTGGCGTTTCCGATCGCGTTCCTATTGTTTGCGGTGCCTGCGCCCGATTGGCTCGTCGATGCGGCGACGGTGCCGCTCAAGGTGTTGATCTCCGATGGCGTGACGCGGCTTTTATATGATGCCGGCTATCCGATCGCTCAGGACGGCGTGATGATCATGATTGGTCCCTACGAGGTGTTGGTCAAGGATGCGTGCTCCGGCATGAACTCCATTTTCGCGCTGACCGCGATCGGCGTGTTATATGCCTACGTGTTTCATCGCAAGGAGAAAATTCGCAGCCTGTTGCTGTGGATTGCAACCGTCCCCATCGCAATTGCCGCCAACTTCGTGCGCGTTCTGGCACTGGTCTTGCTCGCTTTCTATGGCGGAGTGGACAAACTGCAAGGCGCTCTCCATGGTCTCACGGGCCTCGGACTGTTTGTGGTTGCGGTCGTTTTGTTTTATCTGTTCGATGCATTGTTGGGTCTCGGCATGACGTGGCTAGGCCGCTTCGAGGCGCACCGAGCGGGACCGCCGCCGAGTTAGATTTTTGGTGCGCGCTCGATGCACCGCCCACCTCGATGTTCTCGCGCGCTTGCCGGCAATCCGCAGTCGTGCCACGAGGCGCGAAGGATCGAGAGCCTTCGCGCGGACTCGGATTCAGCGGTGCCCCTCGTTTGTTGCAGTGCGACATGCATCGCGGTTGCCGGGTGGCCGGCAGGCACAAGATGCGCAGGGCAGCAGAATCATGGTGCGCCGGCGCTTGCTGCTAGGGGTAATTACGAATTCACATCCGATGGCAAAGAGCGATTAATTCATTCGACGATCAATTCAATTCGGGAGGGAATATGGAGAAACGATGGCTCAATTCATTCCCCGAAGGTACGCCCACCGAGATCGACCCCGATTCGTATGCTTCTCTCGTAGCCCTATTCGAAGACAGCTGCCGGCGATATGCGGATCGGCCCGCCTATCACAATCTCGGCGTCACGTTGTGCTTTCGAGACCTGGATCGCCTCTCGGGGCAATTCGCCGCGTATTTGGGCGGACTCGGATTGGCGCAGGGCGACCGGGTCGCGCTGATGATGCCGAACTTGCTGCAATATCCGGTCGCCTTGTTCGGCGTTCTGCGCGCGGGCCTCACGGTCATGAACGTCAATCCGCTCTATACGCCGCGTGAGCTGCGCCATCAGCTGACTGACTCCGGCGCGCGCTGCATCGTCATCATCGAAAACTTCGCTCATGTGCTCAGCGAGGTGATTGCCGAGTCGGCGATCGAACACATCGTGATCACCGGCGTCGGTGATCTTGCAGGCTTCCCCAAGCGCACGGTCGTCAACTTCGTCGTGCGCCGGATCCGGCACCTCGTACCGCGGTATTCCTTGCCCGGCGCCGTGAACTTTCGCGGCGCGCTCGCACGTGGCGCGCAGCTCGAGCTGCCGAAACCTTCGATTGGCGCCGAGGACATCGCATTTCTACAGTACACGGGAGGCACTACCGGCGTCGCCAAGGGCGCAATGCTGACCCATCGCAACATGGTGGCTAACGTGTTGCAGATGGCGGCGTTCTGGAAAAATATACTCGAGCCCGGCCACGACGTGATGATCACTCCGCTGCCCATGTATCACGTGTTCTGTCTGAGCTGCAACTGCCTCTTGTTCCTGTATGAGGGCGGCCTCAACGTGCTCATCACGAATCCGCGCGACATTCCGGCGTTCGTGCACGAGTTGCGCAAATGGCGCATGACGATGATGACGGGTGTGGACACGCTCTACAACGCGCTGCTCAATCACCCGGGATTCGCAGGCGTGGACTTTTCAGGTTTGAAGCTCGGCGTGGCCGGCGGCATGGCGCTGCAGCGGCATACGGCCGAGAAATGGCAGGCCGTCGCGCGGCGGCCACTCGTGGAAGGATATGGTTTGACCGAAGCCTCTCCGGTCGTCGCGGGTAATCGTTATGATGTGCCGCGGATCGGCGCCGTGGGCCTGCCGTTGCCGTCGACCGAAATCAGCATCCGCGAAGCAAACGGCGAGGTGCCAATCGGCGAGGCGGGCGAGCTGTATGTGCGCGGCCCGCAGGTCATGCGCGGCTATTGGAGGCACGAGGCGGCGACCGCCGACGTCCTTTCACCCGATGGTTGGCTCAATACCGGCGATATCGCCGTCATGGACGAGGACGGGTACCTCAGCATCGTCGACCGAAAGAAGGACATGATCATCGTTTCGGGATTCAAGGTGTTCCCGAATGAGATCGAGAGCGTCGGCGCCGAACACCCGGCCGTGCTCGAATGCGGGTGCATCGGGGTCCCGGATTCCCACTCGGGTCAGGTCGTCAAGCTGTTCGTCGTCGTGCGCGAGGGAATCTCGATCAGCGTCGATCAGCTGCAGGAGCATTTCAGCGCACGGCTCACCGCGTACAAACGACCGAAGTATTTCGAGTTCCGCCGATCGCTGCCGAAGAGCAACATCGGCAAGATTCTGAGGCGCGAACTGGTTCGCGAGGAATCGACGCGCGCCGCTTGATCAGCGCGGGGCTGCGGCGATCCTGGCGCAGCTCGGCGGTGCAGCCGTTCGCGAGTCTACCAATGGATTCCGCGCGCTATCGCGGCAAACGCATCGGCGCCGCCGGAGTCCCGTGCGCCCGCGGCCGCGGCGCTCGTCGCTCCGGGCGGCTCCGAGTCTGGAAACATGCGGTAGCCCTCGCTCATGATCGCCCGGCCAATCTGCGGCGCAATCATTTCCACGAGCCGCGCGAAAGTACCCAGCGGCGTTGCGAGCCGCTCCGGTCGCTCGATGATTGCCGCACAGACTCTGTCGGCCGCCTGCTCGGGCTTCATCATGTCCATGCGCTCGTACAATTTTGTCGGCGCGACCATCGGGGTGCGAACGAGCGGCATATTGACCACGGTGAAGCGCACACCACGGGCCGCGAACTCGGCCGCGGCACACAGTGAAAACGCCTCGAGCGCGGACTTCGATGCATTGTAGGCCGCAAATCGCGGGGCATTGGTCAGCACGCCGATCGAGGAGATATTGATCACCTGACCTGCGCCGTGCTCGACCATTGCGGGCAACAGTCCCAGTGTCATGCGCACGGCGGCAAAATAATTGATGGACATCAAGCGCTCGTAATCATGGAGCCGATCGTAGGATTGATCGATTCCGCGCCGGATCGATCGTCCGGCGTTGTTGATCAAGATGTCCACGCGTCCGTGCTCGGCGAGCACGCGCTCGATGAGCCGGTCGCAAGCTTGCCCTTCGCAGATATCACAGCTATAGGTCGTGACATGGCCGCCGGCCGTCTCGATTTCGCCGCGGACGCGCGCCAATTTCTCGGGGTCTCGCGCCACGATCAGCAAGCGCGCGCCCGCTTGCGCAAGCCGAATCGCCGTGGCTCGTCCGATCCCGGATGATCCTCCGGTCACGAGCACCGTCTTGTTCTTGACGATCTCGCGCAAGCTGGCGGCCGCGTGCAGACCCGGATCGAGGTTGCGCTCCCAATAGTCCCAGAGCCGCCAAGCATAAGACGCCAAAGGTGGCACCCGGATCCCCGCCGGTGCGAGCAGCGCCTGCGCCTGCGAGGCGTCAAAGGTGGTCGGATGATGGAGCAGCCCGATCAGCGATTTGGGAATGCCGAACTCGTCGAGGAGCTGCGCGGCGATTCGCTCGGCGGACGGCAAAAGTTCCGGCGCCGGCCGAACGAGCTTCGACAAGGAACCCAACACGCTCAAATCGAAACGCAGCGCCATCGTCGGTGCATGAGCCGCCCGGGCGAACAAATTCAGCGCTTCCCCGACATGACGATCTTCGGGGTCCGTGAGATGAAAGCATTGCCCGTCATAACCTGCCACATGTGCAAGGTGATCGAGCGCGGCGGCGACGAAATCCACGGGCACGAAGTTGACGTGCCCGCCTTCGATGCCGAGCAACGGCACCCAGTGCGGCAGAAAATCCCGTAGCTTCTGAATCGCTTTGAACAGGTAATAGGGGCCGTCGATCTTGTCGGCCGCCCCGGAGCGCGAATGGCCGACGACCATGCCGGGACGATAGACGCGCCACGCAATCCGACAGGTCGTGCGAACCAGCGCCTCTGACTCATGCTTGGTGCGAAAGTACGGCAGATCGAGCCCCGTGGCCTCCGTGAACATCCGTTCCGTGAAGATACCGCGGTAGCGGCCGGCGGCCGCGATCGAACTGACGAGATGAAAGCAGCCCGCCTGGGTATCGTGCGCAAAATCGATGGCATTGCGGGTGCCGCGCACGTTGGCGCTCGTGAGATCGGCATCGGCTGCGCGCAGGTCATAGAGCGCACCGAGATGAAAAAAGTGCTGGATGCTTCCAGCCATCGCGCGCCGCTCAGGCAAGGATACGCCGAGCAGCGGTTCGTTCAAATCGCCGTTGACGGCTACGAGCAATTTGCCGGCCGGGCCGCAGTCCCGAACCAGTCGGTCAAACTTATCGACCGATGTCGGTCTCAGCAAGATCCAAATGGGCTCGCCGCGCGCACTCAGAGCGACGACCAAATGACGCCCGATGAACCCGGTAGCTCCCGTCACGAAGTATCCCATTTGCGAAAAACCCTACTCCGGTTAGGTCCAGATCCATATCGTGGTAAACCGAGGGGTCACAGCGCGCCCAAATTGAGCGACAGTACGCCAATGACAATGGCCGAGAGCATGTCCAGCGTCGATCGGACTTGGCTGTTGATGGAACGGCCCACGAATCCGATGGTCGTCATGGGTCTATTGATACTGAGGCGGCCATTGCGGCGGGCCGCATTGCGGAAATTGATCGCCGAGCGTTTCCTGGCATTCGAACGTTTTCTGTGCGTGCCGGTACTCGATAAGCTCGGTGGTCATTGGGTGCCCGCCGATCGGTTCAACCTCGACGATCATGTCTTGCGAGTCGCGCTGCCGGCGCCCGCCGGCAAGCGTGAGCTGGAGGCGATAGCCGGCGAGCTCGCGAGTTCATCGTTGAGCCCTGAGCGGCCGCTCTGGAGGTTTCACCTCGTTGAGCGCTACCAGGGCGGCAGCGCGCTGATCATTCGCATTCACCATTGCTATGCGGACGGCGTCGCCCTGATGCACGTGCTCGCAACGCTCGCCGACGACGCAGTCGGCGAATCCTCCACCTTCGGCCCCGGCGCGCCGGCAAGCCGAGGCGGTCCGCGCCCGGCACTGCGCATGAGCTCATTTCGAGACTTGGCGGACCTCGTCGAAAAAGGCATCCATTACACGCTGCACCCGCAGGAGGCGGCTACGGCAACGCGCCAAGGCCTCGGCATCGCCGGTGAAGTCGCGCGTCTCGGCGTGCAGCTGACGGACGACCCGGCGACTCGCCTCAAGCAGCCGCACAGCGGCATCAAACATCTCGCCTGGGGCGAGCCGCTCGCCCTGCAAGAAGTGCGAACGGTGGGCCATGTGCTCGGCTGCACGATCAACGACGTCTTGATCGCCACGCTCGCCGGAGCGCTCGGTCGCTATCTCGACGCGCAGGGCGAGCACACCGCCGGCATGACGATCCGGGCGGCCGTACCCGTCAATTTGCGGCCAAACGACGGCTTGCCGGTCGAACTCGGCAATCACTTCGGGCTCGCGTTCGTCGAATTACCCGTCGGCATCCGACATCCGCTCGAACGACTCTATGCGGTCCACGGCACGATGCAGACGCTCAAGGACTCGCCGGAGGCCCTGGTGACGTTCGGACTTCTATCCCTGGTCGGCAGCTTGCCGGCGGTGGTCGAAGAGCCCGCGATCGCTTGGTTCAGCGCCAAGGCGAGTCTCGTCGCATCGAATCTTCGTGGGCCGGGCAGCCCGCTGCATCTCGCGGGCGCCCCCATATCGCAGCTGATGTTCTGGGTCCCGCAAACCGGCTCCATCGGCGTCGGCGTCAGCATGTTCACCTACCAGGACGAGGTGCAGGTCGGGGTGATCGCGGACCGGCAACTGATCCCGGAGCCGGCCGAACTCGTATCGATGATTCAATCGGAATTCGACCGCCTGGTATTTCTCGTCTTGTTGGGCGGCCGTATGCTCGTCGATTGAGCATGGCGCAGCTCAGGCCCGGGTGCCTCGAGCGCTACCCTAGCGCAGGGACCGCTGCGCACGCTCGACGTCGAGCCGTTCCATCGCATCCCTGGGATCAAAGGCGGCGGCGCGAGCGAATAGCTCATGGGCCTGTTCGCGGCGGGCATTTCCATGCAACAGCAACAGCGCATTTCCATATTCGACATGCGCAATCGGCGAATCCGGAGCGAGTTTGATGGCGCGCTGGAAGTGTTCGATCGCCGCCTCGGGGTTCGCCTGGTAGGTGAGCCCGGCAAGCAGGGTACCGATTTTCGCGACGATCTCCGCGTGATACAAGCCGAGTGCAATATGGGCATCGGCGTGCCGCGGTTCGAGTTTCAGCGTGGTATCGAGATGGCTGCGAACCTGAGTCGCAATGCCGTTCGCGAGCGCCTTGAGAATCGAGATTCGTTGACTGTGCCGGCCGAGCGCGAGACTCAGCATATAGTGCGCATTGGCGTAATCCGGCAGCGTCTCGACGGCTTTTTGGCCGCGCGCGATGGCCGCCTCGAGCAGCCGGGTCGGCTCGTCGCCGGTGAGTTCGAGCGAATGGATTGCGGCCGCTTTGTTCGCGGCCGTGGCGCCTAGCGCCCCCAGCTTGCTGCCGGCCGCGATCGCCCCATCGAAATCGCCGCTATGAAACCGCCTCCATGCCTCCTGCACAGCGCTCGCGACCTTGGCGGCGCCGCCTTGGGTCCCGATCCACGCGGCAAATACCGGGTGCTGCTTCGCGAGGCGCGTGACCCTCGATGCGTTTGGATACGGCTCCGCATCCCCCTTGTGCAGCTCCGTCCAGCGATCCTCGAGGCCGCCCTCGAAGAACCTGTCCTCGAGCCGATCCTTGGCAGAGATCCTCTTCTTGGCTGCACGCATTTGTACGCTCCAATTGCGGGAACTACGAATCGTTGGCTTCTCGTCCCGCGCCTATATTAACGGTGCGGGTTGAAATTCCCACTAAGGGCAATTACTGACAGGCGGCAAACACCGCACAACGTGAGGGGCAAACAATGGCCACTAAGAGAAAATCATCGAGAGGCGCTCGCAAAGGCGCCGGCGACACGCAGACCGAGCTGCTCAATATGCTGCATCAGGTCTGGCTGGCCGGCCTCGGCGCCGTATCCCGGGCCCAACATGGCACGCCAAAGCTGCTGCAGGAGTTGATTGAGGAAGGCGCAGAGGTGCATGCGCAGACGAAGCAAGCTGCCGAAAAGGCGCTGCAAGGTGCGCTGAGCGGTGTGCAGGCGGGTTTCAATGCACGCATGGACAAAGTGCGCGGCGACGCGACCGATGCGTTTGAGAATCTCGAAAAGATTTTTCGGGCTCGTGTCCATAGCGCCCTCACGCAGCTGGGCGTGCCCAGCGCCGGCGAAGTCGAATCGCTGAGCAAGCGGGTCGATGCGCTCAATGCCAACATCGATAAGCTCGCGCGCGCGCGCAAGCCGGCGCCGCGAGCACCCAAGCCAGCGCCGCGAGTACGGGCCACGCCAAAGAACGGGTCAATGCATTCGTCGGCACCCTAGCGGCCAATGCTCACGATCGAGCCCGCGCTGCGGCGCCGGGCGGGCCGCGGCAAGCTCGCGATCGCGCTCGCGGGCGGCGGTCCGCTAGGCTTTTTTTATGAACTCGGTGCGTTGCACGCGCTGAGCGAGGCGGTTGGCGGCCGCGATTTGACGAAGTTCGACGTTTATGTTGGCGTCAGTTCCGGATCGCTGATCGCCGCAGCGCTTGCCAGCGGCTTCGACACTGCCGCGATGTGCTCGATGTTCCTGTACGACGAGTCGATGCTGTTCCCGTTCTCGCCCGCGATCCTGTTGCGTCCGGCATTCGGCGAGTATGCACGCCGCTTGGCTCGGCTCCCGACCGTGGTTGCCGAGATCATCCGGCGCTTCGCAAGCTATGCGGGCGGCGGGGAATGGCCGGCCGGCGTCAGCCCTTCCGCGCGGCATCTGTTCAGCGGGTATTCGCCGTACTTCTGGGACACGTTCGCCTACGTCGGCATTCTGCCGTTGGTGGCTGTAGCGGTCCTGGTGTCGATCTGCATCGCGCAACGCCGCCTGCCCGCGACCCGCTGGCGGTTTCTCGCGATCGTCGGGATCGTCGCGCTGCTGGCCGCACTGCCGCTCCTCGATCCTCTGCGGCAAGCCATCCCAGTCACGTTCCTGCGCAGTCCCGCGCGCCTGCTCTACCTATGCACGTTCTCTCTCGCGGCCGCGCTCGGCGTTGCCACGGATTACGTGCTCCGCTACGTACTCCGATGGCCGCGCTTTGGGTGGGCGATCGTCGCCGCTTGCCTCGCCTTTCACGCCTGGGATCTCGGCCATGTCTCGCGCGTCTTCATTACTCCTGGCCCGCTACAGCCGCTCGACGTACCCGAGTTTTCGCGCGCCCAAGGAAGCGGCCGCATCGCGGTCAGCAGGATTCTTGACCTCAAGCTCAGCTACGATCACGACG
>Ga0209040_10004734_pt1 | contig 10238 bp, 10 predicted proteins | sample BogFormECP12_OM3_FD_188240 | JGI IMG/M metagenome (GOLD analysis project Ga0209040, IMG submission 188240) | Bog forest soil microbial communities from Calvert Island, British Columbia, Canada - ECP12_OM3 (SPAdes) (version 2) | ecosystem: Environmental > Aquatic > Freshwater > Wetlands > Bog ... | reverse complement strand
TGAGCAACCGGAGCCATCGCGCTCCCGCGCGATCCCCCTCATCCGTCGTTGCTTCGCAACGACACCTTCCCCCGCAAGAGGGGAAGGACGGCGGGGTATTTATCCCCTCGAAATTCAGGAAGCGCTACGCTGCGCGGTTCGTTCTCGGGACGGCGCGCTTCGGCCGCAGCAGCTTGCGGACGGGGCGCCGCTTGTCAATCGTCGGGGCAAGCCTCGCGAGTGTGTAGACGTGCGCGCGCAATCCGTCGGCCAGCGTTTGCCGGTCTCTGATCTCGGCGATTGACGCGAATGGGATGGGCGCGCCGATCACGACGGGCAAGCTGGTCCCGATGCGCGTCTTGACTTCGTGGAAGATGAGCGAGAGCCGGAGGGTGAGGCTCAGATGGCTTGCGATTTGGAAGAGCCGGCTGTTCTGGCCGCCGAACCAGATCGGAACGACTGTGGCCTTCGAGCGCTGGATGAGCTGCGAGACGAACGGCTGCCAGCGTGCGTCGACCGCGGGTTTAAGGCCGAGCTTGTCGGGTGTCGTCGAAATCGCCCCAGCCGGAAAGACGACCACCGCCCCGCCCCGCGCGAGGTGGGCGCGCGCGGCGGCGCGGGAGGCGAGATTGGTCCGTTCGGCTTCTTCGGTCCCCGAGAAATCCACCGGCAGAATGAACCGCGCCGCTTCCGGCGCCCGCGTCAGAACTATGTGCGTGAGCACGACGAAATCGCTTCGCACCTTGCTCACCAGCCAAGCCATCACGATGCCGTCGAGCACGCCATACGGGTGATTGGCGACAAAGACCACCGGGCCGGTCTTGGGAACGGCAGCGAGCGCGTCGGCGTCGTAGCGGACGTCAAGCTCGAGCGAACGCACCGCCGCCTGCCAGAAAGTCTCGCCCGCGCGCGGAAAGCGCTGGTTTTGGACATACATCCGCTTGAGCTTCGGCTGACCGGTCGCTTTTTCGACGAGCCGAATTAGACCGCGCTTGATGGGCGGATCGCTCGCAGTGGCGTAGCTGAAGAGGTATTTGTCCATCCGGCTGGCCTTAACGGCGGATCGTCCCAGATACGCCGTCCTCGCGACTGTCATATGACAGTTTTTCGTCGGCCATGCAAAAACCGGCGCTTGGCGAGTTGGTCGAAATCCTGCAGTTCGTGAACAAGCGCCTCGAAGTCTTTCAGCGGCACCATATTAGGCCCGTCGGACGGAGCGCGGTCGGGGTCCTGATGGGTCTCGATGAAAACGCCGGCGACGCCGACCGCCACCGCCGCCCGCGCGAGCACCGCGACGAACTCGCGCTCTCCGCCTGAGGCCGCTCCCTGCCCGCCCGGCTGCTGGACCGAATGGGTGGCGTCAAAAATGACCGGCGCGCCGGTCTCGCGCGCCAGGATCGGCAGCGCGCGCATGTCGGAGACGAGCGTGTTGTATCCGAAACTCGCCCCGCGCTCGGTCACCAGGATGTCGACGGCGTCGGACGCCTCGAGCTTGGCGACCACGTTCTTCATGTCCCAAGGGGCCAGAAACTGCCCTTTCTTGACGTTGACCGCCCGTCCGGTCAGCGCCGCCGCGACCAGAAGATCGGTCTGGCGGCACAGGAAAGCGGGAATCTGGAGCGCGTCAACGACTTCCGCGACTGGCGCGCACTGCCCGCTCTCGTGCACGTCGGTGATGACTGGAAGGCCGAGCGTCTCGCGGATTTCGGCGAAGATCGGCAGCGCCGCCCTGAGCCCGACGCCACGGGCGCTTTCTCCCGAGGTCCGATTGGCCTTGTCGAACGACGACTTGAACACGAGGCCAATCGCGCGCCGCGCCGCGATCGCCTTTAAAGCGCCCGCCATCTCGAGCGCGTGCGCCCGGCTTTCGATTTGACACGGGCCGGCGATCAGCGCCAGCGGCGCCTCAGGCCCGAAGCGCGCCGCCAGCGGCCCTCGGCCGATCTGAACGATGGCGTTGTTGCGCAAGGAATTATCCCGTTTGTGGCCGCGGCTCTTGAGAGCCTGACCCAAAAGCCGGTTCCCTCGTCCTGAGGCGCCGCGAAGCGGCCTCGAAGGACGTTCCAGAGGACGCCGTTCGACGCCTCCTGGAGCATCCTTCGAGGCCTTTTGCGTGCCGCAAAAGGCGCCTCACGATGAGGCGCTGCTTTTGAAACAGGCTCTTAGCGGCAGGGCGGGCTGAAACGCAAGGCGGGAAGGCGAGCGCCGGCCAATTCACCGTATCAGATCAGGCCTGGGGCTCCGCGCTCTCCGTCGGCGCAAAATCAATCTCGACTCGGGCGCCGCTCGGGTCGAAGAAAAACAATTGCCAGACGCCGGCGGCATGGCCGGACTGCGGCAACCGGCGCAGGTCATATTTGATTCCGCGCGCTTTCAGCTTCGCGAGGTAAGCCGGCGCGTCCTTCCCCGAGAAGGCGATATGGTCGAGCACTCCGCCGCCTTCGGGAATGACCGCCTTTTCGACGACATGCAACACGGCCTTGCCGTCGCTATAGAGCCAAGCGCCGGGGAACGAGAACGCCGGCCGCGGCCCAGGCATGAAGCCGAGGATGTCTCCATAGAAAGCGACCGTCTCAGCCGCGTTGGTGCTGAGAATGGTGAAATGGTCCATCCCAACGATTGGCATGAGAAACCGCCTCCCAGATGCGCGCATTGAGCGAGCCGCGGCGCGCGCGTCGAACAAAGCCTCGCCCGACTCTCGGCTTCCCACGGCGCCTGTCAAGGCCTGCGGCTCGCGAATCGCCGCTCGGGAAGCTGTCCAGCTCGCCGCCGACTGGGCAGCGTCTCATTTGAATTTCGCCTATCGACCCTTTGCTGCCCTTCAGGATCGGCCTCGTGAACGGGCGGGAAGCGCGAGAAAGCGGTCGGCTGATAGCGCTGGGAGCGACCGTCTCTGAAGCAATCTGCGAACGCGCCAGTTCGACCCACAGAAGTCCCGCGCACGCTGCGTCTCCGTATACCAAATAAAACACAGCGGCACCGCCAAGCCCTAAAATCGCCGAAGAGATGCCATTTACGTGACAACCTGCGGCCGATTTTGTGCTTGCGTCGCAAAACGATCCCGTCGTCGTGCTCGTCGATTGACGGCGTTTTGGAGCCAAACAGTCACAGACACGCCAAGGTCAAAGCCGTTTCCACGCCGTTGGATTGTGATCAACCGGGAGGAGGCCATGATCAAAATCAATCGTCATCATTCTTTGCAGCGGCTGCTGCTTGCGACGGCGCTGCCGCTGGGCTTGCTGGCGGCGGGCACAATGCCGGCCTACGCCGGGGTCGTCACCGTGACGGGCGGGTGGGGCGCCTACGGTTCATGTGGAAGCCCAGGCGGCGCCGGCGGCCCGGCGAATGCGGCGACCACCACGCCAGGCGACGCGTCGAACACAGCCACGGCGCAGGGCGGCCATGGCGGCGAGGGAGGCGCTGCGTGCGCGACACTCCCCGGCGCGGGCGGGCCGGGCGGCCTGGCGACGGCGACGGCGACGACGAAACTCAAGACTGGCTCGGCGTCAGCCACCGCAAACGCTACCGGAGGAACCGGGGGCCAGGGCGCAGCGCCGAAGGGCGCCTTTTTCCCCCACGCTCCTGGCGGCCCCGGAGGCGCGGCGACCGCGACCAGTTCGGCGGCAGGCGCCGGCCTGGTCACGAGCAGCGCAACCGCCCATGGCGGCGATGGCGGCCTGGTCGGCGGCTTACCCGTCACAGACGGCGCCGGCGGCGCGGCCACCGCGGCCGCGTCCGGCCAGTCGACGGGCGGCGGGGCGGTTGACCTAACGGCTTCGGCTTCCGGCGGCACCGGCGCCTCGGCGGCCGGCGGCGGCGCCAGAGCCTATGCCATCGGCTTGGCCCTCACTGGCAATGTCCAGGCGAACGCGTCCGCCAACGGGGGCGAGAGCGGCCCGACCCCCGGGACCGCGTTTGCGCGGAGCCGCGCAAAGAACTCAAGCGGCGAAGCGCTGACGACGGCCTCCGCTCCAGGTGGCGGCGCGGGGACATCGCCAAGCGCCTCGACCGCGGCTGGGGTCGGCTCCGTGAGCCTCACTCCCGCCAATATTACGCCGGGTCAGGCCGTCTCCAACGCGATCCGAACGGGGCCGTACATCGGCGAAGGCGCGATGTCCGCCGGCTATGGCGGGCTCGGAGGGCTACGATACGAGGCGACCGCGACATTTGATTTTAAGACGTCCGCGAGCGAAACGCTTTACCTCAATCTGCTCTCCGACCAAGCCTCGGGGATCGGCTTCGACAGCTTGGAGTTGGAAGTCTTCGTCGACGGGATACAAACACCCAGTCTACAGAAGTCTTTTTACACCTTGGCTGGCGCGGAGTCATTTCTTGCCGCGGACCCAAGCTTGGGGACTATCGCCGCTGGAAGCCAATTCCAATCCATCGAAATTGACTATTTCCTCGACTGCAAGTCCGGCACGTCGGCAGTGATCGGGAACGGTTTCGGCTTCACCTACGAACTTGCGCCGAAACGCTTCACCCTGATGACGGCAACCGCGGCCTTAGACTTCGCGCCGGCGCCTCTGACCGCCATACCCGAACCGTCGACCTGGGCGATGATTCTCATCGGCTTCGCTGGCCTCGCGTGCGCCGGATATCGCGCCTCCTGCAAGGCCGTCGCGGGTGCGACCTGACGCTCCGCCGTTCTTGATGTTAAAACGCCGCCCCAACAAGGGCGGCGTTTTCCTTTCCGCATGGCACAATCCCGCAGAGCGCCTGCTTGCCGTGAAGGACCCCTTCCCGCCCTCGAGATGATCTGCCAGCGTCTCGATGGACGCCGGGCGGTGAGGCCTGTTTGGCGATCGCAATGGAACGGCGGCTACCGCCCGGATTCCGGTCCTTCGTGAGGCGACCCTTGTAGGCGCGCTCTCCGCCCGAACCCGAAATTCAAATCGAGACAGTACCGCCGCCAGCCGGAATTTGACATGGAGCCCACCCCCTGCGCAGGCTCTAGCCCATGGATGATCGCAAGGACGACGAACTCGGCATTCTTGCGCGGCGCAAGATCGAGGCCGCGATCATCGCACCGATCTATGACGAGATGCGCGAGGCGATCGGCGAGGAGAAGGCGCGCGAAATTCTGCGCAAGGCCATTCGCCGCGCGGCGATCGAAGCCGGCGCGGAGATGGCCTCGCGCGTCCCCGGCGGCGCGGACCTCGAGAGCTTCAAGGCGATCCTGCACCTCTGGACGAAGGACGACGCGCTCACGATCGAGGTGCTCGACGAGGCGCCGGGTGTGCTTGACTTCAACGTCAGGCGCTGCCGCTACGCCGAAACCTACCGCGCGATGGGTCTCGGCGACATCGGCGACATCCTGTCCTGCAACCGTGACGGCGCCTTCTGCGAGGGCTACGATCCGCGCATCAAACTGACCCGGACGCGGACGATCATGGGCGGGGCGAGCCATTGCGACTTTCGCTATCGCTCCGGCCCGCCGCAGCAGACGTGAGCCGCAGAGCGGACGCCGCGTTGGCGATTGCGGGTCCGCGCGGACAGATGAGGCGGCGTAAAAAATACGCTAAACATCTCCGCTGTCGAAATCGTGTGGACCAGGAGAAGGCAATGCGGGCGCTGTTTCTGATCGCATTCGTCCCGGCGCTGACCGTCTTGCCGACCTCGCTCTCGGCCCAGCCGCGCCTGATCGAATACAATGCCGACCGCTGGATCGAAGTCTCTGGCGAGGGCAGCGTCAGGGCCACTCCCGACTTCGCCAGGGTGACGCTTGGCGTGACGACGACCGGAAAGGACGCGCGCGAGGCGATGGCGGCCAACGCCAAGTCGGCCAACGCCCTCGTCGCGCTCATCAAGTCGGAGGGCGTCTCGCCCGCCGACATCCAGACGTCTGGCATGTCGATTTCACCGATATTTTCGAACCAGCCGCCCGCTCAAGCCGGCACGCCCACGATCACCGGCTATAGCGTGAGCAACAACGTCACGGTCACCGTTCGCGATATTTCCGGCCTCGGGGCGCTGCTCGACAAGGCGGTGGCCGCCGGCGCCAACGCGATCTACGGAATCGGCTTTGGCGAGAACGACCCGAGCGCGCTGCTCGACAAAGCCCGCCCCCTCGCGGTCGCCGACGCGAGGCGCAAAGCCGAGATCTACGCCGCCGCCGGGGGCGCCAAGATCGGGCGGCTGATGGAGCTTAGCGAAGAGCCCGGCGCCCGACCTGTCGCCTTCGCCGCACGAACTTATGCCCAAGGCGCGGCCGCCCCGACGCCGATCGAGGCGGGACAGGACAAGCTCACGGTGACGATCATGGCGCGGTTCGAACTGACCCAGTGAACGCGCTCTGCGATCCTTTGCCGCACGAATAGCTCGACGCGCTCTTCGCGTCGCCGCCATTGTAATGCGGCCAGGCCGGCCATTCGCAGAGCGGCAGCGAGCGCGTCGTCGCGATCGCCGGCTCGAGGCTCTGCTCGACGACCGTCAGCGGACCCGGCGGCTTGCCGTTCTCCGCCCAATCGACCAATCCGTTAAGCATATCGACATTGGCCGGCGCGCCGCTCCCGACATGGTCGACGCCTGGCGCGGTATAGAGGCGCATGAAGTCATGCCCGGAGTCGGCGCCCATCTTCGCCTCGACCGACTGGAAATAATTGATGCCGGCGTAGGGGCTCTGCGCATAGTCGGACATATGCTCGAGCATAATGAGCTTGCCGCCATGCGCCTTGAAAGCGCTGAGATCGGGATCGGTCGAGTCCATGAGGGCGGAAGCCTCGCGCACCCGATTGGCGAAGTCCTCTGGGCGATATTTGCGCGGATCGAAATTGGGATCTCGAACGTAGATGTATTGAATTGCTCCCGAACCGAAGATCCAGGCGATGCCATTGGTCGGCGAGGGCGGCAGGGTCGGCGGCGACGAGCCGAGCCACCAGGCGCGCCAGCCGCCGGTAGGGCCAAAGGACGGATTGGCTTCGCCGGAGACGCCCCAGCCGGGGTATTCGGTGACGCCGTTGGCAAGCGTGAACGGGAAGTCATAGGGCGCATGTAGAGTGCGAATAGCTTCGATTTGCGCCGGATTAAGGCATTTGTCGCCGGCTTCGCCTGGGGCGCACGCCAACTTCGCTGGATCGAATTGGGTCTTGCAGGATACTGGGTCGTCGACAATCCCGTCGACGCCGCCGCATTGGGCGAGCACCGCATTGCTCACAAGCAGGACCTGGGCGCGGTCCATCCACCCGCCGCCCATCGTCGCTAGACCATCGCGCATGCCTGCGTGCTGCAGGCCGGTCCAATTGATGACGGGCACGCGGGCGAAGATCCCGTCGAAGTCCTCTGGATAGCGCTCGGCTACCGTCAGAGCCTCCCGCCCGCCCTCGGAGGAGCCCATGAAGTAGGTCTTCTCCGGCGCGCGGCCGTAGGCTCGCTCCATAAGAGTCCTGGCCGCGTCGTGAACTTTCTTGTAGGCCGCGTAAGCGAAATTGCGGAAGGCTTCGTCGTTCAGCGCGAAGGCCTGCGGCGGTTCGCCGGGCTCGGACTCGTGGCCTGAATCCGTGCCGTAGGTCGCGAAGCCGCGCGCCAGCGGAGAGGGCGCGTCAAACGGCATCGCCGGCGGCAGCCCTAAGCCGGTGATGACGACGCCGTTGAATCCGCCGCCGCCGTATTGCAGCGCGCGGCCGTTCCATTCGACCGGCAGATTGAGCTCGAAGCGAATCGGCGGCGTGTTCGGGCTGATCGACTCGATGCGGCCGAGAACCTCACAGAACGCCGGACTGGCCGGCGACACGCGACTGGCGGGCGTCGGCCCCTTTTCGGCGACGGTGATCGGATAGGGTTTTTGCAGCACGCTTGAATCGATCTCAACAGCGCCAAATCCGGCCTGGAGGAGAGTCGCGCATGCGGTCGCCGGGTCGGCGCCGAGCGAATAGGTCGCCGCGTTGGCGGCCGGGGCAGCGGTTGCGAGGGCGGCGAACGCCGCCGAAAATGCGAGTATCGGGGTTAGTGGGCGCGTGGCGATCATGGCGTTCTCCCTATGCCCCATGCCCTTTGGCCGATATGGGTAGCACGTCGGCGCTCATTCAAATACTTCACAATGATTTAATCGGACCCGCTTGGTTCCGATGTCCCTCAAGGAGGCCCGTGCATGTGCCGCAGCATCCGCCCGCTGTTCAATTTCCAGCCGCCCGCCAGCGACGCGGAAATTCGGGCTTCCGCGCTCCAGTTCGTGCGCAAGGTGAGCGGCTTTACCAAGCCGTCGCACGCCAACGCCGAAGCCTTCGAGCGGGCGATCGACGAGGTCGCCGACGCCGCCCGCAAGCTGATCCTGTCCCTCCAAAGCGCCGCCCCGCCCCGCGACCGGGAAATCGAGGCGCGGAAGGCGCGGGAGCGGTCGCGGCTGCGCTTCGAATAGGCGTGAGGTCACCCGCGCTCGCTTCTCACAGCGCGTTTATTCACGTGCTCGCATAGGCGCTGACCTCGGGCGGCCGCCAGCCTCGCAGGGCCGCCTCGCGAGGGCGGAAGACCTCGACCTTCAAAGGATGGCAGCGCGCCGCGTCGCTGGAATGGGTCTTGCCGCAGTCGCCTCCCGGGCACGCCGACAACGCGCCGATGAGGTCGATTTCGGCGAAGAATTCGATGAAATCTCCCTGGCGCACAGGGCTCGCCTTCATGAAATAGCGGTGGGAATCGCGCATGAAGCCTGTGCACATGAATACGTTGAGCACGTCGTGGACGTGCGGCTCCGCCTCGCGAAGCGGCCGATTAATCCGCCCCGCGAGCGCCCGGGTCAGGTTCGAATGGCAGCAATGATGATAGTCGGCGCCGGTCAGCAGGCGATTGGCGTAAGGGTCGCAGCGGGTGCCGATCACGTCGTGCACGCCGGCGCCGTCGGCGTCAAAGCCGTACCAGTCGAGCGTGTCGTGGGTGATGGTCGCCATCGGCCGCAGATAGGGCAACGCGCTCCATAGCCTGTCGCCCGTGCTCACGTGCGTGGCGTTGAACGCGCGCGTCTTGCCGCTGAAGAAGCGCTCGGCGAGATTGGCCGCGTTCCACAGGTTGAGGTCGCCGACCTGCGGGCCCTCGATGCTGAGAATCCGGAAAAAATGGCCGGCCGGAACGTCGAACGCGCGCCCCTCGCGGGGCGGGACGATCGTCTCGCCGATCTTCGCCATCCCCGAACGGGCGTTGTCGTAGAAGGCGGCGTCGTAGGCCGGCAGGTTGGCGACTGCATAGACCACGACCGGTTTCGCGGCGCGACGCTGAGCGGCGTCGGGCGGAGGCGGCGTTTGAGGCGAGTGGGGCATAACGAGCGAGGGTAGCCGAAGGCCGGCCGCAGGCAAAGATCGAGGCGGCGGAACTTGCCACGCGCCCCCGGCGTCGTGCTAAATTAAGCCACAGTTGAGGAAATCCGCTTCAGACGCGACGGGGCGGCGCTTGCCCGCCGCCGCAAATGGGGGGCGACGCGATGCGTGGCGACCAGCAGGTGATCGAATACCTCAACAGGGCGTTGCGGCACGAACTCGCGGCGGTCAATCAATATTGCCTCCACTACCGCATCCTCGACAACTGGGGCTACAAGGACTTCGCGAAGACGTGGCGCGAGGAGTCGATTGAGGAGATGCGCCACGCGGACCTGCTGGTCGCGCGCATCTTGTTTCTCGACGGCCAACCGAACATGCAGTCGGTCGATCAGCTCAGGATCGGCAGAAGCGTGAGGGAAATCCTCGAATGCGATCTAGCGGCGGAGATGGACGCCCGCGCGCTTTATCTCGAAGCCGCCCGTTACTGCGAGCAGGCCAACGACCGAGTCTCCATGAACCTGTTCGAGCAATTGACCACCGACGAGGCAAAGCATATCGACTTCCTCGAGACCCAGCTCACGCTGGCCGAGCAGCTTGGCATTCAGCTGTACTCCCAAAAGCACATTGGCGAACTTGAAGGGTGAGCGCGCAACGATCCCCTGACGGAGGGCCGCTTCGACGGCGACCGGCGTCGTTTTCGAGTTCCCGCGCGCCGCCGCTGCGCTATTCGGCGTCGGCGAAGCTGATGCACTGGTTCGTCGCGGCTGCGGTCATTGTGCTGCTCGCAACAGGCCCGGTGATGAAGCGGCTCGTCCCAGAGGGTTCGCTCAGGGACAATCTCTATAACTTCCACGAGGCGCTCTGGGCGCCGTGGTCCTCATCGTCATGGTCGCAAGACTGATAAGGCGCGTGACTTACGGCGCGCCGGCCCCGGACGCAACCATGCCGCCCGTCGAGCAGCGCGCTTCGCTCTGGGCGCAATACGCGCTCTATGTCCTGCTGTTCGTCACAACC
>Ga0209040_10004731_pt1 | contig 10240 bp, 10 predicted proteins | sample BogFormECP12_OM3_FD_188240 | JGI IMG/M metagenome (GOLD analysis project Ga0209040, IMG submission 188240) | Bog forest soil microbial communities from Calvert Island, British Columbia, Canada - ECP12_OM3 (SPAdes) (version 2) | ecosystem: Environmental > Aquatic > Freshwater > Wetlands > Bog ... | reverse complement strand
GACGGTGCGGGGCACGCGGACGCATTTTCAATGACTTGTACAATACCAACTTCGTCAACGTGACAGGCTTCATTAACTCATCGAACAATGGTGTTGACTATGAGTCATACTGGTTACTAATCCCCGGACTTAACAAGGCCTGGATATATCATTTCGATGAGCAATCATGGACGCAGACTTACTTCACACCAGGACAGTTACAAGGTCCAGTGGGCATCTTCGTTGGCAACAACATTGGCTCGCCAACGATTGCTCAACTGGCGGGCACGATTGCGTCGCAGAGTTGGAGCTTCGCGTCGTTGACTAACGTGGCGCCGTTGGATACAATGGCTATCGCAGATGGTAATGTTAACAGTGTATCGTTGTTAACACCGGGCACCGCAGCGTCGGCACCCACGAGCGGTAGTATTAACAGTAATGATGGATGGTACATCCGCAGTGGTCAGTTGGAGTTTGATGATCCACGACATAGTCATACCGTCAAGAAGGTACGTTTGAGTCTAATTGATCTGGCCCCGGTGACAATCAGCATTCGTTGGACAAACGAGTTTGGTGAGACATCCAGTGACACGCTGACCTATGGTACTGGTAGCGGTCAGACGATTAAAGCTGTGATGGAACCCAATCTGGCTGGTAAGTTCTTGACTTACGAACTGTCAGGACCACAGGGTGTCAACTGGGGTATGTCCGAGATCACTCCGATTTACGACGTCGGTGGGGAGGTTCAGACAGCCAGATGAACATCCCAGCACAACTGAAGATACGAGCACCGGAGTTAGCGGACTTTCAAAAGGGAGGTCAACACAATCCTTTGCGTCCTGTTGGAATACGTCAATGGTGGCAGTCGTTACAGCAAATTTATCAGCAGGTGGCTAAGGTTGTCAACAACAACATTGAGTTCGGCAACCCGACGAGTGGGCCGGGTAACATCAAAGGACAGTGGGGTAGCGTGGGCGGTTCGACAGCCATTGTAACACCGGGTGTAGCTAACACTGATTTCACGGTGTTACACAACCTTGGGTCACCTGCGGTGGGAGTAGATGTCAAGACTAAGGATCGAGCGGTGGATGTGTACACTTCACCATCAGCGAATGCATCACCGAATACGCAGATTATTTTACGCGCCAGCGTTGCAAGCGCGGCGATAACATTGTTTATACATTGAGTCATTATGGCAACCATCCAAAATCTCGAACAGGAAGTGATTAGGAAGCTAGAGAATCGTAAGTCTGCGGCCAGCGATATTGATCGCTATCTACGTGACTCGATCATCGAGATTGCCGGCAACCCGGACTATCGTGATTCGTTTCCAGACTTAGAGATTCTAGGTGCCGTCACAAATCTGACAGGTGGTACGGTTAGCACAACAGTGCAGGAGTATCCAGAGTCACAGTTCATCGCGCTGGCATCGGATTACAATATCAAGACGCTGGACTTCATGATCTGGGTTGATTACCCGACCAATCAACGTCGTATCCAGTTGAATCCAAGTAACTTTCAAGAGAGCGACAAGTTTTCATCATTCCCATCGCTGCCAACGGAGTGGTATCGATTTGGTAACACCATCGGTTTCGAGCCGCCTCCGAACCAGAACTATCAAGTACAGGCCCGCATCATGCGACGGCATCCTATCACAGACTACTTCAACGCCGCGGGGCAGTTGAATACAACTGTGATACTGTTGCCTAATGAGTGGTTCGAGGTTCTGGAGTGGGCCGCAGCGATGCGTGGTTTTGCGGAGTTGCTAGAGTTTGAGAAAGTAGCTGAGGTCAGAACACTACTATGGGGCGATCCTGCTCACCCAAATGATAATCCGGGCTTGATAGCGTCAGTGAAAACCAAACGACGTGCCGAGGCGTGGATGCAGCAACAGCCACTTCGTCCAGTAGTAAAGAGTTCATGTTGGGGAAGTTCGTAATAAAAGGAGTGTGTTATGGGAGCGTATCCAAATCCGATATCAAGCGGGCCGTCAATGTTTAATAACAATCAGCCTCCAACAACTAGCGCTCCGTGGCAGCCTTGGTCGACACAGTCAAACAATCAGTATTTCAATCAAATACCGGGGATGGCTAATCCCGGACAAGCGTCGTCGCCTACGGGCGGTGGCAACAGTCCATCGGCAAGCAATCCATATCAGGCATCGCCACAGAGCGGAGGTGCTTATAATCAAGGTGGAGCCGGTCCTGCGGATAGTTCAAAGAACATCGGTTCTGGTATCGTAGCTACAGGATTGCAGTATCCTGGTTTGTCAGCATCTCTGGCCGCGTACCTTGAGTCACAGATGGGTCAGGGAATGTCACCGTTCAATCTGAGTACACAGATGCCGACTGGTGGTGCGACGCAACCCGGTCAACTTACAGCGGGCCTGAATCCGTTGCTGCAACAGTTAATGCAGTTCTTTCAGACTGGACAGGGAGGCGGTCCGGGACTGAGCAACCTGGCGAACATCGCTAACAATGGTGTCAGCGCGTTACCTGAATGGCAACAGATGATCGCAGCGCAGCAGCAGAACATCGGGCAGAATCAGGCCAACCTCGCGGAGCAGTTTGGATTCAGTGGTAACCTTGCGGGGTCGCCATTTGGCACTGCGATGTCCAATTACATGCAGGGCACCACGGCGCAGCAAAATGCTTTACTAGGACAGTTACAACAATCCAATATCCAGAATATTCAGATGCCGGCAATGGAGAGTCTATTTCAGGGTTCGCAAGCAATGGCCAGTGGATTGCAGAATTACGATCAGTCCGCGATTGACAGAATGTATCAACAGTTTCAAACTGACGCACCGCAGAACAATCCGTTGTTGCAGTATCAAATGGGTATGTCAACTCTGTATCCACCAACCACCAAGACACCAACGACATGGGATATGTTGAATCAAACTATCGGTGCGTTGTCTGGATCAGGGTTCAGTAGTGGTGGTGGATCGCAAGGAACACAGTCATCGATTACTTTTTAGGAGTCTGTCATGGGCATGGGACCAATGGCGGGAATGAACCCGCAGATGTTACAGCAGTTAATGCAGGCTATCGCGCAGCAGGGTGGTGGTCAAGGTGGTCCACCACAGGGACAACCTCCCGGCGGGGGGCAATCGCAACCGATGCCACAGTTGCAGACTTCGGGTCAGCAGCCTCAACAACCACAGTTTCAAACTGGACGTAGCACGATGCAGTTGCCGGGTGGGACTGCGTCGCCTAGTATACCTGGTATTCCTATTAGTGCGATGCCACCGAAACAACCCGGTTCAACACGAGCGTCTGGGATTGCTGCAATTCCTGGGGCTGTTTTTGCCGCCAAGCAAAAAATGCAGAATGACAAAGTTCAGAAGGCCGCTGCTATTTTTAGTGCTTATCTTGCTAAGAAACAGAACGATGATCCAACGATTCAAAAAGAGGCGGATCAGATGATGACTGATCCAAAGACGCATAAAATCTTTGCTAAGGCTCTTGATGATCCAACTTCTGCTGAGTATCAAGGAGCACAACTTGCTTATCGACATCAGATGTCGCAGGAGCAACAAAAGGTCGCGATGCAGGAGATGAAGGCCAAGATGCAACAGCAACAAGCTGCGACGCAGCATCAACAAGCGTTAGCACGTCAAGCGGATGCTCAGGCAGCGTATCGCGGATCACAAACTGAAACAATAGGTGAAGTAACACCTGCTATGCGTTTTCAAGCTCAGCAGAAGAAAGATTTGTTTATGCAGCAATTACAAATGCGTAAACAGTTTTTGGATCAGTCGCTTCAACAAAGCGATAAACGGCTCAAGCTGATGAAAGACATCGCTGAGATGAAAGAAGGAGGTCTCAACAAACGGACTGGTATGCGAGCAACTCAGATTCAAGCAGCGACCGCATTGTATCATCAAGCTACTGGTGTTAACACTGAGTTGCGGGATTTAATTGCCGAACGGAATAACTTAGAGAGCAATCTTGATAAGAGTGCAGTGACAAATTATATCACTGGTACGGGTGATGAAATACGTGGACAGATTGCTCAATTAGATGATAAGATCAAAGACCTCACAACCAAAGCCAAAACTATTAACGAGTCATGGGATGCGATGCAGGCCAGCAATCTGATACCTAAGGCACCGCCAACAGCAGCAACGACGACACCTGAAGGTGTCAAGATCATCAAGATGTACTAACATATGCCTCAAGACACACAAAACATACCAGCAGCACCGAAACTCGATCCTGGATTTGACTATGCAGAGCTACCAGACCATAGCTATGCACAGTTCAAGAAGGGCACATCGCCAGAGCAGATGAAGGCGATGTTAACAGCTAAAGGTCTGCTGAAACCCACCTCTGGTAAGTACCCGACAGGCTCGGGAAGCGGCGATCCGAACACTGATACTGCAATGCTGTCGCAGGTGCGTCGCCCTGCGCGCCCGACGATACCCACTGCGTATGGGTTCACACCGGGTAACATGGCTAAGAATGTTTATGAAACTACTAATGCGATGGGTAGATTCGGTTACGGTCTTGCTAAAGACCTGCTCGGTGGGCCAGAAGGAATGCGTCAAGCCATCAATAAAAATTTAATAGACCCTGCTGTGGAGCAAGCTCGTAAGGCCAAAGAAGATTACAACAACAAGCGTCTTATCGAAGCCGCAGGACACGGTCTGGCAGCCGCGTTGCCGGGTCTTGGGCCTGTCGCCTCTGGCATAGGCGAACAGATGGGTACTGGAGACATCGGAGGTGGTCTGACGTCAGCCGCAACGATGTACTTGTTACCGAAAGCTACTAGTGAACTTCTTAACGACTACTTCACGCCAGAAAATCATCGTAGAATTGCTGATGAACTAAATACCAAAGTGTTGAAGCAGGCTGACCCTAAAGTCAAGGGTTACACGAAGCTGGCCGGTCTGCAAGTTGCTAAAGAGGGTATTGTTAGCTCGGCGCGTCAACTGCCAGCGAAGATCGAAGCCGCTCGCATGGCGAAGAACACTGAAGTCATACGTCAGGCTCAGGCAACGTCAGGCACAATTGACGTTGACGCTGACATTAAACCAATTGCAGCTGAGGTTGCACGTGTCGCTAACACACGCGGCTTGCTGACTGATCCCGTCAAGACGCAGCTTGTTAACTTCTTGCAGCAGCGTATCATGACTATGACGGATATGCAAACGGGAGCCACGATACCGCGTCCGTTGAATAAACTTACAGTGATGCAAGCTATTGAATTGGAGAAGGGTCTTGGTGATCTGTCAGGATTTGGTAAAGATGTACCAACAGCAGTTGAGAATCTAGCGAAACGTGTACGTCAGGCGATCAACGACAAATTACCACCTGACATCCAACGGCTGCGTGCTGAGGAGTCACGCTTGATAACGGCTCGTGAGTCATCCAGAGCAACACTAGCTAACATCCTCAACGATAACCACCGCATGATGAAAGGTTTGATCTACAGCGGTGCTGGTCCGATTGCAGTGTATATGGGTATCAAAGCGTTGGGTGGTGGGTTTATGACCGCCATTGGTAGTGTCGTGATTCTACGGGCGTTGGCACAGTCTACACCATCACGCACACTGCGGGCAGCTTTACATTCAAAAATAGCAGATTGGCTAGAGAGCAGCCAACAGGCCAATGCCGCGCCTACAAGCCCCGTACAGCCCCGTCAACCGCAAGGTGGCCCTTTGGTGCCCCAAAGCCCGCAACCTGCACAAAACAGGGCACTTACAACACAAAACCCGCCGCCGTTTGCTTCCGCCACGTTTACCACAAACCCGGCTGCACCCCAAGCAGCACCGCCTCGCGGTACGGAACTACCGGCGACAGCAACTCGTGCGAGGGCTGGTAGTGGAGATTACGTCAGAGGTACAAAGGAATCCACAGCGAAGCCAGCGCCGACTAGTGTTGCTGTAAGCAACATAAAACTAGCGGCTGATCTTGGTAAAGACAAAGCGATGATGGATCGTCTCGACACGTTGTTGGAGCGTCAGGCTTCGCCAAAGTCTGCAATGGATCGCGCCGCAATTACAAAGGAGATTGACGAAGTTAAGCGTCTTCTGAAAGGTGAGTCAGTACCGGGTGCCGCGAAGCGTATCGCAGATCGTGAGCGTCTTGCAGATAAGCGAGCGCAGGCCGCGCAGCAGGCGACCCCTCAGAAGACGGGTGCAGATGGTGAGGCAGTGTCGCAAGCGGCGTCGCCCGAGTTACGTGCTATCGCGCTGGACGCCGGTTACAAGAAACTGGCCACTTACGAAGGTGGACCGGAGATGGTCAAAGCATTGCAATCCACTGCGAAGGCGTTGCAGAAGGTTGATCCGACGTATGACGAAGTGGAAAAGCTGACTGAGGCATTGCAGGTTCTCAAGGAATTGGAAGGTCAGTAATACCAAGTTTCGCTGCTTCTAGAACAGCGAAGTTGTAAACCGCTTACGCGGTATCCTGTACAGGAGGTTGTAAGACAATGGCTAATACAAACGTAAGTCATGGTGAGGTCAAGAGCATCTGCGATGCGTTGGAGATCAGCCCGTCGCAACACGATGCCTCTGGTAACTATGGTGGAGCACCCAATGTGTCACCCACCGGAAAAAACAGTGAGCCTGCGGCTGGCAAACATCATTTGGCGACACACACGTCGGAGTTCAAGATGAAAACCGCGGCGGCCAGAGATCACAGTGCTGGATACAAGGGACGGTTCGCCAAAGGCGCGAAGCAGCCCGGTTAACACAAGGTGTCAAAGGAAGGTAGTCAGGACCGCTGATGAGGCGGTCCTTTTCACCTTCACCCTTTCAATCTTCTCGCTCAAAATCTTTCCTATCTAAATTCGGGAATCGTTTTTTGTGCGCTTCCCATCTGGATTCCTTGGCTAATCCGTGCCATGCCCAGCGGTAGGGAGCGCAACAGACCAGTGTCACAAAGAGTGAGATTGGGCCATAGAGCGCGAACAGGATTACGTGGAGCAGAACGTGGTGCATCCACGGCCATCGCCGCACTCGGTAGCCCATATTTAACCCGTAGGACAGAACCCCGCAACCCATCCAGCCGAGCGCCAACAGCAGTAAAAGAGTTCTCATGTTAATCCGCCTTCTTGTTATAGTTAGGTGGCTTCACCACCTTGGTGACGTGTTGACATATCGGATTCTTGACATCGAATAACACGGTGTAAGGAATGGCAAGCATCAACTGACCGGGCATCTGCATCTGAGATGGACCGGGAGCTAGTATTCCAGCTTCTTTGACTTCTTTGACGTGCGCGATCAGCGACTCGCTGCCTACTTTGATAACAACGAGGTCACCGACGAGCAGTGGATTGCCGATCTGATCAATGGGCATTGTGACTCCTTGTGTAGAATGTAGTAACCTTCGTTGTGGACAGTGACACATTCGTAGATTCCGGCCGCGAACATCTTGTCGCGCTGCAACCATGCAACCTCTTCGTCACCAATGTAAGCGACAGGAATTGTGTGATCGTCGTCCACATTACACCATTGGTTCGAGTTCCTCGTCAATCAAGGCTACATCTTCCTTGTCGACGATGCAGAGTATCTCGGACAGCTCTAGCAGACGCCACGTCGGGTAACCTTTGAAGCAAATGGCGGTGCCGGACATCGGAGAAAACAACACCCGCATTCCAAGCCACGGACGTCCATTTGGACCGTGGACATCGTCACCGACGTCGTTGACGATTTCGTGCTTGATGATGTGTCCGGTAGTGGGCAATAGTTCTTTGTCTTTACGCAAGCTACGAGGCAACGACAGTTTGCTGGGCGCTTTCGCGGGATGATCTTGCGACACGATCACGCGCCCGGTGATACCTACTGGTACAAAGGGTGTCAGGAAGTCACAGGGACGGTCTAGCGAGGCTTCTTGCTTCGCGTCCCGCACGATTTCTTTGTCGTAAGACTCACCACGTCGTTTCATCTCCTCAGCGAACGACGACACCTTCTCCTCATTATCTCTGCCGTAGATGAGATCATATTCACGACGTGTGATCATGTATTTCAGGATGAACTCTTCGGCAGGAAGCTTCTTGAGATCATCTCTCATAATACCTTCGTCAAAACGAAGTCCGGGAGCCACACTGAACGTGGCTCTCTCTTGACCGCTTGCTAGACGGTCGCCTCTGTCGCTTGCATGGATTTGTGTCATTGTATTGTCACACTCCCTCCTGTTGGTTGTGTTTTAACAATTCTGTAAACCGTAATACCGCTCCGCTGTTGTACTCTGATAACATGTCCAGCTTCAAGCGAAGCCAGGATAAGATCAAGATTCTGATTTGATCCAACGTCACGGTATAGAGCACCCATTAGTTCTTGTCGAGTGGTAAACAACCCTCGCTTCTCGCGCATCTCGATGTAACGTATTACCTTGTCCATAACAATGGCCATATCGCTATCGCCTACGCTGCGGAAGACACGTTTTAAGTCCTCGGTGCAACGGTTTATCATGTTGATGGAATGTTGCATGTCGAGAAAGTTGATCACCAGTTTATCAGATCTAGCTACTGTCAAGGCCATTGCTAGCTTCAGTGCGTGATATGGACGTGATGTCTCGTAGGACGCGGTGGCTTCATCTGCAAACTCGTCGGTGTTGGTGCTGTTGTAGTAGTCTGTGAAAATCTTCTTTGCGACTGGATCAAATGCAAACGAGCCTTGTAGTTGGGAGATATGACGTAAGTCGTTAACTAATGCGTCACGTATTGGATCGCTAACAGTACGCTCCGGCGGCCACGCGATTTTGCATTTCTCGTCGGCTTCGTAGACGAAATTACATCTGCGTACAAAGCCTCCGCCGACGCTGCGTGTTGGGAATAAAAACGATATCTGCGATGGCGTGCAGCCCGCGAGCAGTGTCGGGCACGGGTCGGCTATCTTCACCAACCCCTTTCCACGGGTGCCGTACTCAAAGGTTCCTTTCTTCGATTCCCACAGCTCTTTAAGGGGAGGCATCGCATCGCTGGTTGTCAATAGGTCTTCTAACTCCGGCGCACTGATGAAGCAGGATGAATCCAGTGCAAATGATAACTTACCTCCTACTGACGTATTTAGTGTCATTTGCGCGGCGGCCTGACCTCGGTCGCTGATTTTTTCTAGGATGTACTGGATGGTCAACTTGTCACTCATGACATTTGCAACGCCTGACTCACGCAGTAATCCTACCGCTGGATTTATGCCTCTACCCTTACCTAGTCCTGTATGACCTACTAAGACAGTGTACATATTGGCGAATAAATTGAAATCGCCACGGTTCACCCACACGTGACGTTTGCAGGCGCCGGCGACGACTGTGGCAGCGGACCAGTAGTGGTAACTGTCGGGACTTTGGGAGGTCTGGCTAATCCATCGTAGATACTCTTCAATCCATCCTTGCTTGAGAGATCGCATTTGACGGTTTTCATCTCGTTCAGGTTGTAGCCTAGTTCTACTTCAATTGGGATCGTAAATTCTAATCCCTTGGGTAATCTGATGACTCGATCGAAAGCCTGTCGTAACCAGCCAACCGCATCGCAAACACTATCAAATGAATCAGGAACTTCGAGAGTAACGGCATCGTGGTCATCGAGGATGACGTATCCGGGATGTGAAAGTTCCAACCATAATATCGCGAATCCCGTGTTAGTACCAACTGTACCCTGTGGTATTTGGGCATAACCCTCCTTGATTATTTTCTTGTTATCACCGTAATCCCTAAGCCCAAAGAATTGCCTGACGAACCCAAACGGCGTCGTAAGCGAACGGTGAAGTCGTAACTGTTCTTGTACATATGCGTGAAAGACATGTTTAATACCGGGGTTTGCAGCATGAAATCGTGACAAGAGCCATTCACAGAATGACTGTTTGACCACATGACCTTCTTTGGCCATCTCAGCCGCAAACCGGAAGGCTTCCATATCGTAATTTCCAGCGTGCCGAACCTTTTTACCCATGAAGCGCTCTGGTGTGTCCTTACCGCAAAGGTCCACAGGCTTACCGAAAATGAATGCCGCCAGCTTTGCGTGTCGGTCGAGTCCTTGCAGTAGTTCATTGAAGCCACTCCGATCACCTGACTGATCCGCGATAATGCCCTGCACTAACCAGTCTTCGGCACTGATTTGGTCACATTTGACGAAGATTTTCCCTGGACGTGAAACAAGGCATTCTCGATACCGAGAAGCGAGATCCGTGTGTTTTGGACCATTTTGAAGATTTCCGCCAAGTCCAAGGAAAGTTTCTCGGCAGCTTCGTCGTCCAGTAACAGTACCTGTGACGAAGTAAGTTCCAAAAAGTGTGTTATTCTCAAGCTCA